>Ga0335078_10002958_pt1 | contig 25481 bp, 26 predicted proteins | sample Lox_Sample_32_FD_206711 | JGI IMG/M metagenome (GOLD analysis project Ga0335078, IMG submission 206711) | Soil microbial communities from Loxahatchee National Wildlife Refuge, Florida, United States - Lox_Sample_3.2 | ecosystem: Environmental > Terrestrial > Soil > Wetlands | place: USA... | reverse complement strand
GCGTGGCGTGCCTGTGATCGCGACGCTCTGGCCGTGGGGAGGCGGTGCGCAGGCCCTCGCGCCTGCGGTCGCCGCACACGCGCCGCCCGATCCGGCGTTCGGCTCGGATTCCTATGTCCGCGGCCTCTGGCGGCTCGCGGGAGGAGAAACGCGGCCGATGCCGGTAGACTGGCGGACGGTGGTCGGTGAGCCGCGCGCACGGCGGGCGCTCGCTGTGGTGGAGGTGGCCGAATTGCTGCAGACGGAAGCTTCCTGGCATCTGGCGGATGCGTTGCGGGAGATCGACCGCCGGCTCGTATCGCCGTCGCTCGAAGCGCTCCATCGCGGCGAGCTCGAGCGCTTCACGCTGCTCGCGAACGAGCGCTGTCTCCTCATCCGAGCGGCCGATCGTTGGCGGCTCTGGCGCCGCAGGCGCGCCGCGCTCGCGGGACTGACGTGAATCTTCGCATCGTGCGTCGCCCCCCGGGCGCGCAGGAGCCGGTGACCTTCGACGCGGGTCTGCATCCGGTGCTGCGTCGGATTTATCTCGCCCGCGGCGTGCGCAGCGCCGACGATCTCGATCTCTCGCTCGAGCGGCTCCTGCCGGTGAGCACGCTGGAGAGCATTGCACCCGCCGTGGAGCTGCTCATCGAGCATCGCGCCGCGGGCCGGGTGCTCGTCATCGGTGACTTCGATACCGATGGGGCGACCAGCACCGCGCTCGTCGTGAGGGCGCTGCGCGCGTGGGGTTTCGCCGCGGTCGATTTTCTCGTGCCCAACCGGTTCGAGTTCGGCTATGGACTCACTCCCGAGATCGTGCGGCTGGCCGCGGGTCGGAATCCCTCGCTCATCGTCACCGTGGACAACGGCATCTCGAGCGCCGCCGGTGTGCTGGAGGCGCGCTCGCGCGACATCGAGGTGCTCATCACCGATCATCATTTGCCGGGCCCCGAACTGCCTGACGCCAACGTCATCGTCAATCCCAACCTCCCAGGCAGTCTCTTCAAGAGCCGTGCGCTCGCGGGGGTCGGCGTGGCCTTCTACGTCATGGCCGCCCTGAAGCGGCGGCTCGATGAGGCGCGGTTGACCCCGCCTGGCGCCCCCGGCGCCGCGGAGTTTCTCGACCTCGTCGCCCTGGGCACGGTGGCCGATCTCGTGCCGCTCGATCCCAATAACCGCGTGCTCGTGGCCCAGGGCCTGAAGCGCATCCGCGCCGGCCGCTGCGCCGCCGGCATCCGCGCGCTGCTCGAGATCGCCGGGCGTCCTCTGGAAGGTCTCGTGGCGACCGATCTCGGCTTTGCGGTCGCGCCGCGGCTGAACGCCGCGGGTCGACTCGATGACATGACGGTGGGGATCCGGTGCCTGCTCGCGGATGAGCCTGAGGCGGCCGCTCCCCTGGCGGCCCGTCTCGATGAGCTCAACCGGGAGCGGCGGGCGATCGAGGCCCGAATGCAGGCGGAAGCGCTGATCGCGGTCCGGTGCCTGCGAGATCCGGGGCCGCGCACCCTGCATCGCAGCGGTGTCTGCCTGTTCGATGAGAGTTGGCACCAGGGCGTGGTCGGGCTGGTGGCGAGCCGCATCAAGGAGCGGGTGCGTCGGCCGGTCATCGCCTTCGCGGCCGCCGGGGACGGCGAGCTGCGCGGCTCGGCGCGCTCCATGCCGGGCATTCACATCCGCGATGTGCTCGCCAACATCGACGCGCGCCATCCGCAGCTCATCGGCAGATTCGGCGGCCACGCGATGGCGGCAGGACTCACGCTCGAGCGCTCCCGGCTCGATCTGTTCGCGCGCGCCTTCGACGAGGAGGTCGGCGCCTGGATCGCACGGTGCGGGGCGAGCGATGCCATCGAGACCGATGGCGAGCTCACGGTGGAGGAGATCGCGCTCGAGACGGCGCACGCGCTGCGCGGCGGCGGCCCCTGGGGTCAGGCCTTCCCCGAGCCCTGCTTCGACGGGGTTTTCTCGATCCGCAGCGCCCGCGTGGTCGGGGATCGGCATCTGAAAATGTGGCTCGAGGTGCCGCGCACGGGCCGCTCCTTCGATGCGATCGCCTTCAACCACATCGATGCGGAGTCAGTATTTACCCTCCCCGAGGGATCGCTGCAGCTGGTCTACCGGCTGGACGTGAACGAGTATCTCGGCGAGAGACGGTTGCAGCTTCTGGTGGATCACGTGCTGCCGGTGTTGTAGCAGGATGGCGACGTCCGCGACCTTCACTGCGTCGGCGTGAAAGCCGTCGCGGTGACGCGTGGCCGGTTCCGATAGCCTTCGGTGGGCGCGGCGGGTCCGCGCGGGAGATCGTCATGGCTCAGGGTGCGCGCTCCTCACTCCTCGCGGCGGCGGCCTTGCTGCTCGCCTGCGCCGGGCCGGCCGTGTGCGCGGCCGCCGATCCGGATGTTGCGCTGGCGGTTCGCGCGGGCACTGCGGGCGTGGGGTTGGATCTGGATCTTGGCCTGTCGCCGGCCTTCGGCATCCGCGTCGGTTTTTCCGGCTTCAACATCCATCATTCGATCGACACCTCGGACGCCCATTACGACGGCCGCCTGAAGTTGCGGACGGTCACCGGTCTTCTCGACTGGTACGTGTTGCGCGGGAGCTTTCACCTGACGGCGGGCGTTGCCGGCAATGGCACGAAGCTGGACGTGGTCGGGCAGCCGAGCCAGGGCTCCTACACCCTCAACGGCACGACGTACTCGAGCTCGCAGCTCGGCTCGCTGCGCGGTGAGCTCGAGTTCGGCAACTCTCTCTCGCCGTATGTGGGCTTCGGCTGGGGCAATCCCGCGGGCGGGAGCGGGCATCTGCATCTCCTCCTCGATGTCGGCGCCATCTACGGCGGGACGCCGAGCGTTTCGCTGACGGCGCAGTGCGGCCCGGCCGCGCCCCCGGGATCGGCGCTCTGCAATCAGATCCAGGGCAACGTGGCGGGCGAGCGGCAGAAGCTGCGCGACAAGGCGACGATCCTCAGGTGGTATCCGGTGGCGAGCCTCGGAATCGCCGTTCGCTTCTGATAGCATGCCGGGCTTCGTTACGGCAGCGCTTCACCCACGGCACCTCTATGGAAGTCAATCAGCTCAAGCGTCACCTCAAAGATCTCGGCGAGCGCACCGAGTCGCTACGGGGGTTTCTTTGAGTACGACCGCAAAAAGGAGCGCCTGGAGGAGGTAGGCCGGGAGCTCGAGGACCCGACCGTCTGGTCGCAGCCGGAGCGGGCGCAGGAGCTCGGCAAGGAGCGTGCGCGCCTCACGGACGCCGTGACCGAGATCGACCGCACCGCCAAGGGCATCGCCGATGCCGCGGAGCTGCTCGAGCTTGCCGCAGGGGAGGGCGATGAAGCGGCTGCCCGCGACATCGGTGCGGATGCCGAGCGGCTCGAGGGCGAGGTGCGGCGTCTCGAGCTCAAGCGGATGTTTCGCGGCGAGATGGATTCGCACAGCGCCTTCCTCGACATCCAGGCCGGCGCCGGCGGCACCGAAGCGCAGGACTGGGCGCAGATGCTCCTGCGGATGTATCTGCGATGGGGGGCCGCGCACGGTTTTTCGTGCGAGGTCATCGATTCCAATCCCGGCGAGGTGGCGGGAGTGAAGAGCGCGACGGTCGAGATGCAGGGGGAGTACGCGTACGGGTGGCTGCGCACCGAAACGGGCGTGCATCGACTGGTGCGCAAGTCGCCGTTCGATTCCGGCAACCGGCGGCATACGTCCTTTGCGTCGGTGTTCGTCTCGCCGGAGATCGACGATGACATCGAGATCGACATCAACCCCGCGGATCTCAAGACCGACGTCTATCGCTCCTCGGGCGCCGGCGGTCAGCACGTCAACAAGACCGAATCGGCCGTGCGCATCACCCACATACCCACCGGCATCGTGGTGGCGTGTCAGAACGAGCGCAGTCAGCACAAGAACCGCTCGACGGCCATGAAGATGCTGAAGGCGAAGCTTTACGAGCTCGAAGTGAACAAGCGCAATGCCGCCGCCCGGGTGCTCGAGGAATCGAAGTCGGATGTGAGCTGGGGCAATCAGATCCGCTCCTACGTCCTCGATCAATCGCGCATCAAGGATCTGCGGACCGGTGTCGAGGTGGGCAACACCACCGCGGTGCTCGACGGCGATCTCGATCCATTCCTGGAGGCCTCGCTCAAGGCGGGCCTGTAACCGACATGACCGACAAACAGCGAGACGGCGACTCCGGCGACTCCGGCGACGGCGGCAACGGCGGCGAGGAGAACAAGCTGATCGCGGAGCGCCGCCGCAAGCTCGCGGCCCTGCGCGCGCGCGGCCCGGCCTTCCCCAACGACTTTCGCCGCACGGCTCTCGCCGGGGAGCTGCAGAGCGCTTATGGCGAGCGGGACAAGGACTGGCTGGAGGCCAACCCGACGCGTGTCAGCGTCGGCGGCCGGATGATGCTGAGGCGTGGCCAGGGAAAGGTGAGCTTCGCCAACATCGCCGACCGTACCGGGCAGATCCAGCTCTTCCTGCAGAAGGAGGCGGTGGGAGCGGACGCATACGAGGATTTCAAGTCCTGGGACATCGGCGACCTCATCGGTGCCAGCGGGCCGCTGTTTCGCACGAACGCCGGCGAGCTCTCGGTGCGCGTCGAGAGCCTGCGCCTGCTGGCGAAGTCGCTGCGGCCATTGCCCGACAAGTGGCACGGGCTTGCCGATGTCGAGACCCGCTATCGGCAGCGCTACGTCGATCTGATCGTCAACGAATCGAGCCGCAACGTCTTTCGCACGCGCGCGCGCATCATCCGCTATCTGCGCGACTTCCTCGATGCGCTCGATTTCCTCGAGGTCGAGACGCCGATGATGCAGCCCATCCCGGGCGGCGCGGCCGCCCGGCCGTTCGTGACGCATCACAACGCGCTCGATCTCGATATGTATCTGCGGATCGCTCCGGAGCTGTACCTGAAGCGCCTGGTCGTGGGCGGATTCGAGCGCGTATACGAGATCAACCGCAACTTCCGCAACGAGGGGCTCTCGACCCAGCACAACCCGGAATTCACCATGCTCGAGCTCTATCTCGCGTACGCGGATTACGGCGCGCTCATGGACTGGATCGAGAAGGCCGTGCGCGGACTCGCCGATACGATTCACGGCTCCCAGCGCGTGACTTACCAGGGGCGTGAGTACGATCTCTCCCGGCCGTTTCGCCGGGTGACCGTCGAGCAGGCGATCCTCGAGAACAATGCCGGCATCGATCCGCTGTCGTTGCGCGATGCGCAGTACCTGCGCCGGGTGTGCGAGCGGCTCGGCATCCTCGTGCAGCCGCACGATGGCCCCGGAAAGCTGCAGATCGAGATCTTCGAGAAGACCGCCGAGCACACCCTGCTCGATCCGACCTTCGTGCACGCGTATCCGGCGGAGGTCTCGCCGCTCTCGCGGGCGAGCGACGCAGATCCTTTTCTCACCGACCGGTTCGAGTTCTTCCTCGCCGGTCGCGAGCTCGCCAACGGATTTTCCGAGCTCAACGATCCGGAGGATCAGGCCGCGCGCTTTCACGCACAGGTCGCGCGCAAGGATCGGGGGGACGAGGAAGCGATGTTCTACGATGCCGACTATATCCGCGCCCTGGAGTACGGCATGCCCCCCACCGCCGGTCTCGGCGTCGGCATCGATCGCCTAGTGATGTTCTTCACCGACTCGCCTTCCATCCGCGACGTCATCCTCTTTCCGCACCTGCGTCCGGAGTGATGGCGCGGCATCTCCTGGCCCGTGAAGCGCCGATCGGCGTCTTCGATTCCGGGGTCGGCGGCCTTACGGTGCTCAAGGCGCTCATCGCGCAGCTGCCGCACGAGAGTTTCCTCTACCTGGGCGACACGGCCCGCCTGCCCTACGGCACCAAAAGCCCCGAGACGGTGTTGAGGTATGCGCTGCAGGCTTCCGCGGCGCTGGCCGATCGCGGCGTGAAGTGTCTGGTGCTCGCCTGCAATACGGCGTCCGCCGTGGGACTGGCGGCCGTGAGGGAGCGCCTGGCCGACAGGCCCGTGATCGGCGTGATCGAGCCCGGCGCGGAGGCCGCCTGCCTCGCCTCGCGGTCGGGGCACATCGCCGTGATCGCGACCGAGGGCACCATTCGCGGCGGCGCCTACCAGGAGGCGATCGTCGCGCGCCGCGGTGACGCCCGGGTGAGCGCCCTGCCCGCGCAGCTGTTCGTCGCGTTGGCCGAAGAGGGGATCTGCCGCGGGCCGATCGCCGAGAGCGTGGCGCGCCACTATCTCGAGCCGCTCTTCAGGCCGCCCCCGGGCGTTTCGGCTCCCGACACGCTGGTGTTGGGATGTACGCATTTTCCGGTGCTGACGGATGCGATCCGTGCCGTTGCCGGCGGCGGGATCGCCATCGTCGATTCCGCGAATACCACCGCGCGACACGTTCGCGGGCTGCTCGAATCCCGTCATCTGGCGGCGAGCGGCGGGGAGGGGAGCGTGCGGCTGCTCGCGACCGATGCCGCCGAGCGGTTCGCGAGGGTCGGCGCGCGGTTTCTCGAACGGCCGATCGGTCCGCACGAGGTCGAGCTCGTGGATTTGTAGCTCAGGCCGGGCGCGGCTGCAAACTAGTCGGGCAGCGTGTAGGGCAGCTCGAGACGCTCAATGTCGTGCGGCAGCTCCGAGGTGAGATTCGCCAGCGGGTCGGACGCTGCCGGCGGAGGCGCCGCGGGCGCGGTGGCGAAGGGCGCCCAGAACGCGCCCGTGGTGCTGAGGTCCGCGGGCGCGGGGGCTTGTGGGACCGCTCCGGTGACCGCCCCGCTCCCGTGGGTGCGCGCGAGCGCCGCCGCTCCGGCCGGCGAGGCGCGGGCGCCGAAGGGCGCGCCGGCACGCTCCAGCATCGCGCCGGCGTGTGGAGCGGCGCCCCGCTCGGGTTCGACGCCCGGAAGCGGCGCGACTGCCAGAAACTCGCAGCGCCCATCCTCGAGGCGCACGGCATCGACCACCTTGAAGGGCCTGCCGTCGGCGAGCTCGCCGCCATCGCCCGGCTTGAGATCGAGCGGTCCGCGCGATCTGAAACGCTGCAGCCTGCGCTTGACCCGGCCGCGGTAGTGGGCGCGTGCGATCACCTCCTGGCCCGTGTAACAGCCCTTGTCGAAGGCGATCGCACCGACCACATCGAGATTCAACATCTGGGCGACGAACTCTTCCGTGGTCGCCGCATACACCTGCGGCAGCCCGGCCATGATGTCGAGCTGACGCCAGGTGTCGCGGGTGGCCGGGGTGCTCATCGGCAGGCCCTCGATGGAGCGCTGTGCCGCGCCCGTCGGCCGGATCAGCAGCCAGCGTCGGGGCTGCTCGCCCACGCAGAGAAGAAGGCTGTCCTCGAGCCGCTGCTGCGCGCCGACGATCTTGGGGAATGCGCCCGGCAACGCCGGGTCCCCGGCACTCGATGCGATGAGCCCTTCGATGCGCCAGCTCGGCGACTCCTCGGTGATCTTCACCCGGGCGCGCAGCAGGTATTTCGAGAGTCTCGCTGCCACGCTCGCGGCCAGCTCGCGCGGCAGGAGCGCGAGCAGATCGTCCGGCGCGAGCTGCGCGATGCGCACGACCGCGATCGTGCGGCCCTGCGGATTGTGCAGTCCCGCGAGCACGGAACGCTCGGCGCTCACGCGGCCGATGTCACTCGACAGTTGACCCTGCAGGAAGCGCACGGCATCGCTTCCCGCGATGCGCAGCACGCCGAGATCGTCGAGCTCGACCAACTGGAAATGACCGCCAATCATCGCACTAGGGATAATGACTCTTCGCCGCCAGCAGGTCCGGCCTCGTGGCCGCCGGAGCCGAATTCTGGCACACTTGTCGCATATGCCGATGAGCCCACAGAAGAACTCCTCGACGCCGCCCTTCGTTCCGGTTCCCAGTGAGTCATCCGCCGCGGAGCGTTCCGATGCGACGCCTGCCGAGCCCCGGGGGGAGATCGGCGGACCCTCGGGCCCCGAGCCTACGCGCTTCGGGGACTGGGAGCGCAAGGGGCGCTGCATCGACTTCTGATCCGCGACGCCACCTATGACCCAAAGACCGCTCTCGCCGCACCTGGGTGTGTACAGGATGTACCGCTACACCCTGCTCACTTCCATTCTCAACCGCGCCACCGGGCTCGTGCTCTCCGCGGGCCTCATTCTACTCGTCTACTGGCTGGTAGCGATCGCGAGCGGCGCGGAGGCGTACCGCGGGGCGCGCCAGCTCCTCTCGCTGGGCGTGCTCAAGGCCGTCTACCTCGTGCTGCTCGCCACGTTTGCCTATCACCTGGTCGCGGGACTGCGCCATCTCATCTGGGACACCGGCCATGGGCTCGAGCGGGAACAGGCGAAGCGCAGCGCCGCGCTGGTGGTGATCGCGAGCATCCTGCTCTTCGTCGGACTCGCCTGGTGGGCGCTGCACGCCGGAACGCACACGTCATGAGGAGCCTGCGCAGTCCACTGGCGAGGGTTCTCGGCTCCGGCTCGGCGAAGGAAGGCGTGCATCACTGGTGGGCGCAGCGCCTCACCTCGGTGGCGCTGGTGCCGCTCGGCGTGTGGTTCGTCGTCTCCCTGCTCTCGCTCCCCGCGCTCGATCACGCCACCGTCGCCGCCTGGATCGGCCACCTCTGGACGGCGGTGTTCCTCATCCTGCTCGTGCTCGCCGGCGCCTGGCATTCGCAGCTCGGGGTCCGCGTGGTGGTGGAGGACTACGTCCACGGCAGCGGCGCCAAGGCGCTGACCCTGGCGCTCGTGACTTTCTTTCATGTCATCGTCGCCGTCGCCGGCGTGCTGGCCATCCTCAGGATCGCGCTGGGAGGGGCATCGTGACGAGCTACGAGCTCATCGATCACACCTACGATGTGGTCGTGATCGGCGCGGGCGGCTCGGGGCTGCGCGCAACGCTCGGCCTCGCCGAGGCGGGACTCGCCACCGCCTGCATCACCAAGCTCTTCCCCACGCGCAGTCACACCGTGGCCGCGCAGGGTGGCATCAGCGCGGCGCTCGGCAACATGGGCGAGGATGACTGGCGCTGGCACATGTACGACACGGTCAAGGGCTCGGACTGGCTGGGCGATCAGGATGCGATCGAGCTCATGTGCAAGGAGGCCCCTGCAGCGGTCATCGAGCTCGAGCACTATGGCGTGCCGTTCTCCCGCACCGAGGAGGGACGGATCTACCAGCGGCCCTTCGGCGGCATGACCACGCACTTCGGCAAGGGCATCGCGCAGCGCACCTGCGCGGCGGCCGACCGCACCGGCCATGCGATGCTGCACACCCTCTACCAACAGTCGATCCGACGCTCCGCGACCTTCTTCGTGGAGTACTTCGCGATCGATCTGCTGATGGAGAACGGCGCTTGCCGGGGCGTCATCGCCCTCGACATGACGGAAGGAAAGCTGCACCGCTTCCGTGCGCACATGACCATTCTCGCGACCGGTGGCTACGGACGCGCTTACTTCTCCTGCACCTCCGCGCATTCCTGCACCGGTGACGGCAACGCCATGGTGCTGCGCGCGGGATTGCCGCTGCAGGACATGGAGTTCGTGCAGTTTCACCCGACCGGCATCTACGGCGCCGGCTGTCTCATCACCGAGGGAGCGCGCGGTGAGGGCGGATATCTCACCAACGCGAAGGGCGAGCGCTTCATGGAGCGCTACGCGCCCAACGCCAAGGACCTGGCCTCCCGCGATGTCGTGAGCCGCGCCATGACCATCGAGATCCGCGAGGGTCGCGGCGTCGGCAGCGAGCACGACCACATCCACCTGCACCTCGAGCATCTGGGACCGGAGATCATTCACGAGCGCCTGCCCGGCATCACCGAGACGGCCCGCATCTTCGCCGGGGTGGACATCACCCGCCAGCCGATCCCCGTGCAGCCCACGGTCCACTACAACATGGGCGGAGTCCCGTGCAATTTCCATGGCGAAGTCGTGATGCCGAAGTCGGGCGATCCTGACTCCATCGTTCCGGGCCTCATGGCCGTGGGCGAGGCGGCCTGCGTGTCGGTTCACGGCGCCAACCGTCTGGGATCGAACTCGCTGCTCGATCTCGTCGTTTTCGGCCGGCAGGCCGCGCGCCGCTGCGCGCAGATCGTGCGGCCGGGCGCGCGCCATGCGCCGTTGCCGAAGGACGCCGCGGAGCCCGCGCTCACCCGCCTCGATCGCCTGCGCAACGCCCAGGGCTCGCGCCCGACGGCGGTCATTCGCCTGGAGATGCAGAAGATCATGCAGATGGACGCCGCCGTGTTCCGCACCGGCGAGTCGCTGCAGGAAGGCGCGCGCAGGCTCGCGCAGACCTTCGAGTCGTTCGCCGATGTCAGGATCTCGGACCGCTCGCTCATCTGGAACACCGACCTCATCGAGACCATGGAGCTCGAGAATCTCCTGCTGCAGGCGACCGCCACCATCCATTCCGCCGCCAATCGCACCGAGAGCCGCGGCGCGCATGCGCGCGAGGACTTCCCGCATCGGGACGACAGCGGCTGGCTCAAGCATTCCCTGGCATGGGTCGAGGGACCGGGGCGGGTGCGCTTCGACTACCGGCCGGTGCATCTGAACACCCTCAGCGACGAGGTCGAGACCATACCGCCGAAAGCGCGCACGTACTGATTGCCCAGGTTCACCGATGGCTCAATTTCGACTTCCTGCCGATTCCCGCATCCGCAAGGGCGTGACCCACGAGGCACCCGCCGGCGCGCGCCAGGTGCGCAAGTTCCGCATCTATCGCTTCGATCCCACCTCCGGGGAAACCCCGAGGGTCGATACTTTCGCGCTCGACCTCGCGGGCTGCGGCGCCATGGTGCTCGATGCCCTGATCCAGATCAAAAGCGGCATCGACTCCTCGCTCACGTTCCGCCGCTCCTGCCGCGAGGGCATCTGCGGCTCGTGCGCGATGAACATCAACGGTATCAACCGGCTCGCCTGCACCACCGCCATGGACGAACTGGGTGCGGGCGACGTCAGCATCTATCCGCTGCCGCACATGCCGATCGTGAAGGATCTGGTGCCGGATCTCACGAACTTCTACGCCCAGTACGCATCGGTCAAGCCCTGGCTTCTGACCCACACGCCACCGCCGCCCGACCGGGAGCGGCTGCAGTCGAAGACGGACGAGGAGAAGATCGACCGGCCCGCCGCCTGCATTCTCTGCGCGTGCTGCTCGACGGGCTGTCCCAGCTACTGGTGGAACAGCGAGCGCTTCCTCGGGCCCGCGGCCTTGCTCGCGGCCTATCGCTGGATCATCGACAGCCGGGACGAGGCGACCGGCGAGCGGCTCGATGCGCTGCAGGATCCCTTCCGGCTCTATCGCTGCCACACGATCATGAACTGCACGGATGTGTGCCCGAAGGACTTGAATCCCGCGAAAGCGATCGCCGAGATCAAGCGTATGCTGCTCGAGCGGCAGAGCTGAAGGATCCTCAGCGGGAAGCCGATGCGGAAGCCCGGGTGCTGCTCTGGCGCTGCCGGCGAGGAATGAAGGAGCTCGATGTCCTGCTCGAGCGCTATGCGGCAGCGGTGCTGCCGCAGGCAGGCGCCTGCGAGCGGCGGCTGCTCGCGAGACTGCTCGAGCGTCCCGACCCGGAGCTGGTCGGGTATTTCCTGGCCGGTGAGGTTCCTGCCGAGCCGGAGATGGCGGCACTCGTGACGCGCATCGCAGAATCCGCGCTCCCGCGGCCCGCCGCGGCACGCCCGGGTGAGACCTAGCGGTTCGGGACGCCCCGGTAAACCCCTAGGAACACCCCGCCAAACGGTGCATCATCGGGCTTGAAAGCACTTGAACGAGTCCAATTTCGTCAAAGGTGCCGGCGCGGACGAGTCCCTGAGACCGGCGCCGGCGGACGGGACGCTGGAAAACGCACCGGGCCTGAACTTTGAAGAGGGTTCGGGGTCTATTCAGGTCGCGGCGCAGCGGCCTTACTCTCGGGAGGAAAGGGCGCGGATGAGCGCCGACGCAAGCGATCTGAGCCTGGTTCGCCGCGTGCAGCGCGGCGACAAGGGCGCGTTCGACGCGCTGGTGCTCAAGTACCAGCACAAACTCGTCAAATTGGTCATGCGTTATGTCCGCAACCCGGCCGAAGCCGAGGACATCGCCCAAGAGGCCTTCATCAAGGCCTATCGCGCGCTGCCGCAGTTCCGCGGCGATAGCGCCTTTTACACCTGGCTTTACCGGATCGCGATCAACACCGCCAAGAACGCCGTGGTGTCACGCGATCGCAGTCCCATCGAATACAACGTCGACCGCAACAATATCGACACCGATGAGTCCTACGACACGCAAGGCCGAATGAAGGATTCCGAGACCCCCGAGGGGCTGGTGCTGACCGACGAGATCCGCTCCACCGTCAACGCCGCGATCGAGGCACTGCCCGAGGATCTGCGCACCGCCATCGTGCTGCGGGAGCTCGAAGGCCTCTCCTACGAGGAGATCGCCGCCGCCATGGCCTGCCCGGTCGGCACGGTGCGCTCGCGGATCTTCCGGGCGCGCGAGGCGATCGACCGGCGCCTGCGCGAGGTCTTCGAAGGCGGCCTCGGTCGCGCGGAGGAGTTGGGATGAACGAAGAGCTCGACAGCCAGCTTTCCGCCATGTTCGACAACGAGCTGCCGGCGGCCGAGTGCGAGCTGCTCGCCCGGCGACTCTCCCGCGATCCGGAGCTCAAGGCCCGCTGGGGTCGATATGCGGTGATCGGCACGGTGATCCGGGCCGAGCGGGGCGTTGCCCTCGAGAGCAGCGTGGCCGGACGCGTGAGCGCGGCGCTCTCGAGCGAGCCCGCCCTCGCCGGCGCTGGCGCGCAAGCGAGCCGCCGGGTATCGGAGTTTCGCTGGTGGCAGCCGCTCGCGGGCGCGGGGCTCGCGGCCGGAGTGGCCGCGGCGTCGATTCTCTGGCTGCGCTCGCAGGCGCTGCCCGGGGTATCGACCGCCGAAGCGCCCGCCACCGTGGCGAGCAACTCGGTGCGGAGCGGCTCGCTCGGACAGAGCGCGCCTCAAAGCGCGGCCGCCGCGGCGTCCGACAGCTTCGTCGTGCCCCCCGTCCCGCAGCGCTCGATGATGGTCGTACCGGCCACGGAGCTCGCCGACTATGTCGTGGCGCATAGCGCCTACTCCTGGCCGGTCAGCCGCGGCAATCTCCTCTCGGCGCTGATGGTGAGCGAGCCGGGAACCTCCAGCACGTCCGCCGGGTCGGAAAAGCCAACTCAGCGCGTGCAAGGCAATGCGGTCCAGAATCCGAAATAGCGAGCGTATCGGCTGGCTGACGCTCGCCCTGGCCATTGCCAGCGTGGCGAGCGCCGATGAACCGGCCAAGTGGCTGGAGCGCATGACCCACGCGCTCACCACCCTCAACTACGACGGCACCTTCTCGCACTGGCAGGGTGGCAAGGTGGAGATGCTGCGCATCATCCACCGCGTTCAGGACGGCACGGTATCCGAGCGGCTGGTCTCGCTCGATGGCTCCGGGCGCGAATTCATCCGCACGGGCTCGAGCCTCGTCTGTTATCTGCCCGACAAGCGCGTCGTGCTGGTCGAGCACACGCCGGCCAAAGTGTCGCTCCTCGGCGGTTTTCCCGCCATCGACGAGCAGACCGCGCGTTTCTACGACATCAAGGAAGTCGGGCGAATGCGCTTCAACCGGCACAACACTCACCTCATCACCGTCATGCCCCGGGACCAGTACCGCTACGGCTACCGGCTGTGGATCGATGACTCGACGGCGATGCCGCTGAAGACCCAGCTCTGCGACGCTCAGGGCGAGGTCATCGAGCAGATCGTGTTCGCGAATCTGAAGATCCGCCCGCACATTCCTGACTCCGCCTTCCGGCCGGGTCTCTCGACGGCGGGATTCCGCTGGCTGCGCAACGGCGCCGCCTCACTTAAGCCGACGATGGCGGGCGATGGCGCCGTCTGGAATGCGAGCCGGCTGCCGCCCGGATTTCACATGACGGTGCGCGCGGCGCAGACCATGCCGGGCTCGCCGGGAGCGGTCGATCACCTCGTCTTTACCGACGGACTGGCATCCGTGTCCGTGTTCGTCGAGACGCAGGTCGAGACGAGCGGTCGTGCGCCCGTCGTGGAGTCGGCCCGGGTAGGCTCCTCCTATGCCTTCTCCACCGTGATCGATGGCCACAAGGTGACCGCGGTCGGGGAGGTGCCGCCGCAGACGGTGCGCTTCATAGCCGATTCGGTGAAGCAGGAGAGGGCGCGCGATGCCGCGCCGCAGACTCCCCTGCCGCCGGCAAACTCGCTCGGCTCCCTGCGGGGCGGTCCTTTCGCCCATTCGCCGCCGCCGTACTGAGGCGCTCGCCGTTCTCACGGTGGTCCACCGGCGCGATTGCCCTCTTTGCGAGGAGCTCCTCGCCGAGCTGCGGGCGCTCGGGCGGGCGATGCCGCTGCCGGCCATCGAGGTCGTGGACGTCGATGCCGATCCGGTGCTCAAGCGGCGCTTCGCGCTCGATGTACCGGTGCTGCTGCTCGACGGCACGGTGGTTTGCCGTCATCGGCTGGATGCCGAGGAGCTGAAGCGCCTGCTGCGTCGGGCCTGACTGCTATAATTGCGGCGGCCGCTGATGACCTGGCGCGGCAGCAACGCGACAGACCGGTTCATGCGGCTCATACGTAATTTCTCCATCATCGCCCACGTCGATCACGGCAAGTCGACGCTGGCCGACCGATTCATTCAGCTCTGCGGCGGTCTCGAGGATCGCGAGATGCAGGCGCAGGTCCTCGACTCGATGGACCTCGAGCGCGAGCGCGGCATTACCATCAAGGCCCAAAGCGTCACGCTCTATTATCAGGCGCGCGACGGCGAGCGCTACCAGCTCAACATGATCGACACCCCGGGTCACGTGGATTTCTCGTACGAGGTGTCCCGCTCGCTCGCCGCGTGCGATGGCGCGCTGCTGGTGGTCGATGCCTCGCAGGGGGTGGAAGCACAGAGCGTCGCCAACTGCTACACGGCGATCGAGCAGGGGCTCGAGGTGCTGCCGGTCATCAACAAGATCGATCTGCCCTCTGCCGACCCGGTACGGGTGATGCGCGAGGTCGAGGAGATCATCGGCATCGAGGCGACCGATGCGGCGCAGGTGAGCGCCAAGACGGGCGAGGGCGTTCCGGAGCTGCTCGAGACGCTGATCCGCCGCATCCCGCCGCCCAAAGGCGAGACGGAAGCGCCGCTGCAGGCGCTCATCATCGACTCCTGGTTCGACAACTATGTGGGCGTGGTCTCGCTGGTACGGGTGGTCAACGGCGGCCTCAAGACCGGAGAGAAGATCCGCGTGGTATCGACCGGCCGCAGTCACACGGTCGATCGACTCGGGCGCTTCACACCGAAGCCGATCGTGGAGAAATCGCTCGCGACCGGCGATGTCGGCTTCATCGTCGCGGGCATCAAGGAGATCGACGGTGCACCCGTGGGCGATACCATCACGCTCGAGAGCCGTCCGGCGGCGTCGCCGCTTCCCGGGTTCCGGCAGATCAAGCCGCGGGTGTTCGCGGGCCTCTTTCCCGTGAATTCCGAGGATTACGAAAGCTTCCGGGATGCGCTCGCGAAGTTGAAGCTCAACGATTCGGCGCTGCATTACGAGCCGGAGGTTTCCGGCGCACTGGGCTTCGGCTTCCGCTGCGGATTCCTCGGCCTGCTGCACATGGACATCGTGCAGGAGCGGCTCGAGCGCGAGTACGAGCTCGATCTGGTGACGAGCGCGCCGACGGTCGTGTACGAGGTGGCGCGCACGGACGGCGCGGTCGAATACATCGACAATCCGGCGAAGCTGCCGCCTGCCAACGAGATTGCGGAGATCCGCGAGCCGATCATCGTCGCCAACATCCTGGTGCCGCCCGATCATGTCGGGGCGGTGTTGAAGCTCTGCAACGACAAGCGCGGCACGCAGAAGAAAATGCAGTACCTCGGCAGTCAGGTATCGCTCCATTACGAGCTGCCGCTCGCGGAGGTGGTGCTCGATTTCTTCGACCGGCTGAAGTCGGTGAGCCGCGGATACGCCTCCTTCGACTACGAGTTCTCGCATTTCGAGGCCGCACCGCTCGTCAAGCTCGACATGCTCATCAACGGCGAGCGAGTCGATGCGCTCTCGATCATCGTGCATCGGGAGAACGCCTATCAGCGCGGCCGCGAGCTGGTCGACAAGATGCAGGAGCTCATACCGCGGCAGATGTTCGAGGTCGCCGTGCAGGCGGCCATCGGCAGCGCCGTCATCGCGCGCGCGACCGTCAAGGCGCTGCGCAAGAACGTGCTGGCGAAATGCTACGGCGGCGACGTCAGCCGCAAGCGCAAGCTCCTCGAGAAGCAGAAAGAAGGCAAGAAGCGTATGAAACAGCTGGGTCGGGTCGAGATTCCTCAGGAGGCATTCCTCGCCGTCCTGAAGGTCGGCCGCAAGTAGGCGCCGGCCCCGTGCCCGCGATCTTGATGCAGGTGATCCTGGCGCTCTCGTGGCTCGCCCTGCCGGTCGGCCTGCTGTGCATCGTCGATGACTGGTTCCTGCGGCCGCGGCGCCAAATCGCCGCCGCTCCGAAGCCGGCCGCCGACTCCGGCGCGATGTCGTTCGCCTACATCCTCCTGCCCATCCTGGTCGGCGCGGCGGTGGTCCGGCTCCTGGTCGCGGAGCAGATCGACTTCAGCGCCCTGCTGGTGGCGATTTCGGCGGTGACCGGGATCGTTTGGGGGCTGGATGTCTGGGTGCTGCGCGCTCGGCGCCGCAGCGCCGCGAAGGCGGCGGGGAAGGATCCGGCCGCCATCCCCGAGCCGGGCACGGTCGATTACGCCCGCAGCTTCTTTCCGGTGGCACTCGCCGTGCTGCTGCTGCGCTCGTTCGTTTTCGAGCCGTTCCGCATCCCCTCCGACTCGATGATGCCGACGCTTCTCGACGGGGATTTCATCCTCGTCGACAAGTTCGCCTATGGCCTGCGGCTCCCGGTCACCAACACGAAAATCCTCGATACCGGCAGCCCCCAGCGGGGCGATGTGGTGGTTTTCCGCTACCCGCTCGATCCTTCTGAGAACTACATCAAGCGCGTGGTCGGCCTTCCGGGCGATCATGTGACGGTGCGCGACGACCGGCTGATCATCAATGGCGAGGTGATACCGTTCAAAGTCACGGGCACCTACACCGACGGCTGCTACATCGACATGCAGCTGGCCACCGAGCATCTGGGTGAGCATACCCACCAGGCGCTGCTCTGCCCCGTGCCGCTCGAGGTCACCCCTTACCCGCTGGCCGGGTGCCGGCGAACCGACGCGCGCGGCTACGTCTGCGGCGGCACGCCCCCCCCTGGAGCGACGGCCCTCATCGAGCCCCAGGTCGTCACCCAGGTGGTTCCGAAGGGCGAGTACCTCATGGTTGGCGATAACCGAGACAACAGCGACGACGGGCGGGTCTGGGGCTTCGTGCCCGATGCGAATCTGGTCGGCAAAGCCACCTACATCTGGTTCAATTGGGACCCGCAGCGCGAAGGCGGTCCCCTCTGGAGCCGCATCGGCAAGAAGATTCACTAGCGGGGGTTCAGCAATGCACACGCGTCAACGGGGCGTGACGGCGATCGGGTGGCTGGTGCTGCTCATTCCGTTCGCCATCGTCATCTATGCCGGCATTCGCCTGGCGCCGGTCTACCTGAACTACATGAAGGTTTCGCGGACGCTGAATGCGCTGAGCGACGAGTACCGCACCGGCGGGGCGACCCCTGACACCATCCGCAATTCCATCTCGAGGCACTTCGAGATCGACGAGGTCGACTACCCGACCATCAAGGACATCTCGATCTCCCGTTCGGGCGAGGGCTGGCAGGTCGAGGCGGCTTACGAGGACCAGGCGCCGCTCTTCGCAGGGATCACCCTGCAGGTCCAATTCGACAAGATCGTCACCCTGAGCGGCGGTGGATAGGCCGGATGGTAGGCCGGACTGGCCGCTCGGCTGGGTGCGCACCGAGCTCGGCTACGAGCCGCGCGACCCGGCGCTGTTTCGCGCCGCGCTCACTCACCGCAGCGCACCGGGGCCGAACAACGAGCGGCTGGAGTTCCTCGGCGACGCGGTGCTCAACCTCATCGTCGCGCATCACCTCTTCGTGGCATTTCCCGAGGCGAGCGAGGGGGACTTGAGCCGGCTGCGAGCGCGGGTGGTGAGCGGCGAGCCGCTCGCCGAGGTGGCGGCCGCACTGAATCTGGGCGAGGCACTGCAACTCGGGTCCGGGGAGCTCAAGAGCGGCGGCTTTCGCCGAAAGTCCATTCTCGCGGACGCCTTCGAGGCGGTCTGCGGCGCGCTCTTTCTCGATGGCGGACTCGCCGCCGCGGAGTCGGTCATCGAGCGGCTCTTCGAGCCGCGCATCGCGGCTCTGCCGGCTCCGCAGGAGCTGAAGGACGCCAAGACCCGTCTGCAGGAGTACCTGCAATCCCGCGGGTTGCAGCTGCCGCGCTATGAGGTCGAGCGGATCGAGGGGGAAGCGCACGCCCAGACCTTCCACGTCATCTGCGACGTACCCGCGCTTCGGCTCTCGGGCTCGGGCGGCGGCTCGAGCCGGCGGCGTGCCGAACAGGAGGCCGCCGAGCGCATACTTGAGGCGTTGCACGGCGGCACGGACCCCTCGAAGTGACCGACTCTCCCACCGAATTTCGCTGCGGCTTCGCCGCGCTCGTCGGACGGCCGAATGTCGGCAAGTCCACCCTGCTCAACGCTCTCGTGGGCGAGAAGCTGAGCATCGTGACGCCGCGCCCGCAGACGACCCGGCATCGGATCATCGGGGTCGCGCAGCTGCCGCACGCGCAGATCGCATTCGTTGACACGCCGGGACTTCACCGTCAGGCCAGCCGCGCGCTCAACAAGGCCATGAACCGCACGGCCGCGGCGGCGCTGGAGGATGCGGACCTGGTGGTGCTCGTGGTAGAGGCGCTCGTCTGGAATGCGGAGGACGAGCTGGTGTTGAAACGCATCGCGCGCGCGGCCCGCCCGGTGCTGGTCGCGGTCAACAAGGTCGATCGGGTGAAGCCGCGCGAGCGGCTCCTGCCCTATCTGGCGGACCTCGATCGCCGCCATGCGTTTCTCGCCCTGGTGCCGGTCTCGGCGCTCAAGGAGAGCAACCTCGATGACTTGCGCCATTCGATCGCGGCGCACCTGCCGGTCTCGCCGCCCCTTTTTCCGCAGGGCGAGCTCACCGACCGCGGGCTGGAGTTTCGGATCGCGGAGATGATCCGCGAGAAGCTCACGCTCGAGCTCAATCAGGAGGTGCCGTACGGCATTGCCGTGGAGGTGGAGAAGCTTGCCGAGGAGGACGGGCAGCTTACCGTCGAGGCGGCCATCTGGGTCGATCGCGAAGGACAGAAACCGATCGTCATCGGCGCCAGGGGCGAGCGGCTGAAGCGGGTCGGCACCTCCGCGCGGCTGGCGCTGAACGGTCTGCTCGGGCGGCGGTTGCACCTCAACCTATGGGTGAAGGTGCGTGAGAACTGGGCGGACAACGCCCGGGCGCTGCGCGAGTTGGGTCTGGAGTAGATCGAAAAATGACCGCCCATCCCCGCCGCGTGCTGCTCGCGCCGGGGTACATCCTGCACCACCGGCCCTACCGGGATACCAGCCGCATTCTCGAGGTGCTGGTGCGCGATCACGGGCGTCTGACGCTGTTTGCGCGCGGGGTGCGCGGCACGAAGCCGCGCTTCGGGGGAGTGCTGCAGCCCTTCGATCTGCTGCTGCTGTCCTTCCAGCTGGGAAGGGAGGCGGGACAGCTCACGGGAGCGGAGAGCGCCGAGAGCGCGCCGGCTTTGCCGGCGGGGAGCCTGATGGCGGGGTTCTACCTCAATGAGCTGCTGCTGAAGCTCACGGCGCGCCACGATCCGGTGCCGGAGGTGTTCGAGGAGTATCGACGGGCGCTGACGGGCCTGCGCGCAGCCGGTAGCCTCGAGGCGGTGCTGCGGGTGTTCGAGAAGCGGCTGCTCGAGGCGGTAGGCTACGGAGTGGACCTTACCTCGGAGGCCCGCACGGGCCGGGCCGTCGAAGCAGGGAAGTTCTACCGCTTTCGTGCCAACGAGGGGGTCTACGCGGTCGAGACCGATGGGGCGGATGCCGTGGCCGGAAGCTCCCTCATCGAGCTCGCGCGCGAGGCGCTCACCGCGGGGCGAGCGCTCGAGGATGCGCGCCGGGTGCTGAAGGCGGCGCTGGCGGAGAGGCTGGAAGGCGAGGAGCTGACCACGCGCAAAGTGGCGCGGGCGCTCGCCGGAGCGAGGGCCCCTCGGGCCACCCGATGAGGCTTGCCGACGTGCGGGGGTCGCGTAGCTCGCCTCAGTACGCAACAATTGGGCTGCTCATTGAACCGAAGCTGGCAAACCGCACTGGGCGACTCACATGCATTCCCATATCGCGCTCGGGGTCAATATCGATCACGTGGCTACGCTGCGGCAGGCGCGGCGCGGCAAGGATCCCGAGCCGCTGCAGGCCGCCTTGACCGCCGAGATGGCGGGAGCCGACAGCATCACGCTGCATCTGCGGGAAGACCGCCGGCACATTCAGGATCTCGACGTCCGGACCTTGAAGGGTCTGTTGAAGACGCGCATGAACCTGGAAATGGCGGTGACGGACGAGATGTTGCGGATCGCCGCTGAGGTGCGGCCCGCCGACTGCTGTTTCGTGCCGGAGCGACGCCAGGAAGTGACCACGGAGGGCGGCCTGGATGCGGCCGGTCAGGAGTCTCGGATGAAGGATGCGACGGCGGTGCTCGTGGGGGCCGGCATCCGGGTATCGCTCTTCATCGATCCGGATCCGCACCAGGTGGAGGCGGCCGCGCGGATCGGGGCGCCGGCGATCGAGCTGCACACCGGCGCATACGCGGAGGCCATGGGCTCCGCCAAAGCGACCGAGCTCGAGCGCCTGGCGGCGTGCGCGCGGCTGGGAGCGGGTCTCGGGCTCGCGGTCCATGCGGGGCACGGGTTGAATTACCACAACGTGCAGCCGGTGGCCGCGATCGGCGAGATCGTCGAGCTCAACATCGGGCACGCGATCATCGCCCGGGCGGTGTTCGATGGGCTCGCGGCCGCGGTGCGGGACATGAAGGCGCTGATGCGGGCAGCCCGGGCATGATCTTCGGGATCGGGGTGGACGTGCTCGAGGTGAGGCGGATCAGCGAAACACTGGAACGTTTCGGGCCGCATTTCATCGAGCGCCTGCTGATGCCGCAGGAGCAGGCGCAGCTCGCCGGGACGCGGCGGCTGGAGCGGTTCATCGCCATGCGCTTCGCGGCGAAGGAAGCGATCGTGAAGGCGATGGGCACGGGGTTCTCGCACGGAGTGTGGATCCGGGACGTGGGCGTGGTGCAGAACGCGTGGGGCAAGCCCGAGGTGGTGTTTTCCGAGCGGGGAGAGCGGGTGAGGAAAGGCTTGGGAGTGGGCGAGGGGCACGTGACGCTGACGGATGAGGCCGGACTCGTCGTGGCCGTCGCGGTGCTGATGAGGGCGAGCCCGACGTCATGAATGCGCTGATATTCGACATCGAGACCGTGCCCGACGTGGCGCTCGGGCGGCGGCTGTACGCGCTCGAGGGGCTGCCGGACGAGGAGGTCGCGAAGGCGATGTTCGCCTTGCGCCGTCAGGACTCGGGCGGGGAGTTCCTGCCGCTCGAGCAGCATCGGGTGGTCGCGATCTCCTGCGTGCTGCGCAGCCGCGAGGGACTCAAGGTCTGGAGCCTGGGGGACCTCTCCTCGTCGGAGGCTGAGCTCATCGAGCGCTTCTTCGATGGCATCGAGCGCTTCTCGCCCGACCTCGTGTCGTGGAACGGGTGTGGCTTCGATCTGCCGGTGCTCAATTATCGGGCGCTGCTCGCCGGAGTGCAGGCGCCGCGGTACTGGGAGACCGGAGAGGCGGATCAGTCCTTCCGCTATAACAATTATCTCAGCCGCTTCCACTGGCGGCACATCGATCTCATGGACGTGCTGTCGGGGTTTCAGGCACGCGGGCGCGTGTCGCTCGCGAACGTGGCGTGTCTGCTCGGACTGCCGGGCAAGCTCGGATTCTCCGGCGCGAAGGTGTGGGACGAGTATCGCGCGGGCAATCTTCTCGGGATCAGGCGCTATTGCGAGACGGACGTGCTCAACACCTACCTCGTATACCTTCGCTTCGAGCTGCTGCGCGGCCGGCTGACGCGCGAGCGCTACGCCGAGGAGGTCGAGCGGGTGAAGGAGCTGCTGCGCGCGGGCAAGGAGCCTCATTTCGCGGAGTTCCTCCGCGTATGGGAACGCGGGGCTTGAACGGCGAAGCGCGCAGCGGCGCACGACGCCTCGGCGCCGGGTGCGAGACGGCGGAGGTCGTCGGTCTCACTCACGAGGGGGAGGGGATCGTCCGCTCCGGCAAGACGTGCTTCGTGGCCGGAGCGCTCCCCGGGGAGACGGTCCGCTTCGAGCGAACGCGCCGTCATCGACAGCACGACGAGGCGCGGCTGTTGGAAGTCGTCCGCCCCGCGCCCGAGCGGGTGGCACCGCGGTGCGCGCATTTCGGCGTCTGTGGCGGGTGCGCTCTGCAACACCTGTCGCCCGAGACGCAGCTCGCCCTGAAGGAGAAGGAGCTTCGCGACAGCCTGGAGCGCGTGGGGCGAGTCGATTGCCGCAACTGGCTCCCGCCACTGCGGGGTCCGGTCTTTGGTTACCGCCGACGCGCGCGGCTCGGCGCGAAATTCGTATCGAAGAAGGGACGGGTGGTCGTCGGCTTTCGCGAGCGCCTGGCGCCTTACGTTGCCGACGTGAGCCATTGCGATGTGCTCGTGCCGGCGGTGGCCGAGCTGATTCAGCCGCTCGCGGAGCTTCTCGGCGGACTCGACATCCGCCAGCAGGTACCCCAGATCGAGGTGGCGGCGGCGGACGAGGTCACGGCGCTGGTGCTGCGGGTGCTGAAGGAGCCCTCCGCGGAGGATCGGCGGAAATTACGCGAGTTCGCCGCTCGTCATGCGGTGCGGCTCTATCTTCAGAGCGGCGGGCTCGATTCCGTTCGGGAGCTGACACTCGAGGATGGCAGCGCAGCTCCCGGCCGGCCGCTCTCTTACGCCTTGGCGGACTTCGGTCTCGAGCTCGAGTTCGCTCCGACGGATTTCGTTCAGGTGAATGCCGCCGTCAATCAGGCGCTGGTGCGGCGAGCGGTCGAGCTCTTGAGTCCGACTCCGGAATCGAACGTACTCGACCTTTACTGCGGACTCGGCAATTTCACCCTGGCGCTCGCCCGTTCCGCCGGTCGCGCCGTGGGAGTCGAGGGCGAGGCGGGCCTGGTCGAGCGTGCGCGTCGCAACGCGCAGCGCAACGGCCTCGCAAACGTGGAGTTTCACGCCGCCGATCTGTCGAAGCCGACAGAGCGCCCGCCGCCCTGGTTGAGCGGACCCTACCGCCACGTGCTCCTCGACCCGCCGCGGGTGGGCGCCACGCGTGAGATGCTCGCCGTCATCGCCCGGCTGGCCCCGGAGCGGGTGCTGTACGTCTCCTGTCATCCGGGGAGTCTCGCGCGGGATCTGGGCATCCTGGTGCATGAGCACGGCTTCGTTCTCGAAGCCGCCGGAGTCATCGACATGTTTCCACATACCGCGCACGTCGAGTCCATTGCGCTTTTGAGCCGCCCATGACCCTGGGTCCGCTCATGGTCGACCTCGAAGGGACCGCCATGACGGCCGATGAGCGGCAGATGCTGCGGCACCCGCTGGTCGGAGGTGTGATCCTCTTCACACGCAACTACGCCGACCCGGAGCAACTCTCGGCGCTGGCGGCGGACATCCACGCCGCCCGCACTCCCCCGCTCATCGTGGCGGTCGATCAGGAAGGGGGACGCATTCAGCGCTTCCGCCCCGGATTCTGCGCACTGCCGTCGGCGCGACGGATCGGGCACGAATACGACGCCAACGCCCGCGCCGGGCTCGAGCTGGCGCGGAGCATGGGGTGGCTCATGGCCGCGGAGCTGCGCTCGCGCGGGGTCGATCTGTCCTTCGCACCCTGCGTGGACATCGATTACGGAGTGGGCATCATCACCGACCGCTCGTTCCACCGCAGCCCCGAGGCCGTGGCCGCCCTGGCGTCGGCCTACGCGCACGGCATGCGCGATGCGGGCATGGCGGCCACGGCGAAGCACTTTCCGGGGCACGGGGCAGTGGTTGCCGATTCCCACCTGACCTTACCGGTGGACCGCCGGCCGCTCACGGACCTGACGGGCGACCTGACCCCTTACCGGCGGCTCATCGCCAACGGTTTGCCGGCCGTGATGGTGGCCCATATTCTGTTTCCGGCGGTCGACGATGCGCCATCGAGCCTGTCGGCCCGCTGGATTCGCGACGTATTACGCGGAGAGATGCGCTTTCAGGGGGTAGTGTTCGCGGACGATCTGTCGATGGGAGGTGCCGCGGCGGCCTTCGGGGACATCGTGACCCGGGCGACGCGGGCGCTGTCGGCAGGCTGCGACATGCTGCCGGTGTGCAATCAGCGCGCCTCGGTGGTGGAGCTGCTGGATCGCCTGCGAATGGAGCCCGAGCCGGCCTCGGGTCTGCGTCTCGTGAGACTGCACGGACGCGGCGAGTGGTGTCCCGATGAGCTCCAGACGCGGCCGGAGTGGCAGCGCGCTCAGGCTTGGCTCGAGCGCTGCGCGGCGGCTCCGACGCTGAAACTCGATTCCGGACGATGATGAGCGGAAGGTAATGAACAACTGGTCGGCCGAAGCCTGGCGCACGCTCGTCGACAGCGCGCCCGAGGGCGTCGTGGTCTGCGACGCCACGACCGCCGACCATCCGGTCATCTACGCGAACGCCGCCTTCATCGCCATGAGCGGCTATGCGCTCGATGCGCTGTTGGGCAAGAACCTGCGCATTCTTCAGGGTCGCGATCGCGAGCAGGAGGGCCGCCAGCGCATGCGGGTGGCGCTGGCGCGCGGCGAGACCAGCCGGGTGCTGATGCGCAATTACCGTCAGGACGGCACACTCTTCTGGAACGAGGTGGTCATCCAACCGCTGCGCGATGGCTCCGGACGACTGACGCATTTCATCGGCTACTATCGCGACGCCAGCGAGCGGCTGCGGGAGGGCGATAAGCCCTCGGCGGGCCTGCCGTCGTGGTTGCGGGAGGACCGGCTGACCGGGTTGCATTCGCGCGCCTACTTCGAGGAGCTGCTGCAGCGCGACTGGACGCTCGCGCAGCGTGATTCGCACGAGATCGGGCTGACGCTGTTCGACATCGACGATCTCGCGACCTACAACGATACCTTCGACAAGAGCGCCGGCGATGCGTGCATCCGCCGCGTGGCGCGCGTCATCGCCGCCTCTTACCGGCGCGGCGGCGATCTCGTGGGCCGCTGGGAAGGCGGCACGCTCGCGGCATTGACTCAGGGAGATGCGGCGCAGAAAGCATCGCAGTACGCCCAGGTGGTGGCGCAACGCGTGCGCGATCTGCTGATCCATCATCCGCGCAATGGCGCCGGACGTTATCTCACGATCAGCGCGGGTGTCGCGAGCCTGGTGCCGCAGCGCGACATGCCGCTCGAGGCGTTGCTGAATGCCTGCCGGGCGGCGCTCAAGCGCGCCAAGACGCGCGGCAAGAACAGCATCATCACGGCCGAGGA
>Ga0335078_10002956_pt1 | contig 25482 bp, 20 predicted proteins | sample Lox_Sample_32_FD_206711 | JGI IMG/M metagenome (GOLD analysis project Ga0335078, IMG submission 206711) | Soil microbial communities from Loxahatchee National Wildlife Refuge, Florida, United States - Lox_Sample_3.2 | ecosystem: Environmental > Terrestrial > Soil > Wetlands | place: USA... | reverse complement strand
GGACGAGGGACGCGGGCCGGACCTGGTACCCGGTCAAGTTCTGAGCCAGCGGCTCGCGGCCGGCGGCCCGCCGGAGTCAGGACACGGCTTCTGGCGGGCCGCCGGTGTCGGCCGTTCCATCGCACCCGGTGGATATTGCGTGGCCCGCGCCGACGTGCTTGATCGTCGATGAGTGACCGTGGTTGACTCTTACCGGCCGTGCCGAGTCACATACCGGTACGTTGCGCCTCTTACCAGTGGTCCGGCCGGTTGCGACCGGGAAGGCGGATGCCGTGAGCCTGTTGCATGCGGTGGAGGTGCCGAGGCTGCCCGTGTCCCGGCTGGAGCCGGTCATCGGCTCCCAGCGGTATGCGGAGCTGACCCAGGCCGCCGGCCAGGTCCGGCAGATGCTGGCCGGACGTACCATCTGGAACGTCAACTCGACCGCGGCAGGTGGCGGGGTCGCCGAGATGCTGCAGGTCCTGGTCGGGTACGTGCAGGACCTGGACATCCCGATCGGCTGGCTGGTGATCACCGGCGACGCCGAGTTCTTCGCGATCACCAAGCGGCTGCACAACCAGATTCACGGCAGGCCGTCCGGAGCCCCGCTCGGCATGGCGGAGGCCGGTCATTACGCGCAGATGATGGCCGCGAACGCGGTGGAGCTGGCGGCACGGATCCGGCCCGGCGATGTGGTGCTGCTGCATGACCCGCAGACCGCCGGCCTGGCCGCGCCGCTGGCCCACGCGGGCGCCCGGGTGGTGTGGCGTTGCCACATCGGGGTGGACTGGGAAGACGAGGTCACCAGGGCAGCGTGGGAGTTCCTGCGACCGCACCTGGCCGCCGCGGAGGTATGCGTGTTCTCGCGCCAGACGTACGTCCCGTCGTGGATCCCCGCGAGCAAGGCCTGGATCATCCCGCCGTCGATCGACCCGTTCTCCCCGAAGAACCAGCACCTCGCCGGCGACACCGTGCAGGCCATCTTGGTGAAGCTGGGGGTTCTGGACGGCGCGGCGCCGGCAGTGCCCGCGACCTTCGCGCGCCGCGACGGCGACGTGGGCACCGTCAGCAGGCCAGCCGTCATCATCGGCGACGGCCGCCCGGGACCCGGTGATCCGGTGCTGGTCCAGGTCTCCCGGTGGGACCGGCTCAAGGACATGGCCGGGGTCATGCGCGGCTTCGCCGACCACGTCGCACCCGGTGGTGACGGGTACCTGATGCTGGTCGGCCCGTCAGTCAAGGACGTGAGCGACGACCCGGAGGGCGCGGCGGTCTACGGGGAGTGCCTGCTGCAGTGGCGTGACCTGAGCCCCGCCGCCCGGACCCGGATCCTGCTGATTACCCTGCCGCTGGATGACATCGATGAGAACGCGGCCATGGTCAACGCGTTGCAGCAGCACGCCACCGTCATCAGTCAGAAGAGCCTGGCGGAAGGGTTCGGGCTGACCGTCTCGGAGGGCATGTGGAAGGGGCGGCCGGTCATCGGCTCGGCGGTCGGCGGAATCATCGACCAGATCGCCGAGGGCACCGGCATCCTGCTACCCGATCCCGCCGACCTGACGGCGTTCGGATCGGCCGCCCGCCTCCTGCTCAGTGACCAGGACCAGGCGGCGCGGATGGGGCAAGCCGCGCATGCCCACATCCGCGAGGAGTACGTCGGCGATGCGCACCTGATGCGCTACGCCAGGCTACTCGGCACCCTGATCGGCGGAGGATGACATCACGGAGGCCCTCAGCAAAGGGGACCGCCCGCCACGTAGATGACCTGGCCGGAGACGAAGCCCGCGCCGTCGCTGACCAGGTACGATACGGTGTGGGCCACGTCGGCCGGCTGGCCGACCCGCGCCACCGGTATCTGCTTCTTGTAGGTCTCCACGAGATCCTCGAACGACATCTTCAGCTTGTCGGCCATGGCCGCCGTCATGTCGGTGGCGATGAAGTGCGGCGCGACCGCATTCGCGGTGATCCCGAACTTGCCCAGCTCCTTGGCGAGCGTCTTGGTGAAGCCCTCCAGGCCGGCCTTCGAGGCGGAATAGTTGGCCTGACCGCGGTTGCCGAGCCCGGACGATGACGAGATGTTGACGATCCGCCCCCACTTCTGCCCGGTCATGTACTTCTGCGCCGCCCTGGTCATCAGGAACGCACCCCGCAGGTTGACGTCGATCACCGTGTCCCAGTCCTCGTCGGTCATCTTGAACAGCAGGGCGTCGCGAGTTATCCCGGCGTTGTTCACCAGCACCGTCGGCTCGCCGAGCTCGGTGACCACCCGCTCGACCGCTGCGCTCACCTGATCGGTCTTGCTGACGTCACAGCCGACCGCGAGCGCGCGCCCGCCGGCGTTCTCGATCTCTTTCACGGTCCGCGCGCAATCGGCTTCGTCGAGGTCGAGGACCGCCACGGCCATGCCGTCGGAGGCCAGCCTGATAGCTATCCCGGCGCCGATGCCGCGGGCAGCGCCCGTCACGATCGCAGTTTTTACAGTCACTGTATTCTCCTTCTGAACGGGCCGTGGCTCTCGGGTGGATCAGGAATCCTGAGCTCGCGGCATTGTGTTTTTCCGTAAAACCTTCGTATGCTTGCAGTTTTCCGTCGGCTAGTGACTTTGGTCCCGCAAAGCCAGGCCTTGGCCAGGGAACGCCATAGGCGGGTCAGGTGCCTCGAAAGATTGGCGGGCGTTTCTGGATGAAAGCATTCAGGCCCTCGAGATAGTCGCTGCTGTCGTAGGCTTCCCGGCGCAGCTCCTGGACACGTTCGTACACCTGCGCCGCGATGGGCTGGTAATCAGAGAGGACCCTAAGCTGTTCCTTGATGACCGCAATCGCCAAAGGGGACTTCGTCGCCATCGTCGCGGCCAGCTCCAAGGTGAACGACTCGAGCCGGTCCGACGCGACCAAGTGATTTACGATCAGGCATTCCCTGGCTTTACGGGCGTCAAGGGGCGCCGCGGTGAAGAACATCTCCTTAATGAGATTGACAGGCAGCCGTCCCAGGAAATGCAGCAGCCCGGTGATGTTGTACGGCAATCCCAGGTTCGCCGGCGTGATGGCAAACGACGCCGTCTCGTCGGCGATGACTAGGTCACAGCTGAGCACCAGGTCCAGCGCTCCGCCCCACACCGAACCGTGCACCATGGCGATAACCGGCATCGGGAACGAGCGGACGGCGCGGAGCAGGCCTTCCAGTGGATCGTTGTAGCCCAGCGGATCGCGTCCTCCGCGCGGAAGCTCATCGATGTCATGGCCGGCGGACCAGACGTTCATGCCCGGCGCGGCGCGGAGCACGATCGTGCGCATGTCCTGGGCTCGCAGGCTTTCCAGCGCGGCGACGACGTTGCTGGCCATCTGGGCCGCGATGGCGTTGCGCTTTTGCTGGTCATCAAGGATGATGACGCCGACCTTTCCGATCACGGCAGTCCGGACGCCGGCAGCCTGGGGGCGATCAGGCCCGGCGCCTGCGGTGGCTGACCGGCCATCGCCCGCTGGTACTGCCGGCTGCCTGCCCGGCCGGTAGCCTCCCTGACTGGCCGTCAGGGCCACGTACGTCCGGGCCTGCGCATCCTTCCCCGCCCCGACGATGTCGTTCACCAGCCCGAGCGCCTCGACCCGCTGTTCGCCGGCGAGGGAGCCGGCCACATGGCGCCAGAGCGCCTCCGCCAGGACGTTGAATGCGTCCTGCGCATCGGCAAGGTCAACGCCGGCGGCGAAACAGTGGGCCGCGATCCGCGCCGATGGCGTGATGATCGGCTCGGCTCGGCCTTCGCGCACGCAACGAAGGACGAGCCTGAACAGCTGCCGCACGTCGTGGCGGCGCTCCTCCGCGCCGGGTGGATGGTCCTTCGCCCGATCGCGCTGCACCAGCGCGGCGACCGCGTCCTCGACCACACGGTCCTCCGCGCTGGCGACGACCGCTGATGCCTCCACAGGCCGCCACCTCCGTTCCTGCGGCTGGCAGGCTGTCATTAATGGATGTAGATGCCCGGGGCCGGCTCTTTCGCCGGGAAGCGAGGGCTGCCGATGGACTCGGGTGCCGCGATCTGCTCACCGGAGCGGTCGGTCAGCCACCGCACCCAGTGCTCCCACCAGGACCCCTCGTGCCGTTGCGCGTCCGCCATCCACTGCTCAGCCGAGGGCGGCGTCTCCGGGTTGACGAAGTACCCGAGCCCTCTGTGCTTCGGGTCGGCCACGACGGTCTGGATGTGACCGCTCGAGCACAGGACGAACTGGGCGTGACCCGAGACCATGTGAACGGTCCGGTAGCAGGTCTCCCACGGCGTGATGTGGTCGGTGCGTCCGGCAGCCACGTACGTGTCGGTGGTGATGCTGGACAAGTCGATCGGCGTACCGAGGACCGTCATCGCGCCCGGCTGGGCCAGCTGGTTCCCGGTCACCATGTCCAGCAGCTGGTGGTGGAAGGCGCGTGTCAGCCGGGTCGTGTCCGCGTTCCAGGCCAGGATGTCGAAGGCCGGCGGGTCCTGGCCGAGCAGGTAGTTGTTCGCCCAGTAGTTCCACACCAGGTCGTTCGGCCGCAGCCAGGCGAACATCGATCCCATCTGCCAGCCGTCGATCACGCCGGTGGGCACGGTCACCAGCTTGGCCACCTTGAGCATCTGCGGGGTCCCGAACAGGAACATGCGCCCCTTCGACTCGGTGTCCAGCAGGGTGACGAACATCGTCGAGGAGTGGATCCGGTCTTCCTGCCCCAGGGCGGCGAGGTGCGCCTGCGTGAGGGCAGCGGTCATCCCGCCCAGGCAACCGCCCATGATGTTCACGTCCGGCGAACCCGAGATCTCGCGGACCACGTCGATCGCGTCGATCGTGCCCTGCACGTAGGTGTCGAAGTTCCAGTCGCGCTGCGCCCTGGTCGGGTTGCGCCAGCTGATTCCGAACACCTGGATGCCCCGCTGGAGCAGGTACTCGTACAGGCTGCGGCCGGGGGAGAGATCGAGCGCATAGTACTTGTTCACCTGCGGGGGCACCATGAGGATGGGGCGGTGGTAGACGGTGTCCCGCTGCGGCGTGTACTGGATCAGCTCGAAGACCTCGTTCCGGTAGACGACCGCGCCGGGCGTGGCCGCGAGGTTCTCGCCGATCACGAACGGCTTGCGGTCGACCATCGACGGCATGCCGTGGTTGTGCAGCGCATCACCGGCCATATGGCGGACGCCGCTCACGACGCTGAGGCCGCCGGTGTCGTACCAGCGCTTGACGGCCGCGGGGTTGGAGGCCAAGAAGTTGGTCGGCGACATGGCCTCGCGGAGCAGGACCGCCGCGAAGCGCAGCCGCTCGGTACCCATGCCCGGCAGGCCGAGGTTGTCCAGGTAGCGATCCATCTCCGAGCCCCAGGTGAGGTAGCTCTGCATGGTCGCCCGGAACAGGGCATTCTGCTGCCAGGCCGGGTCGGTGAAGCGCTTGTCGCCCTTCTCCGGCGCTACCTGCGACCTGCCGAGGCTGATCTTGACCAGCTCCTGGCCTAGGCCGGGCACGGTCCGCAGTGCCGCTCGCGGGTGGCGCAAGGCCACCTGGCCGAGGAAGCGCATGGCTCCGGCCGCCTCACGGAGGCCGAGGAGGTCGGCCGGGCCGGGCTTCCTGGCGGCGGGCTCCGCGGCCTTGGCCCGGGCCTTTGCCGACGTGCTGAGCTGCGCCCCGGCGGGGGCAGTGGTCTTGGCTGGCCGCTTGGACGACCGGACCTGCTGCCCGTTGGAAGTGGTCTCGTTTAGCGGCGCCTTGCCGCGTGGAGTTGTCATGACAGCCTCTCTATGATCATGGCCATGCCCTGGCCGCCGCCGACGCACATCGTTTCCAGGCCGATCGTCTGGTCACGGGTGCGGAGGTCGTTCAGCAGCGTGGCCAGGATGCGCACCCCGGTCATGCCGAACGGGTGGCCGAGCGCGATGGCGCCGCCGTGCGGGTTCAGCTTGTCGCCGAACGGGTCGATGCCGATTTCCCTGGCCGCCGGGATGACCTGGGCCGCGAAGGCCTCGTTGATCTCCACCACGTCCACGTCATCGATGGTCATCCCGGCCCGGGCCAGCGCCTGACGGCTGGACTCGATCGGGCCCAGGCCCATCAGCTCAGGATCCAGGGAGCTGACGCCGGTCGAGATGATGCGGGCGATCGGGGTGATCCCGAGCTCGGCGGCGCGGGCCGCAGACATCACCACGGCGGCCGCCGCACCGTCGTTGAGCGGGCAGGAGTTGCCGGCGGTCACCCGGCCGCCCTCGCGGAAGACCGGCTTCAGCGTGGCCAGCCTCTCCAGGCTGGTGTTCGGCCTGGGCCCGTCGTCGGCGGTCATGACGAGGCCGGAGGACAGCGTCACCGGGATGATCTCCCGGGCGAATATCCCGTCCTTGGTCGCCCCGACCGCGCGCATCTGGCTCTGCAGGGCGTACCGGTCCATCTCCTCACGCGTGATGTCGTACTTGTCGGCCACGTTCTCGGCCGTTTCGCCCATGCTCATGAAGGCCGCGGGGAAGCCCTCCCGGTTCCCGGGAAGCAGCCGGGGGTTCTGCGTTTCCGGCTGGTCCGCGAACTTGCCGAGCGGCGAGCGGGTGCTCGACTCGACGCCGGCGCACAAGAACGCGGAGCCCTCGCCCGCCTTGATGGCGTGGAAGGCCATCCGGACGGCCTGCAGCGACGACGCGCAGTAGCGGTTGACCGTGGTGCCCGGGGCGCCGATCCGGGCCAGGATGCTGATGATACGGGCCACGTTGTGCCCCTGCTCGCCTCCGGGCAGGGCGCAGCCGCAGATCACGTCGTCGATCTGGGTGCGGTCCAGCTGCGGGATCTGCTTGAGCACCTCGTCCACGACGAAGGCACCCAGGTCGTCGGGCCGCTCGTCGATCAGCGATCCCTTGACGGCGCGGCCGACCGGGGTCCGGCCGATGGCGGCGATAACGACTTCTGACATGACTCACTCTCCAGATAGTTCGGCTTACTTGGCTGGTGGCCCGTCGGTGGTGACGACGGGCAGGCTGCCTCCGGCGTTGCGTTCCCGCAGCAGCTTCTTGTCGTGCTTGCCCACGGTGGTGCGGGGCACCTCGTCCACGAACACCCAATGCTCGGGCAGCCACCACTTGACCACCCGGCCGGACAGGTGGGCCCGGAGCTCCTCCGGGGTCACGGACATGCCCGGCACGCAGGCGATGCACGCCAGCGGCCGCTCGCCCCAGCGCTCGTCGGGCGCGGCGATGACCGCGACCTCCCGCACCGCCGGGTGGGTGAGGATGGCCGACTCCAGCTCCAGCGTGGAGATCCACTCACCGCCCGACTTGACGACGTCCTTGGCCCGGTCGCTGATCGTGATGTAGCCCATGGCGTCGATCCGGCCCACGTCGCCGGTGCGCAGCCAGCCGTCCCGGAACTTGTCCGGCGCCGGGTCCTTGTAGTAGCCGGCCGTCACCCACGGCCCGCGTACCTCGATCTCGCCGGTGGCGTGCCCGTCGCTGGGCAGCACCTTGCCGTCGTCGTCCACGATCCGGGCCTCCACGCCGCCAAGCGGGCGGCCCGCGGTGGCCCGGTATTCGATGGCGCGTCCGGCCGGGCCGTGCTTGGGCGGGTAGGACAGGGCGGCGACCGGGCTGGTCTCGGTCAGCCCCCAGCCCTGCACGACCCGCACGCCCAGCCGCTGCTCGTAGGCCTCGATCAGGCTGCGCGGCACGGCCGCCCCACCGCACATGATCATGCGCAGCGAGCTCAGGTCGACGCTGGCCGGGTCCAGGCCGAGAACGTCGTACCAGACCGTCGGGACGGCCGCGGCCAGGGTGGCCCGCTCCGCCGCGATGAACCGGGCCAGCGGAGCGGCCTGGGCGAACCGGTTCGGCAGCAGCAGGTCGGCGCCGACCATCCAGGCGGCGTAGGGGATCCCCCAGGCGTTGCCGTGGAACATGGGCACGACCGGCAGTACGCGGTCGTACTGGTTCAGGCCGAGGCCCTCACCCGAGCACATGCCCATGGTGTGCAGGAACGTGGACCGGTGGCTGTACACGACGCCCTTCGGCCAGCCGGTGGTGCCGCTCGTGTAGCACATCGCGGCGGCCGAGGTCTCCTCGATCCGCGGCCACGGGTACCCCGGCCGTTCGGCGGCCAGCAGCTCCTCGTAGTCGATGTGCGCGGGCAGCGCGGACCGGTCGCCGTCGCCGTAGACGATCAGGTGCCGGAGGGGCTTGACCGCGTCTCCGCCGGCCGCCAGGACCGGGCCGAGGACCGGCGCGAGGCTGGCGTCGGCGATGAGCACGGAGTCCTCGGCGTGGCCGATGATATAGCGGATCTGCTCCGCCGCCAGCCGGATATTGATGGTGTGCATCACCGCGCCCATGCCCGGGATGGCGAAGTACGCCTCCTGGTGCTCGGAGTTGTTCCAGCCGAAGGTGGCGACCCGGTCGCCTTCCCGGACGCCCAGGCGGCGCAGCCCGGCGGCCAGCTGGTCCGCGCGGTCGGCCAGGGCGCCGAACTCGATGCGGCGCGCGCCGCCGGCCTCGCAGGTGACGACCTCGCTGTCGGCGTACAGGGTCCGGCCGTGCTCGAAGATATGCCGAACCGTGAGCGGGAAGTCCATCATCGTGCTGCGCATCTGCTCAACCTCCTGAGACCTGTGCTTGCTGACCTGCCCAGTGCGGTTCGCGCAGCTCCCGCTTGAGGATCTTGCCTGCCGCCGACTTGGGCAGCGGCTCGGTACGCAGCTCGATGCACCTGGGAACCTTGAATCCCGCGATCTGTTCGCGGCAGTGCGCGATCAGCTCACCGGGTGTCACCGGCACCCGGCAGGACACGATCGCGTAGACCGACTCCCCCCAGCGCGGGTCGGGAACGCCGAACACGGCGACCTCCTCGACCGCGGGATGGGTAGCCAGCGCGTCCTCCACCTCGGTCGAGTAAATGTTCTCGCCGCCGCTGACGATCATGTCCTTGACGCGGTCGACCAGGTAGATGTAGGAGTCCTGGTCCCGGTACCCGAGGTCACCGCTCAGGTACCAGTCGCCGCGCATGACCTCGGCCGTCTCGTGCGGCTTGCCCCAGTAACCGGCCATGACGCTGGGGCTGCGCACGGCGATCTGGCCGACCGTGCGCGGCGGCAGGTCGGCCAGGGCGCCGTCGAGGATCCGTATTTCGACGCCCACGGCGGGCTGACCGCATGACCGGACGAGCGGGGTGTCGAGAATGCGCTCCTCGTGCGGCAGCAGCGTGGTGATCGGGGTGGTCTCCGTCGTGCCGTAGACGTGCAGCAGTTCGGCGCCGGGGAAGGCCTGGCGGGTCCGCCTGAGCGTCTCGGCGGAGATGGGCGAGGCCCCGTGGCTCAGGTACCGCAGCGAACTGACGTTCCGCGGCCGGGCGAGCTGGGCACCGGCGGCCGCGGCGAGCATGGTGGGCACCAGCAGCGTGTGCGTGACCGCCTCGCGCTCGATGAGGTCGACGGCCAGATCGGGGTCGAACCGCGGCATGATGACGTGGGTCCCGCCGGCCCAGACGGTGGCCAGCGTGGCGAGTATCCCGCCGGTATGGAACATCGGGGAGGCCACGAGCCATCGCGTGTGCCGGTCAAAGGGCCAGGTGGCCATGAAATGCAGCGCACTGGAGACCAGGCCCCGATGGGTGTGCATGGCGCCCTTCGGCACCCCGGTCGTACCGGAGGTGTAGAACAGCGCGGCCAGGTCGTTCTCCTCCACCCCGTCGCCGAGCGGCATCTCGTCAGCGGCGGCGATCAGGTCCTCGTAGTCGTCCGGCATGGTCAGTACCTTGCTGACCCCGGCGGCACCCGGATAGTCGGCGTCGGCGAAGACCACGCTCACCCCGGCGTCGTCGAGGATGGCGCGCATTTCCGCGGGCGCCAGCCGCGAGTTGACCGGGACCAGCACGTAACCGGCGGCCGGTAGCCCGAGGTAGAGCTCGAGGTAACGATCGGAATTGAGCGCGATGACCCCGACGCGGTCATGCGGCGCCAGGCCAAGCTTGGGCATCGCGCCGGCCAGGCGCCGGCATCGCGAGCCGAGCTCGGCGTAGGTACGGCGATTGTCCTGGCACACGACGGCAGGGGACTCGCTGGCGGTGCGGAGAGCACGGTTGAGCGGCTGGGCGAATGTATACATCGGCTCGCCTCCAAGCAGGAATAGAGGAGCCACTTTTTCTCACCCGTTCCGGCTGGCAGAAATACCGGAACGATCGATGCTGGCGACGTTACCGGCCGTTCTGCGAGGGGAAATGGCCGAAGGTCCCGAGACCTTGGGCTGTAGGTCTGCAGGTGTTCGAGTTCCCGTAACTCACATCACTCGAATTACGCGTGGCACCAATACTGACCGATCGTTCGGTTTTTTTGTTACCGTGCAGTAAGGTGAGGCTGGCGGACAAGCGTCCGTCTGGTGCCAAGGGCTGAGCGCCACAGCCTTCCGATCTGACCCTCAGGGAGGGGTTGAGATGGCAACTGCCGCATCCGTGGCAAAGGTTAGAGACGAGCAGCTCAACATCAGAGGGCTGCGGATCCACGCTCAGGTATGCGGAGAAGGCGAGCCCTTGCTGCTGTACTCCGGCATCTGGGGCGAGGTGCGCTTGTGGGAGCGACTGCTCCCCCATCTGCCCGGGTTCCGCACGATCGCCTTCGACCCGCCGGGCATCGGCCGCTCGCAGATGCCCTCCGTCCCGCTGAGCATGTACGGACTGTCCCAGTTCGGCACCGCGGTACTCGACGAATTCGGCGTCGAATCCGCTCACGTGCTGGGTGCGTCGTTCGGCGGGGCGGTCGCGCAGCAGATGGCGTTCTCGCACCCCAGCCGGGTACGCCGGCTGGTGCTGGTGTCGACGTCCTTCGGCGGCGGCGCCCTGCCGGGGAAGCTGAGCGCTATGTGGCATTTTATCCACCCGCGCAGCTATCATCCTGAGCGGCTGGAACGGGTGGTCGGCGACATGTTCGGCGGCCGGCTGCGCACCGAGCCGGAACTGGTCCGTTCCATGCACATCAAGCGCCCGACCGACACCCTGGCCGCCCTGTACCGGATGGCCCCGCTCTTCGGCTGGACGAGCCTGCCGTGGCTGTGGACGATCCGCCATCCCGCGCTGGTCATCGCCGGCGACGACGACCCCGTCACTCCGCTGGTCAATCACCGGGTCATCGCCGCGATGATGCCCCACGGGAGGCTGCACACCGTGGCGGGTGGCGGGCACCTCGCCCTGCTGGACAGCGCCCACCAGCTCGGACCCGTGATCACCAGCTTCCTCTCCGAAGACGGGACCCGGTAGCCTTCACCCCGGAGGAACCGGAGGTGATCGGGTGGCCGCGCTCGCGGAGGCCGGGCGGTCCTACGCGCTGCTGGCCGACGGCAGGACCATGACCATCCGGCCGGCCGGTCCCGACGATTACGGACCGGTCATGCAGCTGCACGAGGCGATGTCGCCGGACAACCTGTACTTCCGTTTCTTCAGCGCGAGCCGGTCATCGGCCGAGTGGGAGGCCCGGCGGGTGTGCCTGCGGGACGACCCGGGGCGCGTTGCGCTGCTTGGCGTGCTCGGTGACGAGGTGGTGGGGGTCGCCAGCTACGAGGTGACCGCCGATGCCGCGGCCGCGGAGGTTGCCCTGGCGGTGGCCGACGACATGCACGGGCGTGGTATCGCCACGCTGCTGCTCGAGCACCTGGTCTCGCTGGCCCGTGCGCAGGAGGTAAAGGTCCTGGTCGCCGACGTGCTGCCGGATAACTACCCGGTGCTGCGGGTGCTCAGCGACGCGGGGCTGGCGGTGCGGCGCAGGCTCGGCAACGGGGTGGTCGAGCTGTCGATGCCGGTCCCGCCCAACGCGGCTCTGGGCGAGGCCAGCACGTACCTGGACGCGGTGGCCCACCGGGAGAAGCAAGCGGATGTGGCCAGCCTGGAACCGCTGCTGAACCCCAGGTCGGTGGCTGTGATCGGGGCGGGCCGGCGCTCCGGCTCCGTCGGCCGGACGATCCTGCTCAACATCCGCGACGCCGGGTTCGCCGGTGCCTTGTACGCGGTCAGTCCGCACGGCGGCGACATCGACGGCATCCGGTGCGTCTCGTCGGTCGCCGCGCTGCCCGAGGCCCCCGACCTGGCGGTGGTGGCGGTGCCGGCGGCGCGCGTCGTAGAGGTGGCACACGAGTGCGGGAACCGCGGCGGCAGATCGCTGGCGGTGATTACCGCGGGGCTGACCAGAGCACAGGCATCCGGGCTGCTGGAGGCGACCCGGGAAACGGGGATGCGGCTGGCGGGCCCGGCCTCATTCGGTGTCGCGGTGCCGGGCATCGGGCTGGGGGCCACGCTGGCCGCGCACCACCCGTCCCCCGGCCACGTCGGCTTGGTCGTGCAGTCGGGCGGGGTCGGCGCGGCGCTGGTGGAGCAGTTCACCCGGCTGGGCATCGGGATCTCCTCGTTCGCCTCGGTCGGGGACAAGCTGGATGTCTCGGGCACTGACATGCTGCTGTGGTGGGAGGCGGACGACGTCACCGAGCTGGCCGTGCTGCACCTGGAGTCCTTCGGCCACCCGCGCTGGTTCGCCCGGACCGCCCGGCGGGTGAGCGCCAGCATCCCCGTCCTGACCGTCCACGCCTGGCAGTCGGCCCCGGGCCAGCGGGCCACCGCCTCGCACACCGCGGCGGCCGCCGCCCCACCGATCACCCGGCAGGCCCTGTTCGACCAGGCGGGCATCATCGCCACCACCAGCTTCGGCGAACTGCTCGAGGCGGCCGTGCTGATGGCGTCCCAGCCGGTCCCGGCGGGCAAGGCGGTGGCCATCGTGTCCAACGGCGTCGGCGCGGGCATGCTGACCGCCGACGCCTGCGCGGAGGCCGGCCTGACCGTGGCCGCGATGGGTGCGCAGGCCCGCAGCCGCATGCGGCAGGTGCTGCCCGCCGAGGCAACGCTGGACGGCCCGGTGGACACCACCGCGGCCGTCACCGCGGAGGCCTTCGGCGAGACCCTGCGCATCGCCGCCGCCGAGGATGGCGTCGATGCCGTGATCGCCCTGGTGGTCCGGCACCTCTCCCCTGACCTGGTCGCGGCACTCACCGCCGCACGGCTGCCGGTCCCGGTCGCGGCGGTCGTGCTGGACCAGCCCGAAGCCGTCCGGCTGCTGCCCGGCGACGGCAGCGGCCCGGGCCATGGGACAGTACCCGCCTACGCCTACCCCGAGGCGGCCGCCCGGGCGGTGGCGCGCAGCGCCCGCTACGGCTCCTGGCGGAACCGGCCCCCCGGCACGACCCCGGAGCCCGCTGGACTGCGGGTCGCGGACGCGCGTTCGATCATTGATTCCTTCCTGGCGCGGATGCCGGGCGGCGGCTGGCTGTCCGCCGACGAGGCCGATGCGCTGCTGCGCTGCTACGGCATCCCGATGGTGGAGTTCCGCCAAGCCGACGACGCCGACGCGGCCGTCGAGGTCGCGGCGGCCCTGGGCGGTCACGTGGTACTCAAGGCCGACGTGCCCGGCCTGCTGCACAAGAGCACCGCCGGAGCGGTCGAGCTGGACCTGCACGGCGACGGTGAGGTACGCGCCGCGATGGGCCGCCTGCAGGCCAGGTTCGCCGGGCGGCTGTCCGGAGTGCTCGTCGAGCCCATGATCACCGGCGGCCTCGAGACCATCATCGGGGTGGTACAAGAACCAGTGTTCGGCCCGGTCGTGGTGTTCGGCCTCGGTGGCGTCGCCACCGACGTGCTCGCTGACCACGCCGCCCGGCTGGCTCCCCTCACCGACGCCGACGCCGACGACCTGATCCACTCGATCCGTGCCGCCCCGGCCCTGCTCGGGCACGATGGCCGGCCCGGCGCCGACGTCGACGCGCTCCGCGACACCCTGCTCCGGGTATCACGGCTCGCCAATGACCTGCCGCAGGTCGCCGAGCTTGACCTCAACCCCGTGATCGCGCGCCCGGACGGCGCCATCGCCGTGGACGCACGTATCCGCGTGACCAGCCACCGCCTAGCCGACCCGTTCCTGCGCCGGCTGCCCAGTGCGCCTGGGGATCTGAGGGGGGTATGAACGTGCCTGCTGTTTCGTACGACTATGACGTGCTGGTGGTCGGCTCGGGATTCGGGGGCTCGGTAGCGGCGCTGCGGCTGACCGAAAAGGGCTACCGGGTGGGGGTGCTCGAGGCAGGGCGCCGGTTCGAGGACGCCGATTTTCCCAGGACATCGTGGGATGCCCGCAGGTTCTTGTGGGCGCCGAAGCTCGGCTGCCTGGGCATTCAGCGGATTCACTTGCTGCGGAACGTGATCATCCTGGCCGGCGCGGGGGTCGGCGGAGGCTCACTCGTGTACGCCAACACGCTCTATGAGCCAAAGGACGCCTTCTACCGCGACCGCCAGTGGGCGCACATCACCGACTGGCGGGCCGAGCTCGCGCCCTACTACGGCCAGGCGGAACGGATGCTGGGCGTGGTGCCCAATCCGACGATGACGCCGTCGGACGAGGTCCTGAAGCAGGTCGCCGGGGAAATGGGGGTGGGGCACACGTTCCGCCTGGCCCCGGTCGGGGTGTTCTTCGGCCGGGGCGGCCGCAAGGAACCCGGCGCCGACGCCGGCGACCCGTTCTTCGGCGGCGCGGGCCCGAGCCGCCGTGGCTGCCTTGAGGTCGGGGAATGCATGACCGGCTGCCGGCACAACGCCAAGAACACGCTCGTCAAGAACTACCTGTACCTGGCCGAGAGGGCCGGTGCGACGGTGCATCCGGAAACCACGGCGGTCGCGGTGCGCCCCGCGGGGCGCACTGGATACGCGGTGGACGCGGTGCGAACCGGTGCGTGGCGGGCCAGCCGGACCGCGTGCACCTTCACCGCCGAGCACGTGGTGTTCGCGGCCGGAACGTGGGGCACGCAGCAACTCCTGCACCGTATGAAGGCCCAGGGTACGTTGCCGGGGATCTCCGCCCGGCTCGGCGTCCTGACCCGGACGAATTCCGAGGCGCTCGGCGGCGCGATGACCGCGATGCGCAACAGGAAAAAGCATGATTTCACCCGCGGGGTCGCCATCACCTCCTCCATCCACCCCGATGAGCACACCCACATCGAACCCGTCCGCTACGGCAAGGGCTCGAACGCGATGGGGCTGCTCAGCACGCTGATGACCGATGGCGGCGGACGGGTTCCGCGCGGCGTGAAATGGCTCGCTCACGCGGCGCGCCATCCAGGGCAGCTCGCATCGCTGTACGGCGGCATCAACCACTGGTCCGAACGGGCCGTGATCGGGCTCACCATGCAGGCGCTGGACAACTCGATCACCGTTCAGCCCAGGCGCACCCGGCTCGGCCGGATCAAGCTGACCTCGGAGCAGGGGCACGGCGCCCCGAACCCGGCCTGGATACCCGCCGCCAACGAGACGATGCGCCGGATCGCGGCCAACATCGGCGGGTTCCCCCTCAGCAGTGCCGGTGAGGTGGTCGATATCCCGATGACCGCGCATTTCCTCGGCGGCTGCGTCATCGGCGACAGCGCGGACACCGGCGTGATCGACCCCTACCACCGCATGTACGGACATCCCGGGCTGCACGTCGTCGATGGCTCCGCGATCTCGGCGAACCTCGGTGTCAACCCGGCGCTGACGATCACGGCCCAGGCCGAACGGGCGATGGCCCTGTGGCCCAACAAAGGCGAGACCGATCCCCGCCCCGCCCTTGGCGCTGCCTACCAGCCGCTGGGACCCGTCGAGCCACGGAGTCCGGCCGTGCCGCCGTCCGCGCCCGCGGCGCTGCGCCTGTCCGTCGCCGAGAATCGTTAGCCCCGATGGCAACTGCCGAATCGATGCTCCTCGGCCCGCGGATCACCAGCGGCCTGCTCGGCCGGCTGGCGGCGCGCGCCGCCACGGCGGGCCCACCAGTCCCGGTCCCGGTCGAGATGCCGGCGACCGGCGAGATACTCGGGCATGTCCCGCATGGCACCGCTGACGACGTCGCGGCAGCCGCCGATACCGCACGCAGGGCCCAGCCCGGCTGGGCGGGGACCCACGTCACGGACCGGTCGAAGGTACTGCTCCGTTTCGCCGAGCGCCTGCTCGACCGGCAGGATGAGGTCCTCGACCTGATCCAGCTTGAGAACGGCAAAGCCCGTCGGCACGCCTTCGAAGAGATCATCGACGTCGCGCAGGTGAGCCGTTACTACGCCCGTTCGGCTTCCCGCTACCTGCGCCCGCACCGCCGCGCGGGCGCCCTCCCCGTGCTGACCCAGACCTGGGAGTATCACCACCCGAAAGGCGTGGTCGGCGTGATCTCCCCGTGGAACTACCCGCTGACGCTCGGCATCAGCGACGCCCTTCCGGCGCTCGTCGCGGGCAACGCGGTCATCGCCAAGCCGGACGGGCAGACGCCGTATACGGCACTATGGGCCGCCGAACTGCTCGAGGAGGCCGGCCTGCCCCCGGGTGTCCTGCAGATCGTGACCGGCTCAGGATCAGAACTCGGGACACCGCTGATCGAGCACTGCGACTTCCTGATGTTCACCGGCAGCACCCGGATCGGGCGGATTGTCGCCGCCCAGGCTGCCGCGCGGCTCACGGATTACTCGATGGAGCTCGGCGGGAAGAACGCGATGCTCATCCTGGCCGACGCCGACCTCGCCAGGACGGTACCCGGGGCGGTCCGGGCCGCGTTCTCCAACACCGGTCAACTGTGTATCTCGATGGAGCGGATGTACATCGACGCCGCGGTATGGGACGAGTTCGTCCCGCGCTTCGCCAAGGCCACCAGGTCGCTTCGGCTGGGTCACTCACTCACCTACAAGGCGGACATCGGCTCGCTGATTTCGGCGAAACAGCTGGACACAATCGTCCATCACGTCGACGACGCGGTCGGCAAGGGAGCGGCGGTGCTGGCCGGCGGCAGGGCGCGGCCCGACATCGGCCCGTACTTCTACGAGCCCACCGTGCTGACGGACACGTCGCCTGACATGGCCCTTTACGCCGACGAGACGTTCGGGCCCGTCATTTCCCTCTACCGGGTCAGCGGGGCGGACGAGGCCATCGAGCAGGCCAACGACAGCTGTTACGGCCTGAATTTCTCAGTCTGGACCCGAGACGCCCGCAAGGGCCGTCAGATCGCCAGCCGGCTGGAGGCCGGAACCGTCAATGTCAACGAGGCCTACGCGGCCGCCTGGGGCTCCGTCGACGCGCCCATGGGCGGCTGGAAGGACTCGGGCGTGGGCAGCAGGCACGGCGAGCGCGGAATCCTGAAATACACCAACGCCCAGACCATCTCGCTCCAGCGGCTCATGCCCATCGCGCCGCCAGGCATCATGCCCGCGGCCGTGTACGCCAAAGCCATGACAGCGGCGATGCGGACCCTGCAGCGGCTGCCCGGCCGCAAGTAGCGGGGGTTGCGGGTTCCGCACCTCAGCTAGGCGTGCGCGGGAGGCTTGCCGCGCATGATGACGACGGGGCACGGCGCGTGGCGGACGCAGTACTGGCCGACCGAACCGAGCAGGGCCTCGGCCAGGCCGCCGTGTCCCCGGTTGCCGACCACGAGCAGGTCCGCCCCCTCGGCCGCCTCGACCAGCACGGATCCGGCCGGCCCTTCCACCACGCGCGGGCGGACGACGACCTCGGTGTCGATCGTGCACATCTCGGTGATCGCCTCGGTCAGGACAATCCGGGCGTCGTCCTGGTAGTCAGGCATATCGGCGGCCGCGACCAGTCCTGCACCCGGCGGGACATGCCAGGTCGTCACCGCGTCTACGACCGCCCCGGTCAGCTTGGCCTGGTGGATGGCCCAGCGAAGCGCCGCCTTGGACGACTCGAAGCCGTCCACGCCGACCACGATGCGCGGAACCGTGTTCATGACACCCTCCTCGTGACGTGCGGGTCGAGGTACTGGCCGCCCAGGTCGTCCGGGCGCAGGTCCGGCCCGAGCTCGTACAGCAGCGGGATCCCGGTCGGGATGTCCAGCCCGGCGATCTGCTCGTCCGGTATCGACTCCAGGTGCTTGACCAGGGCCCGCAACGTGTTGCCGTGCGAGACGACCAGCACGCAGCCGCCGTCCAGCAGGTCCGGCACGATCGCGTCGTACCAGTAGGGCAGCAGCCGCGCGGAGACGTCGCGCAGGGATTCGGCGCGCGGGTGCGCCTGCGGCGGCAGCATGGTGTAGCGGGGATCGGTCAGCTGGAGCCGCCAGGCCTCCGCGGTAGCCGGCGGCGGGGCGACGTCGTACGAGCGGCGCCAGAGCCGGAACTGCCGCTCGCCGTACTGCCGGAGGACCTGGTCCTTGTTCTGGCCCTGCAGCGCCCCGTAGTGCCGGCCGTTGAGCCGCCAGGAGCGGCGTACCGGGATCCAGTCGCGGTCCACGGCGGCCAGGGCGAGGTCGGCGGTGCGGATCGTCCGATGCTGCAGGGATGTGTGCGCGAAGACGGGCAGCACGCCGTGTTCGGCGAGCATCGACCCGGCCCGGGCCGCCTCGGCTTCCCCGTGCACGGTCAGGTGGGCGTTCTCCCAGCCCGCGAAGATGCCGGCCGCGTTCCACTCGCTCTGTCCGTGCCGCAGCAGGACCAGGCGCACTGGCTGGGTCATCACACCTCCAATGCGGCCAGGCCGGGCAGGGTCTTGCCCTGGATGAACTCCAGGCTGGCGCCGCCGCCGGTGGAGACGTGGCCGAACGCGTCGCCGGCGAAGCCGAGCGCACGGATGGCCGCGCCGGTGTCGCCGCCGCCGACCATGGTGAACGCGCTGCCGTCCGCCATGGCCTGGGCGACGGCCCGGGTGCCCGCGGCGTACGGGGCCAGCTCGAACACGCCCATGGGGCCGTTCCAGAAGACCGTTCCGGCCGTCCCGATGGCGGCGGCGAATCGCGCCGCCGACTCCGGGCCGATGTCCAGGCCCATCTGATCGGCCGGGATGGCGTCCGCGGCCACTATCTGAACCGGCGCGTCGGCCGCGATCCTGGTGGCCACGACGAGATCGGACGGCAGCTCGATCTGGCCCGGCGCGGCCTGGTCGAGGTAGCGCGCGGCCGCGTCGACCTGGCCCGGCTCGAGCGGGGAGGTCCCGGTCTTGAGGCCGCGGGCGGCGAGGAACGGGAAGGCCATGGCCCCGCCGACCAGGATCCGGTCGGCCGTGGCGAGCAGGCTGCCGAACGCGTCGAACTTGTCCGCGACCTTGGCGCCGCCGAGCACCACCACATACGGCCGCTGAATCTGGGCGGTCAGGCGGCGCAGCGCGGCGACCTCCGCCTGGACCAGGTAGCCGGCGGCGCTGACGCAGCGCAGCGGGACATCGTAGACGCTGGCGTGCTTGCGGTGCATCGCGCCGAATCCGTCCGCGACGTACAGGTCGACCGGTGCCGCGAGCTGGTCGGCGAAGTAACTGCGAATCATGTCGTCCTTGCTGGTCTCGGCCTCGTCGAAACGCAGGTTCTCGAGCATGACCAGGCCGCCGGGACGCAGGGTCGCGATCGCGGCGTGGGCCGCGGGCCCGGTGATGTCGCCGGGGAAGTTCACTTCCTGGCCGAGGAGTTCGCCGAGCCTGGCCGCGACCGGAGCCAGCGAGTAGCGGAGGTCCGGCCGGCCGCCGGGACGGCCGAGGTGGGAGCAGACGATCACCCTGGCACCGCGGCTGACCAGCACGGCCAGCGTCGGCAGGCTGGCCCTGATCCGGCCATCGTCCGTGATCCGGTCGCCGTCCAGCGGTACGTTGAGGTCTGCGCGCACCAGGACGCGCTGGCCCTCGACCGCGACATCATCGATCGTCTTCATCATCACGCCATCTCCTCGCGCCGCGCCCGGCAGGCAGAGTCCTCCCGGGCTCGCGATATCAGCGTGGTCCGGCTCAGACCCGCTGGTCAGGGTCCTTCGCCGCGTTAGCAGGGGACCTTGGCCCTAGGGCACGGGGCGCAGCGGAACGCTCCAGCCGACCCTGGTCCCGTTCGCGGCCGGCTCGATCTCGATCGCGATGCCATCCCGGCGGGCCCGCTCGCGCAACGGAGCGAAGTCGCGGGTGCTCCCGTCGCCGTTGGCGCCCGGCGGGGGCTGCCTGGTTCCTGCCACCGTGACGTTGAGCCGCTCCGCGGCCTCGACGCTGATGACGGTCTGCCCGCCGGGCGTCCCCAGCAGGCCGAGCGTCGTCCGGAGCATCTCGAGCAGCCCGTCCGCGTCCCCTGGCGGCAGGGCCTCGTCGACCGGGCCGGTGAAGGCGATCTCGGGTACCGGCGACACGTCGGCGCACAACTGCAGGACCTGGTGGCGCAGGCCCTGGGGGGCCATCCGGTTCTCCAGGCCGAAGATCGCCTGCCGGAGCAGGCGGATGGCGTCGTCGAGGTCGGCGACCGAGACCTCCACCCGCCGGCGCACCTCGGTCTGGGTGGCCATGGCCAGCACGCTCTGCAGGCTCAGGCCCGCCGCGAAGATGCGCTGGACGACGCTGCTCTGCAGGTCGGCGGCGAGCCGGTCACGGTCCTGCACCACCATGAGCTCGCCGACCCGTTCCTGCAGCCGCGCGGTCGCCTCGTGCGACCGGCGGATGCTGTCCCGCAGGCCGTGCGTTGCCACGGCCAGCAGGGCGCCGAGCGCACCCCACAGCAGCACGCGCCGGACGATAACCGCGTCGGGGGCCGACTGGACCAGCGAGATGACGATCTCGGCGGCCACGATCGCGGCCACCACGCACGCCGACTCCCACCGGCGGTGGAATAGCGCCGTCCAGATGAGCGGGACCAGCAGCACGATGCCGACGCCGGAGACGGTGCCGCCGGCCAGGGTAAGCGCCAGTGCCGATCCGGTATAGGCCAGCGGCACCAGCACGGTGGCCCAGCCGGGCAGGCGGTTCCAGGGCAACAGAAAGGCCAGGCACGTCGCCGCGAGCAGGACCAGGCTGACGGTGATCGCCGGCCACGCCTGGGTGCCGGGAGGAAGCGCCAGGCTCGCCACGGCGGCCGCCGCGACCAAGGCGAACGGGGCCGCCCGGGCCAGCAGCCCTGGCCCGGAAAACGGCGAGCCAGCGAGAGCGGGATCCCGCAATCCCTCGTCCGTGAACCCAGGCTCAGGTTCCATCTGGCACACCTTCTGCTGCACGCCCTGCCCGGGACTGCTCCCGGGCACCACGACATGACGGCGGCACTGCCGTCAGCAGCGATTTTCGCTCCGCCAGGCCGGTATGTCCAGACTGAGCGAGGCGAATTCACCGGCGCGTTACCTCCGGCTGACGTGGTTAGTCTGCCGACGGGACGACGGCCACCGGGCCGTGAGCGTGGTCGAGAACGGCGTGCTGGATCGAACCGATGCCGGGGCCCGGGCCCACGGGATGGCCGTGCCTGCCGATCACCACCAGGTCGGCGCGCGCGGAATAGCTGGCGAGCACGCGGGCGGGATGCCCCCGGACGACGTCCTGGCGGACCCGCACCTCCGGGTACTTTCCGCGCCATTGCTCGAGCGCGGCGGTCAGGTGACGGCCCGCCTCGCCCGAGATCCGCGCCGGGTCCGGCGGCCGCAGCGCCCCGGCCGCGCCGGAGGCCTGCGACGAGGCGGGAAGCCAGTACCAGGTATGGACGGCGACCAGGTCCGCACCGCGCAGCGCCGCCTCCTCGAACGCGAACGCCAGCGTTCCGGTGACGTCCTCAGGGTCGCGGATGCCTACCGCGAGCTCACGGTGGACGGCGGTGGTCTCCTCCCGGACCACGACGACCGGGCAGGGGGCCCAGGCGGCGACGTACCGGCTCACCGAGCCGAGCATCATGGCCGCGAATCCGCCCGCCCCGCGTGCCCCCACGACCAGCATGGAGGCATCGCCGCCGCTGTCCGCCACGGCCACCGCCGGCGGACCGGACAGCAGGTCGGTCTCGACGCACAGGCCCGGGGCCACTTCCTCGGAGCGGATGATGGCCACCTCGAGCGCCCGGGCGGATATCCCGCGCAGCGCGACGCCGACCTCGGCCGGGGACGCGTGGTAGGCGCGCATCCGCGGCAGTTCGGCCGGCGCGGACACGATCCGCAGCGGCGAGCCATGCCGCCGCGCCTCCAGGGCGGCCCACTCGACGGCCCGCAGCGACTCCTCCGAGCCGTCGACTCCTACCGTGACTGGCTTGGTTGCCATGACCGGACCTCCTCCTCAGCGTGCGCCAGCCGGCAGGCTGGACGCGGTGATCAGCCGGACCCGGGTGGCCTGCAGCCGCTTCGCGACCACGCGGGCGAGCCGCCGGGTGACCTCGTAGCCGAGCACCGGATCGGACTCGCAGTAAGCGCGGACCATCCGGCCGTCGAACTCGAAGGCCTCGACCGGGCCAGTGGCCACGGCGCCGAAGGCCCACCGGTACGGCGGGAACAGCCACGACCAGCCGAGCAGTTCGCCCATGCCGATGGTGTCGATCTTCATCCGGCCCTGCCCGGGCACGTGCAGGTCCAGCGCCACGCGACCGGACTGGATCAGCCAGAACCGGCTGGCGCTGCCGCCGTCTTCGAAGAGCCGGTGCCGGGCCGGGAAGGTAACGTCCGCGGCGGCTTCGGCGAGCACGGCCAGGTGATCGCGGGACATGTCGTGCAGGAACGGGTGAGTGGCCAGGGCCTCTGCCGTGACTTCGATCATGGGTACCACCGCCAAGCTAGTCGTCCGGGTCTCAGCCTGACCCCGGGCTCCCTGCCCCGGCCAGGGCCGGAGGTCCCTGGCCGGCCGGACTATGGCCCGCCGTCGATCGGGCCAGGTCACGATGGACCAACGTCCCGCCCGGACATGGCGGAGGACACTGCCTGCCGGGCTTCGCCCTGCTGAGGGTGGGTGATGTGAGGGCGGCATCACCGCCCGGCACGCTGACATAGCCGAGGAGGTGAAGCGGTGCCCCGCACGGCACCGCGAACCCGATGAGCGTTTACTCGATGACCAGGCCGGAGCACAGCCACGACGACCGTGGATGGCCGTCCCCGCCCGACCCCGGCGACCTGAGCAGGCGGGTCGCGCAGCGGCGCGCCGAACTGCATCTGAGCCAGGCGCAGGTGGCGGCGCGCGCCGGAGTGAGCCTGCGGTACCTGGAGTACCTGGAGCGGTATCCGGCCCGGCCGGCCCCGGCCGCGCTCAGGCAGCTCGCCGCGGCGCTGCGGACCACGCCGGCCGCGCTGCTCGGCGCCGGCGCGAACGTGCCGCCCGGCCAGCGGCTCCAAGCCGACATGCGCTTCATCAGCAAGCTGATGCCGGGCGAGTGCCGACGGCTGATCACGCCCGGCGGCGTCGGGCGGATCGCGTTCAGCACGAATTCCGGCCCGGTCGTGGTGCCGGTCAACTTCGCGGTGCTGGCCGACACCATCGTGGTCAGGACGGCCGAGGGCACGGTCATCGACGGGCACGCCGACGAGATGGTCGCCCTGGAGGTCGATCACATCGACGAGGCCCTCTGCCAGGGCTGGAGCGTGCTGGTGCGCGGGCCGGCGCACCGCGTCGCGCACCCGGCGGAGCTGCGCCGCCTGCAGGAGGATGCCGCGGTCTGGCCGTGGCCCGGCGGCGAGCGCGACGTCTACGTGCGGATCGTGCCACGCGAGATCACCGGCCGCCGCATCGAGCTGCGGCATGCTCCATGATCACGACCATGCAACAGGGCCCCCGGCACGCCGGGGGCCCTGTTGGTTTGAGCGCTACAGGCGGGTGCCCACCAGAGCGGCCAGGTCGGCCAGCCGGCAGGTGTAGCCCCACTCGTTGTCGTACCAGCCGAACACCTTGACCAGCGTCCCGGACGCCTGGGTCAGCGGCGAGTCGAACACGCACGACGCGGATTCACCGATTACGTCACGGGAGACGATGGGGTCGGTACTGTACTCGAGGATGCCCGCCATGGGCCCGGACGCCGCGGCGGCGAACGCCTCGTTGACGTCGGCGGCGGTAGCCTCCCGGCCGAGGACGACCGCGAGGTCGGTCAGCGACCCGTCTTCCACCGGCACCCGGACGGCCACCCCGTCCAGCTTCCCGGCGACCGCGGGGATGACCAGCCCGGTGGCCCGGGCCGCACCGGTGGTGGTGGGCACGATGCTGACGGCCGCCGACCGGGCGCGGCGCAGGTCCTTGTGCGGCCCGTCGAGCAGCATCTGGTCGCCGGTGTAGGCGTGGATCGTGGTCATGAAGCCGCGCTCGATGCCGAACGAGTCGTTCAGCACCTTCACCATCGGGGCCACGCAGTTGGTGGTGCAGGACGCGTTGGAGATCACGTCGTGCCGCTGCGGGTCGTAGTCGCCGTCGTTGACGCCGAGCACGATGGTCGCGTCGACGCCCTTGCCTGGTGCCGAGATCAGTACCTTGCGCGCCCCGCCCTTCAGGTGCAGCGCCGCGCCGTCGCGGGTGCGGAACTTACCGGTCGACTCGACGACGACGTCCGCGCCGAGCTTGCCCCAGTCGATCTCGGCCGGGTCGCGCTCGGCCAGGACCGCCATCGGCTTGCCGTCGACGGTGATCGAGTCCTCCGTGTGCTCGACCGTACGGCCAAGGCGGCCATAGGTCGAGTCGAACGCCAGTAGGTGCGCCAGCGTGCCCGCGTCGGTGATGTCGTTGACCGCCACCACCTCCAGGTCCGTCCGCTCCAGCGCCAGGCGCGTGAAGGCGCGCCCGATCCGGCCGAAGCCATTGATGCCCACCCTGATTGCCATGATTGGTTTCCTCCTCGCAGGTGCAGTCCTTCCGTAGCCTGCAGGGCCGGGCGGCCCGCCGTGTAGCGGCGATGGGCACGAAAGGTCGGGACCAAAGGCCCTCCGGCCGTAGCAGGCGGGGCGAAGGTCCCGGCCAGGCGAGGAGGTCAGCCCCTGGCCGCACGCACGGCAGCAGCGGATGGTAGACGGCGTAGACCGTGCCCGCAGGGGGTGTTGACGATGATGACGAGACTAGGACACAGGCTCGGAACGAGCTGGCTGGCCCGGCTGCTGCGCGGACTGCGGCTGGACCGGAACCCGCTGCGGCGCGGGTCCGACCGCGCCGAGACCGTCGTGCTCGGCGCGCTGCTGGCCGCGTTTCTCGCCGCCGCCCCGTTCACCGCGCACGCCGCCGGGAGCTGGGCTCATGCCTCGGCCGTTCGGGACGCGCAGGCGCAGCGGGCCAGCCTGCACCAGGTCACGGCCACGCTGTTGGGGGCGGCACCACTTCTGAGCAGCTACGGGTCGGCATCCAACTTCGCCGTCGAGGCCCGCTGGCGGGCACCGGACGGGCGGGTCAGGACCGGTGAGCTGCTCGTCACGGCGGCCACGGCCGCGAGCCACAGCACGCGGATATGGGTCGACCGGGCCGGCCGGCTGACTGGTCCGCCGCTGAGCCGGGACCAGGTGTCGGGCCGGGCTCAGCTGGCCGTCGGCGTGGCGGTCGGCGGCCTCGCGGTGCTGCTGATCATGGCGGCCTGGCTGGTCCGCAGGGGCATTGATCGCCGCCGGATGGCCGCGTGGGACGCGGACTGGATGGCGAACGGGCCGCGGTGGAGCCCGCGGCGTTAGGGCCTCCTCCCTGGTGACCGAGGTCCCGTCCGGGTGGTGACGTCTGGCCGTGACGGGGGGCCGGGGTCCGCCGGCAGACTCGGAGATAACAGTTTCCAACCAAGGAGGCATCCGATGCGCCGCAATTCCCATCTCGCCGTGATCGCGGGGTTCGT
>Ga0335078_10002955_pt1 | contig 25483 bp, 28 predicted proteins | sample Lox_Sample_32_FD_206711 | JGI IMG/M metagenome (GOLD analysis project Ga0335078, IMG submission 206711) | Soil microbial communities from Loxahatchee National Wildlife Refuge, Florida, United States - Lox_Sample_3.2 | ecosystem: Environmental > Terrestrial > Soil > Wetlands | place: USA... | reverse complement strand
TGAGCAGTTGACCGCAACCGCTGCTGGCCGAGGCCCAGTCGGTGCCGACCGCCAGCGAAGTGGTGTGCCTGCGGCCGGTGACCCAGCAGGCAGCGGTGGCGCAGGGCCTGGCCAGGCAGGTCCCGGCGATCATCGGGTACATGTCCCGGGCAGCGCTGCGGCACGACCTGGCCCAGCGCTCCGGAGGCCGGCTGCAGCTGAGCTAGGCACGTAGCGCTTGGCCGCGAGCGCGGCCCGGCAGCAGCTACCCCACGCCGGGCGGGCGGGGCAACCAGCCCCCCGCCGGGCGAGCCCCCGGGCCGCCCGAATGGCCTGGCTGGCTGGACAGTACCCTCGTCTCGACGATCACCTGGCCGGGAACCTGGTAAGGCGCCTAACCCGGGTCGCCGCACATGGCCGGGCGGGCCGTCGAGCCGCATCGACCATGGCTGCTATTGCCGTAGCTGTTCATCACGCGGACCATGGCTACTGGGTCGGCAGGGGAGGCTGGCATGGTGGGGGAATTGCAGGCAGGGGATCCGCGGTCGGCCGGGCCGTACCGGCTGTTGGGGCGGCTCGGCGCCGGAGGGATGGGCCAGGTGTTCCTGGGCCGCTCGGCGGGAGGGCGGCTGGTGGCGGTCAAGGTGATCAGGCCGGATCTGGCCGGGGAGCCTGGCTTCCGTACCCGGTTCGCGCGGGAGGTCGCGGCCGCGCGGACGGTCAGCGGGCTGTTCACGGCGCTGGTGGTGGACGCGGACGTGGACGGGCCGATGCCGTGGCTGGCGACGGCGTACGTGGCCGGGCCGTCGCTGGCCGAGGCCGTGGCCAGTAAGGGGCCGCTGCCGGTGTCCTCGGTGCTGGCGCTCGCCGCGGGCCTGGCCGAGGGCCTGGAGGCGATCCACGCGGCAGGGGTCGTGCACCGGGACCTGAAGCCATCCAACGTGCTGCTGGCCGACGACGGGCCGCGGGTGATCGACTTCGGGATCTCCCGGGCGGCGGAGGCGACGATGCTGACCCAGGCCGGCACCGTCATAGGCTCCCCCGGGTTCATGTCCCCGGAGCAGGCCGAGGGCCGTGAGATCGGCCCGCCCAGCGACGTGTTCAGCCTCGGCGCGGTGCTGGCGTTCGCGGCGAGCGGGGAGGGCCCCTTCGGGACCGGGTCCACCCCGGCGCTGATGTTCCGGGTGGTCCACCGGGATCCGGACATCGCTCACCTGCCTGCGCAGATCCGGCCGCTGATCGAGCGCTGCCTGGCCAAGGACCCCCGCCAGCGGCCGACCTCCAGCGACCTGCTGGCCGAACTCGGCGCGGGCGAGCTCGCGGCTGACTGGCTGCCACCAACGCTCAACGAGGTGGTCGGCCGGTACGCCGCGCCGGGCCTGGCCGCAGCGGCCAGCCTGGGCGCCAGTGACCCGCCCCGGCCCGCAATCACCTCCGGCGACTCGCCGCCGCCCGCAGGCGACCCCGCCGGGCCAGCCACGACGACCGGCGTGGGTGTCCCCCGGCCGTTGAGCCGGCCCGCCGCGCCGGTGCAGCCTGGCCTCGCGGCCGACGCCAGCGGAACCGGCGGGGGCGGAACCGGCGGGGGCGGAACCGGCGGGGGCGGAACCGGCGGGGGCGGAACCGGCGGGGGCCCGGACGATCCGCCGCCGCACGGGAACCGGAGGCGACTGGCCTGGATAGCGGGAGCAGCCGCCGTCGTGATCATCGCAGCGGGCGCCTCAGCCGCCATGGCGCTGAGCTCCGGGCCGAACCGGGGCACGACGCCACCACGCCCGGGACCCTCCGCATCGGCGGCCGCGCATCCCAGCAGATCAGGTTCCCCGACCGCCTCGCCCACGCCTGCCCCGGCCAGCTACGCCCAGACCCAGCCCGCGGCCGGGCAGAACTCACCGACGCCCACCCCGACCTGGACCACCTCACCGACGCCCACCCCGACCACGACCACCTCACCGACGCCTACCCCGACCACCTCGCCGGCGCCCAGCCCGACGTAGTGAGTGACCTGCCGTATGACCACTCCCCCGGCCGGGCCGCGTGGCTGGCGCAACCTGGGTGAGCAGCCCGTCGTTGAGACGCCCTGGTTCCGGCTCCGCCAGGCCAGGGTCGAGCTGCCGGGCGGCCGGCAGCTGGATCACTACCTGCTCCGGCTCCCGGCGCTGACCATGACCGCCATGCTCGATGCCGAGGGCCGGGTGCTGCTGCTGTGGCGGCACCGGTTCATCCCGGACAGCCGGAGCTGGGAGCTGCCGTCCGGGATCGCCCTTCCGGGCGATGACCTGGCCGCTACCGCGTCGCGTCAGGCGCTGGCTGAGTCCGGCTGGGAGGCGGTCGCGCCGCGGCCGCTGCTCGCACTGCAGCAGAACAGCGGCCTGACCGACGCGGCCGTGTACGTCTTCGTCACCCGCCAGGCGATACACCGCGGGCCGCCGGAAGCCGGTTTCGAGGCCGAGCGGATCGAGTGGATTCCGCTCACCGACGCGCCGGCGCTCATAGAAGGCGGCCAGGTCAAGGACGCCAGCACCGCCGCGGCTTTGCTGTGGCTGCAGGCCGACCGCAACTCCTGGTGAGCTCTCTCAACCGCCGCCTGCAACGCCAGCGACGTGAAGCTTCGATGGCTCCGCGTGCTCTCACGCGGAACTAGCCGCCGTTGCGTTTCTAAACTGATATCATGTTGCTAGATAATTATCATCGGCCTCGTCAGGTGGAGGTGGGTCAGGTGACATCCGGGATTCAGGCCGCAGAGCAGAACCAGATCTCGGGCCAGCAGGCGCCCGAGCGCAGTGCCCGGTTCTTGCCCGGCATACGAATGCTGGTGCTGGGGCTTGTCGTGGTGATCGTCGGGATTGCCCTGATCTGGCTGGCCGGCCGCTATAGCGGCGATACGGCGACCGCCCTGGTCTGGCTGGGCGCGATCGTCCTTGCCGCCGGCCTGCTCGTGCTCAGGGGCCTCACCGCGGTTGTGCCCGGCCGGGCGCACGTTGTCCAGCTGTTCGGCAAGTACCGCGGCACCATCCGCGAGTCTGGCCTGCAGTGGGTCAACCCGTTCACCAACCGCATCGCGGTCTCGACCAGGATCCGCAACCAGGAGTCGGCGCAGCTCAAGGTCAACGACGCCGACGGCAACCCGATCGAGATCGCCGCCGTCGTGGTCTGGCAGGTCCGCGACACCGCGCACGCCAGGTACGCCGTCGACGACTACACGCACTTCGTCACGATCCAGACCGAGACCGCTGTCCGGCACATCGCCTCCAGCTATCCCTACGACAACCGGGGCCGGGACGCGCTGTCGCTGCGCGACAACGCCGATGAGATCACCCAGAAGCTGTCTGCCGAGCTCACCGACCGCGTCGGGCCGGCCGGAGTGCAGATCATCGAGACGCGCCTGACCCGGCTGTCCTACGCTCCCGAGATCGCCCAGGCCATGCTGCGCCAGCAGCAGGCCAGCGCCGTGGTCGGGGCCCGGTTCCGGATCGTCGAGGGAGCCGTCGGCATGGTCCAGCTGGCCCTGCAGCGGCTCAAGGACGAGGACGTCGTCGAGCTGGACGAGGAGCGCAAGGCCGCGATGGTGTCCAACCTGCTCGTCGTCTTGTGCAGCGAGCAGGCCACCCAGCAGGTCGTCAACACCGGCTCGCTCTACCAGTGACGGCAGGCATGGCAACGCTGGCGGCCCGCCGGTAACGCGATGAGCGAGCGCAAGGCCATGCTGCTCCGGCTGGACCCGGCCGTCGCCGACGCCCTGGCCAGATGGGCTGGCGCCGAGCTGCGCAGCACCAACGCCCAGATCGAGTTCCTGCTGCGCCGCGCCCTCGCCGACGCAGGGCGGCTGCCGAGCCGAACCCGGGAAATGCGGCCCCGCGGGCGGCCGCGCACCAGCAACGCGGCCGAAGCCAGCTGACCGGTCCGGGGCGATTGCCGGACGCTGACCGGGTCCGCGGCGCGCCGGACTATCACCCCGAGCGGGTGACGACACCGCGACCTATCGCATCGAACATCAATAAAAGGCGAGGGCCTTGGCCCGTTTCGGTCATGCCGGTCGCCTGCCACGCCATTGCGCAATGGCTGGCAGCCTCGCTCAGCCGGGGCTGACGGCCCTAAGGAGCGGATTATGTGTGGCGAGAGAGCTCCCGGGAGGCTCAAATGTCTGTCCTGAGCAGAAACCACGCAGCTGAGGCCGACGCCGCGAGTACGAACGTGCAAATGGCCTGGCCGATAGTCCTGGTCCGGGCAGCCGTGCCGACGGCGAAGACAGCCGGAATCGCTGCGCGGGACGGTGTCCGGAGTGCCGCGGCCTGGGCTACACCGCGTGTCAACGGGGCGCGCGCCTGGACCGCGCCGCGCATCGAGCGGAGCGGCATCGCGATCAAGGACACCATCGCGCCGCAGGTCTGCGAGATGCTCGCGGCAGCGGCGCGCTGGATGGAAGTCAGCGCGCCCGGCGACGATGGCACTGCGCCCCGGCGGCGCTGGCCGGCGGTCATAGCCGGAACAGCCCTGCTAACGGCCGTCGGCGCGGCGGCCGCCGCCGTCGTACTCCGGCGCCGGAAGGGCGACGGGACCTGCGAGCCACCCGGGGAAACAGCCGACGAGGACACCGGCCCGCAGCTCGCCCAAGACGATCAGCCGCGCCCGGACGCCCACGCCGGCGACGCGGAAACAGACGCCAGCAAGCCAGCCCCGGCGAGCTGACCATCTCTGCTAGCGCACCGGGGGCAGCGAGCGGCCGCGGCCAGCTCCAGCCCGGCCCGAGCCTCGCGCGCTACGGTCCCGCCCTGGGACCGAAGCGACCGTTGTCGGCGCGCCGCGCCTGCTCGCCATGCCTCAGGCCTGGCGCATCAAAATCAGATCGGTATGGTATGGAATAGGGCCGGTGAGAGGCAGCGGCATGGCGTTGGTGCTGGTGGTCGAGGATCACGAATCCTTCAGCGACGCCCTGTCCTACATGCTGCGCAAGAAGGGCTTCGAGGTCGCTGTCTGCCCCACCGGCTCCGATGCCCTCGAGATGTTCGATCGCAACGGGGCCGACCTGGTGCTGCTCGACCTCATGCTCCCCGGGACACCGGGCACCGAAGTGTGCCAGAGCTTGCGCGAACGCTCCGATGTGCCAGTGATCATGATGAGCGCCAGGGACACCGAGATTGACAAGGCAGTCGTGCTCCAGCTCGGCGCCGATGACTACGTAACCAAGCCCTTCACCTGGCCCGAGCTCGCCGCGCGGATCCAGGCCGTGCTGCCGCGCCCCGGCAACGGATCATAGGGTCGTGCCGGCCGCCGTGGTTCGGCCTGACCGCTCACGGTGATCAGCCGCCGGTGTCTTGCTGGCTCTCATGCCGCCAGCCGTGGCCGAACTCGCTGTCATGCAGCCGTCGCAGCAGGTGCGCGTAATGATCCAGCCGGTCCGCCGCCCGCGTCATCTCGTGATAGTCCTGGCCGTGATCGCGCGCCGGTGTCTTCTCCTCTGCCCGCTTGCGCACGATGCCCAGCTCTTCCCGGCCCAGCTCCACGATCCTGCCCAGTACCTGTTCCAGGTCCACTGCGTTGTCTCCTTGATGAGGGGCACACCCCAGAGTCTCGCACCCGGCCACCCTGCTCGGCCTCGCGAATCTCCCGCCGGTCATAGCCGGAAGGGCGAATCTTCCGCCTGGAAGACGGGTTGCCCGCCGACGACCGTGGCCAGCACCCGGATGTCGGTGATCTGCTCGGGCTCGGCATCCAGCGGGTTGCGGTCCAGGATCACGAAGTCCGCGAGCTTGCCCGGCTCCAGCGACCCGATGTCTCGTTCCCGCCGCATCGCGAACGCGGCTTGCGTCGTGTACATGGCGAGCGCGTCTTTCACGGCCAGCCGCTCGCCCGGTCCCAGCACCCGCCCGCTGCTGGTCCGGCGCAGCACCGCATCCCGGATTCCCGTCAGCGGATCAGCGGTGATCACCGGGGCGTCGGAGGACCCCGCGACGCGGATCCCGGCTCGCCGCCACGACGCGTACGCGTACAGGTCATCGCTGCGCTCGGGGAACGCCTCCGCGAATCCGTCGCCGAGGACCGACAGCATCCCGGGCTGGGCCGCTACCACGATCCCCAGCGACGCGGCCCGGGCGGCCAGCGGCGCGAACAGCGATCCGCCGTGCTCGATCCGGTGCCGCAGCGGGTTCCCCGAGCGGCTGCCCAGCACCGCGCCGTAGGCGTCCAGCACGGTCTCGATCGCCTTGTCCCCCTGCGCGTGGATGCACACCTGCAGCCCGCGGGCGCTAAGCTCGCGCACCATCGCGGTCAGCTCATCCGGCGCGAAGTACATGATCCCCGAGCCGTAGGGCGGGACCGGGTAGCTGCCATGGATGGCCGCGGTGCGGCTGCTCATCCCGCCGTCGGCCCAGATCTTCACCGAGTCGGCGGCCAGCCGCGGCGAGCGGCGCCCCCGCAGCCCGGACCCCAGCAGCCAGTCCGCCTCGTCATGCACCACCAGCCCGGCGATCCGCACGCCGAGCACCCCCCGCTCGTCGGCCTCGGCGTAGGCGCTCAGCGAGGCCCGGCGGGTATCCGCGTCGCACGCCGCGGTGACGCCCAGCTCCGCGAAATGCCGCGCCGCCCGCGCCACCAGGCCAGCCCGCTGCGCGGCGCTCATCCGCTCCATGTCCCGCCGCAGGCCACCCCACAGCAATGTGAACGTCGGCCCCTCGTAGACCACCCCGTCCAGCCGCCCGTCGCGGTCCCGCCCGAAGCGGCCGCCGGGCGGGTCCGGCTGCCGGTCGCCGAACCCGGCCTCCCGCAGCGCGGGCGTGTTCAGCACACAGGCGTGCAGCGAGGTGTGGAACAAGATCGCCGGGCGCCCCGGCACGGCGGCGTCCAAGTCAGCGCGGGTGGGATGCCGCCGCTCGCGCAGCTTGTACTCCACGTACCCGCTGCCGGTCACCCACGACCCCTCCGGCGTCCCGGCCGCCGCGTCCCGCAACCGCGCCGCGATCGCCGCGATATCCGGCGCCGCTGGCTGGCTGCAGTCCGCCCCCGACGCCAGGTAACCCACGTCGCACAGGTGGCAATGCGCGTCGATCAACCCCGGAATGACCGCCGCCCCCGCCAGCGCCACCACCCGCGCAGCCGGCGCAGCGGCCGCGCGCACCCGCTCGGCCGGCCCGACCGCCACGACCCGGTCATCCCGGACCAGCATCGACCGGGCCCGCCCGGCGCCGGCCGCCATCGTGACAACATCCGCGTCCCTCAGCAGCACATCCACCGTTCAGCCCTCCGCAAACGCAGCCACAGCCGGACCAGCTACCGTCAGTCACCTGGATCTTCTGCCCAGAGCCCGATCAGGCGACCGAAGCGCTCGACGATCGCGGCGACGATCCCATCGTCCGCCAGTGCGCGCCCGACTTCCTCGCGTGAGGGGTGACGCTCTGCCCTGGCCCAGGAAAGCAGCCGGCCGAGTTGGCCGACGAGGTCGGGCTCGAGTTCACTCCAGCGCCGCGCGGCACGTGAACGGTCGGTCGTCCAGGTGTGGTCGTGGACGCTGACCAGCCCGGCAACGGCCAGGAGCGCCTTGCGGGCAACAAGGACGCCAAGCAGTTCCGCGCCCACCGTCCCGGACTCCAGCCCCTGCCGCCAGCGCCGAAGATGCCGGCCGAGATCGCCGTTGAAACCGCGAGCGGCCCGGGCGTCCGCGGGGAACGCCGGCAGCGCGGCGGATGGATCGGGGCCGGCCAGGTGGACGCAGTAGTGGCGGAGGAAGACCCGGTAGCCGTATGCCGCGTCGGTGTCGCCGCCGAAATCCGCAGCCGTGGCCGGAACGACCTCCACGCCCCGGCACCTGTCGGCATACCGCGCCGAGAGGCGCTGCCCGAGAATGGCCGCCTCCGGGAGACCGATCGACAGCAGGTCCACGTCCGAGGACGGGGGACGTGCGGTGCCGGTGGCGACCGATCCGTAGACGTACAGCGATGCCCCGGACTCGCCGGCGAAGGCGACCGCATCAGCCAGGACGGGCTCGAAGGCCGCGGGTACCCGGCCGCGATGCGCGCCGGTCCGGATCGTGCCGTCAGCCGCCACGCCCTCCTCGGGATCAGTCATCGCATCGGATCATGCGCCCAGCCGGTCTCGATCAGCTCGCGGACCTCGGCCACCCCGGCCTCCCAGATCACCTTCACGTCCTCGTCGGGGCGGGCGTAGGCACCGCCCATCATGCCGTCGGGCAGCGCCGCCCGGATCCGCCTCGCGTCGAGCTGGGAGATCAGCTCCATGAACCTCGCTGCCTTTCGGAAATGGCCCGTGGCCGCCGCCGCCCGTGGGCATCGATCACCCCGGCTAGTGCCGTGGTCAGCCGCGACGCGGATCGGACAGGACGACGACGGACCGGGGGCTGACGGTGACGTGGTCGCCGGCGGCTCGCGGCGCGGCCGCGGAGCGCCCGGGCGCCGCCGGGTCGTAGGTGTCGATCTCGGTACGCCACGACGCCTGCTCCCTGCTGGCGGGCAGGACGAACTCGAGCGGTTCCCACCATGCGTTCACCAGGACCAGGAAGTCGTCATCCAGCAACCACGTTCCGTCTTCGGCCCGGTCCGGGTCATCGGAGCCGTCCAGGTACAACGCGATGGCCCGGGCGTTCTCGTCCGACCAGTCGGCGGCCGTCATCTCGGTGCCCGCGGGCGTGAACCAGCGCAGCCCGGATGCTTCTGCCCCGGAAAGGAAACGGCGGCGGCGGAACACCGCGTGTGCCTTGCGCAGGGCGATGAGCCGCTTGGTGAAGTCCTGTAGCTCGGTGTCGGCGTGCGCCCAGTCGAACCAGGTCGTCTCGTTGTCCTGGCAGTAGGCGTTGTTGTTGCCGTGCTGGGTCCGGCCCCTCTCATCGCCGCCCAGCAGCATCGGCACGCCGAACGACAGCATCAGCGTGGTGAGCATGGCCCGGGACTGGCGGGCGCGCAGCGCGAGGATGCCGGGATCGTCGGTCGGGCCCTCGGTGCCGCAGTTCCAGGACCGGTTGTCGCTGGTCCCGTCGCGGTTGTCCTCGCCGTTGGCCTCATTGTGCTTGTCGTCGTAGGAGACGAGGTCGGCCAGGGTGAAGCCGTCGTGGACGGTGATCAGGTTGACCGAGGCGGTGGGCCGGCGGCCGACGGTGGCGTACAGGTCCGCCGAGCCGGTGAAGCGGTTGGCGAACTCGCCGATCCCGACGAGGTGGCTGCGCCAGAAGTCGCGCATGGTGTCCCGATACTTGCCGTTCCACTCCCGCCACAGCGGCGGGAACCGGCCCAGGTCGTAGCTGTCCATCTGGCCGACATCCCACGGCTCGGCGACCAGCTTGGCGCGTGATACCACCGGGTCCTGGGCGACCATGTCCAGGAAGGCCGACACCTGGTCGAAGGCGCCGTCCTGGCGGGCCAGCGTGGGCGCCAGGTCGAACCGGAACCCGTCGGCGTGCATCTCGGTCAGCCAGTAGCGCAGCGAGTCCAGCATCAGCTGCAGCGTGATCGGGTCGCCGGCGTTCAGCGCGTTGCCGCAGCCGGTCGTGTCGTAGTAGGCGCCGGGGTCGCCGGGCTCGACCCGGTAGTAGGCCAGGTTGTCGATGCCGCGGAAACACAGCGCCGGACCGTCGGGCCCCGCCTCGGCGGTGTGGTTGAACACCACGTCGAGGATCACTTCCAGGCCGGCCCGGTGCAGCGCGTCGATCATGGCCTGGAACTCGCCGACCTGGCCGCCTTGGCGACCGTCCCGGACGGCGGCGGAGTACCCGTTGTGCGGGGCGAAGAAGCCGATCGTGTTGTAGCCCCAGTAGTTCGTCAGCCCCCGCTGGATGAGGAATGACTCCGGCACGTTCTGGTGCACCGGCAGCAGCTCGACAGTGGTGACGCCCAGGTCAAGCAGGTACGCGATCGCGGCTTGGTGGCCAAGGCCGGCGTAGGTCCCGCGCAGCGGCGGGGGAATATCCGGATGGCGCATGGTGAAGCCCTTGACGTGGACCTCGTAGATGACCGTGTCCGCATAGCGGTACCAGGGGCGTTTGTCATCCTGCCAGCCGAACTGCGGGTCGATGACCAGGCTCCGGGGCACGTGCGCCGAGGAGTCCAGGCTGCTCGGCGCGCCGGGGTCGGCCGCGTCCTGGCCGAGCACCTGCGGCCCGAACGCCACCGTTCCGCTGACCGCCTTGGCGTAGGGATCGAGCAGCAGCTTGGCCGGGTTGCACCGCAGGCCCTGGGCCGGATTCCAGGGCCCGGCCACGCGGTACCCGTAGGCTTGCCCCGGGCCGATGCCGGGCACGAAGGCATGCCAGATGTCGGCGTCGTTGTCGGCCAGCGGGATCTGGGTTTCGGTGCCGGCCCCATCGAACAGGCACAACGTGACGCTGTCGGCGACGCTGGAGGCAAGCGCGAAGTTCGTGCCCGCCACGCCCAGGCGCTCGCCGGGCGTGGCGCCCAGCGGGAACTGGGAGCCGGGCAGCGCGGCGCCCGGGCGGGCGTCGGGGGGTGTCCGGGCGGCCAGGCCGGCCCCGGCCGCGGTGGTTGCGGCGTGGCTAGTGGTCATTGCCGTGCCCTCTTGGCTTCTAGGTCGCGCAGGACGTCTCCGAGTACCGTGACCGCGCCGTGGCGGCGCAGGATCACGTCGGCGATCAGGCCGGTCCAGCCGGTCTGGTGGAAGGCGCCGATCGCAGCGCCGTTGTCGCCGTGGAAGTACTCGCTGAAGATCAGGTTGTCCTTCCAGGCCGGGTCGGTCTGCATCTTCTCGGTCCCGCCGAAGCAGGCCCGCCGCCCGTTTTCGTCCCTGGTGAACAGAGAGATCAGGCGGTCCTGCAGGTCGGCGACGATCAGGTCCAGGGTGAGCCGCTTCCCGGAGCCGGTCGGGTACTCGATCTCAAAGTCGTCGCCGTAGAACCGGTGGTAGCGCTCCAGCGATTCGACCACCAGATAGTTGACCGGCATCCAGACCGGGCCGCGCCAGTTGGAGTTGCCGCCGAACATGGAGGTGGTCGACTCGGCCGGCTCATAGTCGATGGACGACTGGTAGCCCTCGGCGTCGAACTGGTAGGGGTGATCGCGGTGGTAGGCCGACAGCGCGCGCAGCCCGTGCGGGGACAAAAACTCGCTCTCGTCGAACAGCTTGGCGAACAGCCGCTCCAGCTGGGCGGGCCGGGCCACCGACAGCAGCAGCCGCTGGGCGCCGGCCTCGCCGCGCAGCTGCGGGTGCTCGGCCGGCTTGGTGATGTCCCCGACGCCCTCCTTCTGCAGGAGACGCGTGAAGTTCTTGTTCATGGTCAGCGCGTTGTTCAGCATGCTGCCGTCGATGACCCCGGCGGCCAGCGCCGGGATGATCCCGACCATGGACCGGGTCTTGACCGGGACGCTGTAGCCCGACGGGGTGACCAGCCGGTCGTAGAACAGCCCGTCGGCCTCGTCCCACAGGCCCTGCTGGTCCAGGGCGTTGCGGATGCCCGCGAAATGCTCCAGGAACTTCAGCACCAGATCCTGCGCCTCGCGGTTGCCGGACCAGGTCAGCACGGCCGCGATAATACCCAGCGCCAGCGCGTAAGAGCCCATCCAGCCGGTGGCATCAGACTGCTCCAGGGTGTACCCCGCGGGCAGGTGGGAGCGGTCGATCGGGCCGATGTTATCCAGGCCCAGGAAGCCGCCCTCGAACACGTTGCGGTCACTGGCGTCCTCCCGGTTGACCCACCAGGTGAAGTTGACCAGCAGCTTGTCGAAGACCCGGGACAGGAAGCCGAGGTCGCGGGCGCCGTCGATGGCGAAGACCTGCAACGCCGCCCAGGCGTGCACCGGCGGGTTGACGTCGCCGAAGTCCCACTCATACGCAGGCAGCGCCCCCTGCGGGTGCTGGAACCATTCCCGGCAGATCATGATCAGCTGGTACTTGGCGAACGCCGGGTCCAGGTGGGCCAGGGTGATGGTGTGGAAGGCCAGGTCCCAGGCGGCGAACCAGGGATACTCCCACTTGTCCGGCATCGAGATGATGTCGAACCCCTCGAAGTTCCGCCACCTGGAGTTCCGCCCGCTCTTGCGCACCTCGGGCGGCTGCGGCTGGGTCGGGTCCCCGTCCAGCCACCGGGCGACGTCGTAGTAGAACAGCTGCTTGCTCCACAGCATCCCCGCGCAGGCCTGCCGCAGCACCAGTGCCTCATCCGCGCTCGCGCTGGCCGGCGTCAGCTCGGCGTAGAACTCATCGGCTTCGCCCCGGCGCTGGGCCATCACCTGATCGAAGTCCTTGCCGAGCGGGTCCGCCTGCGCCTTGGTGCGCTGCTTCCCGTTGGCGGCCGGCCGCAGCCGTAGCCGTAGCTCGGCGGTCTGCCCGGGCGGCACGGTGACCTGGTACCAGAACGCGCACTTGGTGCCGGTGGCGACGGGGTTGACCGTGGCCGCGCCGCGGACCACGTGGTCGTTGATGCCGTCCTTGGGGTAGGGCGTGACCGGTTCGGTGCCGTACAGCCGGGCCAGGTTGGTCTCGTTCTCGCAGAACAGCAGCTGCGGGCCCGCGCCGCCGGGGCCGGTCGCGGCGATGAGCTCCAAGGTGCCCAGGAACGGATGGTCGATGGACACCGACCGGTCACCGGAAGCCCGCAGCGCCGGCCGGTCCCCGTCATCCCCCCAGGACCAGGTATTGCGGAACCAGGCGGTAGGCAGCACGTGCAGCGTGTCAGCCTCCGGCCCGGCGTTGGTGACCTGAATGGCCATCAGCAGGTCATCCGGGCCGCCCTTGGCGTAGTGCACCTCGGTGATCCAGTACCGGTCATTGTCGAACGCGCCGGTATCCAGCAGCTCATACTCCGGCTGATACCGGCTCCGGCCGGCGTTGGTGTCGATCAGGTCCTGATAGGGGTACGCGCCCTGAGGATAGTGGTAGCGCCACCGGTTCCAGGCGTGGCTGGGCACCGCGTCCAGGTACCACCAGTACTCCTTGACATCCTCGCCATGGTTGCCCTGCGGGCCGGTCAGCCCGAACGCCCGCTCCTTCAAGATCGGGTCCCGCCCGTTCCACAACGCCAGGCTCAGGCACAGCCGCTGCTCGATGTCGCAGAACCCGGCCAGGCCGTCCTCCCCCCACCGGTAGGCCTGGGACCGGGCGTGATCATGCGGCAGGTAATCCCACGCGTTGCCGTCGGAACTGTAGTCCTCCCGGACCGTGCCCCACTGCCGCTCGCTCACATACGGCCCCCACCGGTACCACTCCCCGGCCTGCCGCAGCCCGTCCTCCAGCCGGCCGAACCCGGCTACCCGATCCCGTTCAGCGCCCATTGCCAGCCCCTGTCGCGTTCCGCAGCCTCGGCCTACATGACCTTTCTAGACGACCGGCAGCGCGCGTTCATCACCCCCGCAGGATGATGCTGACAATCCCGGCTGCGCCCGACCTTGGAAAGTGACAAATGGCCCGGGCTGAAGCCCGCGTAACCGCTAGATGAACGGTTAGCAAACTAATCGCTGGCGGTCGCCAGATCGGCAAACACGGCCGCGCCGCCTACCAGCTCGCGGGTGCTGATCCTCGCCGCGGCGGCCCTCGTGCTGACCAACATCCCCGTGACCCGCTACGGAAGCGGCGGTCATCCAGGCTATTCCTGGTCCTCCGCCGCTGGGTCGCCAGACAGCCCGCCCCAGCGCCCAGGCCGTCTCACATTCAGGACCCGGGCAGGTCGGGACCGGCCCCGGCTTCAACGTCACATCGTGTGGCCAGATCCCAGCAGGGCCAGCGCTCGGCCCTCTGAAGCCGCAGTGAGTGCATGGCATGATTGAGACTGTCACTATCAACGTTCAGGATCTGGCTGCGGGAAGAATTCATGCCAGTGCCGACGGCGCGGGTCTGGCGACGCTACGGCCACTTACGGATTTACGTATCTGCCGGTGAGGCCGAACTCGGCTGGTATGACCCTCGATCGGGGCGCTTCCAGCTTCATCAGCGCTCGCTGGCAGAGGATTTCTGGACAGCAGTTCATGCCGAATGCCGGCGCCTCTCGCAGGAAGGGCGCCTGGCAGCCAGCCCGCCGCGGCGCGCGCCCGCCGGCACCCAGCCGATCGTGCAGGATTCCCGACGGGGCGCCCTCGCCCGTAACAAGCCTGGTGAGTCCGCCCAGGCCCGCGCACGGGAACTTCGTGCCCGGCACCCGTTCATGGTCACTGCCGCACAGGCGGTGGGGATCCGCACCGAGGCCGGATCCTTCGCCGCGGGCGCGCGAGGGGAGCGAGAAGTCGGGCGCAAGCTGAACCGGTGGGCTGCAGGCCACGGCTGGCATGTCCTGCACGCCGTCCTCCTGGGCCAGGCCGGCGCCGACATCGATCATGTTGTCATCGCGTCCTTCGGCGTGGTGACGGTCAACACCAAGGCGACGAGAACCACGGTATGGGTTGGCGAGCACGGCATGGCCGTGGGCGGCAAGGCCGTCGATTACCTGCGCAAATCGCGCACCGAGGGCCGGCGGGCGAGTCGGCTGCTGACCCGGCGACCCGGCGGCCTGAGGCGGTCCCGGCACCGGCGGTGCCGGGACCACGCCGCCGATGGCCTCAGATTGTCCGTAATCGGAAGCTCACGCGCCGTTTACATGGACGTAGCAGGGTCCTGGCTAGGTTGGACCCTTCTGGAGGTGACGCCCAGACCCTGCGTCGGGAGGTGCCGCTCCGCTCAAGGCGGGGCGAACAGCCATGAGCACATCGCGTACTCCTGGGTCGGCGGCCCGTGGGCCGGCCCGGCAGGCCGGGCGGCCGCCGGCTTACCACGAGCAGGCCCGGTCCTACAACCGTGATACCAGCGTGTTCCAGCGCTACCGCCATGCGGTAGTCGAGGCGCTCCCGCTGCGCCGGGGGCAGGTGGTCCTGGACGTGGGCTGCGGGACCGGGCTGTGCTGCGGCTTGCTGCGGGACAAGGTGGGCCCGCGGGGAAGCGTCGTCGGCATCGAGGAGTCGCCGCAGATGGCGGCGGTGGCGCGCGAGCAGATCGCCGAGGAAGGCTGGCGGAACGTCACGGTGGTGGAGTCGGCGGCCGAGGATGCCCCGATCGCGGTCACTGCGGACGCCGCCCTTTTCTGCGCCGTGCATGACATCTTGCAGTCCCCGGACGCGCTGCGGAACGTCATGGGCAGCCTGCGTCCCGGGGCATCGGTGGCCGCTGGCGGCGGCAAGTGGGCAGCGTCGTGGATGGTGGGCGCGAACGTGCTGGTCAGGACGCTTCACGCGCCATACGTGCGGAGTTTTGAGGGGTTCGGCCGGCCGTGGCGTCATCTGCAGGAGCTGGTCGAGGACGTCCAGGTCCGCGAGATGGCGTGGGGCAGCGGGTACATCATGAGGGGCCACGTGCCGGCCCGTCCTGGCCGCGGCCGGTAGCGCCGGGCGCGGGCTGCGGGCATCCTGACCGCCAGCACGAGAACACGGTGCGGCGCTCGGGCCTTTAGACCCTGCCGGTGCCGCGCGAAGTCCGCTACGCATGTCCCAGATTGGCCGATCGTTAGCTGGGCGCCGACTGCTGGCTCTCGCTGATGGACATCGCGGGGGTGAGCCGTGCGGCAGGTGCCCGGGGAAGCAGCGACCCCGCTCACCCGCCTGGTGGAGCTGCCTGGCCGTGGGACCACGCGGGTGTGGGAGTGCCACGGCCCGCCCGGTGCTGAGACGCTGATGCTGATACATGGGGTGGCGTGTACGGCTGAGCTGAACTGGGGCAGGGTCCTCGGGCCGCTCGCCCGTCATTTCCGGGTCGTCGCGGCCGATCTGCGCGGCCACGGTGACGGGATCAGCGCCGGTGCGCGGTTCCGGCTCGAGGATTGCGCTGACGATGTCGCGGCGCTGGCAGCGGTCCTCAATATCGGCAGGTTTGTGGCAGTGGGTTATTCCATGGGTGGCATGGTCGCCCAGCTACTGGCCAGGCGGCACGCCTCGCTGCTGTCGGGCCTGGTGCTGTGCTCCACCGCCGCCAATGTCCGGGAGTCGCCCCCTGAGATGCTCGCCGCCCTCGCGCTGCCGGCGGCGACCGCCGCCATGCGGTGGAATCCGATGCTGGGGCTGATAAGCGCTGAGGCCATCGGAATGACGCTGCTGGGCCACGTCGACGACCCGGCCATCGCCAGCTGGGCCCGCGGCCAGCTGCGCCGGACCACGATGACCGTCGCCGTATCGGCCATCGAGGCCGTCTGCGAGTTCACGTCGGACGAATGGATCAGCCAGGTCGATATCCCGGTCGCGGTGGTCATCACTCTCCGGGACAGCATCGTCCCGGTGAGCCGTCAGCTTAAGCTGGCGCGGGCGATCCCCGGCGCGTCGGTCCACGAGGTGGACGGCGATCACGGGGTGTGCATCAACGCGCCGCAGCTGTTCGCCTCGGTACTGCTCGAGGCGTGCTGGTCGGCAGCGCCCGGCCGCGCAGAGCGGAGACGGCGGGCGCATCGTCATGGGGTGCTGCCGATCGCCGCGTGCCAGGACCGGATGGCGTCGGCGGACTCTTGCGGCGCGTCGGATAGCACGTAATGCCCGGCCCCGTTTCATGCCGGGTGGGCGGGGCAGGGCCGTGGCGGCAGCGTTGTTGTGCGCGCCGGGCAGCACTGGCGGCCACGACAGGCGCAGGAAACGGGTGCCCCGCACGGCATCGGCAATCTCTTGGAGGCCAGCGGTGACCAGTCGTGGTAGAGGCAGGCGTGTCGAGATCAAGGATGGCGAGCGGACGGTTGCCGCTGCCGAGGTGACGACGTCGCCGGGAACTGAGGGAACCGCTCGGGCCTCGCTGCACGCGATGTCTGGTCACGTTGCCCCTGGTAACCGGGCGCGATTGGTTGATGCGGTCATGGACCTGCCCGAAGTGCAGGACAGCGCGCACCTGGCGGCGGCTGTCCCGCTCGGCGATACCGAGTCGCTGCAGCGTCTGCGGGAGCGGGCCCTGGATGTGACCACGCGCCCGGCCGGCTCGACCGCGCTTGTGGACGCGGACGTGCCGCCTGGCCGCGAGTCCGGATCCGGGCGGGAACTAGACGATGAACCGGGTGCATGATGATCATCGGCACACGGGCCTGGGCGCGCTGTGCGGGTGCGCCGCGCGCCGGGGCAGCATGCGCGGCCAGTCGCTGAGCAGGCCGTGGTGGTCATCAGGATCGGGACCTCCGGGTGGAGTTATGACCATTGGCACCCCGAGCTGTATCCCCCGGAGCTCGCGGTCCGTGACCGGCTAGCCTGCTACGCGGCGGCTTTCCCCACCGCCGAGCTCAACAGCAGCTTCTACCGCTGGCCCCCGCCGCCGGCGTTCGGCCACTGGCGGCAGGTATTGCCCGATGGCTTCCGCCTGTCGGTCAAGGCGCCGCGGGGCCTTACCCACGGGCGCAGACTGTACGCCCCGGAGACCTGGGTGCAGCGAATCGGCGCGGGCTGGCATGAGCTGGCCGATAAGCGTGCCGCGCTGCTGGTCCAGCTGGGACCCTCACATGTGCGCGATGACGCTCGGCTAGCCTATTTCCTGCGGCTGGTCCCCGGCTGGCTGCGGCTTGCGGTTGAATTCCGCCATCCCAGCTGGCACTGTGAAGAAGTCTTCGCGCTGCTGGAAGCGCATGGCGCGGCTTATTGCGTGATGAGCGGTGCCCACCTGCCATGCATCCTGCGAGCCACGACGGACTTCGTCTACGTGCGTATGCACGGGCCAGATCACCACCACCTGTACGCAGGCTCCTACAGCGACGCGGACCTGACGTGGTGGGCTGACCGGATACGGGAATGGAACGCGGCAGGAAAAGACGTGCTCGTCTACTTCAACAACGACGGCAATGCGAATGCCGTGAGGAATGCACGGACTCTCCGGACCCTGCTGGCCGCGCAGGCTTGAGCTTGCCTTTCCTGCAAGAATGCGTCGGTGTAAGTTCAGTTAAGCTACTCTTCGGCCAGCTTCGGTCGCTCATCCACCTGGTCGCTCGGCGATGGCCATCCATGTCAGGCCCTGCGGTCGATGCAGATACTTGTGTGGGTCATAATCAATTTATGATGGTTCGCCGTGACGCCGGGCTGGCCGATGTTAGAGGGGCCTTGGCGGCGCTTGCGTCGGCGGGCAGGACTGCGCCTGTGTCCGCGGTGGTGACGCACAGCCGGGAGCCGGTCAAGTGCCAGTGCCTGCATAGCAGGCTGAAAATCTGGTAGTCGCTACCTTATGAGCGGCGAGCAGCCCCCGGCCAGCAGCGATGCGGCACTCGTAGGCGAGCTTCCGCTGGCCTGCCCGTCGGCAGACGCCAGGACCATCGGCTACCGGGATGATCTGGCGGCTGTCCGCCGGTTCACAGCCACGCAGGCACGACAGGCGGGCCTGCCGCCCAGCCGGGTCCTTGACTTGGTCATCGCGGTGAACGAGCTGGCCGCCAACACTCTTGACCACACCGCCGGTCCCGGCACGCTGACCATATGGTCAACGCCCGAGGAGGTCATCTGCCAGGTCAGCGACAGCGGTCACATCACCGACCCGCTGGCCGGAAGCCGGCTTAACGTGCCCGGCGGTCACATGGGCCTATGGGTGGTCCGGCAGATCTGCGACCTGGCCCAGATCCAGACCAGCCCGCAAGGAACCACCATCCGCCTGCACATGCTGCGGGACTAACCAGCGGTGCGGGAAAGCGCTGCGGGCGGGCGGGGTTAGCTGGCCCGGGCCCGCGGGGGGGCGGGGTGGGGGTCGGGTTGGTCGAGCAGGCGCTGGCGCAGGTGGGTGAGGGCGTGGGTGAGCAGGCGGGAGACGTGCATCTGGGAGATGCCGAGGTGCTGGCCGATCTCGGCTTGGGTCATGTCGCCGTAGAAGCGCAGCAGCAGGATTTTCTGCTCGCGGCGGGGCAGCTCGCCCCAGTGGGTGGCGACGGCTTCCATGTCCAGGGCGTGCTGCACGCCGGGGTCGTCGTGGCCCAGGACGTCGGCGAGGGTGGCGGCGTCGGGCCGCCCGGCCAGCGGGGCGTCCAGGGAGGCGGGCTGGAAGACCAGGTCGGCGCGGCGGGCCTCGCGCAGGTCGGCGTCGCTGATGCCCAGGTGGGCGGCGACCTCGGCGTCGGCGGGCTGGTGGCCGAGCTGCTGGGTCAGCGCCCGGGTGGCCTCGCGGACGGCCAGGACGAGTTCTTGGGTGGACCGCTCGACGTGGACCTGCCAGCGCTTGTCGCGGAAGTGGCGCTTGATCTCGCCGGAGATGCACGGCTGGGCGTAGGCGGCCAGGCTGCCGCCGAGGCCGGGGTCGAAGTTGTTGATCGCCTTGACCAGGCCGACGTAGCCGACCTGCATCAGGTCCTCGGCCGGCTCGGGGCTGCGCTGGTAGCGCTGCGCGCACGAGCGCACCAGGGCGCGGTGGCGGGCCACCAGCAGCTCGCAGGCGGCCGACCGGCGGGCGCTGGAGCGCGGCTGCGAGCGCACGATCGCCAGCAGCGCGCGGTCGTCGAGGCGGGACAGCTGTTCCAGGGCGGCCCCGCCGGGCGGGGGCGCCGGGGGGGCGGGCCGCGCCACGGATACTTTCTCCATAGAAAGTGTTTCCATGAGGAAAGACTGCCATGCGGGGACCCCGGTTGGCAAGCCCCGGATAACAAACCAGTAACACCCGCAGGTCAGAGAGGTCCCAGCGCCGCCGCCCCGGTGCTCGTACGCCGCCGCCCCGGTGCTCGTACGCCGCCGCCCCGGTGCTCGTACGCCGCCGCCAGGGCCGCCACCACTCGGGACCGCTAGCACTCCGAGGCGAGTTCCAGCAGGCCGCGCGCCAGCGCCTCCCGCCCCTCCGGGCTCATCCCGGCCAGCACCTCACCCAGCGCCGTCCGGCGCCGCCCGCGGACCCACTCCGCCAGTCGCCGCCCCGACTCGGTGGGCACCAGCACGATCTCGCGCCGGCTCGCGGCCGCCCGGTCCCGGGTCAGCAGCCCGGCCGCTTGCATCCGGTCGCAGAGCCGGCTCGCCGCCGACGCGGACGCGCCCAGGGCCGCGGCCAGCTTGCTCAGGTTCAGGCTCCCCGTGCTCCCGATGATCAGCAGCGCCCGCATCTGAGCCGGCGGCACCGCCGACCCCAGTTCCTCCACCGCCCGTTCACAGGCCTCAAGCAAAACCGTCAGTCCCGCCTCCGCGGAACTCACGTCCACCTTGCCCTCCGCCTCCGCCCAGGCCATGTCACGTCCCATCAGCTACATCATCGCTCTCAGCGAGACAAGCCACGTTCTGGTCCGCCTTCTCCGGGGCGACTGGGGCACGGCCGCGCGGCTGCGTCCTGACCAGCCCCGGACGCCAGGGCCGACCGCGCGGCGGGCGCCCCAGCGCCCGCCGGGATCGTGTCCCCGGGGCCTTGAGCCGGTCATGACAAGCCCGCTGCCCGATATCGCCGACTCCTAACGTGGTTTTGCCGCCGGGCCGAAATGGCGCTCGCCGCGGCCAGCGCGGACGCGTATGACGGCTCAGCCTGCTCAACGATTGACATCCCGAGTGTAGAGCCGCCGGGCCGGGCCGCGGCTTCCAGGAGCCATACGGCCGAAGACGGACGGCGCGGGGCCGCGGGCACGGAGGCGCGGGCGGGGCGGGGACGCGCGCCGGGCGCCTCCAAGGCGCGGCCCGGAACCCGCCGGGACCGCGTTGACCGGAGCCCCCCGCGCAGCCATACTTATGCCGCATCACGCACTAGTCCGGCAGCGCGGCTAGCTGAGTCACGTGTGACATCGGAGCTGGCCATGCTCGAAGATCAGGCAGTCGGCGCGCCCGCGCCGGACGGGTCGGCCGCTGCATCCGTTCCCGGCAAGCCACCTCCAGTCCCAGCCCCAGCCGCCGGCCCCGGCCTGCTCCCGCTGCCCGATCCCGGGGTCGCGGACAGCGCCCGGCTCCGGTTGGCCGCGCTGCGCACCCTGTCCGGGCCGTCCGCCGCGGACGCCCCGGCGGGGCCGGTCGATGACCTGCGGGCGATCCACGCGGTGCTGCAGGCCTGCCGCGGCGCCGCGGCCCTGCCCGCCGACGCGGTCGACGTCGGGGCCGGGCTCGTCGTGCTCTGTGACCTGCGGGTGTACCTCGACCGCCTGGAGGCCGACCTGCTCGACGCGGCGCAGCAGGCCGGGCTGGGCTGGGACGTCATCGCCGCCATCCTGGGCATCCCGGCCGACGAGGCGCAGCGCCGCCACGATGCCTTGCGCACGCGGCAGGTCTCTCAGTCCTCGTGACCCAGCAGCGGCTGGCTCCCCTTGAGCCGGGGCCAGCCCGATGAGCCGTCCCGGCGGGGGTGGCCGGCGAGCGAGGCCCGGCTGGGGGCCGGGCCCCGCTCGCCGCAGGCCTCGACCCCGCCGGCAGAGCTGGCTATTGAGTCGTATGCGGCTTTTGTCGCACCAATCCGCGCCCGCCGCACGGTAGGCTAAGGTTCCACACCGCCTATGACTGCACCAGACCTTCCGATCCTGTTCGGCCGTGCGTGGTCGCTCCAGACATGTGCGCCCGGCCGCTGACATGCTCGAGGGGTGACGATTCGCGATGACGAGCAACTACGCCGTGTATGACGACGGAGTCTTGCGGATCACCAGCACCACCCGTCCGCCCGGCCTGGCCATCGCCGGTGAAATCGACGAATCCACCTATCCCGGCCTGCTGACCGCGCTCCAGCACAGCGTCGGCGGCCAGGACGAGATTCACTTCAGCCTGGGCGGGGTCCGCTACTGCGACCTGGCCGGGCTGCGCGCGATCATCTGCGCGACGGGCGCCCGGGGCTGCGAGGACTGTTACCGCGGCCAGCGCAGTGTCCGGCGCCGCGTCGTGCTGCACGAGGTCCCGCCGCAGTTCATCACCGTGCTGCGGATCGTCGGCTGGGACATCACGCCCGGCCTGACCCTGGTTCCGCCGGACGGCGGTATGCAGCCGAGGTCCATGGGTGATATGCAGGGGAGCGCAGTCGGGTGAGCACCGAGGTAACCTTCCAGCACTGGGCCTGCATCTACGACGGCGACCAGCAGTTCCTGGACACCGCGGTGCCTTTCCTCGCCGAGGGGCTGGCCGTCGGCGAGGACGTGCTCGCCGTCACCACGCCAGCCAATCTGGAACTGCTCAACAGCGGCCTGGGGGAGCGCGGCGGCGACATGGACTACGCCGAGTCCGCGTTCTTCGGCCGCCGGCCAGCCCAGCGCATCGCGGCGTTCCACCGTTACTGGAGGAGCCAGGCCGCGGGCCAGGACGGCCGGATCGCCGCGGGTGAGAGCCCGCGGCGGGTGCGCATCCTGGCCGAGCCGGTCTGGGCCGGGCGGGCCGCCCGGGAGGTCGCGGCCTGGGCCCGGATGGAGTCAGCGCTCAACGTCGCGCTCGGGCCCACCACTATCTCGATGATCTGCCCCTACGATGCGCGCAGCCTCGGCGGCGACATCGTCGCCGACGCGCTGCGCACGCACCCCGCCCAGGTGTCCGGCACGCAGGTGACCCCCTCCGAGCAGTACGTCGACCCGGCGGAGTTCGCGCGCTCGCGCGGCAGCGGCCCGCTGGCCGACCCGCCCGCCGACGCGATGACGTTCCAGTTCGACGGGGACCTGCGCGCCTTGCGCCGGTTCATCACCGGGAGCGCCGCCGCTTACGGCGTGACCGGCGACCGCGCCGACCTGCTCGTGCTGGCCGTCAGCGAGGTCGGCGCGTACCTGAAGAACCAGCCTCCGGGCCGAGCCTCCGTGCGGACCTGGGAGCAGCCAGGGGCGGTCGTGTGCGATTTCCGCCAGCCCGGGGGCAGCATCACCGACCCGTTCCTCGGCCTGCGGCCCGCGCAGCTCGCGCCGGGCGCTGGCGACGGGCTGTGGCTGACCAACCAGATCTGTGACTGGATGGAGATCCGGTCCGACGACCGCGGCTGCGCGATCCAGCTGGAGGTGCCCAGCCGCCGCGACCAGGAACCGGTGGCCCAGGCGGGGGTCAGGTACCTGGGCTGACGCTCGCCCGCGGCCGCTCCCGCTGCGGTCAGACCGACTGCCTTACGTGCCGTTTTTGACCGGAGCACCGGGCTCCGCGATACTGTCATGGCGCGTGGTCCGGCAGCGCGGCCACTCATGTCACTCGTGGCAGCAGGAGTGGGCCATGCCTAGACATCAGGTCGGCCGCAGCCTCAGGGGGTACGAGGATGGTGGCCAACGACACCACACCCGAGTCCATGCTCAGCGAGCGGTACGAGGACCTCGTCGACTCGCTGACCGAGCTGGCTCGGACGCTGACTGAGAACGAGTCGGTCCGCGACACACTGGAAAGCATCCTGGCGCTGGCGCTCCGCTCGATCCCGGGGTGCCATGCGGCGAGTGTCACCGTGCTCGATGCCAAGGATCAGCCAGCCACGATCGCGGCCACCGACGAGAAGACCCGCGAGCTTGACCGCCGCCAGTACCTCCTGCACGACGGACCGTGCCTCGACGCGGCTCGGCGCCAGGAGGTCAACCGGTGGACCCGGCAGCAAGCCGAGCAGCGGTGGCCGGAGTTCACCAGCCTGGCCGAGGAGATGGGCCTGCGCAGCTACCTGTCGGCCGGCCTCGGGCTCGCCGGGCGCCGGCTCGGGGCGCTGAACCTCTCCAGTCACGACGAGGACGGGTTCAGCAAGCTGGACGAGGACGTCATCTCCCTGTTCACCGTGCCGGCCTCGGCGGCCATCGTCGTGGTGGGACGCTACGCCGAGGCCCGTGACCTGGCCGCGCAACTCGAGCACGCGCTGCACTCGCGGGCCGTCATCGACCAGGCCATCGGGATCGTGATGGCCGAGTCACGCTGCGACGCGGACCAGGCGTTCGCGACGCTGAGCCGGGCCTCCAACAACCGCAACATGAAGCTCCGCGACCTGGCGGCTGAGATCGTTACCCGGGTCGGCGGCCGGCCGCCGGCGCCCCCAGAGCCCTGACCGCGGCGGGAGCCGGTCAGAGGTCCTGGTAGACCCGGACCGTGGTACCCCTCGGCGACGAGTAGATCTGCACGAGATCGCACAGCTGGTTGGCCACCCAGAGGCCGGCCCCGTGGCCAGCGTCCAGGGCGGGCCGGACCCGGCCCGCCAGCGGTTCGGTGATGAGGCCGCGGTCGGTCACCTCGAAGACCAGCGAGCGGCCGTCGATCCACGAGCGGAGCTCGCCGCGGCCGCCGCCATGGCGGAGGCTGTTGCTGGCGATCTCGCTGACCGACATCACCAGCGCCGTGGACGAGTCCTGGTTCAGGCCGGCCTGGCGGGCCTGCTCGGCCACGAACGCCCGCACCGCGCGCAGGCCGCCGGCCGCGAACGAGACCTGCGCCGCGTCGGCCATCGGCCGGGGCGGCACCGGCCGGTCAAACGGAGCGGCCGGGTCGGGCGGCTGGAAGCGGCCGGACACCTGCCGCTCGACCCCCCGGGCGATGAAGGGATGGGTGCGCTGCGCCTCATCGATCACATCCGCGGTCAGCGCCTCCAGGTCGTAGGGGCACAGCAGCCAGAACGGGGTGGCGGCCCCGAACGCCACGTTCAGCAGGGCCTCGTGCAGCTGGCATTCCTCCAACTCGGTCGGGGAGCGCCCGGGGTAGACCGGTTCCCCGATCCCCCACAGCTGGGCCGATCCGGCATGGTCGGCGACAAAGGCCTGCCAGACCGCGATGATGCGGGCCGGGTTGTCGCCGACATGAGCCATGTCGGCGAAGTTCACCTGGCTGGCCTCGCCGCCCAGATGCTGCCGGAGCAGGTTGATCTTCTGCTGGCTCACCACGACGAGAACCGGGTCGCCGGCGTTAACTGCCCGGCGGATGAACGAAACAGTCCCAGACAGGAACTCGTCGGTGCCGGCGTACAGGAAGGCCTCGTGCCGGTACCCGCCGACGGTCTCATCCGCGGACGTCTGCGGTACAGTCACTGGTTCCCACCCTTCGCCCGAATCATGATAACCCGCGCTGGTCACGGCTCCGGTCTGGCGTCCCATGGTCACGGCCGGTAGCCACCAGTCACGGCCGGGCATCGGCTGCCCTTGGCCGGCCGCCCTTCACGGCGGCGGCTGGCCGTCGGCGTCGAACGTTTCGAGCCGGAACCTGACGTGCATTTCCAGCCCTTCCAGGAAATGCCGGGCCTCGACGTCGTCCGGGTCGTAGGCGATCTGGAACCTGTGCGTGGCGCCCTGGGCGTCGTCCCAGCTAACCAGTGCTTTCACTGCTTCCCTCCGGCTCCGGTTGCCCGTTCTCATGTGGTGAGGCCAAGCGCGATGAGGGACTGCCCAGCATGGCCGTCGGCATGCAAGATCCCCGGCAGCAGGCCTCGGTCCCGATGTGGTTCTACCGCAGCCGGAAGCGGGCGCCGGGCCCGGGTCAGCGGTCGTGGGCCGGGGTGTCGGGCGCCGCGCTCCAGTCGCGGCGGGCCAGCCCGAAGGCATCCTCCCCGTCCGCCGGTGTGCGCGTGAGCACGCCATGCTCCTCGAGCGCCGCCAGGACCTCGCCGACCGTGTCCTCGTCCAGGCCGGCCGCGGTGGCGATCTGCGCCCGGGTGGCGGGACGGCCGGCGAACTCCAGGGTGGCGACGGCCTCGTAGATGTTGGCGTCGAGATCGGTCAGGTACTGGGCGTCCACGAACGGGCGGTCGCGGCCCGATTCCATGATCATCCTCCATTCAGCTGGGCTGGCCG
>Ga0335078_10002954_pt1 | contig 25493 bp, 27 predicted proteins | sample Lox_Sample_32_FD_206711 | JGI IMG/M metagenome (GOLD analysis project Ga0335078, IMG submission 206711) | Soil microbial communities from Loxahatchee National Wildlife Refuge, Florida, United States - Lox_Sample_3.2 | ecosystem: Environmental > Terrestrial > Soil > Wetlands | place: USA... | reverse complement strand
CTCGATGCGGAGGACGTGGCGGGGGTGGTATTGATGGCCTGCACACAATCTCCTCAATCGCGCATCATCGAAGTGCAAATGCGCACCATGGCCGAGGGATTGGCGTAAGCCAACTACACGTCAACAACGCCACCCGGTCACATTACGCCGCCGGTGACGACGGCGCGTTTGGCTCGAACAATTGCTTCACCGGCTCTCGCACCAGCACCATGATGGTGAAAACCCCCGGCACGGTCCCGAAGGGCATGAACAGGCATTCGATGGCCGCCATCACAAAGCAGAAGGTGTAATGTTTTCGGCGCACGAGGAAACGTCCCACAGTCAAGACGAATGCCGCAAACGTCCAGCCGATGACGATGAACGCGACGGCAAAAATCACAAAAAACCATCCGATAAGTGCCGCAGGAGGCTGATCGTGTCCGTTGCCGGCAAATTTTTTCGGAGCCAGAATCAGAAATAGTCCGAAAATCAGATGAAAGATCGGAAAAAGCGCGAACAAGGCCGCCAGTCCGCCTACCACATAATGGAATATCGAAAGCAACCGAAGATGTTCCTCATCTCGCGTCATGTCTGTTGTCCTTCCGGCAGTGAGTGATTCAAGGTTGTCGGCTTATTCCCCTTGTCAAGTGCGGCCCGGGGTTGTTTCGGGCAAACGGCGCAACTGGTGAAATACTTGCGCGGGTGAAAATCCCGGCTCGGGGGAAAACGTCTAAAGACTGCGCCGGGGTCTCGTCGCCACCAGTAAAATTCCAAACCAGAGCACCAGGGCCAGTGTCAGTAGGGGAATGACCCACCCGGGTATTGGGAAAGAATGCATTCCAAGTATGGAGACCAGCCAGGTTTCCAGGCGGCAATTCAATATCAACAGAACCGCCACCCAGGCCAAAGTCAGTTGCCGGGCTACCGCGCGTATTGCATCCGTGCCCTTCCGGCCTCCGGTGCGGAAGAAATACCAACCGGCCAGCAGCGCCATGGTGACCGTGTTGATGGCCGCCCAAATCGGATCATCCGCCCGCCACGCCAGATAGATCAACCACGAAAAAAAGGCCAGATACACCCCCACGACCACCCCCGCGCGTGTGCTCGTTTTCAAAGGTCTTATGGCCGAACCGGATATTTCACCGGCCTCCTCGCTTTGGCGGCGAACGGCTAAGAATCGCCGGAACATCACAACGGTCAGCGCGATGGCGATGGCAGCGTAAAGCCACCAAAAGGCCGCCAAGACCACACCAAAAGTCGTGTCGTCCCAATGGAAATGTCTCCCCAAAGCCAGCACGCCAGATTGCAGAGGCCAGCACCAGACCAATACAAACAGCCAAAGGCTGGTGAAGGCGAAGATTTTGATCCGGCGCTCACGCGCAGTCGGCGCTGCCCGCACAATCAGCCAATGCGCCGTCATGCCGCCCAGAATCCCTATGATGGGCGCCAGCCATATTCCCAGCAGGCCGGTCTTGGCCATGGCCGTCCCTTTGCCCGCCACGCCAACTCCCACCGCAGCCGACGAGGTGGCGGGCAATGCCGCCAGGACCACGCCCGCAAATGCCTGGCTCGGCGCCGTCCGGCGCAACGTATTTTCCACAAACGCCTGCACTTCCTCCTGCAACAGCTTGCGTCCACGCGACAGTCTTTGCTTGACGGCGTCTTCGGACAAATCCAGTTCTGCCGCCACGCGTTCGATGGACTGGTGTTCGCGATAGAACAGGATGAGCGGCTCGCGATAAAGTTCCGGGATTCTTTCCAAGGAACGCCATAGAATGGCTTCCTCCTCCCGGCGGATGGTTTGGTCGGAAGGCAGCGCTTCGCGGGCCGGCGAATCATCCGCGGCTTCCAAGGGCTCGGCCACGTGCACGGGTTCGCGCCCCTCCCGCTGCAGGGTCTTGTGAATCCGGTTGCGGACAATACCGCACAGCCAGGCCCGCAATTTGTCCGGCTCACGCAGCAACCGCAGATGTTTCCAGGCGGTAATGAACGTTTCCTGCGCCACATCCTCACTCTGGCCGAGATGGCCGATGCGGCTGTAGGCCAGCGAGCAAATCAATATCTGGTAGCGCGAGACAATCCGGCTGAACGCCTCGCGGTCGCCAGCCAGGGTGCGGGCGACCAGTTCGGCATCGTTGTCTTCTATTGCGGTCATGATTCTACTGGTCATCATACTTGCTGGTAATGTCCCTTCCAAAGCCAAAGAGGTGACAGAAATTCGGCGTTAATTTTGCAGTGACTCGCCGGTTCCAGTCACCACCTGGAAGCCGGTACACCCTGAAACCACGGTCTGGCAGCCAGAGCTGCCTAACGCGGCCACCGGCAGCCATTGCCGCAGTCCAGCGCAGACCCATCCTGTAGTGCCGTCTCCGCCATACCATTCTGCTCTCGAATTCCCGTTGTTGAGCGGCTAATTTGATTCCCATGGTGCTGGTCACGTCGAACAAGTCGAAGCAATTGCTGTATATCAACTACCTCGGACAGGTGCGGCTGGGGGAGTTTCAACGCGGCCAGAAGGATCTGGCGGCGCAACTGGGCGAACTGTCCCCGGGTTTCCGCCTGCTGGCGGATTTCAGCCGGTTGGAATCCATGGACCTCAATTGCGCACCGGAAGTCGGCCGCATGATGGATTTGATCGGGAAGGCGGGAGTGGGCCGGGTAATCCGGGTTATTCCGGATTCGGATAAAGACATCGGGATGAACATCCTGACCGTTTTTCATTACCGGCACCGGCCGCAGGTAATCACCTGCAAAAACCCGGTCGAGGCGGCCAAAGCGCTCGAACTCTAACGAATTTTCATTCCCGGCGCGGCTGCCGTCACCGACCGAACGTCGGTCCGCAGTGTCCTGATTCGGCATTGTAACCACGGCCTTCAGGCTGTGTCCACGCGCAACACGAATGCTGCGGCTACAGCAAATAGCCACACTACCCGCCAGCCTTGCGGATTTCCCGGGAACGTGTTTAATCCTTTCCGGGCGGGTGCCGGTTCACCCACCCCAATTGCTGAGCGCATGGTGTGCCGGCATAGTTGCCCGAGGGATTTTGATAACATGACCAATCCACCGCCCGTCTCGCCGTTTGAACTGGTGACCAACACCTTCGTGGGCCGCCTTTACAGCCACTTTGCCCATCACGAATCCTCTACGGCTACACGGTTGCTGCTCATCGTGGCCCTGTCCGTATTCGCCCACGTCTTGGTCAAAGTGGTTCGGCTCATCAGCGAATGGGTCATCAGCCACAGCCAGGCGCAGAGAAGTCCGCTCGGCTTCGTGACCCAGCAACCAAAATTTATCACTCTCACCCGGCTCATCGCCAGCAGTGTTACCTTTTTTATTTATTTTTTTGCCATCGGATTGATTCTGCAGGAATTCGGCGTTTACCTGACGGCTTATCTGGCGAGCGCGTCGGTCGTTGGCCTAGCCATCAGCTTCGGCTCGCAGGGACTGGTACAGGACATGGTAATCGGTCTGACGCTGATTTTTTCGGACGCCATGGAGGCGGGTGACCTGGTGGAGATCGCCGGGGCGACCACCGTGATTGGCCGGGTGGAGGAAATCGGCCTGCGGTTCACCAAACTTGTCAATTTCTACAATCAGGAGGTGTTTGTTCCCAACCGCACCATTGCCAATGTCAGCCGCTTCCCGCACGGCGGGGTTTATGCGTATGCGGACGTCCAGCTTCCGCAGGGCGCCGACCACGAGAAAGCCGCCCGGACCATTGCGAACGTTGCCCGGGGAATGTGGCAGCAGTTTGGCGCGATTATTTTGAGCGAGCCGGTCGTGGTTCCGGTGGAAACCGCTGCGAGCGGCGGCTGGGATTTCCTCCGCATCCACTTCAAAATCTGGCCGGGACAGGGAGGCCTGATAGAAACGACGTTCCGCCAGCAGATGGTCAAGGTCATGAAAGCTTTTGATGTGAATTACGCCGACTGGCAGGTGCCGGTGACCTATCGAGCCATGACGGCCTCCAAAAAAATGTAAGCCCGCGCCCGATTGGGTTCAGCCTTCCCCGACTGGAAGCTTCGGGTGCGTGACAAAGTCAGCCGGGGACTGTCCAATCGGGGAAGAGCACCTGCCACACCAGACAGGGCCGGAAATGAGGTTGCTATGTCCAGCTATTGTTATGAGGCGGTGGACGCCGGCGGGCGGAAGAGCCTGGGCACACTGGACGTTACGGACCAAAGCGAGGCGTTGAAGCGGATCAAGGAAATGGGGTTGTTTCCGACCAAGGTCGCCCAAGCAATACCTTTACAGCGACGCTCAAGCGCAACGGCCCTCCCCCGAATATTTAAATCCTCGCTGCGGATGCCACATGGCAGAATCAAACCCGCTGCGCTGGCCGTTTTCACGCGCCAGTTGGCAACGCTGACTGACGTGGGGATGCCATTGCTGCGCGGATTGCGCATTCTGGAGGAACAGGCCGAGAATCAGACCTTGAAGCGTGTCATCATGGACGTGGCGGCGGACGTGGAAAGCGGAGGCACACTGTCCGAAGCCCTGGCGGCGCATCCCCGCATTTTCAGCCCGCTTTATGTAAACATGATCAAGGCCGGCGAAATCGGCGGCATGTTGGAAGTGGTGCTCCGGCGTCAGGCAGAGTTCATGGAAAAGGGGCTGAAAATCAAAGGCAAGATCAAAGCCGCCATGTTCTATCCGCTGGCCGTGCTGACAGTCGCGACCGGCCTTCTCGCGCTGCTGCTGGTTTTTATCATTCCGCGCTTCCAGGCGGTCTTTGAAGGATTGCTGAACGGGCGGCAAATGCCGGCCTTTACGTTGCTGGTCTTGAAAATCAGTGACGTATTCAAAACCCATTTCCTGGCTGCCGGAATCCTGGTGCTGGCTTTGGTGGTCGCGTTCCAGGCGCTCGTTCACACCCGGTTCGGACGGCAGTGGTTTGACCGTCTCAAACTGTCCATGCCCGTTCTCGGCCGGGTTTTTCGAAAAATGGCGCTGTCACGATTCGCCCGGACGTTCGGGACTTTACTGGGCAGCGGTGTGCCGATTCTTCAAGCGCTGGCCGTTGCGCGGGCAACCGCCGGCAACGTCATCGTGGGTAGCGTCATTGCCAGTGTCCACGACAACGTGAAGGAGGGCGGGAACATTGCCGGGCCGCTGAAAGAATCCCGGATTTTCCCCGCGATGGTTGCCGGTATGGTGGATGTTGGCGAACAAACCGGCGCGTTGCCGGACATGCTTATGCGGATCGCCGACACCTACGATGACGAAGTGGACAACGCCGTCAGTGCCGCGATAGCGTTGCTGGAACCGATCATGATTGTTTTCCTGGCGGTCGTTGTGGGCAGCATCGTGATGGCCATGTTCCTGCCACTGATCATTATCATCGAAGGCCAGGATGTCGTCGGCGGCGGCGGGGGTGTCTAAAGCATTTCCAAGCTGTCTATATTCGTAACCCATTCTTTTCTGGCTCCGTCTGATTGCGTTTTGGAAGAAGGGAAAATCAGCCCGGAGCTTCCAGAAGTAAGGCGTGACTCATTGAACGTTTTCTGCACAGCCCTTTGCCCGGTTGCACAATGTATCGTATGGTGTGACAGAAACGGGGGAAAGGTCGAACATGAAAGGAAAAGAACTGCTCGCAGTCGGCATTATTGCCGTCGCAATGGTTCTGGCGGCGGGCGTGGGGGCGATGCGCGGTGCGGACGGTGGGCCCCCGGATGACATGCCAACCAATCAACCTGTCAACCTGCAGAACATGAAGAATTTCAAGAAACCGGATATGGTTCAGTTGAAGAAACAACTGACGGCGGAACAATTTGCGGTCACACAGGGGTCTGCCACCGAACCCGCCTTCCACAACGCGTATTGGAACAATACCAGGCCGGGTATTTACGTGGACGTGGTGTCGGGCCAGCCGCTGTTCAGCTCACTGGATAAATTTGATTCAGGCTGCGGCTGGCCGAGTTTTTCGAAGCCGCTGGAAGCTTCCAGCATTACGGAACGCCCGGACCATTCCTATTTCATGGAACGTACGGAAGTACGCTCGAAACTGGCGGATTCGCATCTCGGCCACGTGTTCGACGACGGTCCCGGACCGTCGCATCTGCGTTATTGCATCAACTCTGCGTCCCTGCGATTTATTCCAGTGGAGAAAATGGCGGCTGAGGGTTATGGCGCCGAACTTGCGCCCTTCGTCAAAGCCGGGCTTTACCATCCCCCGATCACCCCACCGCCGACCAATACTCCATTGTGAGAAAAATAGCGGCGACGACCGCATATCCAGCCTGTCGCCAAGGTTTATCGAAGCCGCAACCACCACGAAAGCGCACCACTACCTTCATCGGGCAAAGTGGCATTTTATATGCTTGACGTGCTTGCCGTCCGACTGAAACGTTATTTTATTATTGTGCTATGAAAACTCTCCCTTTTCTGGTTGTCGCCACATTGTGGACCGCCACGTGTCAGGCCGCGCCGCCGGCCTCTTCGGCTGACACGCCGCCAACAGCAACGAACACAAACGAACTCGCCAATTATGTCATCAGTGTGCAATGGAAGGATACCAAGATGGGCAGCAGTTTCCTGCAAGTGCTGACCAGCGAAGGTTCATTCAATGCCGACGCGCTCGAGCACGACACCATGAAAATCAACGGGCCGAACATTCCGACCACTATCAAACTCTCCGGCAATCTCACTGTATTGGGACCGGAAAAGGCCCGGCTCAAATTGTTCATCGGCCGCACGGTGCCTTATATGGCAAGTACGCCCCACGAGGCGGGGGGAACGAGCGTGCCATCCTATCAGCAACTCTCTGTGGGGCTGGATTCCACGTTCATCGTCACGTTCGGAAAACCACTGGTGATCCAAGGGGACGAGAACGGGCAGATCTCCATAATGGTAAAACGCGACGAAGATTAGCGCGTGCTCCATCCTGGGCCATTGCGCCTTCAGATCCGGGCGATAAAATCTTTTTGCTTTCCAGGCCTGCGCGAGGCAGGTTGCCTCCGGTATTTTGTTGCCATGGAAACGAATTCCACCCGGAGCTCCGCATTGCTGGCGCGGCAAGGCCGGTTCGGCCTGATGCTGCTGGCCGTGTGCTGGCCGTTGAACTGGACCTTGCCCGGGATGCGAACCGCTTATCTGTTCTTTCCGCTGTGGCTTGGCTACATCCTGGTCGTGGACGCTATGGTGCTGGCGCGCAGCGGCACATCACTCTGGATCCGTTCGCACCGGGATTTCGTGCTGCTGTTTGTGGCGTCGGCGCCGGTGTGGTGGTTGTTCGAAATGGTTAATACGCGCACCGGCAATTGGGAATATCTCGGCACGGCCACGCTGACACCATTCGAATATTACGTACTCTGCACGTTGTCATTTTCAACGGTCATGCCGGCAGTGTTCGAAACCGCAGAACTGGTGCGCACATTTGGTTGGATGCAAAAATTCGCTTTCCGGCGATCCATTGCACCCACGCGCCGGCTTTGTCTCGGCTGGTTCCTCGCGGGGGCGGTGATGCTGGCTCTCACGTTGCTCTGGCCGAAATTTTTTTATCCGTTTGTCTGGATATCACTGGCCCTGATTTTCGAGCCGCTGAACCGCTGGCTGGGGCGGCGGCACTTGCTGGAAAAACTGCAGCACGGCGACTGGCGGCCGGTGCTGGCCCTGTCTCTGGGCGCGCTCATTTGCGGGTTTTTCTGGGAGATGTGGAACTACCGGTCATGGCCGCAATGGATCTACCATACGCCGGGCACGAATTTCCTGCACATTTTCGAAATGCCTCTGCTGGGCTATGGCGGTTACGTGCCGTTCGCGCTGGAATTGTACGGCCTGATGAATTTTCTGTGGCGACGCGCACCGCAATTGCGGCTTTGAACCGGGCGCGCCAGCCTTTCAAATCCCGTCCTCCCTGGTTAAACTGTGCCTTTTCGCAGTTTCCCGGGCCAGTTTTCTCCAAATCCGACATTGACAACCCGGCATTTTTCTGGTTCTATCATCCCCCTTTTGCGGGAATTTTTATGTACGCCGTATTGGAAACTGGAAGCAAACAGTATCGTGTGGCCGCTGGCGACACGGTGGAAGTCGAGCGTCTGGCGGTTGAAGCCGGCCAGCCGGTTACGTTTGACCGCGTGTTGCTGGTCAACCACGAGGGCAAAGTCGTGGTCGGCTCGCCCACAGTGAGCGGCGCCAGCGTGGTGGCCGACGTGGTCGAGCACAAGCGCGGCCACAAGCAACTCACTTTCAAGATGCGACGCCGCGAGGGTTATCATAAAAGCATCGGTCATCGTCAGGAGCTGACGGTGGTGAAGATCAAAGAAATCAAGGCCTGACGCGCGCGACTTTCAACCCTCAACCTTCAACTCTCAACTTTTTATGGCACACAAGAAAGGTCAAGGCAGCGTCCGCAACGGCCGCGACAGCGTCAGCAAACGGCTGGGAGTGAAGGCGTTTGGCGGCGAATTCGTTACCGCCGGCAGCATCATCGTCCGGCAGCGCGGCACCAAATTTGTCGCCGGCCAAAACGTCGGCACCGGCCGCGACTGGACACTGTATGCGCTCGTGGACGGCAAAATCGCTTTTGACAAGAACGGCAGCCGTGTAAATGTGAAGGCTGAACCTGTCACGGCAAAGAATTGAAAGGCAGAAATGGATCTCCCGGCGAGGCCAAGCGCCTCGCCTTTTTTATTTATGATTTACGACTGATGATTGATGATTCGTCACGTTTGAAAAATCGTAAATCGTAAATCCGGCGACATGTTCGTTGATGAAATCAAAATTTATGCTCGGGCGGGGCACGGCGGCAAAGGCTGTGTCGCGTTTCAGCGCGAGAAATTCCGTCCCAAAGGTGGTCCCAGTGGTGGCAACGGCGGCGCGGGCGGCAGCGTGATTTTGCAGGCTGACCACGACCTCAACAACCTCATCGCGCAGTATTATCAACCACGCCTCGTCGCCCGGGACGGCGAGCCCGGCCTGGGCAAGGGCATGGATGGTCACGCCGGCGGGGATTTAATTGTCAAAGTTCCCTGCGGCACACTCGTATGGCGGATCGCTGGCGGCGGTCATGTCGCCGAAAGTCGGAAAATCCAGGACGAAGACAAAGCGTTGGTTCTTAGAACCAGCGCGAGCAGACGGCCCCTTATCCGCCACTCGGGCAGCGAAGCCGCTGTTGAAATTGATTTGGCCGAACAGGCGGAATCTGTTTCTCGTGTAACGTCCAGAGGCGAATTGGTCACCGATCTCACCGCGCACGGCCAGCGGTTCGTCCTGTGCCAGGGCGGGCGGGGCGGATTGGGCAACCGCAATTTTGCCACCGCCACGCGCCAGGCGCCGCGCTTTGCGCAACCGGGTGAGCCGGGTGCAGAGGGCGATTTTCTTCTGGAATTGCGTCTCATCGCTGAAGTGGGGCTGGTCGGTTACCCGAACGCGGGCAAATCCACCCTGCTCGCGGCCATTTCCATGGCGCGACCGAAAATCGCGCCGTATCCGTTTACGACTTTGCATCCGCAGATCGGCATTGTGGAATATGCTGACTTTCAGCGGCTCACGGTTTGTGATGTGCCGGGCTTGATTGCGGGTGCGCACCGCAATGTCGGCCTGGGACACGCCTTTCTGCGCCACATCGAACGCTGCAAAATTCTCGTGCTGCTGCTCGACATGGCCGGCGCGGATGGCCGCGCGCCCTGGGATGATTACCGGCAATTACTCGTTGAACTGAAACTTTACGATCGCGCGTTGGTCGAAAAACCGCGCCTCGTCGTCGCGAACAAAATGGATGAAGCGGCAGCGGAAATGAATTTGAAGCAATTCAAAACAAAGATCAAAAAGGTTTCTGTATTGCCGATTTCCGCGGCATTCGATCAGGGCATTGAAAAATTCAAGAAGCTGATCCGCGAGGCGGTTGCAGAAGCCTCGTAATTAATTGGCGGGGCAAGACTCCGTCGCGCCAAAGAAAATGGCAGAACTTGCTCTCCGGGCGAGCCGCGCGCGGTGCGGAGACCGCGCCCTACCCGATCTCCAAAAATCGCATCACGCTGTCGCCGTGTTTGAGCACCCTCTTTTCGTGCCACGGCGCGACCACCTCCAGCGTGTCCCTGCGCGCGTGGCCGAGCACGAATCGGCCACCGGGCGCAAGCAGCCTAGGCAGGCTGGCATCGTCCAGCAGTTGTTGCGCGAACGAAGTGGAACGCCGGCCAATGTTCTTTTCGCCGTAGGGCGGATCCGCCAGAATCAGGTCAAACTGTCGGCCGTTTTCCGCCAGGTGATGCATTACCGTGAAAACGTCCTGCATCCGGATTTCAAGTTTTTCCCCAAAACCGGCGGTGGCCGCGTTGCGGCGGATGAATTCGGCGTGTTTGCGCGATTTTTCCACACAAATCGCCGTGGCCGCGCCCCGGCTCAGGCAGTCCAGGCTCAACGCGCCCGAACCGGCGAACAATTCGAGCACCCGCGCGCCGACGACCCGGACGCCGAGGCTATTGAATACTGCCTGTTTGACGAGATCGGGTGTCGGGCGGACATCGAGTCCTTTGGGAACTTTCAGAATCCGCCGTGCCGCTTGGCCGCCGGTGATGCGCATTTTTTCAGTTAGGAGGGCCGCTGTGCCGGCGACCCAAATTTCGGGACGACGACACGCCGTCCCTCCCGGTGAATCATTTGAAAATCTCCGCGAAGAATTGTTTCATGGCTTCCCACGAACGCCGGTCCGCCCTTTCGTTGTAAGCCGCGCCTTTGGAATTGTCATTGCCGGCCATGGGCTGGGTGAAAGAATGGACCGCGCCGCCGTACATGATGAGCTGCCAATCCACGCCGCCTTTGCGCATTTCGTTTTCCAGCGCAGCGATGTCTTGTGGCGATGAAAACGGATCATCCGCGCCGTGGCAAATCAGCACCTTGCACTTGATGTTGTTGCCGTCATCCGGATCGGGCGCATCCAATCCGCCGTGGAAACTCACGACGCCTTTAACGTCTGCGCCGCTGCGCGCCAGTTCCAGCACCGTCGTGCCACCGAAACAATAACCAATCGCCGCAACCCGATTGGCATCCACCAACGGCTGTTGCCGCAGCGCGTCCAGCCCGGCGTTGACCCGGGCGCGCAAAAGCTGGCGGTCCCTTTTATATTTGCCGGCCAGCGCGCCGGCTTCGGCGGCGTTTTGTGGCCGGACGCCCTTGCCGTAAATATCCGCGCAAAACGCGACGTAACCGAGTTGGGCGAGCATTTCGGCGCGGTGCTCTTCATAATCGGTCAATCCCATCCATTGGTGCACCACGAGCACCCCGGGGCGTTTGCCCTGAATGGCGTCATCATAAGCAACGAAGCCTTCCAGCGTGATATTGCCCTGTTTGTATTCAACAGTTCCGGTATGGATGGCCGCGCGGCCCGTCATGCCGCAATTTAACGCCAAAAATACGGGAATCAAATTTTTCATGGGGCGTACCAATAAGCTACTCCCTGCGCAAACGCCAGCAACTTTCGACCAATCTCATTTGCGTCAGCCCGCAACCAGGACGGGTTTTTCGCCCCACCCGAAGAGTCGCCTGGTCTTGATGACTTCCGCTACCGGCGGCGGAACGAGCTTTTCCCGGGAAGTATCGCCCGCCATGATTTTGTCGAGCACGTCGCGGGCGTAGATGTTCAAACAGGCGGGGTTGTAATGGCGGATGTTCTCGACAAACCGGTTTTCGACGAGGTGCGCGTAAGAAGGGCACATTCTCGATTCTCGACAGCCGCGCGGTTGATCTCTAAGCTGACCAGACGCAAGTCATGACGGGCACGGAAAAATTGTTGGCCGAACTCATCGCGCTGCCTGGCGTGAATCCCGCCTTCGTTTCGCAGGGTGAGGTGTGGACCGCTCGCCGAGCCATCCGTCCGGAATCGGGACTCATGCGGGGCGTGCGGGCCGTGCGTTCCAGCCATCGTTACGGCGAGCAAAAAGTCGCCGATTTTCTGGCGAGCGTTGCGGCCAAGGCTGGACTGGCGGTGGAATTCCAAAAGGTCCTGCCGGGACGTTCCAACCTCATCGTGCGCCTGCTCCCCCAAAACAAAATCCGTCGGACCGTCCTGCTTGCACCGCACCTGGACACGGTGGACGCCGATGATTCCCAATTCGTCCCGCGTGTGAGAAACGGGCGGCTGTACGGGCGCGGCGCGTGCGACACCAAAGGCTCCGTCGCGGCCATGTTCGTCGCGCTTTACGAGTTGGCGAACGCCCAATCGCGTCCACACGAAACGGAAATTATCTTTGCCGGTTTGATTGACGAAGAATACGCGCAGGCCGGTTCGCGGGCGTTGGTTCGGAGTTCCACCTCCAGGCGGCTTGGGCAAACGACCCTCGCCATCGTTGGCGAGCCGACCGGGTTGCGGGTGGTCACCGCGCACAAGGGCAGTCTGTGGTTGCAACTCGAAACCCGCGGCAGGGCGGCGCACGGCGCGACGCCCCAGCTAGGTCGGAACGCCGTTCACCAAATGGCCCGCATTGTCTGCGCGCTCGAAACGGATTACGCCGCGCAGTTGCGGAAACGAAAACATCCACTGCTGGGCTCGGCCACTGTAAATGTCGGCCGGATTTCCGGCGGCGCACAGCCCAATATTGTGCCCGACCACTGTGTCATCACGATTGACCGGCGGACACTGCCCGGCGAAACGGAAGCCGGTGTCTGCCGCGAATTGGCCGCATTTCTGCGCTGGAAACATTTGTCAGCGAATATTTCCAGCACCAAGCTCGCACCGGCACTGCCGCTGGAAACGAATCCGGAGCTGCCATTGGTCCGGCAGTTTTTGCGGAGCATTGGCCGACGGAAGCCGGCCGGCGTGGATTATTTTTGCGACGCGGCTGTGTTGTCGCGCGGCGGCATTCCCAGCGTGGTTTTCGGCCCCGGCGACATCGCGCAGGCACACACGGCGGACGAATGGATTGCCTTGGCGGAGTTGGAGCGCGGCAAGAATTTGCTCTTCAACTTTTTAAAATCGCTTCCCTGAACCGTCTGCTTCTTTTATCGTCCTCCGTCCATGTCCGCCAGCACCACTGAGACGACCCCGACCGGTCCTGTGTCGCATCACGCCGCGTTTTTCCGCCAGAGCGGCTGGCTGATGGTGGCAACCATGGCAACCGGCGTGTTGATGTTGGGCATCCATTTTCTCTCCCGGAAGATCCCCCCCAGCGAATACGGCGTGCTCATCACGCTATTCTCGGTCGTGAATATTGTCCCGACGATCCCGTTCCAGATGGTTTTTGCACAACAGACAGCGTACGCACTGGCCATGGGAGACGAACGCCGGTTGCGGAGTACCCTCCGCACCGCCTGGCTGGGCACAGTGTTGTTCTGGTTGGTTGCCTCCGCGGTCACACTGTGCTTTCAAAAGCAAATTGTGGCCGATTGGCACTTGTCCAATCCCATTGCGCTCTGGCTCCTGTTGCTCGTAATTTTGTTTTCGCTGTTGATGCCGATGTTCAACGGTGTCATGCAGGGGCAGCAGAATTTCCTGTGGCTGGGGTGGGCCAACATCTTCAACGGCGCCTGCCGGTTGACCACGGCGGTGGCTATCGTATTGGTGCTGGCCGGTTGGGCAGCAGGCATTATGACAGGTGTGCTCCTTGGTCTAGTGACGGCAACCGTGGTCGGGGTGTGGCAGACGCGGTCGTTGTGGAATGGCCCCGGGGAACCGTTTGACCGGCGTGGATTTTTGCGGCAGGTCATCCCCTTATTGCTTGGTTTCGTGGCAACGCAATTCCTTTTTTCGGCGGACACGAGCTTTGTGGACACCTACTTCGGCGCGAACCGGACGGCGCCTTACGGCGCGGCGGGAACTTTGTCGCGAGCGCTCCTGTGGCTGGTGTTGCCGTTGGCGCAGGTCATGTTTCCCAAAATTGTTCACAGCACGGCCAGGTCGGAAAAGACAAACCTGCTTGGACTGGTACTGCTGGGCACCGTCGTACTGGTCGCCAGCGGTATGTTGGGTTTGTGGCTTCTGGGGCCGTGGGTGGTGAAATTTGTTTATCCGCCGGAATATCTTTCAGCAACACTTGCCATCCTGCCATGGTACGCCGGCGCGATGGTCCCGCTGTCGCTGGCAAACGTGCTGGTGAACGATCTGCTGGCCCGCTCGCGGTTTCAAATCGTGCCGTTCCTCGTGTTGCTGGCGATGCTCTACGGGCTGGCGCTGACTCAATATCATGATAGTTTTGAGACTGTGCTCAAGACACTCTGCATCTTCAATTCCGCCTGTTTCGCGATTTGCGCCTGGTTCACGTGGGGCGTCGGGGGCAAAGCGAGGGTGGAGGACGGAAGATAGAAAATGGCAAACTCAGCCAGCGCCATCCCATCCTCTATCTACCATTCTCGCTTTTCCCGGAATCCGGGCCCGGCAGCGGGCGGGGGGCGCGAAGTTTCTTGTAAATCCAACCTTCCAGCGGGCGCAACGGACGGAGCCATTTATATAACGGAGAATAAATCAGTCGCACGCGCAACGTGGAGAGGAACATCGTCAACGAAGAGTGAAACAAGACCACCTTGGACCCGGCTTGGTCCGTCCACTCGGTCGGCACTTCCAGAATGCGAAAGCCGGCGCGCCTGACGGACACCAGCAGGTTGATGTCAAACGCCATGTCGGCGATACGCAGGTTGGAATGGATTTTTTCGACAACCTCCCGCTTCATCACTTTCGCGCCGCACTGCGTGTCGTGAATATTCATCCAAAACAACACCTGGACGATTTTGTGGAAAACGCGGCTGGCAAATTGCCGGTGGCTGGCCTGCGATTGATGGATGACCGCGCCGCGCATCCAGCGCGAGCCAATCACGCAATCGGCTTCGGCGGCATGCCGGACCAGATCCAGGAAGGCTCGCGGCGGCGTCGCGCCATCGGCGTCGGTGTAACCGATCAAATCCGCGTGCGCCGCAAGTTTCAGGCCTTCGATAAGCGCGCCCCCCTTGCCGATGGCCTCGCGGAATTCAAGGGCGTGAACGGTGGGAAACTCCGCCGCGACGCGGCGCACGACCCCGAGCGTGTTGTCGGTGCAGCCGTTGAGCACCACGACAATCTGGAATTCGCCCGAAAAATTCTTCCGGAAAAATTGCGCGTAATCGCGCAGCACCGGTTCGATGCGGCGCTCCTCGTTGTAAGCCGGAATGAGGAGCAGCAAACTGGGATCAGGCACACGCCATGAGTAGCAGAGTATTTGAGAATTGCAACGCTGCGCACCGCTTTTGCTTGCGGCTTTCATTCGCAATGGTTATCTCATGCATATGGATTCCCGCGAAGCCCTAATCGTGTTGAACTTCATCGAGCACGTCGGACCGGTGCGAGCCCGGCTGTTGCTCGAACATTTCGGCGACGCCACCAGAATTCTTGCGGCTTCCCGATCCGAACTGCTCCGTGTCCGCAACATCGGCGACGACACAGCCGACGCCATCGTCGGCTGGGAAAAATCCGTTGATCTTGCCGGCGAACTGAAACGCATTCAGGAATTTGGCTGTCACGTCTTAATTCAATCAGACGTGGATTATCCCGAATTGCTCCGGCAGATTTATGACCCGCCGCTGGTGCTCTACATCAAAGGCGCGCTGACCGCGAAGGACAAAAACGCCGTGGCCATGGTCGGTTCGCGGCTGACGTCACACTACGGCATTGAGGTCGCGCGCAAGCTGGCGTATCAACTGGCTTATGTCGGCGTGACGGTCGTGAGCGGCGGCGCGCGCGGTATTGATACCGCGGCGCACCAGGGCGCGCTGGCGGCGAAAGGCCGTACGGTTTGCGTGCTGGGTACAGGCATCAACCTCGTGTTCCCGTCGGAGAACCGGGATTTGTTTGAGCGCATCGCCGGCTCGGGCGCGGTCATCACGCAATTTCCCTTCAACCGCAACGGTGATAAACAATCTTTCGCCATCCGCAACCGGATTATTGCCGGCATGACCCTCGGCACGGTGGTGGTCGAAGCCGACCTGCACAGCGGCGCGCTCATCACGTCGAATTTTGCGACGGAATATGGCCGGCAGGTTTTTGCCGTGCCCGGCCGAATTGATTCGCCCCGCAGCAAGGGCTGCCACGATCTGATCAAGAAAGGCGCGAAATTGTGCGAAGACGCCGAGGATATTTTGAGCGAGTTCGAGTATCTGTTCCCGGCCAGCAACCGCCCGCCATCGCCGGGCGAGACCGGCGTGTTGCCCGCCCTGGAATTGTCCGAAAACGAAAAGCTGGTTTTTGATTCCTTGAGCCGTGAGGAATCGGCGATTGATGAAGTCATCCGGCGCAGCGGGCTGCCCAGTTCGGCCGTGAGCGTGGCGTTGCTCGGGCTGGAAATGAAACGCGTGGTAAAGCAACTGCCGGGAAAATTGTTTGTGCGGAATGCCTGAACGTTTCCGGGCTTGCACGGCCGGGGGCGATGGGTTAGAACACTACCCAATCCAGTGCGAGTATGGCAAGCTACACACTCATCGGGGGTGACCAAAAACAATATGGCCCGGTAACGGCGGAACAGTTGCGCCAATGGATTCTGGACGGCCGGCTCAACCCGCAATCCCAGGTCAAGGCGGAGAGCGATGCGGAATGGCGTCCGCTCTCGGCGTTTCCCGAATTTGCCGATGCTCTCGCTGCCAGGTCTGCCGCCTCAGGCAGGCCACCGCCGTTGCCGTCCGCCGCGCCACCCATGCCGGCAGAATCCAGCGGCCTTGCCGTCACTTCACTGGTGTTGGGAATTTTGGGCCTGTTTACCTGCGGCCTTACCGCATTGTTCGGATTGATTCTGGGAATCATGGCCATGGTCAAGGCAAAAGCGCCCGGCCGGGGCGCGGCGGGCAGCAGTGGTGTCGCGCTGGCCGGGGTAATTGTATCCACGATTTTTCTGCTCATGATTCCAATTTTTGCCGCCATGTTGTTGCCGGCGCTGGCGGCGGCGAAGGACAGAGCCCAGGAAATCAGTTGCCTGAACAACGAAAAGCAACTGGCCAACGCGGTGCGGATGTATGCGAGCGACAACAAGGATCAATTCCCGCCCTCCGCAACCTGGTGTGACGCCATCCAATCTTATGTTGGTTCAGGAAAGGTTTTTCAATGTCCGGCCGGTGACCCGAGCCAGCGCTGCCATTATGCCTACAACGCCAAATTGGGCGGGCTGGACGGCAGCAAGGCAAATCCCAACACTGTCTTGTTTTATGAAACCGAGGGCGGTTGGAATGTCAGTGGCGGCCCCGAATTAATGCTCAGTCATGCCCGTCATGGACACGGACGAATATTCATCATCGCTTTCGTTGATGGCCATGTCGAAACTATGTCCGGGTCGCAACTGAACACCTTGCGCTGGGACCCTTGAACCGAAAGCAACCCAACCTCATATAATCTGAAATGTCCAAGACGTATAAAATCATCGGCGGCGACCAGAAGGAATACGGCACGGTTTCGGCGGAGGACATGCGCAAATGGATTGCTGAAGGGCGGCTCAACACGCAGACCCTGACCAAAGGGGAAGGCGACGAGGAATTTCGCCCACTCGGAGGGTTTCCGGAATTTGTGGACGCGCTCGCCGCCGCTGCCGCCGCCGCGGAATCAGCCCGCTCTGCAACCTCCCCTCAACCTGCGGACGAAGAGAACCGCAACGCCGCCTTGCGCCTGGTCAAAGGCCCGGCCATCGGGCTCAAAGTAACTGCCATTGTGGGTCTGATGCTGATTGCGCTGAGTCTGGTGATTAATGTTCTGGTGATGAGCGGCATTCAAACCGGCTGGCAACAAATCAACGACCCGCAGATCCAGAAACTGTTCAGTTCGCTGGGCGGCGGCCTGGGAATCGTTCAAGCTCTCATCGGCACCGTCGCTTGTGTTGTCGTGCTGATGGGCGCATCCAAAATGCAGAAATTGCAAAACCATCAGTTTGCGCTCACGGCCGGCATTGTGGCCATGTTGCCCTGCATCTCCCCTTGTTGTGTTTTCGGTCTGCCCGCCGGCATCTGGGCGTTGGTGGTGTTGAACAAGCCGGAAGTGAAGTCGCAATTCGGCTGAAATTTGCGTGAGCACCATTGAACTCTGAAAAGCGCTTTATGTATGTCATCATCGGCGGCGACGGCAAGGAATATGGCCCCGTTTCAGGCGCGGATTTGCGCCTGTGGATTTCCGAAGAGCGGCTGAATGCGCGGTCGTTGGTCAGGGCGGAAAGTGACGCGGAATTTCGCCCACTCTCGACATTCCCGGAATTTGCCGATCTTTTGAAAATCGCGGGGCGCGTTTCGAAAGCGCCACCGCCACTGGGTTCGGTAGCCGTCGGCAGCCGCGAAATGGCATTGCAACGGATCAAAGTTCCCGCTGTGGTATTAATAGTGGTATCCATACTGAACATCATTCTCGCGCTGTGGAGCTTGGTAGAGATGATTTTTTCCAGCCCGAACCTGCAGCAGATCAATTCGGAATTGGAACAGCTTAACAACCCTCAAATTGAACAATTTGTTCAAAAAATGCTCCATCTGATGTATGGCCCGCTGGGTATTGTGAATATTCTTTTTGAGTTGGCGGTATCGGTTTTAATTTTGGTCGGCTCAAGAAAAATGAAGTCACTGAAAAGCTACCAGTTTTCCCTGGCCGCCGCCGGCCTCTCAATGGTGCCGTGTCTGACGCCTTGCTGCGGCTTCCTGCTTGGCCTGGCTTTTGGCATCTGGGCATTGACCGTTTTGAGGAGACCGGACGTGAAATCTCATTTTAGTTGAATGCCAATGCCTCTTCCGCCTGAGCGCTCATTGAGCTCCGATCGTGCGTGGGCGTGCGTAATGCAGAATCTGGCCACGCCGGGAATCGGCTCGCTCAAGGCACGGCGGATTTTCGCCGGCATTTGCCAATTGTCGCTCGCGCTCGCCAGTTGTTTTTTGATTTGCGCATGGGTCATTGGATGGTCTTACCGGATTTATCAGGCGCAAATGGGGGAACCGATTCCGCAAAATTCATCCGGCTGGCTGCTGAAATGGGGGGTCGCGTGCTTTAGTTTGAGTTGGCTATGGGCATTGATCACCTGTGTGGGTTTGGTGCTCCAGGCAAAGGCGAAGGAGCGAAGAAACCCGCAAAGGGTTCCGCCGCGACTTGGGGATTCACCGGGCAAACCGCCAAAACTTTCGTAAGATTTGCTGAGGTGGGGAATGATTTTGATTTTTTCCGGTGATGGACGATGTTGAGCCGTGAAAAAATTTACCGCCGCCCAAATCAAATCCGCACTCGCCAGAATTGCAGGTTGGAAAAAGAAAGACGCCATTATTTCGCGAACGTTTCAATTCAAGGATTTTCCCGCGGCGATAAGATTTGTGGACGCAGTCGCCGAACTGGCCGAACAGGCCTGGCACCATCCGGACATTGACATCCGCTGGAACAAAGTGACGCTCACGCTCACGACCCACGACGCGGGCGGACTGACGAAAATGGATTTCGTGCTCGCGCGAAAATTCGACGAGCTGTCACTTCGCTGAACCGCCCCGCGGCGCCGTCGCCGGGATGGTCGGTGGGGCTTCATCCGGCGGCGCGTTGGTGTGCGGCAGGCGGCCCAGCCAGATACCGCTGACCCCGTAATACCATTCAAGCTGCGGGATGTTGGGCGGACTGCCGCGCCCGCCGCGGATGACCAGTCGGTCGGCTGGCCGCATTTTTTTCACCCACGGCTCGTAGGCTTTGGCGTCGCCAAAATTCCACAGCACTTTGTGATACACTTCAAAATCCTCTTTCGGCATCCACGTCGGTTCAAAGCCAAGCATGTACCGCCAGTCGCCGTCCGGGTTTTTGAAAAAGGTCTGGTAAAACAGTGTCATGTCCGCCGAGTAAAAGATTCCGCCTTTTTCGGGCATCCAACCTTTGAGTTCGGGATGTTCCGCTGTCGTCAAATACTGGTTTACGAGCGTCGCCGACCAACGGCTGTTGATGTCGCTGGTCAAACAGAGATAAGCTGCCAGGGCCAGGCCGCAGGTCAATCCCAACCGTTTGAGCGAGTCCGTCGTCAAGCGCATCTGCAAAAGCGCCTGCAAATCGCAGGTCATCAAAACCATCAGAGCCGGCCAGCCCCAATCGTACCAGAACCGCCCGACTTTGAAGCCCAATACCCAACTGAAGCAGACTAGCCAGAACGCCGGATTCCGGGTGAAAGGAATGGTATTTAATTTCGCCAACTGCCGCAGGATCAGCAAACCACCCAAAATGCCCACGGCCAGCACGTCGCCTGCGTCCGGTTGCAATTCTGACGCCATTGTGCTGACGGTGGCGTGCATCCCGACGGCGAGCAGCGCCAGTTTCACGGCCTGCATCGGGTAAGCCACCGGGTGTCCCGTAAGTGCCGAGCCGATTGAAACGCCCACCCCCGCGCCCACCGCCAATGCCAGCCCCCAGCGAAACCGGCCGGCGAGGAAAAATGCGGCGATAGGCAACGCCCACAGATACCAGACTCCGTGCACAAAAGTTGATAGGGCAACCAGACCGGCCATCAAACCGGCCATCCACGCTTTCGGCGGCGACGCCCCGTATTTTTGCCAGAGCAACAGGAGTGTCATTACGGCGGCAACGGTCACCAGATAAGGACGCCCGAGGGTGAACCGTTGCGGGACCCCTGAAACAACCGATGCCGTCAATAGGGTGATCAACCACGCCTCCGGTCGTTTAAGCCAGGGCAATACCGACCAGCCTGTCAACACAAACAGTGTGACCACGGAAAAAATCACCAGCGCATCGGCGTTCCAGCTTTCCCACTGATGGACTTTTGTCAGCAGCAGGTTCCAGCCGAACTCATGGTCTATCCGGTAGGTGTGGTTGAGGACGAGGATTTCCGACCACGGCTTCCCACTCACCGCTTTGGCTGCGTGTCGCAGCGCGTCGTCACCGGGCAAATAACCATATTGGATGATTCTCAACGGGATGAACAGAACAGTCAGGAGGACAATCACCCAGATCGCCAGCGGAACGTAACGCCGCACCGCGTCGAGCGGCGAGGCGTGGTCGTTGCCGTTGTTGTCGGTCATGTAACGCGGCGCAATTTCGCCCATCAAAACACCATCGGCACGCCCTCGTCAAGCATCCGGACCTTCTGGGTGAGATTTTCCCGGGCGGCGATTTCACGCAGCCAGCGCGGCGGCTCGTCCAGTTCCTCGAAGGACAATTTGAACGTCCCGTAATGCATCGGCACCAGCCACCGCGCCCGCAAATCCCGGAACGCCCGCACCGCCTCGTCCGGCCCCATGTGCACGCGTCGGAAGGATTCCGGGTGATAGGCGCCGATAGGCAGCAGCGCGATTTCCGGGGGAAATTTTTTTCCGATTTCCTTGAAACCTTCAAAATAGGCGCTGTCGCCCGCGTGATAAATTCTTCGAGACTGATGTTCCAGAACGAATCCGCCGTAACCCCGGTGCTGATCGTGCAAGGTGCGCGCGCCCCAATGCCGGCTCGGCGTGAAGGTGACCCGCCAGTCCCGTTGCGAAAAACTCTCCCACCAATCCAACTCAATAATCCGCGCAAAACCAAGATTCTGGGCCAGATCCCCGACCCCACGCGGCATCACGCCAATCTTCGGATAGGGCAGGCGGCGCAGCGTCGGTTTGTGAAAATGATCGAAGTGCGCGTGTGTGAGCAGCACCAGATCAATCCGCGGCAAGTCGCGGATTTTCAGGCCGGAACGCTTGATGCGTTTCAGGAGGAACAGCCAGTTCGCAAAATTCGGGTCAATCAGCACATTCAAATCCGTGAACTGGACTAAAAACGAGGCGTGGCCAATCCAGGTGACGGCGACCTGGCCGTAGGACAATTTGGGGAAAACGGGGCGGCGGTGCTGCCCCGTGCGCCGGGTCAGCAGTGCTTTCCACACCAGTTCCTGGAAAAACGTGCGTGGGTTGAAATGCTTCGACGGCGTCAAATCCTTGAACGAACGCGGCAACCGGCGCCGCGTCGGGTTGGGATGCTGTAAAACCAGTTTCGTCATTCGCTCTCTAACTCTAGCAAATGATGTGCCCCGCACAAATTTGAAAATCCACTGCGCCGTCCCGATTTGGTAGGGAGACCTCGCCGAGGCATCCGCGGACGGCCAGGGCCGGTCGTCCCTACCTTGGAAATCAGGACACAACTGAAAAATCCACGACAATCCTGCTTGGCGTGATTAGATTCGCCGCGTGAAGAATACGTTGAAACAACTCGACACGTTCCTGCGCAAGACGCCGAAGCTCGGCAAAGGCGTTTTTATCGCCAAAACCGCTGTCGTGCTCGGCGACGTGACCCTCGGCGCGCATTCGAGCGTGTGGTACGGCGCGGTGCTGCGCGGCGACATCAACCGCATCGTCGTCGGCCATCACTCGAACATCCAGGACAATGCCGTGTTGCATCTCGCCGACGATTTCGCGTGCGTCATCGGCAATTGGACCACCATCGGCCACGGCGCGATTGTCCACGCCTGCACCGTCGGCGACGAGGTGCTCGTGGGGATGGGCGCAGTGATTCTGGACGGCGCGGTCATCGGCAAACAGACAATCATCGGCGCGAAAGCGCTGGTGACGCAGGGAATGAAAATTCCTCCCGGCTCGCTCGTGCTCAGCGCACCGGCGAAAATCGTCCGCAAACTGACGCCGAAGGAACGCGCCGCCCTGAAATGGTGGGCGGAAAAATACGTGGACAACCGCGCGTATTGCCTGAAACACGGAATCAATGTCGGCGGGCCGATGGTTTAATTGCCAATTCACTTTCTTCTCGACACAACATTTCTTCGAACTTAAACCGACTTTGATGAAAGGCTACATTTATTGCCTCTCGAATCTGTCCATGCCTGGACTCCTGAAAATTGGTTTTACCAACAGACCAATTGAACAACGAATTATTGAACTCGATAATTCGAGCAGCATTCCTACTCCGTTTGAGTTGGAATTTTGCGTACGAGTAAAAGACGCTAAAGGTCTGGAACGCCGGCTGCATTCCACCTTGCATGAATTTCGTGTTAACAATCAAAAAGAATTTTTTAAATTGCCGAACGAAGAGGCAATAAAACGGATTTTGGCAATTCTCTCTTCTGACGAATTCGCTTCATTCGACAATGCAGAATCTTCTCAATCATCAGAGTTGAACAATGATTCACTGACAAATGCTAGGCGACAGCGGGCAAAACGAGTTTTTGATGACAACGAAACTGTGGAAGATACAACTCGCCAGGCTATACGCAACCGAAGAAAAAATGCTGATTCTGGCGCTCACTTAAATGAAATATGGAAGATTGGGGCCGAACAGGCTCGCTTTCGCGAAATAGGAAATTTTTATATGCCTTTGAACAGATTTCCCGGAGCGTTACGCGATTCCAGCGGCTACATTCCTTTCAAAACTGAAACTGCCTATCGCAATTGCTCCTATTTGAGAATTGGCCGGCGGGTTAGCGTGTCCAAAGGCATCTCAAAAATTCCAGGTTACGTTCGAATGCGTTAAATTTTATCTTCGCAACATCCCCGGCAGGCCGCCGCCCATTTTGGCCATCATCCGCTGGAACTTGCCCATCTTCTTCATCATCTGCTGCATCTGCGCGAATTTGTTCAGCATCGTGTTCAATTCCGTCACGCTCACACCGCTGCCTTTGGCGATGCGGATGCGCCGTTTCGCGTTCAGGATGGCCGGGTTTTTGCGCTCCTGCGGCGTCATGCCGCAAATCATTGCTTCCATGTGCCGGAATTCCTTTTCCTGCTTCGACAGATCGCCCTGCTTTTTTAACAGTTCCGTGCCGCCCGGCAGCATCCCGACCACGCTTTCCAACGAGCCGAGTTTCTTCATCTGGCGCAATTGTTCCAGGAAATCCTCCAGTGTAAACTGGCCTTTGCGCATCTTTTCCTCGAGCCGCTTGGCGTCCTCCAAATCCACCGCCTCGGCGGCCTTCTCGACGAGGCTGACGACGTCGCCCATGCCAAGAATCCGCGACGCCATGCGTTCGGGATGAAACGGCTCGAACTCGTCCAGCTTTTCGCCGACGCCGGCAAATTTGATGGGCTTGCCGGTGACGGCCTTCAGGCTCAAGGCCGCGCCGCCGCGCGCGTCGCCGTCCAGCTTGGTCAGGATGGAGCCGGTGATGTGCAACGCCTGGTCGAAATGGGCGGCGACGTTGACGGCTTCCTGGCCGGTCGCGGCATCGAGCACGAGCAAAATCTCCTGCGGCTTGACCAGGTCGCGCAGGCGGACGAGTTCCTGTACCAGCGGCTCGTCAATCTGCAATCGCCCCGCGGTGTCGAAAATCAGAATGTTGCGATTGTTCGCTTTCGCAAAATCCAGCGCCTCGCGGGCGATTTTTAAGACGTCGGTTTCGCCGCGTTTCACGAATACCGGCAGTTCAAGCTGCTTGCCGAGCGTGTCCAACTGGTCCATGGCTGCCGGGCGATAAACGTCCGCCGCCACAAGCAACGGCTGGCGGCCTTGTTTCTGGAGCAACCCGGCGAGCTTGCCGCTGGAAGTGGTTTTGCCCGAACCGTGCAGACCGACCATCAGCAGGCAACACGGATTGGCGCCGAGATCCAGTCCGGCATTCTGCGAACCGAGCAAATCCACGAGTTCATCGTGGATGATTTTGATGATTTGCTGGCCGGGCTGGACACTCTGGACCACTTCCGCGCCGATGGACCTGGTTTTGACGCGTTCGATGAAATCGCGGGCGACCTTGAAATTTACATCGGCCTCCAGCAATGCCAGGCGGACCTCGCGCAAGGAATCGGCCACGTTGGCCTCGGAAATTTTCCCGAGCCCGCGCAGGTTCCGAAACGCGTTCTGGAGTTTGCCGCTTAACGAATCGAACATCGCATCAAACTAGCAAGTGCGGGCGGATTGACAAGCGGACGATGGCGTGGCTTAATGCGCGACTCACGCCTTGGTAGGGCGGCAGCTCGGCCCTATCTTTGGACTGGTGGGATACTCAAGCGGCCAACGAGGGCAGACTGTAAATCTGCTGGCTTACGCCTACGAAGGTTCGAATCCTTCTCCCACCACCAGCCTTTTCCACAAGGAAAAAGCGGATTTTTGCCAAGTAATTCAATGGTTTTCACTGGACCGCTGTTTTTGAACCTTTGCGTTATGGTGCTTTTGCCGTCTCTTGCGTTCCTTTCCATTACACTCTAAAAAGTCATACAATGCCCGAAAGCCGGAATTTTTTTGCGGTTGTCTTGTCCTGCCAATCAAAGCCCATCCTGGCGAAGCCAACGAAGCGGACGGGGCATCGTGGCGGGTGTCTGGACCGTTGCGGTCGCGCCGGGCAACCGCGCTTCCGGCTTGGCGGTCGCCGTCACGTCACCGCCGAAACTGGCCGCGTGCCAGCACCGGGTGTCACCGGCAGGGCGTCAGCCCGTCACCGTCACCAACAGTCGCCGGGCGTGTCACGCCGCGTCACGCGCCCGCGCTTGGTGAGATTGTCCGGTAAATGAGGACTCTCTTATATTTTTGGCCGACCGTGTCCACGCTGTGCTGGGGCGGGAGGCAAAATCGCGTTGGCTGTGTGGGTGTCCCGCTTTTAACGAGGCGAAAGTGATGTGTGCTTCGTATTTGTCTCAACTGGCACATGACGTAAAATTGCGTCATTCAAGGAATTGAAACGCCATCTGTTGCGGCATGAGTGAGTGTG
>Ga0335078_10002953_pt1 | contig 25493 bp, 25 predicted proteins | sample Lox_Sample_32_FD_206711 | JGI IMG/M metagenome (GOLD analysis project Ga0335078, IMG submission 206711) | Soil microbial communities from Loxahatchee National Wildlife Refuge, Florida, United States - Lox_Sample_3.2 | ecosystem: Environmental > Terrestrial > Soil > Wetlands | place: USA... | reverse complement strand
GGATCAACGGACTCCGCCGCACGATTACGACGCTTTTGCCACTTCACAAACTTCTCCCTTGCCGCGCATAGGCGCGACTTGCCGTTCCGCGCATTTGCGCAGGTGAGGCTCCAACTTATGGGTTGAAATTGGGAGCCGGCCCGGCCGGCTGGATTAGACGGCGACGAGCGGGCTCGACGGCTTCGGGCTATGGGCAATCGGCGACATAGTTTCCTCCGGTTTTCGTCGAGTTACAAATCGGCTTGTAAAGTTACCGATTCGCTCTACGATTATGCCCGTATTTTAGTTTTTGTTCAACCTTTATCAGACAATTCATTGCTTCCGGAATCGAAACCATGCTAACTTATTCAAGGAAAGGAGACGTCTATGCGAATTAATCATCGATTGCGTGACTGTGTAACTGGTACGGCGCAGGACGGCTCTTTCTCTGCCTTCCTCTGCCGCGCCTAACGGCAACCTCCAACAATTAGAAGGGAATGTATGACGACCCAGGAGTCTCTGTGTCGGCACTTCGCCCGCATGGGTGCGCGCGTGTTTGTGCGCGGCCCCGGGCGTTGGCAATTGGCGCAGATTGCAATTGATGTGCGCAGGGACCGCTCCGGCGAACTGTTTGTGCTTTGGTGTTATGAGGGGGCACAGTTGGAAATTCTCGACGTGCAGCCTCGTTCGCATCACCTGGTGCTGATGGTTCGTGAAGGAAGCGAGAAACTCAAGTTCCTGCTTGGGCGCGATGATGGCCACTTGTTTGCCTCAGCCGTGCCGGGCGACGGCGTTCGCGATGTGCGGACGGCGATCGCCAGCCTGCGTCCCACGGAAATCGAGGGACGGGAGGCGATCCGGCAGGGTGAGTGGTTCTTTGTTCCCGAACCCGGCCTGAACGACAGGAATGCCGTGGTTCTGCGCAACGAACCGCTCATTGGCGCGCTCCGCACAAGGCATTGAATTGATGCTGGCGCAAGATATAGGATGATTCGCGATTTGACTCTCGAGAATCTCAAGCAGACTGCTCTCGGGTTCCCTGGGAGCGGGCGCGTCGTGTTGAACGGCAAGGAGTAAGTATGAAATCGCTTTGGAAGCTCGTTGGCGTCGCGATTATGACGATGGGGGTAGTCCCTCTCTATGCCAACTGGGGCGGCTCCGCAGGAGGGAGCGTGGGAACCGGCGCATTCAAGCCTTTCGGCACAGAGCAGGTGGAAATGCAGAAAGAAACGCTCACGGTTCTTCTTTACCGCGATCGCGCCAAGGTTACCGTTGAATACGTGCTGAAAAATACCGGAGAAGGAGTGGAGCTGAAAGCGGGCTTTCCGTGCCTGGCTGCGAAGACCAGCGCGAAGAATTACGTGGAGATTGAGGACTACAAGATAACCGCGGATGAAAAGAATGTGCCGTACATCATCGAGAAAGGCGAACTGGGCAGTCGGAAAACGCTTTTCACCAAGGATTTCCTCGACGATTGGGACGAAACCGACGAAGATGATGCGTCGAGCGCGGTAAAACCGGGCGAATGCGCGGAATGCCGGATATGGTGGTTCACTTCGAAAGTGCATTTTGAAAAAGGCGAGACGAAACACATCGCGATTCAGTACGAATCTCTCTACGAACACAGCGAAGGCGGCCCTTCGGACGACGACTATCACAACAGCGACTTTTTCCGCTATCTGCTGTCCACGGCCGCTGCCTGGAAAGGGCCGATCCAGGAGGGTAAGATCACCATCAAAGCGATCACCGTCGATCCGGATCAGATTATCCTTTCGCCGAAAGGTCGTTTCGCAAGAACGGGCGCAGACTTCGTCTGGAGATTCAGCAATCTGAAGCCCACGCTTGCAGACAACATCGAGGTTTCGCTCAACAACAAGTTCTATACGCTCTTCAACTACGAGGGCGAAAATCGGGATGATTCGAGCTGGTATTCATTTGAGGGGGAAAAGTACTATTTCGATTTCCACGGCTACACGGCAACCGCCAGTTCCGAAAAACCGGGTTACCCGGTCACGGCCATCTCCGATATTGATGAAAAGACCGCCTGGGTCGCAGGGAAAAATGGCGGCATCAACGAAAGTATCGAGTTGGCGCTTAAATCCCCGATGCACGTCGATCAGATTGGGATCATTCCCGGATATGCGAAGTCGAAGGAGATCTACTTCGCGAATAACAGAATCCAGGAACTTACCATCACCGTGAACCACGGCAAGCCGCAGACCGTTACGCTACCCGACGAGTACATTTCCTTTGGCCCATACTCAATGAAAGGTTATGAGCTTATCGACCTCGCTCCTTACTCGGGAGATGCCAAAACTATCACCGTGACCGTGAAGAAAGTCTATCCAGGGAGCCGGTACAACGATACGTGCGTCAGTAAGATTCTGTTGCGCAAACGGCTCAAGGAAAAGCCTCAGGTACAAGGTGCGCGCTAGACTCGCCCAGGTTCTCGCTGCGTTGGCGTTCCTAAACGGAGCGGCGGCGTTCTGCGCTGCGCCTTCCAGGCTTCCCGTCTACATTGAAGATTCGCACGCGGGAACGTTCTATTGGTTGATCCAGAACCTGCCGCTCGATCGCGATTATCAGCTCGTCTTGATCGACGCGCACAGCGACGCCAGTGAGATTCTTGGCTCGGATTTAATTCGCGATACTGTCATGGTTTCGGCGGGGAAAGGCCAACTGGACTCGCTGGTGCACAACTGGCGGCAGGAGGGCCGCATCCAGAGCTTCAATTGGATTGAGCCGCTGATGCCTCATCCCGTCACCAAGACCTGGTGGGTTCCCGCAGAATCGCTTTCACCGGATCAGATCGCGCAAAAGCAACAAGACGTGCATCGGGAGATCAACGCGCATCAGGAAGTTTCGACGCGACGCAGCGGCGACCTGGCAAATCGATATGAAGTGGTGGATCTCGATCGCTTCATGGAAATGAATATCCGTGTTCCGGTCGTGGTGAGCATCGACCTCGATTACTTCGCCGGGATGAATGACGCCGCCCAAGTGCGCGCGACGCTCAGCCAGATCCTCGCACACGTTCTCGAATTTTCCGATCTGCAGGCGGTCACTTTCGCCATCTCCCGGCCGTTCCTGGAGTCGGATGCTCAAGCGCATCTCTTGCTTTACGAGGCTCTGCGTTATCTGACGCGAATCGTGAATGCCGATATCGCTTTCGAGCCCTTTGCGAGCGCCGGACCTGATCGATCTGAGCGCGCCAAGGACCTCTACCGCAGAAGATTGAAGGTCCCGGCCTATGACGTAAGCGCCGCATCGCCTGCGCTCAAGAGTCTTCTCCTCCAAAATGCGGCGCGCATACGAGTGGTCGTGGAAAGGGATCGATGGAATCAACAGTTGAGCACGTGGAACGAAGCAAAAGTGCTACCGCGCATTGGTCTGAAAGTGGACCAGGACTCGGCGGAGGTAGGCACAGAGTTCACGGTTTCCGCTGATCGCGCCTTCAAACTCGCTATTGAGGATGCCGCGAACTGGCCGCATGCAGAGTTTCACTGGCATGTTCTCTCCGCGGAGCACAAGGTATATAACCTCACCGAGGAAGATCAGGGATTCGCGAACGGAGCGCCGAAATACATCGTCTACCGCGACGATCTTGTCGATGCAGGCAGTGGCACAGGTGAACTCGACGGCGCAAAGTTGTTCCCATTTTTCGACAAGGTAACTGGCCTAGGCACGGTGAGGCTATACTGCGAGATTAGATCTGGCAGTAATGTCTATTTTTCTGAGTTGATCCGACTTTCGCGTTATCGGGGATCTGGGTACATCGGGAAACTCACCGAGATCTTCAATCTTCCGTACGTGTACGGGAGCGGGTTGCTGAACGACAACGGGAGAATCAGCGCCGATGCCCGGCAAGGCGCCGACTGCAGCCATTTCATTGTCTATGGGCGGCGGCGCTCGGGAGCGGAGATCCCCTACGTCGATCCGAAGGAACTGCTCCCCTACCTGAGGCAAATCGACGAGGTCCAATCCGTCAGAGACGGAATCGCGTACGGGCGCGATGGGCCCATCGCAATCCCCGAAGATCTCTGGAAGCGGGGTCTGCTGTTGTTTCTCGGCAAACACGTGGCGGCTGTCTATGACGCGCCGGGCACGGCGACCGTGCTGAATGCAAATACAAGAATCGTGCACCAACTCGAAGGGCCGCCCGAGATCACCACATTCGGAGCGATTGCGGCGAAGTACAAGAAGATTCGCGTGATGACATTTCGCTGAGATTGGAAACCATAGCCAACGTTCACCATAAGCGAGTCGAATGGGCTCCATAGAGCCTCAGATCTACAGGATCACTTTCAAATGCCACGCCGCCGTACCGACACCCTTCACAACTCGTGCTCCTCCGCGCCTGCGCTGGCTTCTTCCACTTCCGCGAATTCGAGGCGAAACTGTGGATCCGTCTCAAAATCGTCTTCATCGCTTTCATCCACCGATTTCAACCCGCACACCTCATCTACGGTCGCCGCCGCGAATGCTGCCCGCTCCCGCTTATCCCGTCGCACATCAAGAAGTTGTTCTCCGACGGTGTGCTTTGGAGAAAAGCAGTACTCCACATAGGCTTCAAAGAGCGACAGGTTTCTGAGGCCACGTTTCATCAGATCCACGTGATGGTGTCTGAAGAGATCTTTGAGAGCATCGGGGGTGATGATGTAGAGATGGCGCTTGCCCTGATTGGCGACTGAAGCCTGAAGCCATTTCTGCTCGATCCAGAAGACGACTTCCGCTTTACGAACATGGAGAACGGTTGCCAGGCTCTCCACGGAGAAAAGGTCACAGCGAATCTCCCGCAGGCTGAGCCTATTTCGCCGGAGCATATTGCGAATCGCCTTGGGCGTTCGATCGATCTTCTTCGCGACTTCCTCGATAGATCGCTTCACCAGTTCCTCGCGAACGATCTCCAACTCGGAATCCGTCCATCGCCGATGGTCTTTTCTTCCCTTGATGCCGTGCTGGATGTCGTCGCCGAGGGGACCTCAACCACGGTGGCAAATGGAGAGCAGCAAGAGATCACGACCGGTCTTGATCTCCGAAAGGCTGCGGCCGGACCATACTTCCTTTCGACCGCGCACGAGCAGGATCAGGCTGCCTACTACTACCCTCTGCAGATCAAGTGAGAAGACTTGCGATTGTACAAGTTGCTCGATCTGCCGGCATGGTTGAGAATTCCGAATACGGAGAATCGCTGGATCACGGCAGACCGCACACGCAGCTCTTGATTGATGTCTCGGAACTTGAGGGCACACATCGGCCTCTTGGGTCGGCGGAAAGGCGTCATCGGTTCCCGCGACCTAGCTTTGAGCCAGAGGTCTCGGTAGAAGTCGTCGCAGCAGAGGTCCCGGACTTAATAAGCGCACAATAGCAGTTCCTGGGTTCCCAAAAACTTTATTCCAGCCATTCATCGCGCTCGATCCAGGTTCGCATTTGGTTACAGCAACTCGACGGTGAGCTGGCGAGTTTCGCGAAATCGCGAAGAGAACGCGAATCATCGATTTGGCTGCTTGGACTCAGGCAGGAAGACAGTTTTAAACACCCAACCGCTATCTCTTTCAATTCAAACCATAATCCTCGGTCCGTTGTTTCGCCACCAGACGGTCACTAACTCAGGTCGATTGGAAAACGAATTGCTCGATGCAGTTTGTACAGCTCATTGAAGAGAAGGGCCGGCATGAGAGCGCGACTGAGCCCGAGAATGACGAAACGATCGGCCAACTGGTCGATTGCCCTTAACGTGTTGCTGATTTTTGCAGGCGCGACGGCGATGATCGTTCCGATAGTCGGGGGTGTTTCCGCGACAGTCCTTCTGGGCTGGGTTCTAGCTTTCAGCGGCGTAGTACACATGATGTTTGGGCGGCACGCTCTTGGCGCCGGCGGGTTCATCGAGGAAGTGTCTCTTGGTCTCGTGTATGGGGCCACAGGAACCTACCTGCTACTGCGCTCCGTCGCCAGCATTTCCGCTTTGTTTGTGGGTCTGGCGATCTATTTGATCGCAGAAGCGAGCGTGGAATTCTTAGAATGCTGGCGGCTCAGACGACTGCATGGTGTGGGTTGGATAGCCTTCGACGCATTTCTGGTCGTGGCGATCGCGGCTGCGATCTGGATAGCCCTACCACCAGATCATCCGCTCGTGATTGGAGCCCTGATTGGCCTCAGCATGGGTTTCAGCGGTATTTCGCGTCTCATGCTTGTTCTTGCTGCGCAAGCATGGAATCTGAGATCGGTTTGAAATCTGAGTCGGAAAGGATCGGGAGATAGCTATGACAGGCGCAAAACTCCTTCCGCAAGGTCGAGTGGAGAGAATCCTCGTTCCCACTGACCTTTCTCTCTGTGCAAACTTCGCCCTGGAAAGAGCGATTACGGTAGCTCGCCTGTACGGTGCATCTATCTGGCTGCTTCACGTGGTCACGCCGTCGAGTCATGGCGGAATGGCCGCAGTCGTGCCGGGGGCTTTATGTGCAATGCGTGCGGCAGCTGACGATGCGATCGAAAATCTCGCTTGCACTGTGAGAAAGCGGCAAGTGAACTGCGTCGGGATGGTGAGAGAGGGCGCACTGGACGATCAGGTCCGCGCGATCGTGGCAGAGTTCGGTATCGATCTTCTTGTCATGGCGACCAAAGCCGGCACGGGTCTGGATGGTTATGCTTTGGGCTCGACAGCTGAGCGGATTCTACGAAAGACATTTATCCCGGTGATTACCGTTGGGACCTGCCGCACCTTAAGAAGCTGGCCGGACACAGGCCCGGCTCACATTCTCTATGCGACCGATTTCAGCAATCAGTCATTCCGAAGCCTCGCGTACGCCCGTTCGGTTCGGCAGCGATTCTCAGCCAGGTTGACGCTGACGCACGTTGTACCTTTCGGCGCCAGGCCAGCACGAGTCCGGAGCGCGCTGGATCAACTCCAGGCGCTTTCTGTCGATCATGAGGAGATTGAAGTGCTCCACGGCGCAGTTGGACCAGCGGTGTGCAACGCGATCGCAAAGATGGGAGTGGATCTCGTGGCCGTTGGAGTTGAGAAACATACGGCTCTAGGCGAATATCTTTTCGGCCATACCCTGCTTGAGATTCTTGCGGGTTCTCAGTGTCCAGTCCTGACAATTCGCCAGTGGAAGTAATACCTTCTGCGCCTTCGAACGAAGCTTTCAGCCGCATGAAGACTGAGATCGCTAGCCTGTGCTCATCCGCGTCGCCCAACAGTATTCAGAACACATCCACGGGCAGCGGCTTGGACACATGAGGTGTCTGCATGATCGGGCGGAGACACTTCGCCTCATGAGCCGCATCTCCGGAATGCCTGTCAACTGCAAGCGCCAGTTGTGCAGCGCGCGAAAGCGCGAAGTGCCCGCGAATTCGCGAGCGCGAGGCTCAGCGCTTTCATGGACTTACTGTTGGCAATCGAAATGCAATTAGTGAGGTGAAAGGCTGCGGCCCATCTCTGGGATCTGACGAGCCTGTGATCAAGCGGTCGATTTCTTAAGAAGACAACGCAGAAATGCAAGAAGGAGGATTCTTTATGTGGACGGACGAAAAACTACAGAGCGATGTTCTTGAACAGTTGCAATGGGAGCCGGGCGTAAACAGCGCCGAGATCGGCGTCACGGTCAAGAGCGGAGTTGCCACTCTCACCGGAAAGGTCAACAGTCTGGCCAAGAAGCAGGCGATTGAGAAGGCCGTTAAGAGAATGCCTGGGGTGAAGGCAATTGCTCTCGACGTCGAAATCGAGATTCCGGGCTGCTCGGCGCGCACGGACAGCGACATCGCTCTCGCGGCAGAGAATGCCCTCAGATGGGATGTTCTGGTGCCGCACGACAAGATCAAGCTCACGGTGTTCAACGGTTTCATTACCCTCGAAGGCGAGGTGGACCGGCATTTCCAGAAGGAGGCAGCCGAACAGGCTGTGAGCCGCCTGGAAGGTGTGAGGGGAGTAGACGACCTGATCGAGATCAAGCCGAAAGTGGCGCCCGCGGAGGTCAGCAAGAAGATCGAAGCTGCACTCAAACGGAACGCCGCTCTGGATGCGGAGAACATCAAAGTCGCTGCTGACGGCAGCACGGTGATTCTTTCCGGCAGGGTCGGGTCATGGACAGAGGCGGACGAGGCCGAACTGGCCGCGTGGGCAGCGCCAGGTGTCTCAGCGGTTGTCAGCAAGTTGACGGTGGCCGACTGACATCCTCAATCGGGTGGCGAACGAATGAACAACTGAGCCGCGGATGGCTCACAACAAGGAGGAAAGGCAATGGAAAAACATGAGAAGAACGAAAAGGTGGTCGTTTACATCGCGAGCTATCCAAATGTCGACGACGCGAATGCGGACTACGCCATGGTAAAGGAACTTTATCGCGATGGCGCGATCGGGCTGTACGATGCGGCGGTCATCAGCAAAACCGCCAACGGCCGGGTGAAGATTCACAGAACCGAGAAGCCGACGGAATACGGCGCACTGACCGGTCTGGCAGTGGGGGCGCTGGTGGGCATCTTCTTCCCGCCATATCTGGTTTGGGAGTTGGCGGGGGGCGCGGCGCTTGGCACACTCGTCGGGCACTTCTGGGCCGGAATGTCACGCTCCGACCTCAAGGAAATCGGGGACACGCTCCAGGCGAGCACGGCAACATTGATCGTTGTTGCCAAGTCGAAACTGCGGGAGGCACTCGCAAAGGCCGTCAAGCACGAAGCCAAGGCAATCGAGAAAGAGCTGACCACCGATGTCACGGTCTTCAACAAAGCGTTGAAATCTGCTGTTTCGGATTTGCTGAAGGTGGCCTGACAATCGCATCGGAGCGCCGTTCGCTTAATCCAGAACCGCAAGGGCCGCGGTCAGTTCATGCAAAAGGTTCAAGAATCGATCTTGCACGAAATAGCCGCGGCCCTTGCCGTCTCTTTCTCCGAGAAGCGTAAGATAGAGTTCAATCCGCTTTATTCAGTTTACTCAGTAAGAGGCGTCCATGGGCGGAATGATCCCTTTGACGGACGATTCGCGACGGCCGGTGAGCTTCCCGGTCGCGACCACGGCAATCATCGTCATCAACTTCGCTGTCTTCGTCCTCGAACTTCTCGGTGGCGATCAATTCGTCATGCAGTGGTCGGAGATTCCCGCAGAGGTTGTAGCGGGACATCATTGGATCACGCTCCTGACTTCGCAGTTTCTGCACGCGGGGTGGATGCACATTATCGGCAACATGGTTTTTCTGCACGCCTTCGGGCCAAGGGTGGAAGATGCCATGGGGCGCCTGAAGTACACGATTTTCTATCTGCTCAGTGGGTTGGTCGCCGCGTTGGCAGAAACGGCGATGACCGCCCACTCGACATTGCCGAGCCTGGGCGCAAGCGGGGCCATTGCCGGCGTGATGGGCGCATTCATCGTGATCTCCCCCGGCGACAGAATAAAAACACTGTGGTTCTTCGGTTTCTGGGCCCGGGTAAGCTTTATCCCGGCGTACCTCCTGATTGGCGTGTGGTTTCTTTTCCAGATTTTCGATCAGATCGGTTCAGTAGCAGACGTACAGAGCGGAGGCGTGGCATATGCTGCGCATGTGGGCGGCTTTCTTTTTGGCGCCATTACCGGACGCCTGTTTGCTCGATCCAGTGATTCCAATACATGGTGAACGCTGCGCGAATGTCCCAAAGAGCTTCCGGATAGGACTCAATTTGACTCCCTTCTTGTCTTTCCGCGATGGAATCTATCTCCGATGCGACCGAGCGATTCGCCATGCCAGATAAAGGCTAAGAGCCGTAGCCGTCAAAAAGCCGATTCTTAATAACTGGCCTACCCACCGCTCCCATCCCTGAGGATGATAGAAGGTCAGCAGAACGGCCGAGCCGACAATGAACGCGCCAGCCAGAATGCTCATGACCAGGCGATTCGATAAATTCTCCAAACGAAGCGCAAACGGTTCTAAGCTCTCTGCGCGCACTCCGATTGCAAAATCTCCGCGCTTGATATCGCCCAGCACACGCCGCATCTGCTGGGGGAGGGCAACGCTCAATCTGGCCATCTCCATGCCTGCCGGCCCGAGCTTGCCGAGCCAACGCAAAGGTGAGTACTGCCGCTCAGTCATGCGCTCCGCGTACGGCTCGATCACGGTCATCAGATCGAAAGCGGGATTGAGACTCGCGCCCATGCCTTCGGCCATGATGACCGACCTCAACAGTAATGTGAGGTCTGCGGGCAAGTGCAGACAGTGCTTGCGAAGTGCGGAGAAAACGCCATTCAGCAGCGGCGCCAGTTTGATTTCCTTAAGCTCCTTCCCGTAGCACGGCTTGATGAGATGCTCCAGGTCAAGCTGCAGGGCGTTTCGATCGACCGGCTTCGTGCTCCGCCCGAGGTCGAGAAATACTTCTGTCAGTTGATCGAAATCCCGATTTCCTATGGCAATGATCAGATCGGCTAAACAATCGCGGGTGCGCTCGTCCAAAGTGCCGGTCATGCCGAAATCGATGAGCGCTACGCGGCCTCCGTGCTCGACAAAGAGATTGCCGGGATGCAGGTCCGCGTGGAAGAAGCCGTCTTCGAAGATCATCTTCATTACGATTTGCGCGCCGCGCTGAGCGAGCGTTGTACGGTCGATATGCGCTCGATGGAGCTTTGCCTGGTCGTTGACCTTGATCCCCGAAACACGCTCAAGAGTAAGTACCCTTGAAGTTGAAGTGTCCGAAAACACGCGCGGAATATGCACGCTTTCATCGCCTTCGAAATTTGCAGCAAAGCGCTCGGCATTACGGGCCTCGTGCGAATAGTCGAGTTCCTCGCGAATGGTTTGCTCGAATTCCTGCTCCAGCCCAACCAGGTCGTACTGTTTGCCAGCCTCCCAGTGCTCGTTTGCGGCAGCAACGAGGTTGCGTAGGATCTCCAGATCGTTTTCGACCTGCTCGGCGACTCCGGGACGCTGCACTTTTACCACGACACGAACATGATCCTTGCGTGTGGCCAGGTGTGTTTGTCCGATGGAGGCTGCGGCGAGAGGCTTCGCATCAAAGCTTGCAAACGCTTCATGAATAGGCTTGCCGAGCTCCTTCACAAGCAGATGCTCAATCTGGTGGCTTGGGACTGGCGGCACCGAATCCTGCAGCTTGCTCAACTCAGCCAGATATTCCGGCGGTAATAGATCGGCGCGCGTCGACAGCAGCTGTCCCAGCTTGACGAAGGTCGCGCCCAGCTCTTCGAGCGCCATCCGCAGGTGCTCGGGAGGAGTGTATGCGGCCGCATGCTCCGAGGGCGGCTTCGTAGTAAAGGCGAAGCGCTGCAAACCGAGCGCGCTACACAGTGAACTCAGGCCATGCTTCGACAGTACTTCAGCAATCTGGCCGACGCGATGAAGATGTCTTTCCTTCGGCAATTCCATTTACGTTCTCCTTTGCCCAATCAACCCATCGACAAATGATCCCGTGCATTTCGCCCGAACACCGATGAGCGCGGTCCTATGGTTTGGTGTGTGCCTCCAGCAAATTCCTGATGTTCGTGAGCGCCGCCTCGAGATTGGAAGTAGAACGTGCCACGGCAAACTTGCGAATCACTTCTCCCTTGAGGCCTATCAGCGAATGTTGCTCGGTTCCCATAGCCATTACGAGATAAAAGCCCTGCTGGCCCGCTGCGGCCCGATCGCGAATGCAAAAGGACAGATCGAGCGCCGTATCGAAGTAGTGACTGGAATAGAGCTGCTTCTCGGCAACTGCGTAGATCACGTCGTCCGCAGCATTCCCATGCATGATGATTTGGTGGACGATGCGCAGCGTCGGCTTGAGGCCGAACTTCACCTTCGTCCAGTAGAATCGATCTTCGGCATGACCGGCCTTGGCGTCGGGATAAGCGAGAAGATAGCTATAAAACTCGGGTAAATCCACCGGCAATGCCTTTGAATAACTCAGCATGTAGGCAAACTCCTGTGCTACGGGAGCAGCCTCGGGCTTGTCTTCGTAAACTCCCAGTGCATGATCACCTTCTTTCTGATAGGCCATCAGGAGGTCGAGCGCCTTTTGCCGCACGAACCGATTGACTCGATCGTCCAAATCCGGCGCCGACCAATCGACGGACTGCTGGAGTTCTCGCATCGAAGCGCCGGGCAATTGGAGTTCGCAAACTCCAGGGCGGCATATTCGCAGCGCGCGAATATCGTCGGGGTCCAGCGAGAGGCCGTCCAGATCGGAAAGCATCGGAGGGTTCTCAAAGACTCCGAATTCAAGGTAACCGGGAATCTTGCGCATGCGATTCATATCGGAAACCAATCGCAGGTAACTCTCGGGAGCCGCATGAATGTACACCGCACCAAACAGAAAGACCTCGGCCTGATCGCGCGGCGGGAATACCTTCACCACAGGAATTCCATGCCGGATCTTATCGATCTGTTCCTGGCTGAGGCCGGCATTTTGTTCGAAGAAGGCCTGGAGCCGGGGATTCGATTGGCAGAACGCTGCAGAAACTCCGGTCGACATCAACAAAACCGCGCAGGCATAAAAAGCCGCAGCGCGCACGTCACCTACTCTCTTCCCGTGCGGTTTGAAGCTTTGCGCATTGTGAAAGTCGTTGCTCATTTTTCCTCAAACCTTACGGCAATGCCTGCCGGATGATTGCTAACCGGTTACCGCTGCGGAAGGTGCTGGTGTAGGCACATGGCTTTCGAGCTGAGAGCGAAAAAGAATCCGTTTTGCGATCTCAACCAGCAACAAGTAGGCCACGGTGGCAACGGCCACAAACACAAAGTAGCTCAATGGCAGAGGAGTGAACCCCAGTACACCCGCAACGGGGCTGAACGGCAAGAGCACTCCTATGGCCACGATCGCCAGGCACGTGAATAAGAGAGCCGGGCTTGGCCGGCTTTTGAACGGGTTCTTCGACGTGCGAATCACAAAGATGACCAGAGTTTGCGTGGCCAGCGATTCGACGAACCATCCTGTGTGAAATTGCGCCTCAGTTGCGCGGAAGAAATGAAGCAGCACGTAAAAGGTCAGGAAATCGAAGATGGAGCTGATGGGACCGACGAACACCATGAAATTGCGAATCAGCTTGATGTCCCAACGCTGCGGCCTGACCAGGTAGGTTTCATCCACGTTATCGGTAGGAATCGTGATCTGAGAGAGATCGTAAAGAAAGTTGTTGAGCAGAATCTGAGTCGGAAGCATGGGCAGGAATGGCAAGAAGATCGAAGCGCCGGCCATACTGAAAACATTCCCGAAGTTTGAGCTCGTGCCCATGAAGAGATACTTCATCACGTTTCCGAAAGCTTTTCGCCCTTCAAGAATGCCGTCGTGGAGAACGCGCAGGCCGGGCTTGAGGAGAATAACGTCCGCGGCCTCGCGAGCCACGTCGGCAGCACTCGAAACGGAGATGCCCACATCTGCGGCGTGAATCGAAGGCGCATCGTTAATGCCATCGCCCATGAAGCCGACAGCGTGGCCGTTGTGTTTGAGCGCCAAAAGAACGCGGCTCTTCTGCGCGGGAGAAATACGAGCAAAAACATGTGCCTGTTCGGCATCATGGGCCAGCGCGGGATCGGTCATATTGGACATTTCATCGCCAGTGACGACACGGCGGGTGTCCAGGCCGACCTGCGCGCATACCCGGGCAGTGACAAGATCGTTATCGCCGGAGATGACCTTCACTTCCACTCCGTCCTGTCTGAGCGAATTCAGTACCGCGGCTGCATCCGGCAACGGCGGATCGCTGAAAGTAAGAAACCCGGCCAGGACAAGGTTGCGCTCATCTCTTACGGAATAGTCGGCCTGCGCGGGCACCTCCGCGTACGCAACGGCCAGCGAGCGGTAGCCCTGGCCATTCAGGGTGTCGCTGGCTTGGCGGATCCGCTTGATCGCCTCTTGATCAACCGATTCTGTCTTGCCACCAGTCTCGTAACCGGCGAGGAGCGGGAAAATGCCCTCCGGCGCGCCCTTGGTGATGAGAACCCGCTTCCCCTCCCGCTCGACGACCACGGAGAGACGCTTTCGCTCGAAGTCGAAGGGAATCTCATCGCGCTTGGCATATCCCACGATGTTTTGCGGATTCTGCCGGACGATAGCGTCGTCAAGTGGGCTGCGAATGCCCGTTTCGAACTTGCTATTCAGGTATCCCAGTTCCAATGCGCGGCTTGAAGGATTGCCGAAAGCATCGAGAGACCGGTCGAAAAGCATGGTTCCGACGGTGATCGTCCCTGTCTTGTCGCTGCAAAGCACATCCAGACTGCCGAGATTCTGAATGGAAGGGAGATGCTTGACGATGACTTTTTTGCGTGCCATGGCCACGGCGCCCTTGGAGAGAGTGACCGACGTGATCATGGGCAGAAACTCCGGCGTGAGACCGACGGCCAGTGCGACCGCAAAAAGCAAGGATTGAAAGGGGTCACGATGGCGCAAAACGCCAACAATAATGAGAAAGAGAACGAGAAAGAAGACCGTCGCTGCGAGAAGCCGGCTAAAGTCCCGCAGGCCCTTGTCGAATGCTGTCTCTTCGGGTCGTGCACTGAGGCGTGCCGCGATGTCGCCAAAGGCCGTGCGCCCTCCCGTCGCGACAACCTCCGCGGTCGCAGTCCCACTGACTACCGAAGTCCCAAGAAAGACCATATTGGCGGCGTCCGCCTTTGTTGATGCTGGTTCTACTGAAGCCGCCTTGGCAGCAGGAAGAGATTCTCCCGTCAGTGCTGCTTGCTGGACATACAGATCGCGCGCGGTGAGCAGGCGCGCATCCGCAGGCACCATGTCTCCGGCCGAAAGCTGAATAACGTCGCCGGGAACCACATCGCGGCGGCGGATCTCTGACCATGCACCATCGCGCAGAACCGTGGCGGTTGGCGCTACTTGATTCTGCAACTGGTCAACTGCCTTCTGTGATCGATAGGTTTGATTGAAGTCGATCACAGCGCTCAGCAGAACGATCGCGCAGATAATGCCGGCAGAGATCCTGTCACCCAGGAAACCCGATGCTATGGCAGCCAGGAGCAGAATCAATGTCAGCGGGCTAACAAACATGCGAAGAAGATCGGTTATCGGAGAACTGCGCTTCATCGCAGCAGGGTCATTCGGTCCGAACTGGACCAGGCGTGCTTCGGCCTCTCGGGCGTTCAGCCCGGAAGCAGCAACTTTGTTCTCACTGGTGTTTGGCATCATGAATAACATCTCCGAGAAGCGGCTCAGCGCACGCTTTTTTCCGGGAATGGTGCATCCCCCGTGCCAGCTTACCGCGTGTGCGGCAGATTCGTGATTTGAACGTGGCCACTGGAACGCCGAATGTCGATGCGGATTCTCTCGCCGAATGGCCATTTATCACGAAGTGATGAAATGCGGCCTGCTCCCAGTCTGAGAGTCGCAGCAATTGGTTTTCCGTTGCCTTGATGAACTCAGAGGCAGCACACATTTGCTCCGGGTCCGGCCGTTTGTCCGCGGCTCGCAAGGCAAGTGCTTCCGGTTGGCTCTCCATCATTTCATCCAATGAGAGCTCTAAATGGGATCTTTTACGGCGAAGAATCATGATCGCCGAGTTGATGACGATGCTGGTCACCCAAGTTAAGAGTGCCGAGCGGCCTTCAAACGAGGACAGCCGACAGAACGCTTTCCAAAGACCTTCCTGCAGGGCGTCCTCCGCATCCTCCCGATTGCGGAGTATGGCGAAGGCTTTGCGATAGAGCCGGCCGAGATCGTGAGCGAGGATATCTTCGAACGCTGCCATGGTCGATGCGGAAACCAACTGGCTGCGGTCCCATTCGCTGCCGACGTGCGGCGAGGCGGCTCGCGCCTCAGTCTCGAACGGATTGGCTGTGATCGTGCCCATCTTCATTCCTTTCAGAGCTGGTGTGCTTTGAGACCCCGCGGCTATTCTCGCCGGCGCGATCGCGCCGCATCGCGCGCTTGGGCGCTGGCCATAGATACCGGCTGCCGCGCCGCCGTTCCGGCCTTGAGAACGGATAGACAACCGACGCAGCTTTGAAGAATGATAAAGAGTGCCATGAATTCCGCATTCATGCGTGCAGCACCTTGATGGCTTGACGTGCCGCCAGAGCATACATCATCACAGTGACGCCGCTGAAAACAAGGTTGACGCCGAGAATGATGCCGATCGCCCAGAACGAGCTGGCCGGCCACGGATACAGAATCAGACCGGCAAGCAGCAACGTAGCGAGAGCGTCGAACAGCAGCCAACCGGTTCCCGGCAGCGGGCGGAACATGAAGAATGATGTCAGCTCCAACATGGCTTCCAGCGCAAAAACTACAGCCAGAACCACAGTGAGAGATTCGAGGGCGATTCCAGGATGGAAGGCCAGATAGCCGCCGCCCAGAATGTAGACCGCCCCGATCATCAGTCTCCAAATAAGTCTTCCGGCACTTACACTGCTGAATGCGAAAGCGACATAAGCTACGCCGCTGAGCACGACAAGCCATGCAACCACGACAGAAATAGCGATTCCCGTTGCATAGGGAAGTATCACTGCGAGCATTCCTAAAACGATCATGACGACCGCCCATCCGATCGATACCCCTGTAACTTCTTTGATAGCGTTTTTCACGGTTTCCATTGTCCTTCTCTCCTTTTGACTGATTTGGCAGGGTGAATTTCAAAGATTGCCCTGGATTCTCTCCGAACCTGGTTGGAGCAACCCAATCGACTTCTCCATTGCAGCGATTCTCGTTTCGAAATCGGATCTGATTCGCTGCCAGTTGCGAGTTCCTAATTGCCATTCCTGAAGCTTGCCGTGGATCTCGTCCTTTAGTCCATCCCAATCGGCAGCGGTCAAAAGATTCAATCCGGCGAATGCCGCAGAGCACGGTTTCTGGGTGTCCGACGCAGCCAGTTTCGCCCATTCATAGTGGCCTTCAGGCTGATCGTGTACTCGACTCCGGGCCACTCTGCTTTCTGCATGCATATTCTGTCTCCGTGCTTCGGGGTTGCGGTGCGGCGTTACTTGTACCGCACGCCCTCTATACAGCAACGTACGGGCCATTTCTAACCGACTGAAAACACTCGTGGTCCTAAGCCAGAAGGTCGCGACTCTCTCGCGGATTCGCGAGACCGGCCAAAACGCACATCGCTGGTTCCCTCCCCGCTGTGCTTGGAGAAAGTCGCGAATTTATGAGGGAATCGCGAGAACACACGTATGCGCACGCGGCGATTTCAATGGGTTACATCTGGCATGCATCTTGCTCAGAGACAAGCAGCAACGATGCAGCTGGACAACCAGAATGCCAATCCGGTTGCAGTCGGGCAAAAGATCGGTAGCCGCGGCTTCCTGTTGCTTCTGCTGTTACCGGTAAGGAGAAAGCGATGGACAGGCCTCCGCAAAAAACGAGCGAACTGTCGATGGGCCGGCCAAGTGACGAAATGCTGGCGGAACAGATAGACGAGCTCAACCTTAAGGACTTGGTTGTCTCCAGCGAATTCGGAAGGCCCGAAAATAGGGGTATCCCGTCTTTTCACATTCTGGAGAATTGGGTTCAGCGCGAAACGGAACGCCTTCGCTCGATCCGCATCAGTCTTTCCGAATCCTCCGAAGCGTTGATTGTCCGCGCGGATGTGCCAGGAGTGAAGGAGGAGGATCTGAGAATCAAGGTGCAACCGAACCGCGTGATGATTACGCGGCGGCCGGCAATAGCGAAAAGGTCCGGGACTGGCTTTTCAGTGAGTTGCTCGAACGAAACGACGCGGGTCATCGAATTGCCGAGTCCAGTCACTGTGAACAAGGTACGAATTGCAGTGAAGGACGGAGTGCTGGAGTTAGACCTGGCGAAGGTCGAGCCAGCCAAACAACAAGGGAATGAACCGAAGACGGTGTAGCTGCCGGATTACCACCGAAGGCTCCGAGGGCAAGACTGATCGAAGGGATCAACCCGCAGATTGCATCGACCAGAGAAACGAATTCGCTGCAATCTCCAAAAGTACGAAGGCAGCGGTGACCTTTTCCGGGAGCCGTGCCGTATTGGTCGAACTCACGGAGGTGAGCCATGGGCGAACTGAGAAGCGATTCCATCACTCGCGAAATGCTTCTGGATCCCTATATTGAGGTGTTGGTGGGGTTTGCTCCAAAGAGCGCGCTCTCCGTCATTGGCTGGCATGTGCAAGATGTCTTGCGTATAACCGTTGCAGATCGGCTCTGCCCCAATGCGAACATGTTCGCGTCGCTGACACGCAAGTACGCGCTCGAAGACGAAGCAGAGGGCAAAAATGCGCGATCGAGTGACGCAGGGGCGAGCGCTTCGCGGAGTGGCATGCAAAGCTCGCAAGCCGAGCCGCCTCTCTCGCAGTGGAAGACGCATCCGTGATCGCGTAGGCATCTTCGGATGTCGGCAACGAGATCAATGGGACCGCAGGTTATAAGGTGAGGTCTTTAACGGACCGGAAAGGTGAGCATGCAATGACGAGCGATCGGGATCTTCAAATATGCATTCAAGAAGAACTCCGGCATGAACCGGACTTGTCGCATCCGACAGAGATTGGGGTAGCCGTCAAGAATGGCGTTGTGACCCTGAGCGGCTGCGTCGACAGTTACTTTGAAAAGTGGGCAGCTGAACGGGCGGCCAAGCGAGTGGCCGGGGTAACGGGCTTGGCAGTGGAACTCGAAGTCGTACTTCCAGACTCCAGCGAGCGGAGCGACGCCGAGATCGTGGCCGCCGCTGAAACAGCCTTGGAATGGACGGTGTCGGTGCCTTCAGACCGCATCCGCGTAATTGTGGAGCATGGATGGCTGACACTGCAAGGCGAAGTTGAATCGGAGTACCAACGGGCAAACGCCGAAGCCGTGGTGCGCGGCCTGATCGGCGTAAAGGGAATACTGAACGATGTTGCCGTCAAACCGGTCGAGACGCCAGCCCAAATCGAAAAGGGCATCGAAGCTGCCTTCAGGCGCATTGCGATGCTTGATGCAAACCTCATCCAGGTGAAGGCTGTTCAGGGGATCGTAACGTTGACGGGCAATGTTCATTCGTGGGCGGAGCGCGAAGAGGCGGAGCGCGCAGCCTGGGCGGAACCGGGCGTCTCGGAGGTGAAGAACCTCATCCAGTTCGACTACGCGGCCAATTATCCTGACTGATCGCCGGCCGGGCAGGCAGAATTGCCGTAAGAACGTGCGTGCCCAGGCGCGGTTTTGTTTCTGACGAAAGCAGGAATACGGCCCATGAGCACATTGCTTGCCCTATTCATGATGTCCGACTCGGCTTGGAAATGGATTCGCCGCCTGGGAGGACCGGGACTGATTCTGTTCGGGCTCTGCGATAACACTCCCTTTGTCTCGGCGCCGCCGGGAAGCATCGACGTGTGCGTCATATTGCTGGCGGCGCGGAACCCGGCGTGGTGGTCGTTCTACGCCTTGATGGCCACAGTGGGCGAGGTGACCGGAGGTTACTTCACTTACCAGTTGGCTAAGAAGGGCAGCCGACAGACCCTGGAGAAGAAAGTGGGACCACAGCGGGCGCAATCGATCTACAAGGGATTCGAGAGATTTGGAAGCCTGACGGTTCTTGGCGGAGCTCTTCTGCCGCCGCCATTTCCCTTCACGACCGTTTTGATGACAGCGGGAGTGATGCAATATCCGCGTAACAGTTTCCTGCCGGCGTTGATCGTGGGGCGTGGCGCGCGCTTCCTCGTCGCGGCTTGGCTGGGCAGAATCTACGGCTCGCAAATGATCGGCTTCTTTTCGCGCCATTACCATCTGTTCATGATGTTTCTTATTTGGCTCGCAGTGGCCGGCGGCTTGTTTGCAGCGGCGTATTTCCTGTGGTATCGGCGTCGGCATCATGGAAAAAAGGCCGCCTGACCCATGTCTCCATCGGGCAGGGGGGCGACAGTGAAATGGGGACGCAGTCCCTTAGTTGCGCGGTGGGTCAGAAGCCATAGTTCTTTTTTCGCAGCGCGTTCTTGTATGCGTCTCGCGCTTTTTTCGCGGCCAGCTCCGAGTCGTGGAGCGCAAGACCTGCATCATCCCACTTTTCCATTTGCACCATGGAATGGTCTTCGGTCGCAAGCGACTCTTCGGTTCGAATCGCATCCACCCAGCGATTCACAGCGTTTCGGTACGAGCGCAAAAGTTGATCGAAGTCTTGGTTCTCCATGATTGAGAGGCTAGGAATTGGCGTTCGGTCGCGTCAATGGCGCTGCCCAATTATTCATCAGAGATTGACATCCGGTCACTGGCCCGATAGTTGGTAAGTCCCTTTCGTATTGTTTGCCCGCAGCTCTTTCTCAGTCGGAAGCGCCGCCGCATTCCAGCCGCCTCCGAGCGCCTTGACGAGCTGGACTGTCGCGATCATTTGCTGGGCGCGGAATGTCACCAGAACCTGTTCGTCGTTCAACAGAGCTGTCTGTGCGATCACGACATTCACATAAGGATCGAGTCCGGCCTTATAGCGGACCGTTGCTTCTTCCAGAGCCCGCCTTGCCGATCCGGTCGCTGCGTTCTGCCGGTCCAGATCGCGCCGCAGGACGCGAAGCGAAGCGAGATTGTCTTCGACTTGTTGAAACGCTCCTAGCACAGTCTGCCGATAGTTCGCCACGGTCCCGTCATAGGTCGCGCGATACTGCTGCACCGTTGCTTTGCGCAGGCCGGCGTCAAGAATAGTTTCAGCGAGGGAAGGACCGACCGCCCAAAAGCCGCTTGGCCAGGTGAGCCAATTCGAGACTGAGGAATTTGCGAATCCGCCCTCGCCGCTCAGTAGCACTGATGGGAAGTAAGCGGCCTTCGCAACTCCGATTTGCGCATTCGCCTGGGCCATCGATCGCTCCGCAGAGGCGATATCTGGGCGCCTTTCGAGAAGTTCCGACGGGATGCCGACGGGGATTTCCGGTGGCGGCTCATTCAGCGCATCCACTCGCAGTGCAAAGGTCGAAGGGGACTGGCCAATCAAGACTGCGATTGCATGTTCGTATTGGTCGCGCAGGGTTTCCACATCCGAATCCTGAGCCTGAACCGCTTCGAGTTGCGCCTCAGCCTGCGCCACAGTCTCGTCGGAACCGACGCCGGCTTTGTACTGGCAACGAGTTAGGTCCAAGTTTGTCTTATAGGCATCGACAGTTGTATCCAATATCTGCTTGAGCGAATCCTGGGCGCGAAGCTCGTAGTAATCGACAGCCAGCTCCGCTGCCACGCTCAAGCGAACATTCTCCAGATCCGCGGCGCTTGCCTGGGCGCCATAGTAGTTGACCCTGACGCTGTTCCGGATGCGCCCCCAGAAGTCAGGCTCCCAGGAGGCATCGAAGGGGAGTGAGAAGTCGCTAAACGTGTGAACGCTCAGCGCGCTTGTGGTGGATTTGCCTGACTGCAATCCGCCGAATTGGCCCGGGGACGGAAGCGAACGTACAGCACTTGGATTTGCGGTGAGGACGGGAAAATATTGCGATCGCGTCTGATGAACCAGCGCCCGCGCGGCAAGAAAACTATCTGCAGCTGCAACGGTCTGCCAGTTGGACGCGGCTGCCTTCTCTTCCAATTCATTCAGTTGCGGATCACGAAATGCTGTCCACCATTTTCCGCGGGACGCGGCATCTCCCGGCACCGCGGGCTGCCATGTCTGCAGCACATTCGCCGCTTGCGGCGCTTCTTTCCATGCAGGCGCGGTTTCGACATGCGGACGCACGTATCTGGGGCCGATGCTGCACCCCGAAAACGCAAGCGCAAGCACCGCAACCGCGAACCGCGCCGTGCGCGCGCCGAGTCCTTTTCGTTCATTCGCTGATGTAAACATCGACAAGTTCCCCCGGAAACAGATTGATATTGGCCGGCCTGGCGATCGTGAAGATCACAGGAAGGACCCTGACATCGACCCGCTCCTGGCGCTGGTCCGCAAGTTCGATCTTGGGAGAGACAAAGGGCTGCACCCTAACGAACTGCATGGGCAGTTTGACGTTCGAGCCACGAATCGACATCTGCGCCCGTACTTTGGGTCCCAGCGACAATCGCGGTACCAGGATTTCATCCACGTAACAACGCACGTTGAGCTGAGTTGGAGTCGTTCCCAAAGTGATGACCGGGTCTGCGCCCTGCGTATACGCGTTGTAGGCGCCTTGCGGTGAGGCATAATTCCCGGCGGTTGTGTTAATGGAAAGCACGACACCGTCCCGTGGGGCGCGCAAAGTGTATTTGCCGAGCAGCGCGCTCGCGGAAGAATGCGATTGTTCCAGCGCCATCACCTGCCTCTCCTGGTTTTGAATGTCGTAGATCCAGGCTCCCGCTTTGATTAAGGTGTATTGCTTTCTGGCGACATCGAGATTGGCGCTGGCAACGTTCGTGGCATTTGCAGCACTGTCCAGGGCGTCCCTGCTTACTGTGCGAGGATCCATTTGGTAAGCGGCGAGGTCTTTCTGATACGTTTCCTGAGCCGTTTTCAGGGAGGCTTCGGCAGCGGTGACCTGTGCGTCCGCGACATCGAGAGTCTCTTTTCTCGGCTGCGCCTTTAACTCATCGAGGAGCGCCTTAGCAGCTTTTGTCTGTGAGGCCAGTTGTTCCGTCGTAGCTCGCTGGACGGAATCGTCAAGGCGAAGCAGCAGATCGCCGGCTTTCACCTGCTCGCCTTCGGACACCAGGATCTCTTTCACCGTTCCTGCGACTTCCGGGTACAGATTGGTGTTTTCGCCGCTAGCCTGCGCGCTCTCGACAATGCCCTCGGCGTAGATTGCATTTCGAAAGGGGTTAACGGCCGGGCTGAACGCCGGCGGAAGAGCCGGCGTTTTGATGCTGAAGAAGATGGCGGTTGCGATGCCTGCCAGGATGCCGGCCAGCGAAGCTGCAAAGATGTACTTGTGCTTCATATCACGTTCGTTCCTTTCGTAGCGGTCAGACGTCCATCTTCCATTTGCAGAATTCGGGTTGCAAATTCGTAAATTCTGGTGTCGTGAGTGACAACCACCACGCAGCGGTTTTTATTGAGAAGGTTCTTGCGAACAAAACTCAGGATGGCATTCCCCGTATCGCCATCCAGCGAGGCGGTAGGCTCATCCATGATCAAGATGTCAGGTTTGCTAATGATGGCTCGCGCGATGGCTACCCGTTGCTGTTCCCCTCCGCTCAGCTTGACGGGCGGAAGGTCCGCACGTCCTTTCAAACCAACAATGTCCAGGCAGCTTTCCGCTTCACGCACGGATTCATCCCAATCGCGCTTTTTCAGGATCAGCGGAACCGCCGCGTTCTCAGCCGTCGTCAGGCGCGGGAACAAGTGGAAGTCCTGAAAAACGAATCCGATCTTCTCGCGGCGGAAATCGGCCAGATGATCGGTGTCCAGTTTCCAGATATCTACGTTTTCCACCAGAACGCTGCCTTCATTTGGCTTCAGGATGCCCGAAAGAACGCTGAGCAGAGTTGTCTTCCCGCTCCCCGATGGCCCCACGATATAAACCATTTCGCCAAAGTAGGTTTCAAGGTCCACGTTCTTCAATGCGACAGTCCTGGCGTCGGCCTCGCCGAACGATTTGACCAGACCTTTCGCTTGAATTGCAGTGCGTGGCATATCAACCTCTGAACACTTCGAACGGATCGATCCGCAAGACCCTGCGAACTCCTACATAGCTTGAGATCGCGGCGATCACCGCTACCATTACAAATCCGAGCGCGAGATTGCCGAAGGAAAGCATAGCGGCATAGCTTGGAAGTCTTGCCCGTGCCAGCCAGATCGTGAGCACGGAAAGCCCGATGCCCAACCCGTATCCGGTAAGCGACGTGAATGTGGTCTGGAAAAGGATCATCATCACCAAGTCGCGGCTCCTCGCTCCGATGGCCTTCAATGCTCCAAACCGTTCCAGATTCTCGAGTATGAATGTGTAGAAGGTCTGGCCGGAAATCGACAGGCCAACGATAAAGCTAATGAGCATCATGATGAGCATGTTGGTTCCACCGCCGGTCTTGTACACAAAAAAATCGGCGGTTCTTTGCATGAACTCCTCTTTGGTCAAGGCGAGATACCCAAGGGCCTGTACCTGGTCCTTGATGGCTTTGATATCACCGGCGGTTTGGGGTTCTACGAGGACATAAGAAATTGTGTAGCGAGGATTGGGCAGATACTGAACGGCCCTGGTGTAGGTAGTGTAAAGAGTCGGTGTCCCATATAAGCCAGAGGTATTCACCTTGGCGATTCCAACAATGACTCCGCGATTGTCGTTCAATTCAAATTCCGAGCCGATATGGGGATTCTCGAGTTTCGAAAACTCGGCATCGCGGACCACAACGAACCCGTTCTCTGCGTAGATATTCTCGATCTGCCCTTCGATTAATTCGGGACGGCCGAGGAGGCTTGTGTCGTCCAATCCGATTATGTTTACGGTCTGGTAGGTTCCGTCGGGAAGCTTTGCCAGTCCGCCCCCGGAATAGAGAGGGACGGCGTACTTGACTCCGTGCATGCTCCGCACCGCGTCCAGCACGTAGTCGGGGATCCCCACTGTGTTTGCCACTGTCTGGACCGCAGGATCCATGACCCAGATTGTCGAGCCGATATTTATGACCGTCGCTGAGGCATGATTCAATACTCCGACGAACATCGAAGTTACGAACATCATCAGAAAAACCGCAAACGTAATGCCTAACAAAAGCGCGGTGAACTTAGCCGTGTCATTGACAAGCAGCTTAAAGGCGAGTTTGACAATTCCTTTCAACGGTCTTCCTCTATATCAGTTCCCAAGAGCGTGACATCCCGACAACGGTCCTGCGCCTTATGCGTGCTGTCGGTCGTGCAACATTTCAACGGCTTTGAGGAGAACACGCAGGCTATCCTGGCCTCTGTAGACCGGGGGAGGCGTCCGATCGAGTCCAAGCAGCGAATACACAGCTGTTTGTGCAGACCGAATCGAATACTCCACGGTGAACACAACATCCTCGGGCAGTTCGCAGAACTGACCAACAAAAGCCAAATTCCGCGACCCGGGCGGGACCACCTCAGGGCGATCGCCTTTTGACCGGCACAGGAATTGGCTTGTGATATAAGGCATCATGCAAGGGATGCAGATGGAAGAATGGAGAATCTTCTTGGCCTGACGGTCGTCCATTCTCAGGTGCCCCATAATCTCGGTCATGATCTCGCGGCCTGAGCAGTCAGCCATAGGCTTCTTTACGAAATTCCCTTCCGAGTCGACAGAAAGCCCATAGCCCCAGAAGACCTGAACGTCAGAAGGCTGCCCGATGAAATGTGGCTGGTGCGGGAGAACAATCGATGCGAGCCAGCGCGACTCGGGAAAAGTGATCAGCCCGCCTTCTCCGGGGACATTGCCCGTGCGGTCCCTAACAATTCGAAAGAAGGTAGGGTCGTGAAGCGTCGTCGTGAAGGACACCCATTTGGATTCCTGGACGTGTTCTGTAAAGGTATCCGGGCAGCCAAATTCGTAATTGCCAGCCGCAATTTTTTCCCAGAGCCTCCAGCCGCCGCGCCCGGACAAGCTCTTGATCGGCGGAGCTGCATCCATCGATCCCAGGCTCGATCCTTCCACCATTGAGCCTAGCGTCGCTATCACTAGATCGTGTTCGCCTACTTCGATGTCACACCGGCCGCCGTGGCGCTGGCAGTGGATTCGCCGAACCCAATATCCGTCGAAGCCGTCATGGAATTCGAGATCGAGAGCGCGA
>Ga0335078_10002952_pt1 | contig 25502 bp, 27 predicted proteins | sample Lox_Sample_32_FD_206711 | JGI IMG/M metagenome (GOLD analysis project Ga0335078, IMG submission 206711) | Soil microbial communities from Loxahatchee National Wildlife Refuge, Florida, United States - Lox_Sample_3.2 | ecosystem: Environmental > Terrestrial > Soil > Wetlands | place: USA... | reverse complement strand
TGGCCCGTTCGTACAAGCCGAGCAGCAGGCCTCCGTCGAGGTTGAAGAAAGCGATGGTTCCATCGGCGCCGGTAACCTCGTCGTGGAACTCCTGCCCGGCGATGCCCTCGGTCGGCCAGCCCAAGCCGTCACGGTAGAAGGCGACTGACCGGTCGAGATCGTCCACGGCCAAAGTGATGAAGAAGATCCTCGCTTGCAATGCATCATCTCCCATCGGTCGCGGGCGGGCCGGCCGTCGTCGGGGCCCGCGTGGTGGTTTAGAATCTGCCCGCCAGCACCGACATTCTGGACAGGCCTCGTAGGCACTGGGCGGGCCGTGCGCGAAGGCCAGCGAGCCCACCAAGATGCTCCGAGCCGTGTAGGGCATACGAGGGACGATCCTCAGGTTCGCCGCATCCCAGCGGCATTACCGGTCCAGGTCAGGGTGACCGCGCTGCCGTGAGCTGCAACGGCCGGTAAACCGTCGGCCCATGACGGCCGCGACCGCTCCCGGCGTAGACGAGGCGCCCTCAGCGGTGTTACGCACAGTAACAGGATGACCGGACATGAGGGCCTCGGGTGGATCGGGGCGCCGGATAATTCCAGCGTGGTGCCAGTGTCATGATCCGTGTTATCTGTGCAGCTAGCGTGCGCGCTGCAGGAGGCCGTACTTCTTGTAAGCGGCAGGTCATCGGATGGAAGATGTGATGGTGGCTGAGAACGCCCGGCCGCCGATTGATGGCGGTACCGTCCTGGTCACCGGCGCCTCGGCGGGGATCGGACGTGAGCTTGCCGTACAGCTCGCGCCGCGGGCCAGGATGCTCATTCTGCTGGCCCGGCGGGCCGCGCGGCTTGACGAGCTACGCACCACCCTGCTGGCAACGCACCCGCAGCTGCAGGTACTTACCCTGCCCGTGGATCTGTCCGATGAAATTGACGTGGATCGGGCCCTGGCCGCAGCAGCCGGGCAGGCCGGGGCGATAGATGTCCTGGTGAACAACGCGGGCGTCGGCGATCAGACCCTGGCCGACCAGGCGGACTGGGCCCGGGTCCGGAACGTGCTGCGCACCAATGTGCTGGCGGTGGCGCAGCTGACTACGGCCCTGGTCCCCGCGATGGTGCAACGCGGGCGCGGAGGAGTGCTGAACATGGGCTCGGGCGCCGGGCTCACGGTGATGCCCGCGGCTGCGGCGTATTCGGCCAGCAAGCATTTCATGGACGGTTTCAGCGAGGCCCTGCGCGCGGATCTCACTGGCACCGGGGTGGTGGTCACCCAGGTCTGCCCCGGCCCGGTGGACAGCGAGTTCGACCAGCTCGCCGGTTCTGCGGGCGGGATGACCGGCGGCCCGCCGCAGTTCCTGCGGATCAGCGTAGCCCAGTGTGCGCGCGAGGCACTGGCGGGCTTTGACCGCGGCGTGCCGCTGGTCTTTCCCGGTCGGGCGTACCGGATCGCGATGCGGGCGCTCCCGCTGCTGCCGCGCGAGCTGTCGCGCCGGCAGGCTGCCCGGTCCGCGACCCGGCTCCGCAGCACAGCCAAGGGCGCAGCCAATCCGCCGGACCCACCGGAAGGACAGGTGCGGGCATGAGAATCAGCCGTCTGATCCTCAGCGGCGCGGCGATCGGCACGGTCGTCGGAACCGGGCGGGCCGATCTCAACGCCACCCACGTGTTCAACCCGGCCTGGCCGCCGCACGCCCGGTTCCACAACGCGACCGGGTGGGGAACGGTGGCCGGGTCCCAGCTCCTGGCCCTATGGCTGTTGTGGCGGCCCGGCCAGCAGGCACGCGATCGCGACATGGCGGTGACCACCGCCGCGCTGCTGTCCGCGATCGCATGGGTGCCGTTCTTCCCCGCTCTGACCATCTCCGGCGCCGACGTCGAAGACGAGCCAGGCCACCTGCCTCGCGTCGCCGGGGTACCCCTCAACCTGGTGCCCGCCGGGCTGATTCCCGCCAGCTGCGCGCTCGCCTACCTCTTGCACCGCCATGGACGATAGCCCTCCTGCAAGCGAGGTCGGCGGGAGGCTGTTCGTTACCGCAGATTGCTGGCGAGAGATCCGCCGGCGCCGTCACGTTCCAGGTGCCGCTCACGGTCACTGTGGCCAAGGTCGAGTGGTGGGGCCAACGGCGGCTTCGGCGGGGCTCCGGCCGAATGGCTGATCCGGGCTCGCCCATCCGCAGCGGGACCTCCAGCCCGGCGGCGACGGCTTCCAGCACGGACATCCGGTCGACCTTGCGCACGCCGCGCTCGACCTGGGATACCCAGGCCACCGACCGGTCCACCATCCGCGCAAGCTCGGGCTGGGACAAGCCACGTATAGCAAAAAGGTACAGCAACAGAGGCGCACAACCGCTCGCATGCACGACCGTAGACAACGCTGGCTACCTGCCGAGCTCGTCCCGACCTGGCGCGTGCCTGTGGTTCGCATCCAGATGGTCAAGCTGGAGCCGTAGACTCTGCCCATCGAGGCATGGCAACATCCAGGCAGGCTTGAGCACAACAGAGTCCGACGCGAGCCGGGCACTGGCGGTGAGCGGCGGCTGGCCCGCCACTGAGCAGCTCAGCTGAGCGGAGGATCGGATGCTTGTCATCTTTCTGCTGCTGGTGATCGCGGCGATGGCGCTGGGTATCTTGGGCATTGTCGTGAAGGGCCTGTTGTACCTGCTGTTCACCGGCATTGGTGTGCTCCTCGTCGCCTTCCTCCTCGGCGCCCTGTGGATGCGACGGCGAACCAGGCGAAGGCATCACGCCCGGTAATTCCCTCTGGCCGCCCTTGATACAGGCGCTCGTACGGCAGCCGGATGCTACCCATCACTCGCCGTCCGCGGCCCTGCCGCAGCGCCATCACCAGGGGCGAGTAACTAACTGAGTAACAACGACGGATGACACCAGTGGACACTGGAGGACGTCCACGGACGATGCAGGCAGGTCAGACACAGTAAGTGCGGTGGCAGACCACATCGCGCGTTGGCTTCGGGACCAAGAGGCCGCCGGGTTCGAGTCCCTGACGGCGCCGGCCCGCTTCTTACCTGGTGTTTTGCGTTCTTCGCACTGTCCCGCGGATTCTTACTCTTACAGATCAAGCAGCCGGAGGCGCGCGGCCTGCATGTGGTGGTGCATTACTGCCGCGACTCGCTTCAGCAGCTGATAACCCATCTCCGTGTCGGTCTCGCACTTGCCGCGCAGGCAGGCGCCGTCTAGCGCAGTCGCGCTGACCGGCGTCACCGCCCGGGCGCTGGAGAAGTAGCGGTAGGGCGGGACGAGCCACGACCACCCGAATACCTCTCCCGCGTTCAGGGTGTCGATGACCACAGGCTCCTTCGCGCGCGAATGCACCACCAGCGCGACCCCCCCATCGTGGATCGCGTAAAAGACGTTGGCAGGTTCTCCCTCGTCGAAGATGCGGTCGCCCTCAGCGAAGTGCACGCTGGACGCGCACCCCGCGATGAGTTCCACCGCACTGGGGCTGAGCCCGGCGAAGAACGGGTGGCTACCGAGCAGTTCCGTCATGGTCTCCATCGTTTCCTCCTTGCTGTGAGCGCCGCGCCATGCTCCTTCGCGAGCGCGGCGCCCTAGCCAGCCCGCGCTAACGTCCCACCATGACCCGCGCGGCACGGGCGGGTACCAGGGCAGAAGGTCCCTGGTACCCGGCCCTGATCGGCAAGATCCGTAGTCTCATTCCCAGTCTCATTCAGCTACGTCCGCCCAGGTACACCTGGCCACTCCCGGCCGTACCACCACAGGTCGCGGACGGCGACGACCCACGGCGAACACGGGCCCACAGACTTAGAAAGCGTGCTGGAGCCAGCAGTCGCTCACGGTGACGCCGCAGCTCTGGCGCGCCAGAGTATGTTTTACTGGGCTTGGAGGACGGCGCAGAGCTTGCTGAGGTCCTTGCGGTTGGCATGCCTGATGGCGGTGGCCATCAGCGGGGCCGCGAGCCTGGCGTGCAGATGCCGAAGGTCATGCAGGCATGCGTGAGGTAGCTGCTCGTTGGCATGGATGAGCTTGGTCATCAGCGACGTGACGGTATCGGGGCAGATCGGCTCACCCCATCCGGTCGTGAAGACGTACCCGTCCTTGGTCCCGCGCCAGGAGTCGCCCGCGTGGAACTGCCCGGCGGCCTGGTCGGCCTTGCGCTGACGCAGGACGGCCGCCGTCTCGTCATCGATGGAGACCACCCGGGTCCGGCCGCTCTTGGTCGCGGTTAAGTCCAGGGCCTTGGCCATCCGGTAATTGTGGATAGCCACGCCGCGGACCACCAGGTCCTGTCGTTCCACCACCGCGAAGCCCTTGCGCTCGAACAGCCGCCGGGCGAGCTCGCTGGCCTCGGTGAACAGTCTCCTGATTCCCTGCTCGCGGGCCGCTGCCTCCACGGCGTCATAAAGCCGCGAAGCGATCCCCTGCCCGGCTGCCTCGGGCGCGCAGAACACGCGGTCGATGTGCCCGTCCGGCTCAAGATCGATATAGGCGACGGGGCGGTCATCCTCATTGGCGGCCACCAGAACCAGGCGGCCGTCGCTGGCTTCCCCGTGCGCCCACTCGGCGGTCCTGGGCTCCGGGGCCCAGGCCCTCACCTGGGCGGCCGTGTAAGCAGAGAGCGCCACCTGCCGGACTGAGCGGAAGAAGACGTCGGCCAGATCGGCCGCGTCGCGCGGATCGTAGGCGCGGATGGTGACGTCCACCCGGCCAATGTAACTGCCCGCCGAAGGCACGCCAGGATTCAGGCCAGAGACGCACCAAGGTGAGCGATCGCGCGTGCTTGACTCCCCGCCCTCGGAGCGGAAGGTCAGGTCGGTGAACCCGCCTCAAGCCAACGGTAGCCGGACGGCTGGTCAGTCCCATTTCTAGTCTCATTCATGTACGTGTACCTACGTCCATCACCGTCTACTACCGCGCTCTGAGCAGGTCCGATAAACCGGCATGGCCGGTCCTAGACGGTCATCCCACATCCTGATTCGGAAGGTCCCACCGTTCGGCACCTGCACCAATCACCTTCTTATGACTGAGGGACTCAATTAGGTGGCACGGTCCCGCGCCATAAGCGGTCAACCTTCTAACCTGCAGTCCTGGAATCCAGAAAGAGGCAATAATTCATTGCCATCTAGCCGTCATGCCAAGCTATCATTCCGGCCGATGTCATCGACGATTGTGCCGCTTTAGGCCCTGAGCTCGTTCGCGCCCTTCAGTAGGGCATTACCTAGTTGCTCGGCTTCGTCGGCTGTGAGAAGTAGCGCAATGTCTTTGCTGTCATGGTGTAGCTCGATCCCGACGATCTGCCATGGCTCGTGCACTATGGTCGCGGTATAGACATGCGCCCGAATCTCCTCGCCGAGAGGGTCCTTAGAGGTCATGTTCATGTCCATCTTCCTCACCCTTTCGCCATCCTTACAACCTTGGGTCCAGGTCGTAAGTCCCTGTTCCTGTCCCGGTACGTGAAGCGGCGCGGGCCAGGAGGACAACCAGCTCATCTTGGCTCCCTCCTTCGTGTAGGGAGCCGCCAGTCATCTTGAGGCACTCGCCTTCTGCCCACAGGATTGCCCGGTGGCGCTGAGCTGGGCAGGGGCATAGGTCACCTGCCAACTCGCGAATGGCCCGAATGCGGACGACAGCATCCTGGGAAGTTCGGCGCATAGCACGCAGAACGGGCGCCCCGTGGCGGACCCTCCTGGACTACGGCGGACCCAGGGCCTCGGCAAAGTCGAGGTCAGCCAGGTGGCCGGGCCGGTCGGTGGATGGTGGCAGGCGGGTACGTTCCCCGCATGTGAACTGTCGTGATCATGGCAGGGAGCGATGCCCGCGCTGCCACTGCCAGGTGCCGGGCCCGGGCAAGCTGCCTGCCCGCCGCCGGAAGGCGTTGCCGGCTGCCGTGGGGTGTTTACTGATCTGGTGGCTGATGCGGTTGACAGCATGCGCGTTGCCCTGGTGGCGGGTGCCACCCGGGGTGCGGGCCGGGCAATCGCCGTCGAGCTGGCCCGGGCCGGGTTCTTCGTCTATGCGACCGGCCGCAGCAGCCGGACCCCCGGTCCGTCGGAACTGGGCAGGCCGGAGACGATCGAGGAAACCGGCGACTTGATCGGCGCTGCGGGCGGGGCGGGCGCCGTCAGTGTCGTTGATCACGAGGATCCCGGCCAGGTGGCCGCGCTTGTTGCTGACATCGACGGTGAGCACGGTCGTCTGGACGTGCTGGTCAACGATATCTTCGGCGGCGACCGGTACATGCAGTGGGACAAGCCGCTGTGGGAGCACGACTGGCGTGGCGGGCTGCGGATGCTGCAGATGGGCGTGCACACCCACCTGATCACCAGCCGGGCAGCGATCCCGCTGATGCTGCGCACCGCCCCCGCGCATGGCACTCGCGGCCTGGTGGTGGAGATGACTGACGGCACCTCGCAGGCCAACGCCGAGTTCCGCCGCAATGTCGGGTTTTACTACGACCTGGTGAAGGCCAACGTCGAGCGGATCGTGAAGGGCCTCACCGCCGAACTGGAAGACCATCCGGTGACCGCGGTCGGCGTGACGCCGGGCTGGCTGCGCTCGGAACGGATGCTGGAAAACTTCGGTGTCACCGAGGCCACCTGGCGCGAGGCCTGTGCCGGGACCCCCGGTTTCGCGATCTCCGAATCGCCCGCCTATGTGGCCAGGGGTGTTGCCGCGCTCGCCCGGGCAGGCGATGCTGACCGCTGGGCTGGCACGATCATCTCCTCTCGCCAGCTCGCCGACGCTTACGGCATCACCGACACCGACGGCAGCAGACCCGACTGCTGGGGCTACCTGGCCGCCTACGGCTGGGAACGGGACGACGGCGCAGGCACCGACGACTTCCGGTAAGAGCTGCGATGCTTATCTGGTGGTTGTGAGCACAGGCACGCACGGAAGGCGGCAGTGCTGCAGATAGGCGAGGTAGACCGGCTGGCCGAGACGCTGGAAGGTGTGCGGCGCACTACGGCGGGCGGGCTGGCCCAGTGGCGGTACCACGGCAGGCTCGTCGCCCGCCAGCTTGACGGCACCCGTATGGTGATCCGAGCCGACTTCGACTACCGCGCCTCGGTCCTGCGGCAGTTCCCCGAGACCTTCAGCGTGCCGGCCCGGTACAGCAAGCACATGATGGTCGTCGCTGATCTCGCCAGAGGCGACGCTGGTGCCATCGAGGATGCACTCGAGGCAGCGTGGCAACTTCAGCGAAGCGCCGGCTGACAGCGCCTTCCGCCCGCGGCTTTCACGGCTGAAAACGGGAAATTGCGCACTACAGTAACTTCCGGCTGCGGCAATGTCAGGGTGTCAGGGCTTGCCGAGCGGACGAGATGAGGACGCCGTGGCGATCTGCTTTGAGCTGGTAGTCAACTTCGGCGAGAACGCCGAGGCAGCGCGTGCGGCCGCCCTCGTGGATCCCAGGCCGCTGACGCTTCAGGCAGGCAGCCACCGGATTCCTCTCCACCGCGCCCTGATGAACCGGACCGGCTCATACATCGAACTGTCAGTGATCCCGGTTGCCGTCGGCTGGAAGGTGGCCCTGGACGGCACGCTCCCCAGGACTGGGCTCACCGCCGTTGAGCTAACCGAACTGGGAACAGGGCTCTACCGCCTGCTCGCCGGGTTCAACGGCTACGTCGCGGCGAAGGCCGGCTGGGACCCGGAGTGCTTCCTCGATCCCGAAGAACTCAAGGCCAGCTGGGCAGACGAACTGGCCGGCGGCATGATCGACGGACTCGTCCTCTGCCAGGCTCTGCACGACGAACTCGGCCTGGGCGACAACTACGTCGAGTTCCAGCCGGGGTACCTGTGGATTCCATATCAAGGCGAGAAGCCAAGCACGCTCACAGCCGACTAGACCTGAGCGCGCACTAATCTAGGCTAAGTCGGGTCAGACGGCTGTGACCTGCAGCTATGGAACAAGGTCGCGATTTACAACTGCCGTATCTGACATAGCCGGTATCAGGAAGAAACAGAAAACCCATAACTTGGAATGACTATTGGACTATGATGCCAGATATGTACGCCGGGCGGGATGAGCGCTAAATGGCGTGCGATCTGACATCGGCGTGATGCAATATGGGCGCGTGGCGACGCTGGTCCTGATAGTCGGACTTCCCGGGGCAGGGAAGACCACGCGGGCGAAAGAGCTAGCCGCACAGCACCACGCGATCCGGCTCACCCCGGATGAGTGGATGATCCCGCTGTTCGGACTCTGCTGGCGTGAGCCATTGGCCAGGGGCAAACGCGACGTGCTGGAAGGACGGCTCATCTCGATCGCTCTGCAGGCGCTGCGGCTGGAAACCAGTGTGGTGCTGGACTTCGGGTTCTGGAGCCGCGATGAACGGTCATCGCTACGCTGGCTGGCCAGATCGGCCGGAGCATCATGCCAGGTGGTCTACCTCCCAGTGGACCGAGACATCCAGCTTGCCCGGATCGCGCGTCGTCAGCTCTCCGCACCGCACCAGACCTACCTCATGACCGAGGTCGACGTCGACAGATGGCGTGAACAGTTCCAGGCGCCTGACGCTGCCGAGCTGGATGGCAATGAGATCCCCGGGCCGCCTGCCGGGTGGCCGGGCTGGCCGGAATGGGCAGCGGACCGCTGGCCCTCCCTGGCAGACGGCTAACAGCGCTGGGGCGCATCGTGATCCAGCACCAGGGGCCAGCAATATTGGCATGACCCAGTCCGCTGTGGACGGTGTAACGTTCGGGACATGGAAGGACTTGAGGCCTCGGTCCTACTGATTGCGATCTTGCTCGGCGTCCTGCTCGTGGGCGGGGGCCTTGTTTACCTGCTCGCGCAACGCCTGCCGAAGCGATCGCCGGAGCCGGCCGGGAAGCCAGTGAATCGGTGGATTGTGGTTGGAGGGCTCGTCCTGATCCTGCTCATCATCGGACTATGGGCGGGGATCAGGTCGGCCTCAAGCCCCCAGCCGCAGCCTGCGGGACCGCCGGTCTGCCCGACCGGCGGCATCTATGCACCCGTCCAGGGGCTGTGCCCGCCGTTGTGAGGTGGCCAGCCCAGGCCCCTAGGGGGCGGTCCCGGCCAGTCTCCCCGGGAAGGGAGATGCGGGATATACACGGGATGGTCTTGGCTGGCGAGTCATTCCCGGAGGCCAAAGCGCAGGTAGCAGCCGAGGCGACTTGTGAACCACAGATGCTCTTGAAACCATTAGGGCGTCTCCGCCGAGCCCTATCATCACGTGCGGCTAGATAGCTCGACCAGAGCGTGGCGGCAGCGATCTTTTTGAGCATCCTGCACGGCGTTACACTGCCCACAGAGGGACGGCGGGAGGCGTGGTGGTTTGGATTGGTGGCCCGCGAAGGGACCCAGGAGATCGCCTGGGCCGCGGCCGCCGAGGACTCTACCTGCACGATCCTCCCCCCGGCTATCATCCGCCCCGACCCAGGATGTCGTCGAATGACCGGCAACGGATAGCACGCCAGGACTGGATCCTCGAGCACGTCCTCGCGGTGATCCTGATAGTTTCGGCCGCTGCGGTCATCGTGATCATTTGCCTGATCATCGCGATGCATCATTAGCGCGGATGTCTCAGCATGGACTGCCAGTGCCGTGGCTTCCGGGTGCCAGAACGGAGCGGTAGCCGCAGACTTCGAGCGGTCACCAGATGATGACAAACCAATGCTGAGCAGCATACTCGCGGTTCGCCGCACCCATGAAACGACCCTCTGCAGCTAACTTTGTCCCGCGATGTCGCTCATGGCGGGCAGGCTCGTTCTGGGTCTGGATCGCTGCGGTCATGGGCGTCTACTGGGAGCACAAGGCAGGACCCGCCGCGGTCGCCGCGATGGAAGAACTATCCGCCGAGATCAGTGCCCCGGGATCAGATCAGGACACCCCCAGCAGGAAAGCGGCCCCATGACTGGCAAACGACCACTGCTCGGTCCAAAGGGAACTGCCTCATGAGTTGAGGTAGGCGAGGACGGCGAGGACGCGGCGGTTGTCGTCCTCGTCGGGCGGCAGGTCCAGCTTGGCGAAGATGGACGTGCAGTGCTTGCTGACCGCTTTGTCGGTGATGAACAGGCGCTGTGCGATGGCGCTGTTCGACCTGCCCTCGGCCATCAGCGCGAGGACCTCGCGTTCCCGCTCGGTGAGCCGGGTCATCTGGCTCGGGCGCTTGGCGAGAAGCTTGGCGACGACCTCGGGGTCCATGACCGTGCCGCCGCGCGCCACCGTGTACAGCGCGTCGGTGAACTGCTCGTCGGTGAACACCCGGTCCTTGAGCAGGTAGCCCACTCCGCCGGCCTGGTCGGCGAGCAGTTCGCGGGCGTAGAGCTGCTCGACATGGGCGGAAAGGATCAGGATCGGCAGCCCTGGCGTGCGCCTGCGCGCCGCCAGGGCGGCGCGCAGGCCCTCGTCGGTATGGGTGGGCGGCAGCCGGACGTCGACGATCGCGACGTCCGGCTGGTGCTTCGTCAGGGCTTCCAGCAGGTCGGGACCGTTGTCGACCGCCTCGGAGACCTCGAAGCCATGCTGCCTGAGCAGGCTGGACAGGCCCTCTCTCAGCAGGAAGAGATCTTCGGCGATGACAACGCGCACGGTACCTCGATGACGACAATGGTCGGTCCGCCCGGCGGGCTGCTGACCGCCAGGATGCCATCGAATGTACCTAGCCGGCGCTCGACGCCGGTCAGCCCGGTGCCGTTCGCGGGATCGGCGCCGCCGGAGCCGTCGTCGGTGACCTCGACCCGGAGTATGCCCTGACCCTCCTCGGCCGGGGTGTGGATGGCCCGGATGTGCACCGTGTGCGCGTCCGCGTGCTTGACCGCGTTGGCGAGGACCTCGGCGACCGCGAAATACACGGCCGACTCCACCGGGGCAGGCGCGCGGCCGTCCAGGTCGATGTCCAGCGTCGCGGGGATCGGGGTGTCCAGCGCGAGCGCCTCGATCGCGTCGCCCAGGCCGCGTTCGACCAGCACGGGCGGGTTGATGCCGCGGACCAGCCCGCGCAGGTCCGCCAGCGCTCTGGCCGAATTCTCCCGGGCCTCGGTGACCAGGCTGATCGCCGCTTCCGGGTCGCTCCTGATCAGGCGCTCCATCGCGCGCAGGGACATGCCGACAGCCAGCAGCCGGGCCTGGGCGCCGTCGTGCAGGTCGCGCTCGACCCGGCGCAGCTCGGCGGAGGCGGTGTCGATCGCCTCGACTCGGGTCGCGGTCAGCGTGCTCACGCGCCTGGACAGCTCGCGGTTGCGCCGCATGATGCGGGTATGCATGCCGATTGTCCGCGGGACCAGCCAGCCGCCGAACAGCAGCAGCACCACTCCGGCGGCGACCTCGAAGCCGGCCAGGACGGTCCACTGGCCGCTCTGCCCCGCGGTCGTGGTATACGCGGCGCTGAGCCCTTTAGCGTAATAAAACGCCGGAGGCAGGGTCCCGACGGGGACGGGGACGGGGACCGGGTGAATGATGGAGACGCTGCTCTGCGCGGCCGCTGGCGACTTGATGACGACCTGCGTGCTGCCCAGCACCCAGGCGACGGGGCGGAACACTACCGCGTCCGGCAGGAAGGAGGTTCTCGACGAGCCGTGGACCAGGGCGTAGACCAGCCAGTGCAGGCCGAGGTAGATCAGCGCGAGCGGTAGCAGGTCCGCGGCGATGACCGGGATCGCGAGCGCGGCGGCGAGAGCGATCACGACGAACACGATCGTCCCGGCGTGAGCGCCCCAGATCGTGAGATACAGGGCCGCGACCAGGGGGAGCAGGGCGGCCCAGCCGAGCCGGCGGCGGGCGGGCCGCAGCAGCTTGATGACCCGGCCGACGACGAGCCGCCACAAGGCGATGACGATCTTCATAGCATCGATAATGGTGCGGACGCCCGCCGGACACCATGGGGCAGTATCCACTTCCGCGGTAGGTGTTTACCTACCAGCTGCCCGGCGCCCGCTGGCCGGGTCCGGCGTCCGCGGGGAAGGACGGGGAAAGAGCAGGATGGCTGGTCCCCGGAGTCACGAACCGAGGTCGTTGTGTAGGATGACGGTACCGGCACAGGAGGGCGCCGCCGGGTTCGCGGGCAGGACCTGAGTCCACCTCCACAGCTTCTGGCAACTAGGTCGTGCTTTCCCGGCAGGATCGTCTTCGCATCGCGCCCGAACGCGAGCCCGGGCGGCGAGGAGACGTCATGCCCGAGCTTCCCGACCGACCCGACCTCGATCAGCTCCGCCGTCAGGCACGGGAGCTGCTCCGCGCCGCGGCACGTGAGGAGCCCAGCGCTGTCGCCAGGCTTCGCGCGGTCTCCGGGCGGGTCACGCTGTCGGCGGCCCAGCTGGCCGTGGCCCGCGAATACGGCTACCGGAGCTGGCCCGCGCTGAAAGCCGAAGTAGAACGCCGCCGGCTGTCCCGGCCGGCCGGGACGTCGCCGTTGCCCGGTGGCGATGAGCAAGGGCCGGCCGGCGTGCCCGGAGAACGGTGGTCTTTCGGCGGGGCCACCGCCATCCAGACGTCCGTGGGCGTGCTGCTTCCCGAAGCGGTGGTCGTCGGCGGCGTTCACGCCACGCTGTATGCGTCTGTCCTGCCGGGCGACAGCCAGCCCCCCCGGCGGCAGGCCGCGCCGGGGCCACCATCGAGAATGCCGCTCGCTCGCTGGGCCTGGCGCAGGCGGCTCACGCGGGCCCGCCGCAGGCGCGCCGACGCGGCCGTGACTGTCATGAGGACCCTGGCGCGGCCTGATGAGATAACCGTGGTCGATGACCGGGGAGCAGACTACGCCCTGCGCCCGCAGGGCGGGTCGGGCAGAGTCGGGCCATCAGGAGAGCCTGCCGGATCCAGGTCCGTGCGGTTCTGGCTCGATCCGGTTCCCCGCCGGGAGGTCGGGTGGCTGGAGTTGCGAGGCCAGGACGGGGCGGCGGCTCGGCTGCTGCCCTCGGCGCGTCCGGCAGTGCGGGTAGGCCAGCTCACGCCGGTAGCGGTGAGCCTGGCCGAGCGCGAGCTGACCGACCAGGCTCTGTCGCTGATCGAGCTTCAGCTCACCGGCACTGGCGAACTCGCCGATGACATCCTCGGGCAGCGTTGCCCGGCCGCGCTGGCCGCGATGGAACAGATGCGGCGATCCGGTGAGCTCGACGCCGCCAGCGAGCTGCCGGACCAGCTGCGGCAGCTGTGTGCCGTGCTCACCCAGCATCGCCCGGCCGGCCGGCTCCCCGCCAGCTGGTCGGGCATGCTCGACGCGGCGCGGCGAGCCGACGGGCCCCGGCGTCAGCTGGACATCGGGGCTGCCCTGCCGCCCATCGACGGCGTGGTCGTGCTGGCCGACAGCCTGATCTCCGGGTCCGACAGCTGGCGGCTGTATCTGCGCATGACACCCGGCTGGCGACGACATGGCGAGGACGACCGCCGCCAGGCCCGTGTCTCGGTCTACCCCCAGGACGACCGCGGCGGCATGTACCTGAGCACCCTAGATGGCAGCACAAGGCACCGCGACCTTGATGAACCCGCCCACGAAGAAAGAGTCAGCCATGAAGTACTGGCTCTGCGGTTCCTGCCCCGCCTCGACCCGCGCGCCCGCGCTCTGACGCTGACGTTCCGGGGGGCCGATGAGGAGATTGCCGTTCACCTGCGGCTCGAATAGGCCGCTTCAAACGTTCTGCGCAGGTCCCGGGGTGAGCTTCTTCCAGATCTCAGTTGTGGCTGTCCCGAAAGCCTGCGCGGTCGTGGCGAGTTCCGCCCGAGACGGCGTTTGCGTGCAATCACGCAAGTCACGAAGTGCGCGAAGTGCATCCTGTACGGGCGACTGCACGAGTGCATCACGGCCGTCATCGACTGCCGATTGCGCGCGCATGATCTCATAGACGGTGCACATGGCCTGGATTCCCAGCGCCCGGATGGTGTCGGGCAGCTCGGCAGCTGGCCCTTCCAGGAAACGGTTGAGTTCGCTGATCAGGTCGATGGCGACCACCTCGAGCTTGGTCGCCGCGGCGAAGCGCGCGGTGACGGGATCCGCCATGGTCTGCTCATCCGCCAGCAGCTTGCTCAGTACGCCCGTAGCGGCGGCCTGCACACCGCGTTGCGCCAGTTCTCTAGCTGCCGCCGTCGCGCCAGCGCCCAGGGCACCTACCAGGCCGGCGATCCCGGCGGGCGGAAACAGCGCGGTAGTCGCGCCAACCGCGATCATCGGCGGGCCGGCGGCAATGGCACCTTTCCTGAGTGCTGCGATTATCTCGCGCCGGGTAAGGTGATTCTCCAGGTCCGAGCCTGACGATTTGCCGATCTGGGTGAGGAGATACCGGAGCCGGTAGGTGTAGAAGTACAGGCTGCTATAAGCATCCCGGGTTAGCCCGGCCCGGGCCGCCCTGTCTGGCTGCGCCAGCACATCACGCAATGAGAGCTGGAGTTCGGCAGCCATCTCATCGCTTGATGGCGGAGGCTGGTATTTCATAAAGTCAAGGAGCCCGGCCAGGTCGGTGTCCATGGTCTCCTGCAGGAGGCGTGCTTCCTCCTTAGAAATATAGGCGGTGGCCACCTCTGACTGCTTGAATTCATCCCAAAGACGGAAGTCGCCCAGCAGTTGATCGAAGACAGATAGGAGGTGCTCCGCCGCGGGCTTCAGGTAGAGGGCCCAGGAGGGATCTTTGTCGTAGACTTTTGCGCTTAGCAGAGCAAGGGTGTCCTCGCGGGCTGAACGCAGGTCATCCAGGTGATTAGGGTATTGCCTGGCGGAGGCCTGCGGCGCGGAGCCCGAAGCTTCTCCGGCCCCCCGGCGGGGTTCCCTTGATCTTTTCGGGGCAGATTGGGATGCACGCATGATGACTCCTCGTTGGGTGCGCATCCTTTATGCGGCCAGCAGCAGGACACGCCCGCTTTCTCAACGTCAGTCCGCTGGCGCGGGCCGGCCAGGGTCAACTGGCCCTATCCGCGGGGACCAAAGGCGCGGTTCAATTCAGCACGGGAAGGGACCGTCATGGAATTCGCGGGCGATGACCTGGTGCGCCGCTTGCGGGCCGGATTCGACCGGGCAGCGGAGGACTACCAGCGCACCAGGCCGGTCTGCCCGCCGCAGTTGTTCGATGACCTGGTCCGGCTGGCCGGGCTCGAAGCGGGAGACCGGGTGATCGAGATCGGTTGCGGCACCGGGCAGGCCACCGTGCCGCTCGCCGGGCGCGGGCTGGCCGTCACCGCCGTGGAGCTGGGTCCCGAGCTGGCCGCAGCTGACTGCCACCTTCGTCGGTTACCTGACGGTCGGGCAGCGGGTGTGACACGAGAAAGGCTGCCCCGTGCGTACCAGGACGACTCCTGAGCAGCAGGCCGCCCGGTTGACTTGCACGGCAGGGCAGATAGATCAAGGCTGGTGCCATGCGCGGCAGGTCGGCAGGGGAAGGGGCCGGAGATGGCGGGACCGGGTGACGAGATAGCAGCGGGCGCGGGCGGCCCCGGCCGCCTGCGCGCCTCGCACGCCGACCGGGAGCAGGCGATCGGCGTGCTCAAGGCCGCGTTCGTGCAAGGACGGCTGGACAGGGACGAGTTCGACCTGCGGGCCGGCCAGGCGCTCGCGTCGCGGACCTGCGCGGAGCTGGCCGCCCTCACCGCCGATATCCCGGCCGGGCTGACCGGAGCCCGGCCGCCAGAGCCCGCCCGGGAATCGGTCAGCAAGAAAGCTGTCGCGGCGGTGGCCGGCGCGACCGCCGGGTTCGCGGGCATGCTGTTCGTGTCCTTCGTGACCCCGGACGGGTCGCCTTTTGCCATACCGGTCGCGCTCGTCGCGCTCGTCTTGGCCGTGGTCGCGTCGACAGGCTGGCTTCTGCTGTTCCACGACTGGCTCGACAAGCGCGCTGGCCGGGCGGCTGCGCGGGGGCTGCCGCCTGGCACAGGCGGTGAGGCACCCCGGCGCCCGGCGTCCAGCGGCCCGGGTAGCCAGCTCCCGCAGGCCGGTCATGATCTGGGGCCCATGGCCGAAGCCGTACGGAGCCGCCGGCCATGGCCCGGTTCGCGGCCGGGGTGGCGAGGGCACTGGCGTTGGTCAGGTTCGGTCGTCCTCGCGGGTCCAATGCGGGCGGCGGAACAGGCGGCCCAGCACGTCGTGCAGGCTGTGACCTGAGTCCTGCAGCGCATCGACGCGGTACACCGGCGTCCCGTCCGGCGGCGGCAGCTGGCGGGCCTGCGAGTCATCCAGGCTGCAGAAGATGTGGCTCGGCGTGATCCGCTGCACGTAATCGGCGTCGATGAAGCGCAAGCCAGCTTCGGTAGCGATAACGATGCCATCGAACACGTCGACCTCGGGTACTTCCAGCACGTGCTCGAGAGTGCCGATCTGCGTGCCCGCACTGCTCAGTACCGGGGTCCCGTGGACTGCCGCCTGGTAGGAAATAGGTGTCTCGTCAGTCATGCTGGCACCGTCCTGCCATGAGGTAGCCCGATCATCAGGGCTCGGTGGACCCGAGGAGCGTATCACCGGCGGGTGGTGAATTTAACCGCTGGCGAGAGCTCGTCCCAGGTATCCGGTGCACGGACGGCGCCTGGGTGTACCTGTCCGTTCAGCCTCGGCGTTGCTGCCCGGGCGTACCTCGAGCCGCCCGGGCTGATCCCGGGTGTACCGGAGTTAATCCCTCCAGGGTGAGGACAATTCGTCCTGGCCTGGGTATGACGGATCTGAACAGGTTTGCTCCTTGGATCTACGATGCCCACCCCGGCCTCGGGGCAAAGGGGGCCGAAATGGCCATATCACGACGAGATGCCCGCAGGACGCCGGAAGCCGCGGCCCGGCCGGCCGGCGGCGACCCGGCCCAGCGGGCACCGGCCTCGAGGTTCGACCAGAAGACGGCGTTGCGGCTGGTCAGGCTGGGCATAGTGGGTCATATGCTGCGAAGCCCCCGCTTCTATGAGCGGGTGGTCGTCGGCGTCATCGTGCTGGCGGCGCTGAGGGGGCTCGGCCAGGAGAACAGCGCCAGCACGATGGAGCGCCTGGCCGCCTGGAACAAACGGGAGATCCAGCGCCTCGAGCGCAGGGTCAGGCACTGAGGTCGCGTCGCTGAGGAGCCTGCGAGCTCAGGGCTGTTTCACCAGGACGGCGCGGGTGTAGAGCAGGTCGAAGCCCTGCCGCTGCACGTTCTGCTGCGACTTGGACCCCGGCGCCGTGGTGACCACGGCGATGTCGCAGCCGGCCGCCGCGGCATCGGCGAGCCGCGCCGAGAGCAGCGCGGTCTGGACTCCCTGGCGGCGGTGCGCGGGCATGGTCGCGGCCCCGGTGAAGTGCGCGACGCCCTCGGCCATGCGGACGCTGGCGCCGCCGGCGATGACCCCGTTGCGCCACGCGAGGTAACACCTGGCCCCGGCCGTCACCAGATCGCGCTCGGCCCGCTCGAGGACCTCACGGGAAAACTCTTCGTGCCAGGGGATCCCTTCGGTGTCGGGGTGGGCGAAACCCTCTACTACGACGTCGAGCCAGGATCCGGACTCGTCTTCGCGGCTCGGCCGGACCTCGATCCCGGGTGGCACGACGCGCTCAGGCGCATCCTCGAGGTCAAGGCCGAGGATGTTCTCGAACGATACGAGCCGGTAGCCGCGTTCGGTCAGCCGGGCGCCGATCGCCGGGTCGGCCAGGCTGGCCAGCTCGGCCTGCACGGGGGCGCCGCGGGCGGCGAAGGCCCGCTCGATCTCCTCCAGGGCGGCCGCGCTCGGCACGCCGCCGAAGCCGAGCCCCGCGACCTTGTTGAACGGCGAGTCCTCTTCGGCGAAGCTCGCCACGCCGCCGGCGACGGGAATCACGAAGCCCGCCGCGCCGGCCCGGCGGCGGCGGGCGGCCTGGCTGGTCTCGGCCATCAGCTGCGCCTCGACCCGCTCAATGCGCCCGGCCAGGCCGGTGCCGCAGAACAGGGACGATCGGCCGGTGCGCACCCGCCCAGCCTAGCGTCGGGCGACTTGATCAGGGGCCTTGCCGGGAACCCGCCATGGTTTTGCGCCCGGCGCCGGCGCCGGCCCAGACTAGTGATCATGCTGACCGAAGCGGGGGTCATGACGGCAGCCGGAGTTGCCATCGGCCAGCGCGCCGGGATGGTTGCGGAGAGTACGGACCTAACGGATCTGCCGCGTGCCCCGGCATCGGCCTGACCGGGAACTGGACCGGCGCATCGCGGCGCTCGCGCTGCCCGCGCTCGGGTCGATAGCCGCCGAGCCCGCCTACAGCCTGGCCGACACCGCCATCGTCGGCCACCTGGGCCGGGTGCCGCTCGACTCGCTGGCGATCGCGACCACCGCGCTGACCATGACGGCCTGGCTGGCCATCTTCCTGACCACCGCGACCACCTCGGCGGTGGCCGGGCTGGCGGCGGGCCGGGCCACCGACCGGGCGGCCCGCGCGGCGGGGGCGGCCTACCTGGTGGCCGCCGCGGGCGGGGCGGCGGTCGCGGTGGCGGTGATCGTGACGGCGCCGTGGGTCGCGGCCCTGCTCGGCGCGCGCCACGCCGTGCTGGCCGGCTCGGTCGGCTACCTGCGGGCGTCCGCGGCCGGGCTGCCCTTCCTGTACGTGTCTTACGCGGGCAACGGGCATCTCATCGGGCTGGCGAACACCCGCACGCCGCTGCGGATCGCGGTCACCGCCAACGCGCTGAACGTGGCCCTGGAGGTCTTCCTGGTATACGGCGTGCACCTGGGCCTGCCCGGCTCGGCCTGGGGCACGGTCATCGCCCAGGTCGCGGCGGCCGCGCTGTACGCCGCCGCCTCGTGGCGGCGGGCCCGGGTGCGGCCCCGGCGGCCCGGGCGCGCCGAAGTCACCACGCTGCTGCGGGACGGCCACCGGCTGTCGGTGCGGACGATCGCGCTCGGCGTGGTGCCGCTGACCACGACCGCGATCGCGGCGCGGCTCGGCCCGGTCGCGCTGGGCGGCCAGCAGATCGCCATGCGGGTGTGGCTCCTGCTGGCGCCGCCGCTGGCGCGCCCAGTTCAGCCGCCGGTGAGCCCGGCCATCGGAGCGGCCGGAGTGCGGGCCAGCCGCGTTACGCCCCCTCAGCCGGCCAGGACCTCGCGCAAGGTGGCGGCGAAGGCGTCCGGCTTGCCCATGCCGCCGTATTCGCCGCCCAGGAACCCGTCGTGGCCGCCCGGGAAGGTGACGGGCGCGGTCCCGAGCCGCCCGGCCACGGCGGCGCCCCCGCGGCCCGCCATCTGCTGGCCGGATTCCTCCCCGACGCCGACGACGACGCGGGTCGGCGCCGCCCGGAGCGCGTCGAAATCGTGCCGGTAGTGGGTGCAGGAAACCATGTTCTGCCCGAGGAGCGGGTCGTTCCTCGGGCCGTCGTCCGCGGCGGGCAGCCCGAAGGCGGAGGGATCCGGTCCGGGCTGGTCCGCGTAGCCGGCCGGGAGCGGTCCCTCGTAGCTGACCAGCGCGATGAACTTCGCCATCGCCGGGCCGAACCCGCTGCGCTGGTACGTCTGGCGGACGCCCGCGCACGCGGCCAGCGCCGGCTCGCGGTCCGGCAGTTCCTGGGCGGCGGGCGGCTCGTGCGCCACCAGGGTCCGGACCTGCTCCGGGTGCCTGGCCACCAGGGCCAGCGCGTTGACCGCGCCGCCGCTGGTGGCGAAGATGTCCGCCGGCCCGGCATCGAGCGCGGCGATGATCCGGTGCAGGTCATCCGCGTGCTCGTCCGGGGTGGTCTCGGAGGCGCCGTCGGTACGCGGGCTGCGCTCCGCCCCGCGGGGGTCGTAGGTGACGACGGTGCGGTCGGTGAAATGCCCGGCCAGGGTGACGAAGCCGGAGGCTCCCATCGGCGACCCGATGAGCAGCAGGACCGGCTCGGTCCCTGGCTCGCCGGTCCGGACGTCGTAATGCAGCACGGCGCCCGGCGCGTCCAGGGTGTGAGTCTTCGGTTCGGTCATGGTGGCCCCTTCCGAGGTTCTCGGTCTGTACTGGTAGTGACGCGTCACGCCGCCCGGGCTCATCGGCCGCGGCTGACCCCGGCAGCCGATTCTGATCCCGAACCGGCGAGGCCCGTGCCCCGGCTTTCGGGATGGACAGTCACTGACCTGGGCTTTACCTTCCCTAGTATGAGCTCGTCGCAAGGCACGTTGTCCGGCGCGGCCGCCGCGGCGGTCGGGCTGGCCACGTTCGGCGCGGTCGCCCTCGACGTGGGCTGGCAGATCATCCGCCATGGCACGGTAATGGCGCACGAAGGGGCTCACGCGGTATTCGGGTCACTGTTTTCTCGCGATGTCAGCGGCATCGAGCTGAATTCGGACGCGACCGGCGGGACCATGATGAATTCCGGTGGCTGCCTGGGCAGCCTTGTCATCGGTTTCGTCGGATACGTCGGGCCGAGCTTGTTCGGGCTCGGCGCGGCATGGCTCGTCCACCTCGGGCAGAGCGTGACCGTATTGTGGCTGACGCTTTTCCTGCTCGCCGTGCTGCTGGTCGTGCTGAACCGGTCCTACGGCATCATTACCGTGCTCGTCGCCGGCGGCCTGGTTTTTGCCATCGGCCGTTACGCCTCGACGGGGGTCCAGGTCGTCGCCGCCTACGCGATCACGTGGCTGCTCCTGCTGTCCGGGGTCCGCCGGGTTCTCGAGGTCGGTTCCGGGTCCGACGACGGCGCGAAGCTCACCAAGCTTACGCATCTACCGCGCCTGCTGTGGTTCCTGCTCTGGCTGGCGGCCACCGTCGGCGCGGTCGCCGTCGGCGGGGAAATGCTGGTCATGCCGGCTTGAGCTGCGGGGACTGGCCGCTACTGGCCCGGTGCCGCCCGCAACGTCGTGACATGCCGGCGTAGTGGCCGGCGTGTCGGCCCGGCGGGAGCCCGGCGGCCGGGCACAATACGACAAGGCCCCCTTCATGTATGAGATGAAGGGGGCCTTGTCGGCTCCGCCGCGCCAGATCGGCCAGTCGCCCGGCCGCACCGGCGCTGCGCGCCGCCGCCGGGGCCGGACACCCGCGCGAACCACCGGTTTCCCGGTAATTCCCGCGTTCCGCGGGTGGCCCCCGGATGGTGCCCGTTTCCAACGGTGAAATTATTTCTACGCCTCTCCGGGAAGTCACGCAAGAGTCTGCGGGGGTTCATTTTTAGTTTTTTTCCTGTCCACACGGTTGTCCACAAAACTCAGCCGGTTATCCGCACCTGGCAATCGTTATCCACGACTTATGCACAAGCTGTCCACAGGTTACCTGGCGTAATCCGGAGAATACTGGCTAATGGCCGCCGTAGGTGAACGGCCGCCGTAGGTGAACGGCCGCCGTAGGTGAACGGCCGCCGTAGGTGAACGGCCGCCGTAGGTGAACGGCCGGTAAACAGCCGGTCTTTCCCGGCGACGTGCTGTTAATCACGGTGATTGCCTTTGATGCACGTGCAGATGGTTGCTTTTGATGCACGTGCAGGGCGGGTCTGCGGTCTCGTCGCGGCTCGCTCGCCCTGGAGGCTGCCTGCCGTCCGCAGGCAGCACGCCTGCACGGGAATGGGACCAGGTGCATCGAGTGTTATGCGTATGCCGGCGGCTGGGCTCGGCTGGGGACGGGGCGTCGGCGCGGGAAGCGCGAGCGGCGCGGGGCGGCTGGGCGTGAGGTACGGAACGGGGGCACCTGGCTCGCCGCGCCGCTGGCCGCCGCGCGGCCGGGAGCGTCCCGGGCGGTACCCCGGCACCTCGGCTCATCAATGCAGCTGAAAATACAATTGCCCGCTCCGGGGGGCACGACCTACGATGGATCTATGACGACACGGCAGGCGACAAAACGAGGCGGGTACATGAACCCGATCTCGCAGCTGAGTGCTGCCTTGATAGGTCTTGGATATGGAGTGGTTGCTGTGTAAGCGCCCAGAGGCACTTGCCGGCAGCCGCCCCAGGGAAAGCCCCTCGGGGCGGTTTTCGTTTGCATAGGGATGAGCCAGCGGATAGGCAGCCGGTCCCCAAAACCGGCCAAATGCGGGTTCAACTCCTGCCGTCCCTGCGAGCCTCTCGTACAGGCTTGATTATTGACACGTCCATAGTGTGAGCACCATGAAACGGCAGGCCGAAGCGGCTTCGCGGAGGCCTGCCCGTGGGGGTGACAGCTAAGGAGCGGGCGCGCCCTGCAAGCGTTGCCGCAGCCGGTTCGATTCCGGCCATCTCCACTGTGCTTCTGTCTGTGCTTTTCTGTCTGTGCTTTTCTGTCTGGCGGGATGTAGCGTAAGGGTTAGCGCGCCTGGTTTGGGGCCAGGATTGACGGGGTTCGAGTCCCTGCTTCCCGACTCAATGGTTCTCTAGCTCACCGGGCAGAACGGCGCTGTGAAGAAGCGCAGGTACGAGGTTCGAGCCCTCGGGAACCACGACGCGGATGTCGTTCAACGGCAGGACTTCAGGTTTCCACCCTGATAATGAGAGTTCGATTCTCTCCATCCGCTCCACTTGTAACACTGCGCCGCTAGCTCAATGGTCAGAGCAGCTGACTCTTAATCAGCGGGTTCGGGGTTCAAGTCCCTGGCGGCGCACGATGCGGGAGTGACGGGAACTGGGATACCTCGCGAGCTCAGACCTCGCGGCCTGCGCGTTCGAATCACGCCTTCCGCACGCGGTGTTTCTTATGAAGTCGCGTTATGCAGAGAACCCGCTGCGGTTTCTGTCCGCGGCCTGCACCGGCCGCTCGCGCAGGCCCATAAGGCCTGCACTCGCGACCGGTTCTGCATAACGCTCAGTGCCGGGTCGGCTAATTGGCAGGCCTCGGGGCCCTGACCCCCGCAATGTAGGTTCGAGACCTTCCCCGGCAGCTTCGGGCCGTCACACACGGCTGTGGCCTGGCCTTCGTAAGGCCGGTGATCCGGGTCGGCACCGGATGGCGGCTCCACGCGCTCGTACTCCAGCGGCAGAGAGGCCACGTTGAGGACGTGGACAGCGCAGGTTCAAGTCCTGCCGAGCGCACCGTGTCAAGCAGACAGCGCGCCGGCGACGCGGCGCCCTTCGGACCGGCGTCCAGCCGTGCCCTGTAAGCGCGGCGGCCCAGTTCGACCCTGGGGAAGGGCTCCGGTGGGGAATGGGGTAACCAGGTAGCCCGTTAGCCTTTGAAGCTATGCAGTGCGCGTCCGAATCGCGCTTCCCCAGCTCACGCCCTTCGGACCGGCGTCCACGTGTCCTCGGTAGGGACGCGCCGCCCGGATCGGCACCGGGGAAGGGCTCCATGCGGTTGTAGCTCAGGGGTCAGAGCACCACCTTGCCAAGGTGGGGGTCCCGGGTTCAAATCCCGGTAGCCGCTCGCACGCCGTTCTAGCCCAACTGGCAGAGGCGCCCGGCCCAGCCAAGGTGGGACGTCGGCCCGGAGTCGGTCAAGCCGCTCCACGCGCTCGTGGCGGAATGGAATACGCGCCGGGCCCAGACCCCGGTGCCCGGGAACGGGATTGAGAGTTCAAGTCTCTCCGAGCGTACACAGGTTGCCTTACCGGGAAAAACTACTTCGATAGAGTATAATTTTAATTATGGGGCGACCGAGACAGTGGACCGATGATCAGCTGCGCGCTGCCGTCGCGGCCTCCACTACCTGGGGTGAAGTAGTTGTCAATATGGGGCAAGCGGACTACGGGGCAGCTAGGCGCAATTTCCAAGCGCACGCAGTACGCCTAGAACTGTCAGTCGAGCACCTGCCGCCCTTCAAACCGGTAGCACCACGCCAGCCAACCGACAGATCACTCGCTGATCCGGAACTTCTAGCGGCTGCGATCGCCGAGTCGACATCATGGGCTGGTGTTCTTCGACGACTTGGACGAGGTGTGAGCGGATCAGCCCAAGCGCGCCTTCATATGCAGGCGGATGAACTTGGGCTCGATGTCTCCCACTTCCGGGGGCAGGCGTGGGGAGCGACCCCCGTCCGGGCGGTCGAGACGCCGTTCAGCCGACCGCGAGACGCTCGGAACCTCCGCCAAGCCGCTACGGCACTGGCAACGGCGTGGTTCGTGGAACGCAGCTACCGAGTGAGCATACCAACCGAGCCCGCGCCGTATGATCTGGTCGTTGAGTCGGATGAAGGGTTTGTTAGGGTGCAGGTCAAGAGCACCGCGCGCAAGGACCGGAACGGGCGCTGGCTTGTAGGCATCAACCGGCAGGCGTATGACCGCTCCGTTGCGCTGACTGCGAATGGCGCTCGGTCACGGCGCGCCTACACCTCAGATGAAGTGGACGTGTTCTTTATTGTCACGTCTTCCGCCGATCAGTACTTGATTCCGCTGCCAGTAACAAGCGGAGTGGAAAGCCTCACCCTGGATTCAAAGTACGCTGCCTTCAAGGTGGCTTAACCATAACCGGGAGGTTCGCGGTTCGAATCCGCGGTACGGCACGTGGATGAGGTAGCGGAGCAGCGCCCGACCAAGCAGGTCATCGTCATCCGGCGCGACCTGAGGATGCGCCGCGGCAAGGAGATCGCCCAGGGCGCGCACGCGTCGATGTTGTGGCTGAGGCAGCGGGTCATGCCGCTCCTCACGCCGGCCGGCGCCGCGGACCAGGCTGAGTTCTCTTCGGCCGAACGGGCCTGGCTCGAGGGGAGCCTGCGGAAGGTCACCGTCAAGGTGGGTTCGGAGGCCGAACTGCTGGCGGTGTACGAGAAGGCGATCGAGGCCGGCCTGGTCGCGTACCTGATCACCGACCGGGGCCTGACCGAGTTCGGCGGAGTACCCACCCGGACGTGCCTCGGCATCGGCCCGGACTACGACGACCTCATCGACCCGGTGACCGGTGACCTCGAGTTGTACTGATCACCTGGAGCGTTGGCTCAGCGGCTACAGCAGCGCCCCGCTAAGGCGCAAGGGTCTGACGGCCCTCCCGGGTTCGAGTCCCGGACGCTCCTCGATGGGAGATGAAATCACCAGGTGGTGGTCCCCGCCTGGAAAGCGGGTGGGGGTGAAAGCCCTGAGATTCGACTTCTCCGTCTCCCGCCCGTGGAGAGTGAACCTGCCAGGGTCGCAGGCGCCGCCCCGAAAGCGGCTGGGCGCGAAAGCGCTGGCGTTCGAGTCGCCCGCTCTCTTCGAAAGGCTCCCATTCCCCATGATCATGAAGGATCCGGTACTCCCGGCGGTACCAAATCCTTCGCGATCATGAAAACCTCCACGCCTTTTACGCGGGCAACGACCCAGCCGGTGAAGGGGACCGTCTGATACGCGGTTAGCCGCCTGGTCCGACTCCAGGGTTGCCCACTTTCCCATAGCGGGATAGCTCAGCTGGTCAGAGCGGCGGACTCATAATCCGCAGGTCGTGAGTTCGAGTCTCACTCTCGCTACGCGAGGCCGGGCCGGCGCCCGGCCGCGGGACGCGGACCGTTAGCTTGGCGGTCAGCGACAGGCCTTTAAATTGACACTATAGTTAAAGGCATGGTGGATCCAGTACAGACCAAGCGTTGCTCTAGGTGCAAGGACGATCTTTCGCTGGAAGCCTTCGCGCGGAGCGTCAAGGGAACGTTTGGTCGTCAGGCTTACTGCCGCTCGTGCAATACGCTGTATATGCGTGGATGGATAGCCCTGAACCGGGATAGGACTGCCGTCAGCAAACTATGGGCAAAGTACCGGCTTAGCCTGGATCCACCGATGATATTGAAGGCTGGCAGCCGTTCTCCCAGGTCAGCCACTGTTTTCCCTTCTCAGGAGGCTGCACTTACCAGGTGCAG
>Ga0335078_10002951_pt1 | contig 25504 bp, 23 predicted proteins | sample Lox_Sample_32_FD_206711 | JGI IMG/M metagenome (GOLD analysis project Ga0335078, IMG submission 206711) | Soil microbial communities from Loxahatchee National Wildlife Refuge, Florida, United States - Lox_Sample_3.2 | ecosystem: Environmental > Terrestrial > Soil > Wetlands | place: USA... | reverse complement strand
GAATCCGCCCACCCGCTCCAGAGAATCGATCGGCTCGCGGAAGTGAGGTCCGTGCAGCGCCAGCGCGCGCTCCACCGCGGATCGTTTTTTGGCCATGCACGCCTCATCCGCGCCCGTGCCGCGTCCCGTAACCGCGGCCGCGCCGAGCCCGGTGAGCGCAGCCGTAAGCGCGCTGGCCGCCGTCGTATTTCCGATTCCCATTTCGCCCATGCCGAGCAGCGTGCATCCGGCGGCGTGGGCGCGATCGGCCATGGCGACGCCGAGCGAAAGCGCGGCCATGGCCTGGTCGCGCGTCATGGCCGGTTCGCGGCAGAAGTTTCGCGTTCCACGCGCGATAGGTTGGCGAATCAGGCCGGCGGAATACGGAATATCGGTGGCGACCCCCGCGTCCACGATGTCCAGCTCCACACCCGCCACACGGGCCAGCGCGTTGATGGCCGCGCCGCCGCGGAGAAAATTCATCACCATCTGCGCGGTCACGGCCTGCGGATATGGATTGACGCCTTCGGCGCAGACGCCGTGGTCGGCCGCGAATACGGCGATTCGGGCGTGGCGGACCGCCGGCGTCAGCGTCTCCTGGATCGCGGCGAGACGATTGGCGATCTCCTCCAGGCGTCCTAAGCTTGCGGGCGGCTTGGTCAGTTCCATCTGCCGCGACCGCGCCCGATCGATCCATTCCGGATCGAGCGGCCTGATTCGGTCGATAGTTTCTCTTAAGTTCGAGGTTGACATGAATTTCGATCAAACACCGCGGCCAGAGCATCGATCAGCCGCTGATTCTCGTTTTCGCGGCGTACCGCGACGCGCAAGTATCGCCCCGGCTCAATTCCTTCGAACGAAGTGCAATCCCGCACCAGGATGCGATGTTCCCGCAACAGCCTCGCGCGAATGGCGGCCGATTCCAAGCCGCGCGGGATCTCGAAGAAGACGAAATTCGCCGCGGGTGGATGTATCCGGCAGCCCAATCCCGCCAACTGCCGGACCAGGGCTGTGCGCGCGTGCAAATTAGCCTCGAGCGTGGCGCAAGTGTACTCCGCATCGCGAACCGCTTCCGCGAGCGCGTTCAGCGCCGGCGTGGTCACGGGCCAGGCGGGCAACTGGGTCGCGACCGCGCGCGCCGTCTTCGCCGACGCGACTGCATAGCCTACGCGCAACCCCGGGCATCCGAAGAATTTCGTCAGCGAACGAATGGCGATGATTCCGTCCTGCGCGGCCGCCTCGCGCGTGATGGCGGCATCCGGAACATAATCGACGAAGGCTTCGTCGGCGAGCACCACCGCTCCGGCCGCGCGAATCCAGGCGATTCGTTGCCGCATTTCTGCCTGCGTCAGGCAGGCGCCGGTTGGATTGTGCGGGTTGTTGATCACCACCAGGTCGCGCGGCTCCGGCTTGAAGTGTGCCGCGTCCGCCAGCGGAATCCGATGGACCTCGCAGCCCCTCGACCCAGCGGCGCGCTCATATTCGGCAAAGGCGGGAACTGGAATCACGCAGCGCGCGCACGCCAGAGCTCGCACGGCCGCGTGGATCAGGCAATCCGCGCCGGCGCCGACCACCATACACTCCAGCGGCACGTGCAGCCGTTCGCCCAGCGCGGTGCGCAGCTCGGTGGCATCCGGGTCCGGATATTGCGAAAGCAGCCACTCGTCCTGCAAATCGCGCCGCAGCCGCTCGCGGGCGCGCGCGGGCAGACCCAGGGGATTCACGTTGGCGCTGAAATCGAGAATCTCCCCGGGCGCGACGCCGATCGATTGCGCCGCCCGCGCGATGTCGCCGCCATGTATGGCGCGGCTGGTCATTCACAGCGCTCCCGCCGGCGCAGCCAAAACCATGCCGCCGCGAATACCAGCATCGACGCGATTCCGACGATGCGCATTGCCGCGCGCGCGTCGGCTGGCACGGGCACGCGACCCTCCGCGCATAGGACAGGCTTCTCCGACGGTTCGCCATCATAGAAATTGATGCCGCCCAGGCGCACACCGAGCGCCCCTGCCATGGCCGCCTCGCACTGGCCCGCGTTGGGACTTGGATGCTTGCCGCCGTCCCGCAGCCAGATGCCGGCGGCGCTCGTGTCCGGTGGAGGACAGGCGGCCGCTACTTGCCGCCGCTCGCCCAGCCCTGACAGGCGGCACAGAGCGACAGTCCATCCTACAAACAGAATCCCCACGGCCGCGACGCGTGCCGGTGCAAAATTGGCGATGTCGTCCAGCCGTGCCGCCGCCCGCCCGAAATAAAGGTAGGGCGGCTCGCGATGCCCAATCATGGAATCGAGCGTGCTTGCGGCCTTGAAGGCCAGCGCCAGGGGAGCGCCGCCCGCCGCCAGGTACATCATCGGCGCCACGATGCCGTCGCACAAGCTCTCCGCCAGCGTCTCGATCACCGCGCGCACGATTTCAGCCTCATTCAGCCGGTCCGTGTCGCGGCCGACGATTCCTGCAAGCCGCCGGCGCGATTTTTCCAGGTCGCCCTCGTCCAACGCATCGAGAACCGCACTCGATTCCTGGAGCAAACTTCGCGTCGCCAGCGCCGTCCAGGCAAGCGCGATTTCCGCCGTCCGGTTTCGCGCCGCCAACCGTGCCGCCGCATACGTGCCGCCAACGATCGCGCCCGTCAGAAGCGCCCCACGAGCCATCTCGCGGCTTCGGCCCGATGGACCAAGCAGCCGGCGCTCGCCGACCGCAATCGCCGCACCGATCAGCCGCACCGGGTGCGGCAGCCATTGCGGATCGCCGGCAATCCAATCCAGAGCGTACGCAGCCGCGAATGCCGCCGAAGTCATCGCATGGTCCCGTTAAGGGCCGGAGGCAGCAAATTGGCGACGCGCGCCTCATCTTGCGCGTCCCATCGGTCGAAGTGAATCAGGCGCGCCAGATTCTCGCGGCTTTCCCAGCCGGCTTTTTCCAAATCGGGACAGGCGGGGAATTCGGAAACGTATCCCACGCACAAATAGGCTATCGGAGCAATCCGCGCGGGAATGTGCAGCAGTTCGCGCAGCCGGTCGAAATCCAAGATACTGACCCAGCCGACGCCCAGGGACTCGGCGCGCGCCGCCAGCCAAAGATTCTGCACCGCGCACACCGTGGAATACAGATCGGTCGCCGGGTCCGTCTGCCGCCCGAGGCCCGCTCCCCGCGTCCGTTCGCGATCGCAGGTCACGCAAAGATTCACCGGGGCTTCCAGAATGCCCGCCAGTTTGAGCCCGGCATAGAGGGCGCGCTGCTCGCCGCTGTATCTCTCGGCGGCGCGTCGGTTGGCTTCCAGAAAACACGCCTGCACCTCGCGGCGCAGCGCGGGGTCGCGAATCACGATGAAATCCCACGGCTGCATGAATCCAACCGACGGCCCGTGATGCGCCGCGTCCAACAACCGGCCCAGCACCTCGTCCGGAATCGGCCGGGGGAGGAATTGCGAACGGATATCGCGCCGCTCATAAATCGCCCGATAGACGCCTCGCCGCTCGGCCTCGGAGAACTGACTGCGATCGGAATCTGCCATCTCGCTCACCATGCCCGCGACCAGCGGGCGCCTGGCTGGTCCTTGGGGCGCAGCGCCGCGTCCGCGCCGGCACGCAACTCCAGCAGCCGCCCGACCAGCCACAACACGTCCGACAGCCGATTCAGATACTGCAGAATGTATTGGTTCGACAATTCCCCGGCTTCGAATAGCGCCACCGTCAGCCGTTCCACCTTACGGCACGTCGATCGCGCCACGTCGAAAGCCGCCGACCCCGGCAGCTCGCCAGGCACCGACCAATCGTTCAACAACCCCGGCATCGCCTCGATCCGCTCCACTTCGCTGTCGAGCGCCGCCACCATTTCGGCAGTCACGTCGGGAGCCGGTTTGCGCGAGCCGGGCATGGTTCCGATGGCGCTGCCCACCTTGAACAATTCGCGTTGAACACCGCGCGTCCATTGGTTGACCTCCGCATCGTTGGCCAACGCCCGCGCCAGGCCCAATTGCGAAATCAGCTCGTCGATCGTGCCATAGCATTCCACGCGCGGGTGGGTTTTCGAAACTCGCACGCCGCCAGGCAGGGCGGTTTGTCCGCGGTCGCCGCCGCGAGTGGCAATACTCATATGAAGAACTCCTGATCGTCGCTGACAGACGGCACACTGCGACCGTCTGTCCTACCGCTGGCAGACGGCACACTGCGACCGTCTGTCCTACGTTGATCGAGCGCGGTCTCGGATGGTGCGAGCCCGGCATCCGGCTGGCAGTTGGCCACGCGCGCCAGAATCGCATGAAGCTGTCTCACGCCTTCGGTAAGCGACGCCGGCCCCGGCTGTAGAATGTACGTCGATTTCACTTCATAGACATGGCCCGATTGAACGGCGCGAATGCCGCTAAACCCCGGCCGCGCGCGGATCTGTTCCTTGCTCACCTTCCGCCCGCACCACGACGCGATTATGACATCGGGATTGGCATCCACCACGGCGCTCGCATCCACAATGCGGTTGCTGGCCGAGTGATGCTGCCGCAATTCCGGAAATACGGGCTCTCCTCCGGCGATTTCGATCAGTTCTTCCACCCAGCGGATGCCGCTGATCAGCGGGTCCATCCATTCTTCGAAGAAAACCCGGGGACGCCGCCGAAATTTGCGCGTGGAGGTTTCGATCCGCCGCAGCTCATGCCGCAGCCGGTCCGCAAGTTGGATTCCCGCGGTTTCCGCGCCCGCAATCCGCGCCAGCATCAGCATCATGTCGAAAATCTCGTCCACCGAGCGCTGATTGAACACCAGCACGTTGACGCCGGCCTCGATCAACTCGCGCGCGATCTGCGCTTGCAGGTTGGAAAATCCGATCACCAGGTCCGGCCGCAGTTCGAGGATCTTGTCGATTTTGGCGGATGTGAACGCCGATACCTTGGGCTTCCGCCGCGCTTCCTTGGGACGGCAGGTATAGCCCGAGATTCCCACGATCCGCCAATCCTCGCCCAGCAGATACAGCGTCTCCGTCGTCTCTTCGGTTAGACAGATGATCCGCCGCGGACCTGACGGTTCGGCCATGCGTGATTCCTATTAGAACTCAAACTGCGTACCCACGGCGGCGACGCGCCCGGGTGTCGGAAACCCATTCTCGAAATACGTCTGATTCAAAATGTTCTCCACGCGTACGAAGAATCGCACCGCCCGGTATTCCGCCAGGGGAAGGCGGTAAGCCGCTCCCGCATTCACTGTGTGCATGCCGCTGAACCGATAGACCTGCGTGATCGCCGCCACGAAGATCGGGTCCAGGTAGCTGCTGCCGGCCACCGTATCGAGCATGAGGGACAGGCGCGGCTTGGCGCGTTCCGTGAGCTGGGCCGAGAACTGATTGCGCGGGATCACGAAGGTCTGCAGAACATCGCCCACGATGGGCGTCCGCTCGATGGCATTAACGTACGTATACGCCGCCGTGGCGGTCAGCGATCGCGTGACCGCGGCCGAAGCGCTCAATTCGACCCCCCGCGCGATCCCGCCCCTGGTATTCAGATATCCCACCGAACGGCCGAACGGATCCGTCGCGGGATCGATTACGCCCGTGGTGTCGAAGTTGATGACGTTCTGCAGCCATGTGTAGAAATAACTGCCGGAGACCTTCAACCGGCCCTGGCGGAGGGTCTGATCGATCCCGGCGTCGATGCCGATGGAATGCTCCGGCTTGAGCCGCGGATCGCCGTAAACCGAATAACCGAAAACCGGGTCGAAACCCGTCCCAAAACGCTCGAACAGGGATGGCGCGCGGTATCCGCGTCCGGCGTGCGCGCGCAGTTTCGTCCCGCTTTTGCGCAGGAACCAGGCGGCCGAGACGTCGCCCGTATAAGCGGCCGGCGGGGCGGGGAAGACCGTCCCCTGATACGGCGCCAAGGCCAGCGGCAGAAACGCCGGAGTTTGTAAAGCGAAGAACTGGGCGCGCGCGGCTACGGAAATCTGCAGGCGGTCGCCAAAAAACTGCGCCTGGTCCTGCGCGAAGACGCTGTGGCTGGTTTGCGTGACGTTTACCGCCGACGCGGCCGCCGGCAGGTATTGCTGCGAGTTGTCGTTGGCATAGTTCTCGCTCTCGAATTCATAGCCGCCGCTCAGCAGATGGTGCTCGCCCGCGCGCCAGCGGACGCTGGCATCGGCGGTCTGGATCCGGCCGTCGTAAATCGAGCGCGTGCTGCTGACAGGTTGAAAATCCACGCCCGCCGGTCCATCTCCAAATCGCCGCGAAACCGAAACGATCTGGTAGCTCACCGAGTAGTCCAGGGCCGGCGACACTTGCCCGTCCAGAACCAGCGCGCCGGAGGCAAACCGTGCCGCGCGTGTGTAATCGGGATTGTCGGGAGCGGGTATGAACGTCGCATTTCCGGTAGCGAGCCGGGAAAGCGGCGTGCCGCTCTCGAACAGCTTGAATTGCTGCGGCGCCAGCGCCACGGCGTTAATGATGCCCAACCCGTCCGGCGAGCCGATAATATCGGGCTCGCCCAGCACTTTCCCGAACGCGTCGGCGCCGTAAAAGCGCGCGCTCAGGCGAAGCGACGGCGAGAACTGAAAGGTCATGCGGCCCTGCGCGCTGGTGTCGCGGTACGGCGCGTCGCCGCCCACTCCCGTCGTCACATCCGTTTCCGCGGCGCCCAGGCTGTACTCGATCCGGTCGTGAGCCGCGCCCCCCGAAAGCTGGGCGCGCCCGCGAAACATCCCGAGCGATCCTCCCTCCAGCAGAAGATCGCCGCGCGTGCGGCCGCCGCCTTCCTGCGTGATGATGTTGACCACGCCTCCGATGGCGTTGGTCCCGTACAGCGACGACCCGGAGCCGCGCATCACCTCGATGCGATCGGCGTTGGTAAGCAGCAGGTCTTCTACCAGGCCGGAGGCGTCGGCTTGCGTCGCCGAGGCGTCCCGCAGCCGCAGCCCGTCCACCAGCACGGCCGTATCCTCTGCGCGAAGACCGCGAATCTGAATGGTGGTAAAGCCTCCGGGACCGCCCAACTGCTGCACGTGCAGGCCGGGGATGAGAGCAACCGAGTCGGAAAGCGAGGTCGAATTGCGCGCGTCGGCGTCCGCCTGGTCGACCGAGCTGATCGCTTTCGACACGTGTTCCGGCGATTGCGGCGTGCTCGACGCCGTCACCACAACCTGGTCGCGGACGCCCGCCACGCGGAGCGCGATGTCGCGGACTTCTTTGCTCGCGCCGCGAAGCTCGATTCCCTCCGCCACGAATGGCGCGAAGCCGGGCGCTTCCGCGCGCAGCAGGTAATCGCCTTCCGGCAGTTCTTCAAACCGGTACGAGCCCGCCATGTCGCTGGTGGTCGTCTTTCCAGCGGCTCTGGTTCGCGAGTATACCGTGATTGCCGCTCCCGGCACCGGCTGGCCTTGCGGATCCTTGACAACGCCGGTGAGCGATGCCGCCGGGCATAGCACCGGAAGAAAGAGCCAGAGCGAAATTACGCGGCGCGCCGGATTCCGTAGTCTCATCGCGCACCCTCCGGCCGCTTGATGGCCACCGCGATTCCCGCCACCAGGTGATACACCCAATCCGCCGATCGTGCGGTCTCCTGGTTCACCCATCCGTGCAGATCGCGGAAAAGCCGCCCCACCGGCGATTCCGGAACCAGTCCGCAGCCGACTTCGTTGGTGACAATGACCAGGTGCGTCTCACCGGCGGCCGCGATCGCCCGCGATACTTCGTTCAACGCGGCCGATCGCAGTTCGGCGGGCGGCGATTCCCGCCATTCGTAAGAGAAGTTACTGAGCCAGATCGTCAGGCAATCCAAAACCAGCAGTTCGTAGTGCGGAGCGTTCCGCTCCACCGCGCCGGCAATTTCCAGGGGCGCCTCGATGGTGAGCCAGTGCGGCGGCCGGTCTCGGCGGTGCTGCGCGATTCGTTCCGCCATTTCCGCGTCTTCAGGACGGCAGGTGGCGATATATGCGACTTTTTCGAAAGAAGCGGCGAGCGATTGCGCAAAACGGCTCTTGCCGCTGCGAGCGCCCCCGATGACCAGTGAAAGCATTTGCGAGCCCTCCTGCGAAGCCCGGTGCCTGCGACTTCCGAGGCAGGTCTCCTGACTCACAGGTCATCGCGGCATCGGCAACCTTCCCATTCCCGAAAGAACAGTGGTTTCTGCTTGCCGATCCGCTCGCTGCTCACAGTGGCGCGACCGCGCGGGATTCTCACCCGCTTCCCTTTTCACCCGCCGTCAACGGCGAGCACCTCGGAACGTTTTATGGATATCACATCTCGCGGGATCAGATCAACGGCAAGCGCGCTACTCGTATCTAAGCGCTTCCACCGGATCCACTCTCGCCGCGCGCGCCGCCGGAATGTAGACAGCCGCGAACACCACGGCCAGCAACACCGCGGGAAAGGCCAGGAAGATGCCGATTGTGTTTTGGATCCTGAATCCGTTAAACATGGCGAAGAACAATTTCGGCAATGGCAGGGCGGCGGCGATTCCCAGCGCCGCGCCGGCCAGAGCCAGCGATACTTCCTTCGCGAGTACCGGCGGCAGCACGTCTCTGCGACCGCCTCCCAAAGCCATGCGGATGCCGATTTCATGCGTGCGCTGTTCGACGGCGTACTCCACCACGCCATAAACCCCCACGGCCGCGAGGATCAAGGCGAGGAGGCCGAAGACCGCAAGGAGACCGTCGCAGACAAATTCTCCGGCGTCATTCTCATTGATCAGCCCGGCAATTGTCCGAACGTCGCCGATGGGTTGGTTCGGGTCGACGGACCATATGGCGCTCCGCACGGCTCGCGTCAGCGAATTCGGGTCGCCGGTTACGCGGGCGGTCATCCACATCTCCTCATCGGCGGGAGCCTGCAGATGCGGCTCGTACATGTGCGGGTCCTCGTCCTTCCGGACGCTGTCGGACGCCGTGATGTTTCCGGCGATGCCGATGATCTCGCTCCACGCCGGAGCCGAATGTTCAACTCGTATGTATCGGCCCAGTGGGTTCTGCCCCGCAAAGAAGCGCTCCGCGAACGCCCGGTTCACGATAGCGACTCGTGGTGAGCCGGCGGCATCCGATTCGCGAAAGACGCGGCCGCGAAGAATGGGAATGTTCAGTACGCGAAAGTCCTCGGGGTTGACGGCGAAGTACCGGGCTCGCGGCCGTTGCGACGGCGGCAAATCGGATTGCCCTTGGATGCTGAATCTCCGATGGCCCGAATTGAACGGCACGCCATTGGCGATTCCCGCGGCTGCGACCCCCGGTAACTGGCCGATTTTCGTGCTTGCGCCTCGCAGAAATGCCTCGCGGCGCGCCGGATCACGGTACCGCGGGCTGGTGAGGGCGACTTCGACGACCATGACGTGTTTTGCGTCGAATCCGAAATCGCCCCACAACTCTTCAGCCGCCCCCTGGAGCATCAGCGACGCCCCGATTACCAGGACGGTCGCCAGCGCGATTTGCGCTCCCACCAGCAGATTCCGCCCCCACCCGCGCCTCAAGTCGCCGGCGCGTCCTCCCTGCCGAAGGGTGGCCTGCGGATCGGCGGCCGAGACGCGCAGGGCCGGGACCAGGCCGAAGATCAGAGCCGCGCCGATCGAAATTACGAGCGTATAAATCAGCACCGGCCGGTCCAGGCTGATGGTAACCGCCATCGCCGTAACGTACTCGTTGAAGCTGAGCGCGTTGCGTAGAACGCGAGTGCCGGCATAAGCGCCGGCCAACCCCATCGACGCGCCCAGCAGGGCAATCAGAAAGCTCTCCAGCAATAATTGCCGTACCACGCGATTCCTGCCGGCCCCTAAAGCAGTGCGGATGGCAATCTCCTGCTGCCGCTTGGTCCCGCGCGCCAGTAACAGGTTTGCGATATTGGCGCACGCGATCAGCAGAACGATTCCGACGGCCGCCATCAGCAGGCTCATCGCCGATCGGGTTTGATCCTCCTGAATTCCGTATTCCTGAAGCGTCAGGACTTTGGCGCTCCAGCCTTTTTCCGATGCGGCATCGGCCTGCTCGGCGCGGGCCGCCAGCGCCGCTGCCTCGGCGTTCGCCCGATCCGCGTCAGCTCCGGGCCGCAGCCTTCCAAAGACAATGAGCGAGCGGTTGTCGCGAGCGCCCGGTCTGTTGTTGCCTGTGAGATCGAGCGGCGTCCAGAGCCGGGCGAGATAAGCAACCTGGCGGAAGAACGCGGGCATGACGCCGATGATTTCGTACTTCTCGTCGTCCAAATCGACAGTCTTTCCGGCCACGTTCGGGTCCGCGGCAAACCGCCGCTGCCACAATCCATAACTCAGAAGTACGACGTGATTGCGGCCCGGCTGGTCTTCTCCGGGCTGGAAGGTTCGCCCCAGAAACGGTGCGACGCCAAGCAGATCGAAGTAATTGGTGGTGACCCGCATCCCGGCGGTACGTTCCGGATCTCCGGCGCCGGTGAGGCTGAAGATGTGATCCGGATCGGCGGCCGCAAGATCGGTGAACGAGTGATTCGCGGCACGCCAGGCACGGAAGTCCGCCGCGGAGACCCGGCCGCGCGCAACGGCCAATCTGGCATTCGTGGCGACCAGGGCGACGACGCGGTCCGGATCCGCCGCGGCTGGTTTGCGGAGCAGGAGAACGCTCACGACGCTGAAGATGGTGGAGTTCACTGCGATGCCGAGTGCGAGAGTGATAGCGGCGACGGCGGTAAAGCCAGGGTTCTTGCGCAGCATCCGCGCGCCATACCGCACATCCTGCATAATCGTCTCGAACCAGGTCCATCCCCAGACTTCGCGGCTGACCTCGTGGTAGTGCGTCGCGTTTCCGAATTCGCGCTTCGCACGGGCGTGCGCTTCGGCTTCCGGAACGCCCTCATCCATCAGGTCGGCGACCTTCTCCATGAGATGCTCGCGAAATTCCTCGGCGAGCTCGCTTTCGATGCGCCCGCGCCGCAGAAAATCCGGCAGCCAGCTCATGACTCCGCCGGACGCATCACGCGAGCGATCCCCTCCAGCATGCGGTCGAAGCTCGACACCTGCCGTTCCAGTTGCTTGCGGCCCGCCGGCGTGATCCGGTAGACGCGAACGCGCCGGTTTCGAGACGATACGCCCCACTCGGCGGCCAGCCAGCCGGCCTTCAGCATGCGTTGCAAGGCCGGATAGAGGGAGCCTTCTTCAATCTCCAGCAGGTCGCCGGAGCTTTGCATGATCACCTGCGCCAGCGCGTAGCCATGCAGCGGTCCGCGCCGCAGGGTCTGAAGCACCATCATTTCCAGTGCTCCAGGGAAGAGGTCGCGAGCTTCGTTGTCGCTCATACCTTGTTGATCTATGCCTAGAGTAAACAGACCTCGGCGGTTTGTCAATGGTCTCTTAGTTCGATGATGGTCTTCCGCGGATCGGCGAATGCCGCTTCGTCCTTTGCCTCGACCTTGAAGTAGTGCTGGAGGCAAGTGCGTGATCCCTATTCTCCTTGACTTGCCCGGCCCAGATGCATACAATGTAGGCATTGTGGCGGAACTGCTCGGAGCGTTTGAACAGGCTGTGCTGCTCGCCGTGTGGAAGCTGGCGAATGACGCCTATGGCCGCGGCATTCTGCGCGGCATACAGTCGGCGCTCGATCGCGAAGTGGCCGCGGGCGCGGTTTACGCCACGCTGGACCGGCTGGAGCAGAAGAATCTGATCGCGTCGCGACTGGAAGAAGGCACGCCGGTGCGCGGAGGTCGTGTCCGCCGTTACTACCGTGTCACGGCAGCCGGAGTCAAAGCCCTGAACGAATCAAAGGCGGCGCTCGAACAGATGTGGCGAGGGGCGACATGGCCGCTGGAGTCGAAGGTATGACCCGGCAATCCCCGCCTCGATGGCTGGAGCGCGGGCTGATTTTTGTGTTGTCGCGCCGCGACCGCGAGACGGTCGCCGGAGATCTGCTGGAAGAGTACCGTGAGGAGCAGGCGCCGCGTCTCGGAGCGCTTCGGGCAAATCTCTGGTATCTGCGCCAGTCGATCAGTTTTATCTCGATTCGAAGCACGGGAGGACCGCCTATGAGAGCGGCGTTGACATGGATTTCGCTGATGACCGCGGCGACGGGCATCTGGCTGGCCGTGATGGAAAACCTTCTGAAGCACGCCGGATATGGCGGACGTACCGCGTTGGCGGTGTCGATTGCGCTGGAGGCGCTGGCTACCGTGGCGTTCCTCGTGCTCAACGGGGGCTCGGTATTTCGGATGGTGATCCTGGCCGGTGCCGCGGGAATGGGCGCACTTGGCATTTCGGCAATCACGCGCAACGTGACGGGACCGCATTTCGAAGGGTTCGTGCTCATCGCAGGTTCTCTATTCATCGTGCAGGCTTTGATGACGTTCGCGGTGGTGCTGCGGCGCCGCTACAGAGGGGCAGTTTAGAAAACAACAACTGAGGAGTTCGAACATGATGTCGGCACCGAGTGTGGCCGCCTGGGCGGTGGTGTGTGTCGCCGCTATTTCCATGGCGGCAACCGATTATTCAGGGAAATGGTCTGGAACTTCACCCGAGATGGGAGCGGTGTACGCCGTGCTGCAGCAGGACGGCGCAAAGCTGTCGGGGAGCGCCGGTCCGAACGAGGCGCGCCAGTTTCCGATCACAACCGGCAAAGCGGAGGGTGATCATCTGATATTCGACGTAAAAATGGGCGGCGGAACGATGCGCTTCGATCTCACCGCGAACGGGGCGGAACTGCGCGGTACGGTTCATCTGTCGGAAGGCGATCAGAATGCGAGTGCAAGCGTCGTGCTCAAGCGTGTGGCCCAGTGAGGCGCCGCATCAGAATCGCGTTTGTCGCGCTTGCCATCGCGTTCTGTCTCCGGGCGCGACCCCCGCACGTTGAAGCGGACATCCATTACGCGCCGGGACCTTCGCAGATCCTGGATCTGTACGTGCCTGCCAAACCGGGTTTCACGACCATCGTTTACACCTACGGCGGCGGATGGCATTCGGGAAGCGGCAAGAGTTCGGCGCCGATCGCCGAGGAGTTGATGCAGCTCGGTTACGGTTGCGCCCTGGTTTCCCATCGGCTCTTTCCGCCCGACGTTTGTCCCGCGCCCGCCGAGGACCTTGCGGCAGCCTTTGCGTGGGTGAAGGCGAATATCGCTTCCCGCGGCGGCGATCCGGGACGCATCGTTCTCGCCGGACACAGCTCGGGTGCCCAACTGAGCCTGTTGATTGCAACCGACCCCCGCTACCTCCGGGTTCACCACTCGACGCCAGCCGATATTCGTGCCGTCATTGGCCTGAGTCCGCCGGTGGATTTGTCACGTCATGCAGACGGCCTCGGATATGGTGATGTTCTCTTTTCGGGTCACGGAGCCGATCCATTTCAGCGCCTCGCAGCATTGATGGAGGAGGCGAGTCCGATCCGGCACGTGTCGCGCGGGATGCCGCCAACTCTTCTGGTGGTCGGCGGACAAGACTTCCCAATGTTGGAAAGCGACGCCCGCGCATTTGCACGAAAGGCGGAAGAATTCGGAGATCGGGTGCAGGTGATCGTTGCCCCAGGAAAAGATCATCTTGGCGTCGCTCTCGGGATGACGGACGGCCGGGACGTGGTCCTCGCGACTGTACTGGAGTTCATTCGCGCACAACAGGCGCGGTAGAAATGCGCGACTCGTATCACTCCTGTCACGACGCTCTCCCGCGGCTCGGGGCGAGGTCATGCTGTAGCTCCTGATCATGGGAGCGAAGCCGGAGCCGCCGCGGAGCGCAGCCTCGTCACCCGCTGGTTAGGAGTCAGCCGCCGTTTCGCTTTCCCCAAAACGCCACTCCCGCCGCCACCGTCAATACCTGCACGCCGATAATCAGGGCCACGCACACCGGCCATCCGCCGCGATTCCAGAAATACCCCGGCAGTTCCGCGCCGAAGCTGCCGCCCAGGTAGTAGAACATCACGTACAGCCCGACCGCCGCCGCCCGGGCGTCTCTCGCCACGGTGCCGATATAGCTGGTGGCGGCCGATTGCGTGATCCATACCCCGGTGCAGCACATCGCCAGTCCGGTAATCACCGACCACAGGTGCGGCGCCAGCGTCAATGCCATGCCCGCCGCGCCCCCTAGAGTCGCAACGGTGAGCGCGTAGCGATGGCCCATGCGATCGATCATGCGCCCCGACATCGGTGTCACCGCCGCACCCACCAGGTACACCGTGAAGACGAGCCCCAGTCCCTTGGTGCTGAGGCGAAAGGGCGGCGCGGCCAGGTAAAAATTCACGAAAGTAAATGCCGCCACCAGTGTGAACAGGAGTCCGAAGCCGACGGCATACGTCGCGGCCAGCCGCGGATGCCTCAAGTGGCGAAGCATGGCGCGCGGCACCGATCCTTCGGTTCGCGGCGGCGCAGCCCGGCGGTCGCCCGGCAGCCACGCCCACATCGCGATGCCGCCCAGAAGCGTCAGTGTCCCCAAAGCCACGAACGACCATCGCCAGGAGGTCCACTCCGCAACGAACGCCGAGACCATGCGTCCGCTGAAACCGCCCAGCACCGTGCCGCCGACGTATGCCGACATCGCCGACCCCGCGCCTTCGGCCCATTCCTCGTTGATGTAGGCGATGGTCACCGCGAAAATCCCCGGAGTGAACACGCCCATCCAGAAGCGCCAGAACAAAAGCTGTCCCAACCCGCTCGAGGTGGCCGCCAGCAGCGACGGCACGGCCAGCAGCAACGCCGACCGGACGATCACCCGTTTGCGCCCGAACCGGTCGGCCAGCACTCCCACCAGCGGCGCCGCCAGCACCACGGCAAAGGTCGAAATGGCCATCACCCGCGTCACCGCCTTGGCCGAAACCTGGAAGGCAGTGGAGAGCATCGGCAGCAATGGCTGCGGCGCGTACAGCGTGAGGAAGGCGCAGAAACCCGCGAACACCACCGCCAGGGTGCGTGTCCGCGAGCGAGCGCGCTTTGATTCCGAGCCAGTCGCCGTGCCGGGCATGAACTGCCTATTATCTCTTGCAACAGTGAGACGCGTACTATACTGGCCCCTATGGCCGAGGCTCTCATCGCTGCGAGACAGGCCTGGAATCGCGTTCCCGGGCTGGCGGCGCGATGAGCGGCGGCGAAGCTAAGCTGCGGCGGCGCCTCGGACCCTTCGACGCCACCATGATCGTGATGGGCGGCATCGTCGGCGCGGGCATTTTCATCAACCCGTACGTGGTGGCGAAGGCGGTCCACACGCCGTTCCTCATCCTGGGAGCGTGGGCGGCGGGAGGCGTGCTGGCGATGCTCGGCGCGTTCATCTGGGCGGAGCTGGCGACGCGCCTTCCGGAGGCCGGCGGACAGTACCTGTACCTGCGCGAGGCCTATCATCCGATGATCGCCTTCATGTATGGATGGGTTTTGTTGCTGGTCACGAATACCGGTGGCATGGCGGCCGTGGCCGTGACCTTCGCGCACTACTACCGCGAGATTACGGGATTCGGCGGCAGCGACGGGGCCATCGCCGCCGCGGCGCTGCTCGCGCTCACAGCCATCAACTGCCTGGGTGTTCGCGCGGGAAGCTCCGTGCAGAGCCTGCTGATGGTGCTCAAAGCCGGCGCCATCGCGGCCATGGTGGCCATCGGGCTGATCTTCGGGGGCGGGCACGTCACCCTAGAGCCGCTGCTCGATCGTCCGGTGTCGCTCAGCCTGCTCGCAGCCTTGGGCGCGGCGATGACTCCTGTCGCGTTCGCGTACGGCGGCTGGCAAACGGCCAGTTTCGTAGCCGGAGAGATGAAGAATCCGCGGCGCGACCTGTCGCGCGGGCTGTTCTTCGGCGTGCTGGGTGTCGTGGTGCTCTATCTTTCGGTGAATTTCGTCTGCGTGCGGGTGCTGGGGCCGGCGGGGCTGGCGGCCACCAACACTCCGGCGTCGGCCGTCATGCGGGTGGCGTTGGGCGAGCGCGGCGCGCGGTGGATTGCCGTCGGCATCGCGGTTTCGACCCTCGGATTCCTGAGCCAGGGAATCCTTACCGCTCCGCGCGTCTACTACGCGATGGCTCGCGATGGATTGTTCTTCGAGACGGTGGGACGGCTTTCGGCCAGAACCGGAGCTCCCATGGTGGCGATCGTGCTGCAAGGTTTCACGGCTTCGGCGGTGGCGATTCTTGGCCGCTACGACCAGATTCTGAACTACGAGGTTTCGGTCGATTTCATTTCCTTCGCGCTCACCGCGGCATCGCTGTTTGTCTTTCGCCGGCGGGACCGCGCGGGCACGCCCGTGGAACTCTATCGCACGCCGGGACACCCGTATACGACAACTCTGTTCGTGGCGGCTTGCGCCGCGATCGTCATCGGCACGATCGCCAACAACCCCGCCAACGCCGCCATCGGGCAATTGATTCTGCTCACGGGCATTCCCGTATATTGGTATTGGAGCCGCCGAAAACGCGCGGCCTCCGGTTCCTCCAATTCATGAGATACAAATACTCCGAGTACATGCACTGGGCCAAGACGAACCCTCGGCCCAAATACAACCTGGCGACCAGCGGCGTGGGTTACTTCCCCCTCCACGACCTTCCTTTCGACTATTCGCGGTTGGAAATCCACGGCGACAACAGCTACGGCTTCGGACCCCTGAAGCGCGCCATCGGAGAGCGCTGCGGCGTCGATGCGGATTGCGTCGTCACGTCGGAGGGCACTTCGATGGCGAATTATCTCGCCATGTCGGCCGTGTTGGATCCGGGCGACGAGGTGCTGATCGAGCAGCCGGCATACGGTCTGCTGGTGGATGCGGCGCAGTTCACAGGCGCCGTGGTGAAGCGCTTCCGCCGCTGCGAAGCGAGTGAATTCGCGCTCGATCCGGATGCCGTGAGGAAAGAGATAACTCCACGGACGAAGCTGATCGTGGTCACCAATCTGCACAATCCGAGCAGTGCCTTGGCGGGCAACGATGCGCTCCGCGAGATCGCCGGCCTGGCGGCATCGTCGGGCGGCTACCTGCTGGTGGACGAAGTCTATCTCGACGCGGTCTACGAGAACGGTCCTGGCTCGTCCGTCCATCTTGCGGACAACGTGGTGGTCACCAGCAGCCTCACCAAGGTCTATGGTGTGAGCGGATTGCGCTGCGGCTGGATACTGGCCAAACCGGATCTGGCGCGGGCCATGTGGCGACTGAACGACCTGTTCGCGGCCACCCCGTCGCATCCCGGCGAACTGCTCAGCGTGGCGGCTTTCGAACATCTGCCGCTGCTCCGCGAACGCGCCAAACGAATCGTGGACGCGGACCGCGCGGCGCTGGCGGAGTTTCTGAATTCCGAACCGCGCGTGGCCGCCACCCGCACACAACATGGAACCACGGCATTTCTGAAACCGCTCGGCTGCGATTGCGAGGCGTTTGTCGCCAGGCTGCGCGCGGAGTACGAGACATCGGTGGTCCCGGGCAGGTTTTTCGAAATGCCGGATCATTTCCGCGTCGGCATGGGTGTGAATCACGAAATGTTCGCCGAGGGGTTGCGGCGGATCTCGCGGGCGCTCGCGTCACAGGCGTGAATCTTCCCCACAGATGAGCGCCATCGGCGCGCGTGTTACCGTCAAAGCAAGGATTGCGTTTTGTGAACTGGAAAGTTGCAGTATTGGCCGCGATAGCGGCCGCGGCCCTGCCGGCGCAGGCTCCCAAGATCGCGCTGATCAACCTGGAGCAGGCGCTGGCGTCGACGGCCGATGGCCAGAAGGCTGAGAAGAAACTGAACGCCGAATTCCTCCCGCGCAAGGCGGCGCTGGAAGCCAAGCACAAAGAGATCGCGGCCCTTCAGGACAAGATCGATAAGGGCGGCATGAGCGACGAAGATCGCCAGAAGCTGGTGGACCAGCTCGACGACAGGACCAGTGAAGTGGACGACGAGACCACCCAGGCGGATGCCGATCTCTCGCTGGCGCAGCGAAGGGTGCTGCACGATCTGGCGCCGAAATTGATCGTGGTCGCCGTGCATTACGCCCACCAGAAGGGTTACGACATGGTGTTCGACATCAGCGCGACCGATCTACCGCGGCTGTACCAGGAGAACGCGCCCGATATTACGCAGGAAGTAGTGGCCGAATACGACCGGACAGTGGGCGTGGCCGCCGCCAGGGAAGCGGCCAGCGCGGCCGCCAAGAAGAAATAGCCAAACTAGTTTCGCAGATCCAGCACTTCGAAGTGGAATCGGTCGGGCGGCAGCAGAGCGGGTTCCGGTCTCGACAGATGCGACCAGGTTTGGTAGGCGCTGTCGGCTACGGTCGAATTCAGATAAAAGAGAAACTGGCTCGAGAAACAGCCGATCGGCGGCGGCTGCCGGAAGGTCAGGCGCAGACCGACCGCGCGCTCGAGGGTTGCCTGGCCGACAGCCGAACGCCGGCGCCAGGTTACGCCTTTATCGGCGAGCAAGGTGACGAAACTGGAGCGGCCGGCATGCGGCCATAAGTCGGGGTGGAGAAGCGGGCGCAGGTTGTCTTCCGATTCGAAAGTAATCTCGCACTGCCGGATCCATTCGAGAACGGAATCGCCCCAAAACCAGCTCGAGACCAGGCCCTTATACTCTTCGGTGAGTTTGAGAGCGAGATCGAATTTGCGCCGTTCCACCACTTCGGCCGGATCGTCGCTGAGGCCCAGCATGTCTTCGGCTTCCGACATCACCGATGCCAATTCCCCGGCTCCTTCTTCCGGATCGATCTCCGCGGCGTGTACCAGCAGCGGCGGAAGCTCGTGGGTCTTGCTGCCGGGGATGCTGATATACGTTCCGCTCATGTGCTCTCCTGCCATACATATCGACGCAACCCACCCGCCATTCTGTTTCAAGACGCACAAAAATTAGCAGCCGGGCGGTGGGAGTGCTGATCCAAAGGCCCCCGCTGACGTCGTTATCGCTTTCAACACGTCCGCTGCCATCGTGCGGCGTACGACTTCAATCGCCGCTCGCAATGGCGCTGGAGGCCGCGAGTTAAATCGGATTGGTTACAACCAAAAGAGTTAGCCGATTACCGTCCGCGACTGCCGGTGCGCGGCCGCCGATCGCGCCTTGCGGCCCGCCAAACCACGAAATGTCTCAACCATTTGTGAGCGGCGACGTCTACAGATCCATGCATATTTTGCAGGATTGCCGCTATGCCATTCGAATGATTCGCAAGAATCCCCGTTTTTCAGGGCTCATCGTGTTCGTTCTGGCATTGGGAATCGGGGCCGATACCGCGGTGTTCAGCGTCGTCCACGAGGTGATTCTGAAACCGCTGCCCTATCGCGAGCCGGCGCGCCTCGTGGCCGTTTGGGACACCTATGTGCCGCAATTCGCCAAGCTCGGCATTTCGCCGACGGAACTTGGCGCCTGGCGCGAGCAGCGGGATGTGTTCAGCGACAGCGCGTGGTACCGCTTTGTGCCGCAGGATGGCGGACTGGCATTCGCCGGAAGCGAGCCGGTAGCCGTGCACGCGACCTTCGTCTCCGCCAATCTGTTTCCCATGCTGCGGATCGCCCCCATGCTGGGGCGCGGCTTCACGGCGGCTGAAGATCCCCGGTCGATGCTGTTGAGCGATCGGCTCTGGCGCCGGCAATTCCACGAAGATCAGGGAATTGTCGGCAGAACCGTCGACTTCAATGGCGCAACGTTTACGGTAGTGGGTGTCATGCCCGCGGAAGCGCAGCTACCGGACTGGGCCGACCTGTGGCTGCCGCCAGGTCCATTGCTGGGCGACGAGTTGACGAATCCGGTGCGCCACGCGCTCGGATTTGTGGCGCGGCTGCGGCCGGGGATCAGCCAGGAGCAGGCTCGGGCGCGGCTGACCACAATCGCCGCGCGCCTGGCGGCCGAGCACCGGACAACCAGCACCGGTTGGGGAATCCGCGTGAGCGGTTTGCAGGAGGACCTCACGGGCAACGTACGTCCGGTGTTGATCCTGTTGCTGGGCGCGGCGTCATTGCTGCTATTGATTGCCTGCGCCAATGTGGCCAGCCTGTTGTTGGCCCGGGCGTCGAGCCGCGCGAAGGAGATCGCTATCCGCGCGGCCGTGGGAGCCAACGGAGCCCGCATCGCGCAGCAACTGGTGACGGAAAGCCTGGTGCTGGCCCTTGCCGGCGGAGCGGGCGGATGGCTGGTAGCCAAAACGGCTTTGCTGGTGGCAATGCCGCAGCGGGCCGCCCTGGATGCAACCGTCATGGTGTTTCTGTGGGCGGCCACCCTGGCGACGGGATTGTTTTTCGCGCTGGCGCCGGCCATACAAGCAGTGCGCTCCGATCCGCAATCCGCGATCCGGTCGGCCTCGGTGACTGGCAGCGGAATGGCCATGCGGTCGGCGCTGGTGACGGTGGAATTTGCGTTGACTCTGATGCTGGCAATCGGCGCATGTATCCTGGCGAGGAGCTTTGTCCGCCTGATGCACGTGGACCCGGGGTTTCGCGCCGAGGGAGTGCTGACCGCGCGCATTCTGGCGCCGCCCTCGCGGAACCCCAACGAGCTGTTTCATCGCATGCGAGAGGCACTGCTGGCGCTGCCGGGGGCGAAAGCCGCCGCCGTCACGAACACGCTTCCGCTGATCGCCGACCGCGCCAATTCGTCGCGCTTCAACGTGCCCGGCAGCCCGCTGATCCATCCCGACGCTTTGCCCGGAGCGCAGATCCGGTTTGTCAGCCCGGATTACTTCGAAGCCATGGGGGTCGGGATCCGATCGGGGCGGGTGTTCACGGAACGCGATTTGAACCAGAAGGTGGTCTTGGTGAACGAGACTCTGGCGAAACGCTTTTGGCCGGGGCGGGACGCGGTCGGCATCCGATTCATTACCGGACCATGGGGACTGGCGCCGACCTGGTCGACGATCGTGGGAGTGGTGGCCGATGTGAAGCAATTCGGCCTGGATTCGGAACCGACCCTAGACATCTACTATCCCGGCCCTTTCGGGCGATTCCTGGTGGTGAAGACTGCAGGCGACGCCCCCGCGTTAGCCGCGGCCTTGGAACGGACGCTGCACGCCGTGGACCCCGGCGTGGCAGTTGCCGACGTTCGAACCATGTCGCAGATCGCGAGCGAAACGGCGCGCACCCGGCGGTGGACGATGGGGCTGCTGGCCACGTTCGCCGGCCTGGCTTTACTGCTTGCATTGACGGGGATTTACGGCGTGATGTCGTGGTGGGTGGCGCAGCGAACGCGCGAGGTGGGAATCCGCATGGCTCTCGGCGCGCAGCGGCGGGAAGTTGTCGGGCTGGTACTGGGGCATGGCATGAAACTGGCCGCAGCCGGATTGGCGCTGGGAATCGGAGCGTCGATTTTGCTGCGGGGAGCACTGGCGGCGCTGGTGTATGGAGTGAGCCCGGGCGATCCGGCGACATTTGCGGCGGCCGCGGCGGGGATGTTCGCCGTAGCGATTCTGGCTTGCTACCTGCCGGCGCGAAAGGCCAGCGGAGTGGATCCGCAGGTGGCGTTGCGGCACGAATAGATCGGAATCAGACAGGGTGGCCCGCCTCCGCTTTCCGTCGGAGGCAGGCTGCAACACCCGCCGGGACCGGCTAGCGAACGCTATACCGCCGGCTACAACCCTGCCGCACCGGCGCCGCTTCCCCTCAAAGCGGATGCCCGAACCGGCAGGTCGAGGTTTCTGGCGTCGTTGGTGTCCGACATCAGAAACTCCAGTTCGACCGGTTCGCCGTGACTATCGAGCCAACGAGCGCCCGAGCGAATCAGTTCAGCCGCATCCGTGAAACCGGCGGCGGCGACGCGCAGGCGGTTCGGACCGTGTGCAAGCAGGACACCTTCCACGATGACTCCTGCAGGATATTTGAGTAACAGGTACATCTCTGGTCACCTCCCTGGGGTTAACTGTCCAAAGTATGCCTATATTCCTCGATTCGGAATACGCTCTCGTTGGATATGGGTCCGTGGTACCAGCGCGTTCTCCGGCCGAAGGCCGGGCCGGGGCTCGGGCTCAGCCTAATTTCTGTGGAGCTTGAAGAGCTGCCAAAGTGTAAGCGGTTTTACCCGTTTATGAGGCGCAACTATCGCGACCCTCAGCGCCAGAAGCCTCATTGGCCACTGCTTCAGCAAAGGCGACCACATAATTCGAGCATCGGACTGTGTGGGATCACGCTCGAGGTTCTTTTGCAGGTCCTGCAATTGCTTGAGCTGCAAAGGCCCCATCTTTGTTCCGGTGAGCATGTACTGTCGTTCGTACGCGGAAGCCATCGCCTTCGGGGTGCCGCCGTGGCTCGCGAGGAAGCCGTTCTGAACGTTGTCGAGATGCTTCTCCAATTCCACCTCGACCCTCGAATTCGGGTCGGTCAGCCATGCGAGCAAGTCGAATGCTTCCTTGCAGCCGACGTTGGTCTGGTAGATATACCCTTTCAGGCCTGTGCCTGCTGTTCGTTCCTCCGAGACAAACACATAGGCATGGCCAAGACCGGCGCCGATGATATTGATTCGGACCAGCACCGGGCCGTCGGTCATCTTCATGGCCTCGATTTCCCCGGCGTATTTTTGCCGGTTTTTGAGTGACGTGACCTCCGGACCGGGCTTGGGGCTTGCGATCTCGGTAAGCGTCTTCCCGGCGAGGATGTCACACAAATGATCGGCGCTGTCCCAACACGCCCATCCCTCTTGAACTCCTGCTTTCAATTCAACGATCTCGCCCTTGTAGGATTCGACCGCGTCATCGCTGATCGCTATGCCCTTGAGCACGCTGAGCGCATAAAGATCGGTATGCATATCCTTCCAGCACAGTTCGACGGTGTGCCGGATTGCGCGGTGAAGCTTCGACTCGATTTGCAGGGAAGCCGGCGCAGGTACAGCCAGTTGAGCCATTCAACCGCCTCGTTTGGTGAAAACATCGCCGCCGACGCGCTCCGTTTCGACAGGAGCGCGCCGGCGGAAGGGCCAATGCTGGAAAGGTCGAAGCTCTACGCCCAGCAGATCAGGCCGGGCAGGACCGGCGTCGTCATATCGGGATGCCGGGGACGAATCCGGATCGTGTACCCGTGCAGGCCGCTGCGCTGGCAGGGAGCTTCGACAGCGAAGGTATGTTCGCCCTGGCCGGTCGAGGCCACCGGCTGCATGAACACGGCGGCGCCATCGACAATTTCACGGGCGGAATTCAAACGGCCGAGGTAAAGTTCCATGGCGACATCATCGACGCCGAGGCCGCCCAGCCGGACGCGAGCCTCCACGTGCACGTCTTCCCCTACGCGAAAGCTCGTGCCCTTGGCTTGTTCCACGGCGACAATCCTCACCTGCGGCCACTCGCGCCGGACACGTTCGAGCCACGCCGCGAGATTGCGGGCGCGGGCCGAGCCGTCGGCGTCGAGCGCCTTGAACTGCTCATAACTGCTCAAATAGAACCGCACCACGTAATCGCTCACCATGCGATGCGTGTTCACATAGCTGCACAGCGAGCCGATCGAGGCTCTCATGCGCTCGATCCACTTGCGGGGAAGACGGTCGGAGCCGCGGGTATAGAAGGCCGGAATCACAGCCCGCTCCAGCAGATCGTAGAAAGCCTCGGCTTCCACCTGCTCCCCGTAAGCGGCGTCCGAATACGTTTCGCCGCTCCCGATGGCCCACCCGATGGTGCGCGGATTGGCGGGATCGTGCCAAACCTCGTCCCACCAGCCGTCCAGCGTGCTGAGGTTCAGAGCGCCGTTGGCCGCCGCCTTCATACCGCTGGTGCCGCTGGCCTCGTAGGGCCGGGCGGGCGTATTGAGCCACACGTCCACGCCCTGCACCAGGTAGCGGGCCACGGCCATGTCGTAGTCTTCGAGAAACACCATGCGCCGGCCAAGCTCCGGATCGCGCGAAAGCTGGGTCACCTGGCGGATCAGTTCCTTTCCGGCGTCGTCGCGCGGATGGGCTTTGCCGGCAAATATGATCTGAACGGTGTGCTTGTCGTCCATCAGGATGCGCTTCAAACGGGTCAGATCGCGGAAGATGAGCGTGGCGCGCTTGTAGGTCGCGAAGCGCCGCGCGAATCCGATGGTCAGGGCGTCGGGATCGAGGATTTCATCGGCGGAATCGACTTCGAATTGCGGCGCGCCGCGGCGTATCCGCTGCTCCCGAACGCGCCGGCGGGCCCACGATACCAGACGCTCGCGCCGCAGTTCGTGCGTACGCCAAAGCTCTTCGGGCGGAATGGAATGGGCGCGGGTCCAGACGTCGTTGTTGGCCGGCTCCTCGCGCCAGTCGGGGCCGAGATAGCGGTCGTAGAGCCGCTTGATTTCCATGGATGTCCAACTGGGGAAATGCACGCCGTTGGTGATGTGGCCGATGGGGACCTCGGCGACCGGCACACCCGGCCAGAGCCGCTGCCACATGTCCCGGCTCACCTCGCCGTGCAGTTTGCTGACGCCGTTGGCGCGGGAAGCGAAGCGGAGAGCCAGGACGGTCATGCAGAACTCGCCTTCACCGGGTTTGGATCGGCCGAGAGACAGGAAATCCTCGCGCGAAATGCCCAGGCTGCGGGTATAATCGCCGAAATACCGGTCCATGAGGTCCGGGGCAAAATAATCGTGGCCCGCTTCCACCGGAGTATGGGTCGTGAACACGGTTCCCGCGGAAGCCAACACCTGCGCCTGGTCGAAGGAGAGCTTGCGGGTTTCCATGAGATCGCGGACGCGTTCCAGCACCAGGAATGCGGAGTGGCCTTCGTTGATGTGGTAGACAGCCGGCGACAGGCCGAGGGCCCGGAGAGCCCGGTAGCCGCCGATGCCCAGCAGGATTTCCTGCTTGATGCGCATTTCCTTGTCGCCGCCGTATAGCTGGTCGGTGATGTCGCGATCCTCGGAGCGCGCATTGGCATCGATGTTGGTATCGAGGAGGTAAAGCGGCACGCGGCCGACCTGCACGCGCCAGACCTGAGCGTAAACCGGCCGACCGGGGTATTGCACCTGGATGAGCAGGGGTTGTCCGGCGGCATCCGCCACCTGCGTCAGCGGAAGATTGTGGAAGTCGTTATCTTCGTATGCTTCCTGCTGCCATCCGGCCTGATTGAGGTATTGCTTGAAATAGCCCTGTTGGTACAACAGCCCGACGCCGGTGAGCGGCACGCCGAGATCGCTGGCGGATTTGAGATGGTCGCCCGCGAGCATCCCCAAACCGCCGGCAAAAATCGAGAGCGATTCCGTCAAACCGAACTCGGCCGAAAAGTAGGCGGCGGAACAATCGGCCGCGCGCGGACCACAGAAGCGCCCGAACCAATGCCGGCTGGATGACATGTAGGACGAGAGCTTTTCGCTGACGCGGCGGAGATGGTCGAGAAAAGCGTCGTTGACGGCGGCCTCCTCCAGCTTGTCCTGCTCGATGGTGCCAAGCATAAGCACGGGATTGTGCCCGCTGGATTCCCAGAGATCGCGGTCGAGCCTGCGAAACAACTCGACGGTCTCATTGCTCCAGGACCAGTAGACATTGTGAGCGACCTCGCGCAATCCTTCAATCGCGGGCGGAAGGGAAGGGATGATGCTGATGGTGCGGATCGGTTTGGCGTCTGACATGAACGCTCCTTCGGCCGGCATTCTTCCGGCAAGCGTGCGGGCGCGCCGGCCCCGGCAGGAATCCGGGCGCCCAAATCTTTATTCTGGACTCATTTGTCTAGAATTGCACAGCGCGAATCAACCAGCATAACTTTGATCAGCGTCAAAAGGTTGGCCGGAGTGAACCGGCGCGCGAACCGGCTGTCTGTAAG
>Ga0335078_10002948_pt1 | contig 25534 bp, 20 predicted proteins | sample Lox_Sample_32_FD_206711 | JGI IMG/M metagenome (GOLD analysis project Ga0335078, IMG submission 206711) | Soil microbial communities from Loxahatchee National Wildlife Refuge, Florida, United States - Lox_Sample_3.2 | ecosystem: Environmental > Terrestrial > Soil > Wetlands | place: USA... | reverse complement strand
GGATTATGATCTGGGATACTTCGATCTGGAGACGCGAGTGCTCGAACCGCTCGAAAATCCCTTCGGCCCAAAACTGTTACCCATGTCTTAGGTACGTTCTGTCACCCATGTCTCCGGGCTGGACCATCAAAGCCGGTCACGACATGGTGGATTCGCACCGCGGTGAAAACCTGGGGTGGGCGCTCGGCTTGATCGGCCTCAACCCGCACCTCATAGCCGGTTACCTTTTGGTGGTACTTCTGGCGCAGGATGGTGACCACGTCGAAGGCGGTGCAGCCGGCTAGTCCGGCGGCCAGCAGTTCGATGGGCTTGGGGCCGGTGCCTCCGGCGGTGTCGTCCAGCAGGAAGTTGTGCCCGCTTCCGGTCTGGGCCACGAATTGGCGCTGCTGTTTAAGTGGTTGAGTCAGTTCGACTTTGCCCGTGATCATGGTTCATCTCCTTCTGTTCTTTCGGAAAAATCACAGGAATAAATGCGAACCGAGGGATTTTGTTACAAGAAAAATTGGGGCGGCCTATCAACGCTTTGACGGCTTCCCTTTTCGGGCAGGAGGGGTTTGGTGACCTGATGTCCTTCGTGTTTTGCTTTGTCTAACTTAGTGTCCTTCATGGTTGCTTTTTGCTGGCTGCCACCGCAGAAAATCAAAAGCAACTGCAAAAATCAAAAGCAGCCACAAAAGAACCACTAAGGTACACAAAGCTAAATGAAGGAAAAGCGGAAGACGGGCATGGCGGGCGGGCTTTGCTTGCGAAGGGCACAATCGAGAATTGATAATGCGGAGAGAACTCAAATGAAACTCTCATCCGAAAAAGCGAAGCTCTCTTTCGTAGTTGCGTCCCTCGGCTTGGGATTAGTGACCATCTCCATGGCGTATCAAGCGAGCTCCATTCCGGCCTCGCGCTTGACCACCCCCGACGAACTGGCCAAACTTCTTCAGTCCTCCAAAGGGGCGAAGCCGTTGATCATTCAGGTGGGCTTCCACACACTCTATGAGCAAGCACACATTCCCGGCTCGGAATACATCGGCCCTGCTTCAAGTACCAGTGGCCTCCAACAACTGCGCAAACGCGTTGAATCCCTGCCGCGAAACAAGTTCATCGTGATCTATTGCGGGTGCTGCCCATGGGACCATTGTCCCAACATGAAACCCGCACACGACGCGCTGCGTGCGATGGGTTTTACCAACGTGAAGGTGCTGCATATCGCCGATAATTTCGGGGCGAACTGGGCGGACAAAGGTTATCCCGTGGCCAAGGGCGAATAGCCGTCGCTCACTCCAGAGGAGGACGAGTTGCCGAGGAAGCTGTTTGGCGTCATTGTGTTGATCGCAGCTGTTGCGGTCGGTTACCTAATTTACCGTGAGCGCAGGCTGGGGCCCCACGCCGCGGCCCTGGTGAACGCAGGTTCGCCTCTGCCTGCGCCGGAGTTTTCCCTTCCCAGCCTCGATGGTGAGAAAATCGATCTCGCTTCCTACCAAGGAAAAGTCGTTCTGCTCGATTTCTGGGCAACCTGGTGCGCTCCCTGCATCGAGGAGATCCCCCACCTGGTCGAATTGCAGAACAAATACGGCAGCCAGGGCCTGCAGATCATCGGCGTCTCCATGGACGACGGCCCGGAACCGGTGCGCGCCTTCTACCGGCGAATGAAAATGAATTATCCGGTGGTGATGGGCGATGAGAAAACCGGCGAACTCTACGGAGGAGTTCTGGGGTTGCCCATCGCTTTCCTGATCGCGCGCGATGGGCGAGTCTACAAGAAACACATCGGAGCAACCGATATTGCGGTGATTGAAAAAGAGGTCGTGGATTTGTTGCAGAAGCCCGCAAGGACAGCCGACTTGGCTGTCCAGCCGCCAAGCGGGGTCGGGTTGCCCAAAAAATCTTGAGATCGCGGGGCAGCCGAAGCGAATTACCCTCCCGCGCAGAACTACCGCCTGGCATCACTCGCAACCGCGCGTTCGTACTCCACAAGCAATTTCCGCCGTATTTCGCCCGCCTTGTTCGCCGAGGGACGCTCCTCCGGCGCTGTACGGCATTGTAGGATGGCCACCTCCAGGCTGGCGAGAAAGGCCCGGCAAGGCTCGCAACCATCCATATGCTTTTCCAGTTCGGCGCAGAGTGAATCGTCGAGCTGCTCGTCCAAATAGTCCGAGAGTTCGGCGAACATCGCCTTGCAGCGCCCCGGCCTGGGGTGATTGATGCCAGGGTGCGGCGTAGCACGTCTTCTGGCACCGGGCGTCCACGCCTTCATTAATTCCTTTCTCACAAACAGCCGCGCGCGATGCAGCCGAACCCGCACCGTTCCCGCCCGCAACCCGGTGATCTCCGCGACCTCTTCGTCGCTCAGCCCTTCCATATCGCGCAGCACGAGGACAATGCGATATTGCGGGGGCAGGTGCTGAATCGCGTCGCGTAAGCGGCCGGCCTGCTCACTCCGGATGGCGAATGCTTCAGGATTGATGCTTCCATCCCCGCTCAGTTGCTCGAGTTCCTTGCGATCGGGCATCAGTGCTTCGAGCGAGAGATCCGGCTTGGGAGCGAACTTGCTCCGGCGGCGGCTCATCAGGCAACGATTCTTGGCCACTTTGTAGAGCCACACCACAAGCGCTTTCGGACTATCAAATTTGGGCAACTGGGGGACGGACTTGAGCAGCACCTCTTGCATGGTGTCCTCGGCATCTTCCCGCTGGCCGCAGACTCGCATGCTGAAGGAAAAAACAGTGTTTTGCAGCAGAGCCAGTGCCTGCTCCAATGCAGCATCGTCCCCTTTCTGCAACAACTCCACCGCCTGCACTATTTCAGAGCGCATCACGTTCAATGTAGCATTTTTGCCGGGTGCGACTCTAAGTTGGCAGTGGTTTAGGGAACACTGGACAAACGCTTCGATCAGCCCCCCAACAAAAACTCCGGTGGGGCGACAACCGCCACACCGGAGCGCATACCAGCAAATGGTAGATCTAGGGGAGGTAATAACGGAAAGAAGTGAAGATCATGTTGTCAATGCCGTGCGGCTCAAGGCCGTCGCCGGACCAGGTATTCCGCGTAACATAAGAATACTGCGGTCCCCACTGAATTCTTCCCTTGGGTCCGTTGTAGAACTTGATGAAGAACCCAGTTGTTCCTTCGATAACTACGCGGGTGTCGCCCGTGCAACTCCCCAAGCTGCCAGGAGAAAACCCGCCGCTGCCGGGCAGTGTTTCTGTGTAGCAACCGGAGTTGCTGAACAGCGGTGAGCCATAGCCTTCACCCTTCGACCCGTTCAGGAAGGCGTCGCGGCCGGCATACTCGGCGCCGCCGTTAAAGTAGACGTCGAACTTGGGATAGTGGAACTCCAGAGTCCCCAGGCCTTGGTAGCTGCGGATCATGCTTAGCACGCCATCCGGCCTCTCGGTGACGTCAGGCAAACCAGCCGTCCCGTAGCGGCCAATGCCGTGGCCACCCAGGACGTGAGCTCCCAGATCCATATGCTTGTTGAACAGCGAGACGCGGATGTTGCCTCCGATGCCGCCGCCGATCCCGGAGTCGTTATAGGCGCCTGCCGGTGATGCTCCGGTAACCCCGTTGCAAGCCACGCCGGTGGCAGCGGTAGCGCAGGGGAAGATGCGGTCGCGGAAGTCGCTCACGATCCCGTAGACTTCAAAGTGTCCCCAGCCGGGCTCAAAAGCCAGTTTGGTGATGAAGTCAGGCGCGGGGTTAAAGGCATAGTTGCCGTTAAAGGCGTTGTACAGACCGCCCGAGTTGCCAGCCGCTCCGATGAGAAAGTTGGAGTTCTGTCCGTGCCCCCCGGACGTGGCTTGCGAGTTCTCAACCGAGAATCCCCACCAGATTTTGTTGTTGAAGTTCTTCACCACCCGGAAACCGTACTGCCGTGCCCAGCTGAAGCCCACCGTGTACTGCGGGTCAATGGTCATGGGCAGAGCTTCAGTCCGGTTGTCGAGGCCCTTCTTGGTTTCCGTCACCAGGCTCCACATCTGGCCGCCGGTGAAGCTCCAGCCATCGTTCAGAGCCGCCTGCCCCCACACCTGGCGCTGACGCAACGTGTAGCTGTTGCTTTCGTTGTTATTGGAGGTGGCACCGGCGGAAAGGAAGTCCGCCTCAACGTAGCCAGTCAGCTTGGCACCCTTCAGCTTGCCTTCGGCCAGCATAGCGACGCGCGACTGGCGGCCGGAGCCGAAGAACTCCGGAAGAGAATTCTGGGAGCTTCCGGGTAGGGTTAACGAGTTGAATGGGGTGTTGATGTCGGAAGCCAGGCCACGGTTCCGCCACACCGTTTCTGCCGCCAGAAAGCCGCCCGGGGTGATGGTAATTCCTTTGTAATGCAAAGCGAGCGGGCTCTCCATGGCCGTGACGCTCTTCTGCGTTTCCTGCAGGGTCAGGGCCGTGTTAGTGGCGTTCTGCTTCAGGTCGGTAACGTCATTCTTGATGGCGGTAACGTCCTGCTGCTGTTGCGCAGCCTGGGCGGCTGCCTGGTCGGCTTTGCTTTGCGCCGCAGCGGCGGCACTCTGCGCTTGCTGCGCTGCCTGTTGCTGCTGTTGCACTGCCTGGTCCCTTCGTTCGAGCTCTTGTTTAAGTTGCTCTATTTGCTGTTGTTGTGCGGCAATCGCATCGCGTAGCGACTGCACATCCTCAGCCGTTACCGCGGCCTTCTTCTTCGCTTTGCGCTTGGTCGCGCTGCCGCCGGCCTGCTGAGCCTGCGCCGCAGTCACGCCAGCGACTAACGCGAGCCAGCACACCAAAACGATAATTCGCCTCATTTCTCCTCCATTTTAAAAACGGATAGACCGCGCACCAATAGCTCCTAACAACTGACTTTGCATGAATGGTTACTATCGTCAGAAGCACTGGATGCTAGCGGTTCATTGTTAACAACCGATGAATATCCGTTGAATATGCGGTTAATTGGGCAGGGCTAAGTCACGGACTGCGAGATCCCGGTGAACAACCGCTGCAGAAACTGACGACCGTTGGAAGGCAGGCAAGAAAGATCGCGGAAGCGAGCCGGCACCCAGGCAGGGGGACAAAATGGCGCCAGACCTACAACCGCCAAGGCCAGATTCCAATTCACAGCCATCACCTCTCACAGCCCGGAATCCTAGACGCGCAGAATCATCACCTCCGTGGACTTGATCAACGCCGCCGCCCGCTGCCCCACTTTCAGGCGCATTTCCCGGGCCGCGTCCGCCGTAATCACCGAATTGATGCGCTGGCCACCGATAGAAAGAGAAACCTGCGCCATGAGGCCCTCCACTTTGAGCCCGACGATCCGCCCAATCAACTGGTTGCGGGCACTGATGCGGCGAAAATCGGCGCGCCGCTCCGGCAGCGGGGCACGTTTGGCGGCAAGGTGGAGATGCCGGTCCAGTTCTTCCTCTGGGATGCGATGGTGCCCGCCCGCGGTCGTAACCGTGTTGATTTGTCCGCTAAGGATCCAGCGTTTGAGGGTGGAGTAGCTGATTCCCAAAATCCGGGCTGCATCCCGCGGCTTCAACAGGCTGAGGTTTTGCTCGCGCACGGCTATCCTTATCGTGCTAAGACCGCGTGACGTTTAACCGCCCGCCGTTGGTCCGGCGAGGGGCGCTGATATGTCCGTTTACGCTTTCATCAAATGTGCTGTCAATACGATTCGAGTCGAATTGATAGGAATTTAGCGGCAATTCGCGCCAAGTTGGCGTTCGGAGCGGGTAACTCTGGCGGCGTCCGGTTCGACTGTCCTAAAACTGCACAAATGTTCCACGTGGAACGTTCTGCGCGGTATAAGTCGAGTGGATTCAGCGTTTCCCACTTTGGGACAATTTGGCCGATCTGGGGAACGCGAAAGCGAACAAATTCAACTTGGACCGGGTAAGACTTGGTGGGCAGTGCAGGACTCGAACCTGCGACCTCCTGCTTGTAAGGCAGGCGCTCTAACCACCTGAGCTAACCGCCCGATGGCGGGCAAGGCTTTCTTGCGGAAAACCAGTTCACAGATGTCAGTTCTCAGTTCTCAGTTGTCGCAGCCTGGAACGCATCCACGCTTCAGTATAAGCGACGACCCGAAAAACGGGAAAGAAACCAGACTGCTGCCACGACTGTGGGCCTTATTGCGCTCCAAGAAACTCCAGTGTCACGGATTTATACGGCTCGCCACGGATCGCAAAAGGCCTCGGTTCTTGATCCGCGAAAATCCCCAGGAATCCGTGGCAAGGAATTTTTACGACATTGTAGCCTGCTAGACTGGCGGCGTGCGCCGGTTGATCGTCAATGCGGACGATTTCGGGCTTACCTTGGGCATCAATCGGGCCATTCTCGACGCCCATGCTGCCGGCATGGTGACTTCGGCGACGCTGATGGCGAATGGGCCGGCCTTCGCTGCGGCCGTAAATGACGCGCGAGCATCGGGCCTCTGCGTTGGTTGCCATGTGGTGCTGGTTGACGGCGTTCCGGTGCTCGAAGCAGCGCGGGTTCCGACGCTGCTGGGCGATCACTCCGCCGGCCGCCTGCGCGACGGATTCGGCGGCTTAGCATTCGGCGCCCTGCGCAGCAAACTGGCGCCAGAAGAGATCCAGGCCGAAGCTACGGCGCAAATTCAGAAGCTGCAAGCAGCGGGCGTTGCCGTCACCCACGTTGACACCCATAAACACGTTCATATGCTGCCGCAGGTATTGCGCCCCCTGCTGTGCGCGGCGGCGGCGTGTGGGGTGCGGGCGATCCGCAATCCGTTTGAACCGCTGCGATTGGACCGGCTGGCCGCGCATCCGGCACTGTGGAAGCGCGGCGGCGAGGTTGCCGTTCTCCGCACTTTTGCCCGCGGCTTCCGCCGGGCGGTCGCGGAGGCTGGGATGATTACTCCCGACGGCACGCTCGGCATCATGGCAACCGGCGCATGGGGAGAGCGGGTGTTGCATTACATCATCGAAAATCTGGGCGATGGAACATGGGAACTGGTCTGCCACCCGGGCTACGTTGATCCGGACCTGCTGACAATCAAGACCCGCCTGCGCCAGTCACGGGCGAAAGAACTTGCGCTCCTTACCGCGCCCGGGAGCCGTGAACTGCTGGCCAGAAACGGCATCGAAAGTATTTCTTACCGCGATCTGGCGGCCTGACCCTGCATCCAAGCAACAGGTTACTTTCGGTCGAAATCCCTGCTCCCTAGGTAACAACGGGTGCCGTATACCGGGTTATGATTGTGCAGGTCTGCGTGTGGTTAGCGAGGGTGCAGCCGGCGGCAACCTTTCGGAGATTCATGGTCGTATAGGTTTGTGCCGCTCTAAGTCATGGAAACTGGGCAAAAAACCGGAGTCGCGGACCTGCTGGTGCGAGTGTGGGGCATGGGGGCAAACGGCCGGGCTTTCTTCCAGAATGTCTATGCGCGCAATCTCAGCTATGAAGGCGCGCTGCTTTCGGGGATTGATCATCCTCTTAATCAAGGCGACGTCATCGGCCTGCAACTGGACGACAAGAAAGCGCGATTCCGGGTGGTGAGTGTCAAGGACGCGGGACTTCCCCAGAAAATCCAAGCCGAAGTACAGATCATCTCCGGGCAAGAGTGCCCGTGGAAGCAGTTTGTTGCGGCTGGGAGTTCACCGCCGCCGGCGGCACGTCCCAATGACAAGCGCCGCTATGACCGGTTGAAAGTGCGCTTTCCAGTCGAACTTCGCGACGACCGCGGGGGTGGCTCACCCATGCAGACCAACGCCTCCGACATCAGCGGCCGAGGCTGTTATGTTGAGTCGCTGGTGCCGCTTCCTCTGGGCACACCTTTAAGCATCACGTTCTGGATCGACGCCGACAAAATTACCACTCCGGCCGTCGTGCGCACCAGCGATCCTGGAGTGGGCATGGGAATTGAGTTTACTGGCTTGCCGAACTCCACCCAGGAGCGCTTCCAGAAGCTGCTGGAGAAGATGGCAGAGGAAGCGAACGCCACACGGTTCTGAATCCGCGTCAGCGCGCAAGGTTTTCCCGAAGAAGACTCCCAGCAAAATTGAATCCTGCAAGGCCAGTTCCCATCGAATGGGAGGGGTTGTGGGCGGGACGCGCGCCCGTCCTCATCTATATCTCTAATCCACATCATGAAGATCGGAATCACATGTTATCCGACGTACGGAGGAAGCGGGGTTGTGGCCACAGAGCTGGGGCTGGAGCTGGCACAGCGCGGCTACGAAATTCACTTCATTTCTTACGCTCCTCCCATTCGTCTTACCGGTCCGCACACCAACATTCACTATCATGAAGTCGAAGTCTCGCGTTATCCGCTGTTCGATTATCCGCCTTACGACCTGGCCCTGGCGACGCGGATGGCGGAAGTGGCCGAGCTTTACGAGCTCGATCTGCTGCACGTGCACTACGCAATTCCGCACTCGGTGAGTGCGATGCTGGCCCGGCAAATGCTCGCGGCGAAGCGCAAATTGCCTTTCGTGACTACGCTGCACGGCACTGACATCACGCTGGTTGGACAGGACCGCTCCTACCTTCCCATCACCCGCTTCTCCATCATGGAGAGCGACGGAGTTACTGCCATCTCGCAATACCTGCGCGAGCGGACGCAGCGCGAATTCGACATCAAGAACCACATCGAGGTGATTTTCAATTTCGTAAATGTCGAGATTTATTGCCGCGGGCAGGAGTGGGCGCGGCGGCGCGCCGAATATGCGCCGGAGGGCGAGCGCATCCTGGTGCACCTTTCCAATTTCCGGCCCATCAAGCGAATCACGGACGTAGTGGAGATCTTTGACCGGGTGCGCAAGCAGATCCCGGCCAAGCTGCTGCTCATCGGCGATGGCCCGGACCGCTCCCAGGCGGAATGGCTGGCGGTGCAGAAAGGCATTCACGACGACGTTCTGTTTCTCGGTAAACAGGATAATGTGCGGGAGAAACTGGCGCTGGCGGACATTATGCTGCTGCCCAGCGAACTGGAATCGTTCGGACTCGCCGCCCTGGAAGCCATGGCCTGCGAAGTGGTTCCGGTGGTGACGCGGGTCGGCGGTTTACCTGAAGTCATTGATCACGGAAAGACGGGCTTTCTCGCACCGGTGGGAGACGTGGACACCATGGCCCGCTATTCTCTGGAATTGCTGACAGACCAGGCGCGCTTGAAAAGCATGGGGCATGCGGCGCGTGAGTCGGCGCGGGAACGCTTCAGCGCTACCAAAATCATTCCCCAGTACGAAGATTTCTACCGCCGCGTGCTGGAGCGTTCTTCGTAAACTTCCTGTACGGCGTGCTCGCCTTGCAGCAGCGGCAGGCGAATGCGCACCAGAGTTCCCTTACCTTCGTGGCTGTCGATTCGCATGGACGCGGTGTTGCCGTAAAGCACCTTCAACCGCTCGGCGACGTTCGCCATGCCTATGCCCGTCCCGCCCAAGCCCGTGGGCCGTTCGAGGAAGTTGGCCGCTCCCATGCCCACTCCGTTGTCTTCCACTTCGATGAGCAGTTGCGAATCGGCGATCCGGCTGCGCAGATAGATCGTGCCGCCTTCGATTTTTCCTGAGAGTCCATGCTTGATAGAATTCTCGACCAGGGGCTGCAACATCATGCTGGGAACCATGGCGTCGAGCGACCCGCTTTCGAGGTCTTTCACCACCTTCAGCTTGTCGCAGCCGAAACGCACCACTTCAATGTCCAGATAATTGTCAATAAATTCAACTTCTTCGCGCAGAGGGACGAACGCGTCCGTGTTGTTCAGCAGGCGGCGCAAGATGTTGGCCAGCTTGATGATCATGCCGCGCGCCGTATCAGGATCAAAACGCACTAGCGAGGAAACTGAATTCAGAGTGTTGAACAGAAAGTGCGGATTGATCTGGTTCTGCAGCGCCTCCATGCGGGCGTGCAGCAGCATGCGCTCCTGTTCTTCCAATTTGAGCTGAATGCGCACGCTGTTCCAGATTTTCAGCTCGGTGCCGACGACCATCAGGGAGGTGGCATAGATAAGGACTTCCACCCAAGGTGTCGGGCTCTCCAGGCTGAAGATGGCGCGCGGGAGGTAATGCGAGATTTCCATCTGCACGAAGCGCAAGGCCACGATCAGCGCAAAGAACATGATCTGCCAGTCGAACAGCCGGGGTTTAGGAAGATTGCGGCGCACCCAGCGGTAAATGCTGAGGTCCACGAAAGGGGAGAACGACCAGATGTCTTCGCGCGCCGGAGCAAGGATACGAAGCTGGCCGGCGAGAAACCCACTGAGCAACGCGAATGGCAGCGTGGCCCATTCTCCGTGAAGCAGCGCCGGAAAAGCCAGCAAAGCTCCGCCCATCATGCCTGCGAAGCGGCCGGCAATCACGCCGAGCAGGACAGTGGTTTCGAGCGTGAGATCGCCGGCGAGAAAGCTTTTGGTGCTGAAGCGGATCCACACGCCCAGGCCCATCGGAATCACGATCCACAAAACCAGATAAATTTTCTGCCGGAGCGTGCGCTCTTCCAGGAACAGCAGCTTTTTGAACTCCACCGAGCGAACTAATGCGCTGGCGAAAGCCGCGGCTACGCCCAGCCGCACCAGGAGGTTGATATAGAGAAGCCGCGGTTCCATGAAGTTCGCTCCAGCAGAATGTAGCACGAAGGGCTGGCGCGAGATCAGGCGGATGGATTTGTTGGCTGTTTCTGCCCCCGGACGATGCGGGGCTCGGGGCCGGACGACGGACCACTTAACCAGTTACGTCCAAGGTTTTGGCGCCTTGCGAAGCTGCCGTGCCGCCGGATGATCCCGGCCTCTTGCCGCCGCTTGGGCCGGGCGCGGCGCCAACCCCTCCTCGCGGCGCCTTTGCGCCCGGCGCGGGAGACTGATTTGGATCCCGATCCAGATCCTCACGGAGGGCCTGATAGGCCGCTTGCGCAGCCGATGCATCACCCGCCTGTAAGTCGCGGTTCAGTGTTCGAACCTCAGAGACGAGTCTCTGTTGTTGATCCAAGCCTGAGAGGTTGAGCGTGTCCAGGCTATCCGCTGCCTGCTTGGCGCTCTCCAGCTGAAGCGCTTGAAGTTTCTCCCCGGTGCTATCGAACACGCTTTCCCGTTGCTGGGAGGGATGATCCTGGCCCTGCAGAGGACTGATAGAAGTAATTCCGGCAACCGACACGACCCGACTCCTGGTCTAAAGCTTTGGGCTTTTGGCTGCGGACGCCAGAAAGCCGCCCCTCAAATGTGATGCTAGCATCGAACGCCGCGAATCGCAGCCGATGCCGCGAAACCCCAGTAAGATGACGGGGTTACTCGTAGAGGTGAAAGCGTAACAGTAGGCCGGTTACCACCGGCATGCCAGGACATCTATAGCTTCTTGATACAGATTGGGACTTGGCGTCCTGTAGCGAAAATGGGAAGTATGAGTGGCATCGGGGGGTTACGTGCAATCAGTTTTCGGCAGGCGGTCACCTCGCGCGATCCCGATTGTGTTTAGGGGCAGCTTGGGCTAGCATAATGCTGCTCTCGCGGTTCTTCCCTCCTCAGCCTTCACCCCTTACTGCAAGCAACAATTGATGCATGGTGTGTGCAAAATAACGGGGTTCGCGCTAAGGCCATACAAGATATAGTGTTTTCTTGCTTGACCCCGGCGCGATTTCGCCGTTACAGTAGCTCTAATTTGTGCCTGCCCCGCCCAGCCCAGGGGGAGTTTCTTCGGAGCCTGCTGTTGGAGGAACCTTTTTGGTTAAGAGACCAATCCTTCCTTCAACGGCGAAACCATGGCGTCGCGCGCCACCGGTGCAATTTGGTAGAGACGCAGCTTGCTGCATCTCGGTAGCGGCAATTCCACAGAGACGCAGCTTAGCTACGTCTCTACAGTGCAACTTAAGGAGTTTTCTTGCTCAAACTGAAAAGGCTCCAGATTCTCGGGTTCAAGTCGTTTTGTGATCGCACTGAGCTGAAGTTTCACGGCGAAGGTGTGGCGGCGATCATCGGTCCCAACGGGTGTGGCAAATCCAACATCGCGGACGCCATTTCCTGGGTGTTGGGCGAGCAGTCGGCCAAGACGTTGCGCGGCTCGCGCATGGAAGACGTTATTTTCGCCGGCACCAACAACCGCAAGCCCAACGGCATGGCCGAAGTTTCGTTGTCGTTGATTGATCCCGAAGCTTATGACGGCAGCGATGCCAACCACCCCACCGAAGTGGACATTCAGGACGAAATGCCGCTTGAAGATTGGGACGAAGCCGAGATTCGCGCGCGTGCCGCCGAAGAGGTCGAAAGACTGATGGAAGAAGCGCAGCCGGGAAGGACTGAGGAAGTAGAGGCCGCCCCGGGTGAAGCGAATATGGGCGTGGAAGGCGCTTCTGCCGGCACAGGTCAAGAGGCAGCGCCTGAGCCGGCGTCAACATCGGGCAACGGCCGTGCGGAAGTCCAAGCCAGCCAAGGCCCGCACGTGGTGCTCAAGATTCGCCGCCGCAAGTTTCAGCAGCAATTTCGTGCCGGCGAGATTGTTGTGACGCGGCGCTTGTTCCGCTCAGGAGACAGCGAGTACCTGCTGAACGGCAAACTCTGCCGGTTGCGCGATATCCAGGAACTTTTCATGGGGACCGGTTTGGGGCCGGAGTCCTACGCGCTGATCGAACAGGGGCGCATCGGACAAATCCTTAGCAGCCGTCCGACCGACCGGCGCGCAATTATCGAAGAAGCTGCGGGCATCACCAAGTTCAAGACCAAGAAGCGGCTGGCCGAGGCGCGCCTGGAAGACGCGAAGCTGAACCTCGCCCGCATCAACGACATTTTTGAAGAAGTCACCCGCCAGATGAATTCGTTGAAGCGCCAGGCGTCGAAGGCTGAGCGCTATGCGCGCCTGCGCGACGAAATGCGGGCCAAGCTGCGGCTCGTGCTGGCCGGCAAATTCTCCCAGTTGGAGCAGGAGCGCGCCGGGCTGGAAGCGCAGATCGCCGCAATTTCCGGGCAAATCCGCGAGCAAACCGGCGCGGTGCAGGAGCTTGAAGCCGAGCAGGCCGAGCGCAACCAGCGCGGTTATGCAATTGAAAATGAAATTCGCGAGAACCGCGAGCGGCTCACCTCTTTGAAGCTGGAAATTGATCGCGCTGAGGCGCGGCGCCGTCACAACCAGGAGCGCTGCGACGAACTGATCGCGCGCTCGGCCAACTCGGAGAATGACCTGCTGCAGGCCCGCGCGGGGCTCGGCAAACTGGAAGCCGAGCGCGATTCGAACCGCCAGATACTCGATTCGGCCGCGACCGACCTGGCCGAGGCGCAGCACGAGTTGATCCGCCGTCAGCAGGAAGCCGTCGCCGCGGCCGGAGCCCTTGCAGAACTCGAACGCCGGCAGGAAGAAGCGCGCAACGCCCTGATGGAAGCGGTCGCCGCCGCTGCGATCCTGCGCAACCAACTTACCCAGGCCGAAGAACGCATGGCAGCGGTGGAGCGGGAATCGCAGCGGTTGCAGTCGGAACTGGGTACTGCTAATTCTCAACTGCTGGCTTTTGGCGGGCAGCGCAGACAACTCACCCTGGAGTTCGAAACCGTCTCGCAGCGTTTGGCCGGCTTGAGCGAAGAGATCTCGCAGACTGGATTGTTGCTCGACTTCAAGCTCCGCGCCGAAACCGAAGCAAAGCAGCGCCTCGACGGCCTGCGGGCCGAATATGCTTCGGCACTGGGCAAGAGGAGTTCCTTAGAAGCAGTCATCTCCGAGCATGGTTACTCCACCGAATCCGTGCGCCGCTTGTTTCAGTCGGGCGGGATGCAAGGCGGTCTGGCCCCCGCAGGCGTGCTTGCCGACTTTCTGGAGGTCGAGCCCCGGTACGAAGGCGTGGTGGAAGATTTTCTGCGCGATGAACTGAACTACATCGTGGTGAAATCGTGGGACGCTGCCGACGAAGGGCTGCGCCTTCTGCGCAACGACGTGGACGGACGGGCTACGTTCCTCGTTCACCCCGAAGATTCCCAAGCGAAATTTTCTTTCAGCGTTGACGACGCGGGCCGGCCGGCTGCGCCCGGCGAATCGGTGCTGCCGCTCAAGAATGCGATCCGCGTGCTCAACGGCTTCGGCCGGTCGCTGGAAGTGATTCTTCCCAAGCTGCGCGACGGCTATCTTGTGCCTGACCCGGCCGTCGCTCGCCAGCTTGCGCTGCACAATCCAGATTCATTTTTCCTCTCGCACTCCGGCGAATGTTTCCACAACGTCACCGTGACCGGGGGCAAGCAGCGCGCCGAGGGTCCGCTATCCATGAAGCGCGAGTTGCGCGAGGTAGTGCGTATTCTCTCAGAGCTTGAAGAAGCGCTGCGCCAGGAAGAGGCGCGGGTGCTCAATCTTGGCCACGAGATCAAGGACTTTACCCTGCTGCTCGGCCGGTTAGAGAGCGAAAAGCGTGAAGCTGAGAAGCAGGCCATGACCTCAGGCCATCTGCTGCAGCAGCTGGAATCGGAGATGACCCGTGTGAGCGAGCGGATGGGGACATTCCAGTCCGAACTGCGCGGACTCACCTCCGAGCGGGCCGAGCAAGAAGCTCTGATCAATGCGCGTCAAGCGGAGATTTCCACCCTCAACGAAAAGAAAGTAGCCCTGGAGCAGGCGGCTGGCGCGACCCAGGAGCAACTTGCCGCGTTGCGCGCCGCGCGCGACGGTGCTGCTCACGAGGCTTCGCAACAGATGGCGAGGGTCGCCACGCTTGAGGAACGCCACCGCTCCGCCGCCAGCGTGCTCGCGCGCATAGAATCGCTGGTTGTCGAGATGAAGCAACGGGTTTACGCTCTGCGCTCGCAGATCGAATCTTCTTTTGCCGAAATGCTGCAACGCGCCCACGAGAACCAGGAACTGGGCGAGCAGTTGGTGGAGCGGGAAGTTGAGCGCGATGCTTGCGATGTCCGCGATGAACTGCTCCAGCTGGAATCCGAACAGGTGCGCGCGCGAGTGGCGGAGATCGAAGAAACCCTGCATCAGTCGCGCGCCGCGCTCGACCAGGCCCGCGACCGCCGCAGCGAGCTTTCGGCCTCGGCTGCGAAGCTGCAGTCCGACGAGCAATATCTGGCGGAAACCTGCCTGCAGGAATTGGGCCTGCAGCGCCAGGAGCTTACTTCCGATCCCGCGGTTTCAATCGTCGGCGGCGAGGAGCTGGCGCTGGAAGACCAAGCCTACCGCGATATGCGCACACGCCTCGAAGCAATGGGGCCGGTGAACATGATGGCGCTCGAGGAGTACCGGGAAACCGCAGAACGCCACGGCTTTCTCGAAACCCAGCGTAGAGACCTGCTGGAATCGGTCGAAAACACGATTGCGACAATCAAGGAAATTGATACGTTCTCACGGCAACAGTTCGAGGCGGCCTTCACCAAGATCAATGAGAATTTCGGAGCGACGTTCTCCAAGCTCTTCGGCGGCGGACAGGCGTTCATGCGCCTGACGGACGAGGAAAACAGCGCGGAGAGCGGCATTGATGTTGTGGTTTCGCCTCCGGGCAAGAAGCTGCAGAATGTACTCCTGCTCTCCGGCGGCGAAAAGGCGCTGACTGCGCTGGCGCTGCTGGTGGGCATTTTTCAGTATCAGCCCAGCCCGTTCTGCATTCTCGACGAAGTGGATGCTCCGCTCGACGAGGCCAACATCGGCCGCTTCACCGATCTAGTGAAAGAAATGAGCGTGAAGACGCAGTTCGTACTCATCACCCACAGCAAGAAAACCATGAGCATCGCGCCCGTGCTCTACGGCGTGACTATGCAGGAGCCTGGAGTCTCGAAGCTGGTTTCGGTGAGCCTGGGGGCGACGGCGTAGTACATTGATCCAGAAGTTCAGAGTTTCGATCCGGCCGCGGCGAGCACTCTTTGTGCGGGATTATTGATACCAGAGGCGGCTATATCGGTTTCAGCCCAGAGGACGCATCTCCACGCTCGCTCTTGCCAGCCTCAGATAAACCCACACCGCCAGCACGGAAAATAGGACGCCTTGCGCCAGGTGTATCCAAAACCAGCCGCTGCTACCGCCACCCCATACCTGCCGTCGCGCGGCATCGTGTGGCCAGACCAGGGTAAAGAAACTCAGATCCCCGATCATGTGCGGAAGAATGGCCGGAAGAGTTGAATTGGTGAGATACGCCGTAACTCCAAACGCTACGCCCACAACAAAATACACCAAGAACTTTGGCCACACGATACCGTGAACGTAGTGTGCACAGGCAAAGACGAAGGATGAGATCGTCACGGCGAGCGGGCCGCGGAACTCCCGCTCCAGCGCAACTTGGAAATATCCGCGAAATCCCGCCTCCTCCATCAAGGGAGCAACCAGCGATCCCATCGCAATCATCAGGGCCACGGTCAGCCGCGGATAGCGCGACACGTCCGGAAGCGCATTGGGCGGAATCCTGACCAATTGGAAGAGCACGATCCAGTATCCGGCCAGGGCAACGACCGAAAGAACACCAGCTACCAACGCCCACGCATAGATCGCGACAGATCGCCCGTTGGCGCGCAGGTAATGGCGTCGGGCTTCGGATGTGCTGCGCGGCCATCCCCGCCCGGCAAGATAGCTCCACATCAGCCACAGCACAATTGCCATTGCGGGAACGGACCAAGGTACCGCAGGAGTGCTGCGAAGATTGGCCACGAGCAGGCCACTCCAAACACCGCCGGCGAGGATGGTGATGGCAAATGCCAAAAGCCCAAGGCCGGCTACTTTTAAAGCGCGAGCAGTAAAAGAACGTTGTTTCTCCATCCGCCGCCCCCAGACTGGTGCCCAGAAGCGCGCTGCAATTTAATCACTTTGCTCTGCGAAAGTCTTCGGCCAAGTTCGGAAATGGAAATGGGCGACGTAACGCGGCCTCCCATTCGATGAAGACTTAACTTCAGAAGATGTGGCCTTAGGCGACGGCCACGACCCCTCTTTTGTGCTCGGCCGGCGGGATGAGCAATTTTGGGCGGGTCTAAGTCTTACAGTGCTGGTTTCCTGTGCTGGTTTTCCATCGCCGTCCTCAGTTTTTCCACATTCCAATCGCACTAAACTCCTTACCAGACGGCCAATTCACGGCTAAGCATCTCTGTCAACTTTTTGCCACAAAATCTCGCGGTTTTCTTTGCCGCAGCTCGCTGCGAAACCGTTGACAAATATTCCTAACACGCTAAAATGTGCGACTGTTTCTTCCCATAGAATCTTTTCATGACTCCTCAATTACTCGATTCCGTCCTTTTACAAACCGATTTCCCGGATCTCGAACTCTACGCAAGTGGGAAGGTTCGGGACGTTTACAAGCTCGATGACGACCGCTTGCTCTTCGTGGCCACCGACCGCATTTCGGCTTTCGATTACGTGCTGGCGACGGGAATCCCGCAGAAGGGGCGAGTGCTGACCCAGCTCTCCCTGTTCTGGTTCGAGTTCCTGAAGGACATTGTGCCGAACCACCTCATCACCGCTGAGGTGGAAAATTATCCAGCGTCGGTCCGCAAGTACGTGGAGCAGCTCCGGGCTCGCTCCATGCTGGTGACCCGCGCCGATATGACACCGGTGGAGTGCGTGGTGCGAGGCTACATTTCGGGCTCCGCCTGGAAGGAATACAAGGCCAGCGGGAGCGTTTGCGGGATTGAGCTGCCGAAGGGCCTGCGGGAATCGGACAAGCTGCCAGAGCCGATCTTCACTCCCGCCACCAAGGCCACCAGCGGGCATGATGAGAACATTTCCTTCGCCGAAATGGCGCGGTTGGTGGGCTCCGATCTCGCCCGACAGCTTCGCGACCTCAGCCTGCGGGTGTACACTTCGGCGGCGGATTATGCCAGGGAGCGAGGTATCATCATCGCCGACACCAAGTTCGAGTTTGGCCGCACCGCGGCCGGAATCACCCTGGGGGATGAGGTCCTGACTCCGGATTCGTCGCGCTTCTGGCCGGCCGATCGGTACCAGCCAGGTCGCGCCCAGGACTCGTACGACAAACAGTATGTTCGGGACTATCTGGAAGAGATTCACTGGAACAAGCAGCCGCCTGCCCCGGCGCTTCCCGCCGAGGTGGCGCGCAAGACCAGTGAAAAATATGTGGAGGCGTATCAGCAGCTCACAGGACGAAGCTTGGATGTGTAGCCGCACCGGCGGGAGAAAACCGTGAACGTTGCGGATTGGGTGATTCTGGTGGTGCTGGCGGTCACCACTCTCCACGCCGCCAGCGAGGGCTTTTTCCACCAGGCTTTTGCGATTGCGGGCCTGGTGGTCGGGTATGTTCTTGCGGCGTGGCAATATCCCAGGGTTGCAGCTTGGTTTGTCCCCCACGTTAAGGCGCCGTGGCTGGCGGACATTCTGGGGTTTCTGATCATTTTTCTGGCGGTATTGGTTGTAGCGGGGATCGCGGGCAGAATCGCCCGCTGGGCCATGAAAGAGGCGGGGTTGAGTTTCTTTGACCGTGTCCTGGGGGCGCTGTTGGGCGCGGTCAAGGGCGCCCTGATTGTGGCCGTGGTTTTGGTGGGAATGACTTCGTTTGCCCCCACCTCCAGATGGCTGGTGGGCTCTTCCCTGGCGCCATATTTTCTGGTCGCCGGGCGGGCCGCGATTTGGGTTGCACCATCCGAGTTGCGGGCCCGTTTTTACCAAGGTTTGGATCTGCTGCATTCGGAGCCCTCGAAGCCGAATCCGGCCCATACCTGAGAATTGCGTCGCGAAATTCTTTGAAAAAATAGCGGTTCACGAAAAGAGAGAAACGCACCGTGAAAGATCAGCTAGAAGCCCTCATCTTCCAGATGTACAAAAGCAACATTCTTTATTCAGAAGCGGTCCGTGAATTCAAGAAACGCTTCATTCTCACCGTTCTGCAGGAAAACAAGGGGAACCAGTGCCGCGCCGCACGCGAACTGGGGATGCACCGCAATACCCTGAGCCGCACCATCTCGGAATTAAAGATTGACATGCGGCAGCTCCGCGAAGGCGTGAAACGCCCGCCGCGCAGCGCCCGGCCCGCCGGGTATGAAAAGAAGGCGGTCCGCTAACATCCACGCCTGCTACGGCCGGGCGTCCTAACATCCAGGGCAAGCTCTTCCAGGGTAGAAAGAGTATTTCGTTGGCGATCTCGGGTCGCCTAACGACCGGTTCGCTCTTCCCTTCCAGTACTTACATGCGCTCCTCCGGCGGGCCGTGGTTCGCCCGCCTGAACGAGATCGAAAGGCCGCGCAACAGGCACAAAGAGCAACGGCAGCCGCGAAGGCTGCCGTCGTGTTGGTTCCGGAAGAAAGTTAACGCCCTCACTACTGCGGTCTGTGATGTACAGGCGGCTTCTTCGGAGCGGCTTTCGTGAGCAAAGCGCCCTTCTCCATCGTCATCACAAAAGGATCCGCAGTATAGGAAACCGGTGTCCCTTCAAAGTCCAGGGTTGAATCCTCTTTCGGCATGAGCCTCGGAGGAATCGTTCCGGTCATCGTGAGGATGATATCGGCCCGCTTTTGGTCAATGTCATCGGAACTTCCCGCAATCTGCAATTCGGTCGGAGAAGCCTTAATGACCTGCCCTTCCATTTGCAGCGGCACGCCCTTCAGGGCGGTCCAAACCTTGTCAGCGTCCGCGGGAGCGCCCTTGGAAAGCACTAGCTCCCACTCCGCAAAGCTCATCTCTTTCGGAGATTTCGACTTCACCAGGTCCGCAGCCTGCTGCGCAGGAGTCGGAGGCACGTATTGGGTGATGGTAAAGCCAGCCGGTGGAACCGGGGTGGTCGCGGTCAGCGCCACTAGTTGGTCCCAGCCATCTTCCGATCCGTGATATTTCACGTAGCGGCTCTTGCCGAATTTCTTGACTTGATCCTTGGCCGCGGGGTCTGCAATCAGGTTTGCAGCGCGGGCCACGAAAAACAGCCCGTTGACGTAGTCGGGAGGATTGGGCGTCAAGTAAGCCAAAGCCAGCGGATACACGATCTCCGCATTCGCGTCCTTGGGGTCGGCTTCCACCGCCGCCCGCAAGTGTTCCTGGGCGCTGGTGTAATCCTTCAGTTGCAGCGCCGAAAAGCCGGCAATGTTATTCAGCAGCGGCACCAGTTGGGCCTTCTGCTTGGCGAAGTCTGCATCCGACATGCCCTCGCCCCTAGCCATCTTGGGCAGGGCCTGCAGGGCATGCTCGGCGCTCTGTTTGGCATCGGCCCACTTCTGCTCCGCACGCTCGTTGTACGCCAGCAGCACCAGGGCGCGCACGCTGTCCGGATTGACAGCCAGAAGCCGGTTGGCGGTATCAATCACCTTGGCCTGGTTGTTGGTCTGCTGATAGGCGCCCATCAGCAGCTCCAGGGCGTCTTCCTTCATGACGCTGTTGGGATACTGCACCAGGAAGGCTTCCAGGCCGCTGATCTTGGCGGCAGGGTCGGTTTGCTGTACTGCGCCCACGTAGGCGTTGTACTCCGCTGGGTCTTTAATCTCTTTCTTCTGCTGCGGGGCAGAAGGTTGTGCTGCCGAAGCCCCGGATGGCTGCTGCTGTCCGGACGCCAGTACAGCCAATCCCAGCACAACCGCCAATAGACTCGTCTTCATTCTCATGGCTCCTTCTGGATCTTGGGAAATCAGCGACGGCATCTCCCCAAGCGATAGCCGAGACCATATCACCTGGGTTGCCTCAGAACACGGGCGACTGTACCCGCTTGAGGGATCCGGGGACCCGGGCAACACTATGCATCTCAAAGGCTGCCAGGACAGATTCCGGTGAGCGGATTATAAGTATGTACTCTGCCGAAGGCAAGCTACTTTGCCTGGCTCACCCTTCCAACTTGTTAAGATGCATTCATCTGCGCTGCCGGATGGTTCGGAAACCGTTGCGGCAGGGCCGCGGGAGATTACCATCGTGCCAAACGAACTGAGTGGACAAGTTGCTGTCATCACCGGCGCTGGACGCGGCATCGGTTCAGCCATTGCGCAAAAACTCGCGCAAATGGGCGCAATTGCAGTCCTTTGCGGACGCAGCCGCGGTCCCCTGGAATCCACTGCTGCTGCCATCGAACAGGCGGGAGGGAAGGCCATCGTCAGCGAGTGTGACGTGGCTGACTTGAAAGCCGTTGACGCCGCGGCGGCTAAGGTGGAGAGCGCTTATGGCCGTGTTGATATTCTGGTTAATAACGCGGGGGTAGGTGGATTCGGCGGCCCGCTCCATCAACTCGCCCCCGGCGCCTGGGAACAGATTCTCAACACCAACCTGCGCGGTGTGTACTACTGCATCCGCGCCTTCGCCCCGCTGATGATTCGGGCCCGCAGTGGATACATCATCAACATCTCTTCGCTGGCAGGAAAGAATGCCCTGCCCAACGGCGCGGCTTATGCCGCGTCGAAGTGGGGAGTGAATGGGCTGAGCTATTCCGTCGCCGAAGAACTGCGGCCTCACAACATTCGCGTTTCGGTAGTTTGTCCCGGCTCGACCAATACCGACCTCAGCCCGCACGAAGGCAAGAACCTGAACAAGATGCTGCAACCCGCGGACGTTGCCCACGTGGTAGCGATGCTGGTGACTCAATCGCCGCAATCCTTCGCCAGCGAAGTTCTTCTAAGGCCCACACAGAAGCCCTGAGGTCCCTTTTTCTATTTGTTATCAACTTTTGCCAGCGGCCATTCCAATTCTTGACCAACTGTCATTCCGAGCGCAGCGAGTAATTTGCATTCGCTCCGGAGCGGCATACTGCAGATTCCTCGAGCAAAAACACCACTCTTGAAACGACAACCTCTTCTAGCCTCGACACAACAGACGATGTGAATGGGTTAGAATTTTGCTGTGGCTTTCCCGAGAGTTCCTCTGGCCCGCTTGCTCCGCCTTGTTGCAGGCGTACTCGCTCTGGCCGTAATTGGGATGCCCCAAGCCAGTCACGCGGCAGGAAACGCCGCGACCGCCACTTTCAAGCTGGCTTCCATCACCGCAACCGGCTCCAAACGCTATACTTCGGACCAGATCATCGCCGCCAGCGGCCTGCAAATCGGCCAGACCGCCAGCGAGGACGACTTCAAGCAAGCGGTGCAGCGCCTGGGCGAAACCGGCGTTTTCAGCGATATCTCCTATCGTTACAAGTACTCCGATGAGGGTGCCGCGCTGGAGTTTCAGCTCACCGACAACCCGCAACTGGTGCCCGCCCGCTTCGACAATTTCGTCTGGTTCAGCGATCAGGAACTGGCCGCCCGCTTTCGCGAGCGGGTGCCCCTATTCGTGGACAACCAATTGCCCCTCTCAGGTACCCTCCCCGATCAGGTTTCTGACGCCTTGCAGGCCCTGCTGATCGAGCACCACATCGAGGGCCGCGCAGATTACGTGCGCTCCGCCGACCTGGACGGGCCGGTAACGGCCATCATATTCACTGTGACCGGCCCTAACATCGTCATCCGCAATGTTGATTTTTCCGGTGCCAGCCCAGCCGAACTTCCGGCACTGAAGCAAACTGCCGCAAGCCTCCAGGGCATGGTGTATTCGCGCAACACAGTGCACGCCCACGCGGAAAAGGATTTTCGCCCCGTCTATCTGCAGCGGGGTTATTTGAAAGCAGAATTTGCCGATTCGCAGCCCAAAGTCGTTCAGCAAACCCCGCAGGAAACTGACGTAGACGTAACCGTCCAGATCACGCCCGGCCATCACTACAACTTCACCGGCGACACCTGGTCGGGAAATACGATTTTTCCCGCTGCCAAACTACAACCGCTGCTGCACCTGCAGCCGGGCAAGCTCGCCAATGCAGTCGAGCTCGATGAAGATCTGAAGGCGGTCCAGGATCTCTACGGCAGCCGCGGTTACATGGCCGCGGCCATTCGTCCCATAGCCAAGTTGGACAATGAACACTTCACCGTCGCCTACCAGCTTCGCGTGCACGAAGGAGAGGTTTACAAGATGGGCGACTTAGACATCCGGGGAGTGGACCGGCGCGCCACCGATCGTCTGTCTTTGGCATGGAAGCTGCACGATGGGGACGTGTACGATTCGACCTACCCCCGGCGATTTCTGCAGGAATCGGCTGCTACCATCCTCGACCTCAATCAGTGGGACACCAGCGTGCATGAAACCGTGGACGCCAAGAGCAAAACCGTAGACGTGAGCCTGCGCTTCGATCCCCGCCCCCTACGCTAAATGTGGGGCGCTAGCGATGTGGCGCGGGCACTCTTACCCGCGAAAGCCATACGATGCCTTGAGCAGCAGCCCTCAGGGGACGCCCTGCCCCGCCCAGGAGGATCACTTCCGAGCCGGCGCTTTTTCTCGCTTCGCCTTGCCGCCTGCGACCTTGTTGCCAAGCCGCTCCAGCACCGCCGCCACAATCAATGGCAACCCGACAGTGGCATCCACGAACACTTCCCCAAATCGGCCGCCTTCGGCGGGAGGCACAAACTTTCCCCAGGAAATCGCTTCGCTGTATGGGCTTCCCGAAAGCCCGCCCCAATACACCGGCTCAGGACAGATGCGCACCCCGTAGTGATAGCGCTTCAAGGGAACATTTTCTCCCAGGCGCCGGTGCCGCAATTCGATAAACGGCCCAAACTGCTGTGACCAGTTGCGCGGAACGCCGCCGCCAATCGTCAAAATCCCCAGCCGCTTCTGGCGCAGCAGGGTGGCTGCGAAATGTTCCAGATCTTCGAAAGGGTCGTAACGGACCTTGTGCCTTCCGGTGGATTCACGCAGGCGATTATTCAATGCCGTGTCAAGACCCAATTCTGAATCGGTGAACGCGGGCACAAATACCGGAACGCCCTTTTCGTAAGCTGACTTGAGTATGCCTCTCTGCCCCTGGGCGTGTTTGGCCAGATAGGCGCCCACCGCGTGGTTCAGTTTGTAGGAGCACATAACCTCGTTGTGGTCCCAGCTTTCCAAGACATGCGACATCACCTCTTCCACATCGTCCAGGTTCTGCTCCGGCTCCAGCGTGTCGTAAACCCGGTTGTAGCCCTGCTCGTAGAGTTCTTCATCGCTGACTTCCGGGTTGTAACGGAAGTGGGCGCGTCCCGTGGCTTCCACCAGACCGTGCGCCATTAACGCGCCGGTGGAAACAATCGCATTCACGATGCCGCGATCAATCAGCTCGGCAACCACCAGTCCCTGCTTTGCTACGGTCATGGCCCCGGCCAGCGTCATGACCACGAAGCAGTCCTCGTCGCGGGCCATGGCCTCCAGGACATCGGCTGCCTCTCCAACTTGCCGTCCGGTGAACGCCGTTTTCGCCATCGCGCGCACGAGATCGTCCACGCTATGGACCTTGTTCAGATCCAGCGGCTCCAGGGGAACCAATTTGTCTGCGAGGGGATCGTGTAAATGGCGATCGATCCCCGAGCCATCGTGATTGTCGTGCTTCAAGGCACACCTCCGAACTCAGTCCCAATTGACGAAGCCTTACTCTACTAGATCGCGCGAAATCCTGGCCAGTATCGGTTGCTACTTCGCAGTTTATATTCCAAGCCGCGAGATCGCTAGGGAGTGGACCGCCGGAAATTCGCCAAGACACTATTCGAAGAGATTAAGTTGAAATTTGGGAGAAGCAAATTGACGTTTCTTTAGCGTAAGGATGAGGATGTAGGGTGCGAATGCGGGCAGATCTGATCCGTCCATCCAGCTTCAGCCCAGACGGCCCTATGCTGGGGCGCTGCGCAGGCTCCAGACGTACACAATCGTCAGGACGATCATGATGACAGTAGTGGCCCAGGCGACTACGTTGAACCAGCGCGAGTTGACATATTCGCCCATCAGTTCTTTGCGGTTCACCAGCAGGAGCATAAAAACCAGCACGAAGGGCAGCACAATTCCGTTGACCACCTGGGAAAGAATGGAAATCTTCACCAGCGGCAGATTGGGAATCAGGATCACGCCGGCCCCGGCGATGATGAGGATCGTATACAGCCAGTAAAAAACCGGGGCGTCGCCGAATTTCTTGTCCACTCCCGACTCAAATCCCATGCCTTCGCATACGGTGTAGGCGGTAGAGAGCGGCAGAATCGAAGCCGCGAACAGCGACGCATTAAACAGACCCAGAGAAAAAAGAATATAAGCATAGCGGCCGGCCAGGGGTTTTAGCGCCTGGGCGGCGTCAGAAGCATCTTTAATGTCGCGATAGCCGTGGACGTAAAGCGTAGCGGCGCAGGCTACGATGATGAACCAGGCGACGACATCAGTGAAGATGCACCCGGCGACTACGTCCAGACGTGAGGTGCTGTATTGGCGGCGGGTAACGCCCTTTTCCACGATGGAAGCTTGCAGGTAGAACTGCATCCAGGGGGCAATCGTGGTGCCCACCAGGCCGATCACCATGTAGAGATAGAGCGTGCTGTGAAAGGCGTTCAGCGGCGGGGGCTTGATGGTCGCGATGCTGGCATCGATCCATGCCGGCTTTGCCAGCACTCCCGCCACGATGTAAGTAAAGTAGAAAAACGAAGCGACAAGGAAGACTTTCTCGACGCTCTTGTACTGGCCCTTCACCACAATCAGCCAGACGATCACCGCGCAAATCGGGACCGTTATATTCTTGGACAATCCGAAAAGCCCAAGGCTGGAAGCAATGCCGGCGAATTCTGTGACCACATTGCCGAAGTTCACCACCAGAATGCCCAGCATCATGAAGAAAGTGATGCGCAGGCCGAACTCCTCACGGATCAGGTCGCTCAGGCCCTTGCCGGTAACCGCACCCATGCGCGCGGCGATCTCCTGCACCACGATCAGGGCAATCGTCACCGGAATCATGGTCCACA
>Ga0335078_10002947_pt1 | contig 25553 bp, 19 predicted proteins | sample Lox_Sample_32_FD_206711 | JGI IMG/M metagenome (GOLD analysis project Ga0335078, IMG submission 206711) | Soil microbial communities from Loxahatchee National Wildlife Refuge, Florida, United States - Lox_Sample_3.2 | ecosystem: Environmental > Terrestrial > Soil > Wetlands | place: USA... | reverse complement strand
GACGCGCCGACCACCGATCCCTTTGAACGTGCCGAGCGCAGCGCCGCCGCGCTGCGCGAGCGGGCAGGCGCCGACGGGTTCGATGCCGCCGTCGTGCTCGGCTCCGGCTGGGGGGCCGCCGCGGACGCGATCGGCGAGCCGGAGATCGAGGTGCCGCTCGCCGAGCTTGGCGGGTTCCCGCAGCCGGGCGTCAAGGGTCACGCGGCCTCCGTCAGGTACGTGCGAAGAGGGCAGCACAAGGTCCTTGTCTACCTCGGCCGCGTGCACATGTACGAGGGGCACGACCCGCACGCGGTGGTACACGGGGTGCGCACCGCGATCGCCGCGGGCTGCCGCACCGTCGTGCTGACCAACGCGGCGGGCGGCATCAACGCGGGCTACGCGGTCGGTGAGCCGGTGCTGATCAGTGACCACATCAACCTGACCGGGCGCTCTCCGCTCACGGGCCACCTGCCACCGCACGTGCCGTCCCGGTTCACCGACCTGACGGAGGCGTACTCCGGCCGGCTGCGCGCCCGGGCGCGGGAACTCGACCCGTCGCTCGCCGATGGCGTGTACGCCGGGCTGCCAGGGCCGCACTTCGAGACGCCTGCCGAGATCAGGATGCTGCGCGCGGCGGGCGCTGACCTGGTCGGCATGTCCACCGTCATGGAAACGATCGCCGCCAGGCACCTCGGCGCGGAGGTGCTCGGCATCTCCATCGTCAGCAACCCGGCGGCGGGCCTGTCGGACGAGCCGATCAACCACCATGACGTACTCGCCGCGACCGGGGCCGCGGCGGCCCGGGTCGGCGCCCTGCTCGCCGAGCTGCTCTCCCGGTGACGCGGCACGGGGAGGACGAGGCGACGCGCAAGGAAGGCACCCTCACCGCCCGGGCGGCCGCCTGGCGCGACGCCGACCCTGACCCGCGGACCCGGGCCGAGCTTGACCAGTTGCTCGTCACCGGGGACGGCAAGGCACTGGCGGAGCGCTTCGACGGCGCGCTCGCCTTCGGCACGGCCGGCATCCGGGCCGAGACCGGCGCGGGCCCGATGCGGATGAACCGGCTGGTGACCGCCCGCGTGGCGGCCGGCCTCGCCCGCTACATCGCGACCAGGGACCAGGAAGCGGCCACCGCCGGAATCGTCGTCGGTTACGACGCACGGGCCGGCTCCGCGATATTCGCCGCCGACGCCGCCCGGACCCTGTCCAGGGCGGGCGTCCGCATCTGGAGGCTGCCGGGCCCGCAGCCGACCCCGGTGCTCGCCTTCGCGGTGCGGCACCTGCGGGCCGCCTACGGCCTGATGGTGACCGCCAGCCACAACCCGCGCCAGGACAACGGGATCAAGCTCTACGTGCGCGACGGCGGGCAGCTGCTCCCGCCGGATGACGAGGCGATCGCCGCAAGCATCGACGCGGTGGACCCGCTCCGGCTGCCCGCGCGCTGGGCGGACGGGCCGTTCGAGTTCACGCCCGCCGACGACGCGGTAAGCGCCTACGTAAGCAACGTAGCCGCCCGCGACCGCCGGGTACCTGGCGCACGGGAACTCAAGGTCGTGCACACCGCGCTGCACGGCGTCGGCGACGCCACGCTGCGCGCGGTGCTCGCGGAAGCGGGCTGGCCGGCCCCGGTACCGGTCGCAGAACAGCAAGACCCCGACCCCGGCTTCCCCACGGTGCACTACCCCAACCCGGAGGCGCCAGGCGTGCTCGACCTGGCCAGGGCGACGGCCGAGCGCGAAGGCGCCGACCTGGTGCTCGCCAACGACCCGGACGCCGACCGGCTGGCCGTCATGGTCCCCGAGCCCGGCATCCCAGGCGGCTGGCGGGCGCTCACCGGGGACGAGCTCGGCGCGCTGCTCGGCGATGCGGTGCTCAACGGCCTGGCCGGCCGTGATCGAGACCGTGCGGTCGTCGCCACCACGGTGGTCTCCGGCTCGCTGCTGCGCCGCCTCGCGCAGGCCGCGGGCGTGCGCTGCGTCACCACGCTGACCGGGTTCAAGTGGATCGCGCGGGCGGGCGGCGCAGACGGCGCCCTGGTCTACGGCTACGAGCAGGCACTCGGCTACGCCGTACGGCCGGACCTGGTGGCCGACAAGGACGGGATCAGCGCCGCGCTGCTCGTGCTGCGGCTGGCCGCCGAGCTGGCCGGGCAGGGCAGGACGCTGGCCGGCAGGCTCGACGACCTGGCCCTGGCGCACGGCGTGCACGTCACCAGGGAGCGGTCGCTGCGCGCGGACGGAGCGGCGGGCCTCGCCCGGCTCGCCGACGCGGTGGCGCGGGTCAGGAAGGAGCCGCCGCGGCTGCTCGGCGGGCGGCCGGTCACGGTGACCGACCTGCGGATGGGCGCCGGGGGCGCCGCGGACCTGGCCGGCGGCCGCGCCGAGCGCGCACCCGGCCTGCCGGTCCCGCCTGCCGACGTGCTGATCTGGCACGCCGGCGGCGACGCACGGGTGATGATCAGGCCGAGCGGCACGGAGCCGGTGCTCAAGCTCTACGCCGAGGCGGTCCGCACGGCGCGGTCGCGCGGCGAGCTCGCCGCCGCGCGGGCTGCTGCCATCGAACAAGCGGAACGGATGCTGGCAGCCGCCGCGGCCCGCCTTGATCCGTAGCACCCGGAGGACGACCTGCCGGGCTGGGCCCTAGCGCTCGCTCGCCGCCCTGGCGGCGGCGAAGCCGGGCTTGATCACCGTGTTGATCAGCCGCAGCCGCTCGTCGAACGGGGCGAACGCGCTCTTCATCGCGTTGATGGTGAGCCATTCGACGTCCCCGAGGCCGTAGCCGAACTCCCTGGCGAGCAGCTCGAACTCCGAGCTAAGCGAGACCTGGCTCATCAGCCGGTTGTCGGTGTTCACCGTGACACGGAACTGCAGCTGGCGCAGCAGCCGCAGCGGGTGCCGCTCGAGCGACGGCGCCGCGCCTGTCTGCACGTTCGACGACGGGCACATCTCAAGCGGTATGCGCCGGTCACGGACGTAGGTCGCGAGCCGGCCAAGCGTGACCTCGCCGTCGGGAGAGACCCTGATGTCGTCGGCGAGCCGCACGCCGTGACCGAGCCGCTCGGTGCCGCAGTACTGCACGGCCTCCCAGATCGACGGCAGGCCGAACCCTTCACCCGCGTGAATCGTGATGTGGAAGTTCTCCCTGTGGATGTACTGGAAGGCGTCCAGGTGGCGGCTAGGCGGCCAGCCCGCCTCGGCGCCCGCGATGTCGAAGCCGACCACGCCGTTGTCACGGTGCCGTACCGCGAGCTCCGCGATCTCCAGCGAGCGCGCCGCCGTGCGCATCGCGGTGAGCAGCGTGTACACCACGATCGGCCGCTTGACGCTGCCCGCGCGGAACCCGTCGAGCACCGCGGCGACGGCCTCGTCGAGTGTCAGGCCGCGCTCGGTGTGCAGCTCGGGAGCGAACCGGACCTCCGCGTAGACGATCCCGTCGGCGGCCAGGTCCTCGGCGCACTCCTGCGCCACCCGGTACAGCGCCTCCGGGGTCTGCATGACCCCGACCGTGTGCCGGAACGCGTCCAGGTACAGGTTCAGGTGACCGCGCTGCGCCCCGGCGGCGAGGATCTTCGCCAGGTCGTCCGGGTCGGCGGCGGGGAGGTCACGGTAACCGGTCTCCCTGGCAAGCTCGATGATGGTCGACGGGCGCAGCCCGCCGTCCAGGTGGTCGTGCAGCAGCACCTTCGGCAGGATGCGGATCTGGTCAAGCGTCAAGGATTACGCTCCAACGTCGTCAAGGACCAGCGGAACTTCCGGTGGCGGTTCGCTGCCGATGGTAATCACATCCGGCGCGTCCAGTGCCTCGGTCGCCGCGGCGAACCTGGCGGGGTCATCGGCGCGGAACTCGAGGATGGCCTGCCCGGCCCGGACGTAGTCCCCCGGCTTGGCCAGGCAGAGGACGCCCGCGGTATGGCTGATGTCATCCTCCTTACGGGCGCGCCCGGCGCCGAGCCGCCACGCCGCGACGCCGACGGCGAGCGCGTCAAGCCGCGTCAGCCAGCCGGAACCCGGCGCGTGCAGCACCTCACGCCGGTACCGTGCCTGCGGCAGCGGGGCGTCAGGGTCGCCGCCCTGTACACGGATCATCGCGGCGTAGGTGTCGAGCGCCCGGCCGCTGCCGATCGCCTGCCCGGGATCCGCGTCGATGCCCGCGAGTTCCAGCATGGCCCGGGCGAGGGCGTAGGTGACCTCCATCAGGTCGGCGGTGCCCGCGCCGCGCAGCGCCTGGACGGCCTCCTCGACCTCGACGGCGTTGCCGACCGCGCGGCCGAGCGGTGTGTCCATCCGGGTGACGAGCGCGCGGGTGCGCACGCCGTGCTCGGCGCCGAGCGCGACCATCGTGCGGGCCAGCTCGACGGACCGCTCCCGCTGCTTCATGAAGGCGCCTGAGCCGGTCTTGACGTCGAGCACCAGGGCCTGAGTGCCCTCGGCGATCTTCTTGGACATGATCGAGCTCGCGATCAGCGGGATCGACTCCACCGTCCCCGTCACGTCGCGCAGCGCGTACAGCCTGCGGTCCGCGGGCGCGAGGCCGGAGCCGGCCGCCGCGATGACCGCGCCGACCGTGCCGAGCGCCGTGACAAGCTCCTCGTTACTGAGGCCGGCCCGCCAGCCGGGTATCGACTCGAGCTTGTCAAGCGTGCCGCCGGTGTGCCCGAGACCGCGGCCGGAAAGCTGCGGCACGGCGGCGCCGCAGCTGGCCACAAGCGGGGCGAGGATCAGCGAGACCTTGTCCCCCACGCCGCCCGTCGAGTGCTTGTCCACCGACGGCCTTGCCAGGCGGGTGAGGTCGAGCCGGTCGCCGGAGGCGATCATCTCCCCGGTCCAGGCCCGCAGCTCCGTAGGCGTCAGGCCGTTGAAGTAGATCGCCATAAGCAGCGCGGCCATCTGCTCGTCCGCCACCTCGCCTGCCGCGTAGGCGGCGAACAGCCAGCCGATCTCCGCCTCCGTCAGCGGCCGCACGTTGTCGCGCTTGAGTTGGATGAGCGATACCGCGTCAGGCATCGCGCCTGGCCGACAGGTCGGGGGCGGCAAAGGCGGCGGGCAACAGGTCGCCGAGCGGCACCGGGCCTGCCGTGGTGTCCACAAGCAGCGCCGCGCCGCCCGCCTCGAGCAGCAGCTGGCGGCAGCGGCCGCAGGGCAGCAGCGGCGCCCCGTCGCCCGCGACGACGGCGACCGCCACGAGCACCGGCGCCTGTGCCTGCGCCGTCCCTGTTGTCCCTGGCGGCGCGGTGGCGTGCAGCGCGCAGACGAGCCCGCACTCGGCGCACAGCGTGAGGCCGAACGACGCGTTCTCTACGTTGCAGCCGGTCACCACCCGCCCGTCGGCGGTCAGCCCGGCGGCGCCGACCCGGAGCCGCGAGTACGGCGCGTACGCGCGCCCGGCCACGTCGGCGGCCGCGGCCCGCAGCGCCGTCCAATCGATGGTCATTTAAGAACCATGCGACAACTTGGTCGCACCGGCAACCCCTGTCGCGGCTCGTCCGGGCTCCGCTGAATCCGGTCAACAGTCGCAATTCTGCAACGACATGCCGTCAAGCGCGAAGAATGTCTTCCCACCGGGCGCCGCAGGGATTTAATCTTCCGGCAGTCTAGGCTGGGGGAGTACCCGTCTCGCCTGGCACCGGCACAACCTCGTCCAGTGGAGGAGACGGTGAAACATTCCGCGTTGCTGACGGCGGCTGCGGCTGTCGCGGCGAGCCTCGTGATCGCCGCATGCGGCAGCAGCTCGTCAAGCGCACCTTCGGCTACTAGCACCACGTCGGCGGCCTCGTCCGCGCCGGCGACATCATCCAGCGCGACGAGCTCCGCGGCGGGGAGCTCGTTCCTCGGCTGCATGGTCACCGACACCGGTGGCATCAACGACAAGTCGTTCAACCAGTCCGCCTGGGCGGGCATGCAGGCGGCCGCGGCCGCCAACCCGGCCATTCAGGTGAAGTACCTGCAGTCCACGACGCAGAACGACTACGTGCCGAACATCAACACGTTCCTCGGCGAGCACTGCGGCGTCATCGTCACCGTCGGCTTCCTGATGGCCGCCGCGACGGAGGCCGCCGCCAAGGCGAACCCGACCCAGGACTTCGCGATCGTCGACTGCTCGTACGCCTCCGGCTGCCTGACCGGCGCCAAGGAGAGCAACATCGACCAGCTGACGTTCAACACCGTGCAGGACGGCTTCCTCGGCGGTTACCTGGCCGCGGGGATGAGCAAGACCGGCAAGGTCGCCACGTTCGGCGGCGAGGACTTCGGCACCGTGACGATCTACATGGACGGCTACGCCGACGGCGTCGCGTACTACAACAAGCAGCACAAGACGAGCGTCCAGGTGCTCGGCTGGAATGAGCAGACCCAGAAGGGCGAGTTCACCGGCGACTTCACCAACCAGACCAAGGGCCAGACGGTCACCCAGACGTTCATCAGCGAGGGCGCTGACGTCATCTTCCCGGTGGCGGGCAACGTGGGCCTCGGCGCGGCCAAGGCCGTGCAGCAGGCCGACGCGGCCGGCGGGAAGGTCAACATGGAGTGGGTTGACGTCGACGGCTGCGTCAGCGCGGCGCAGTACTGCAAGTACTTCATCACCAGCGTGACCAAGGGCATCGCGACCGCGGTGCAGAACGTGGTGGCGCAGGCTCAGTCCGGCTCGTTCACGGGCGGCACCTACGTCGGCACGCTGCAGAACGGCGGCGCGGTGCTCTCGCCGTTCCACGACTTCGCCAGCGTCATTCCCGCGTCGCTGCAGTCCGAGCTGAAGACGATCGAGACCGGAATCGAGAACGGAAGCATCGCGACCCCGACCAAGAGCCCGGTCTAAGCGCGGTCGAACACACGTGGAACTTGAGCTCAGGGGCATCACCAAGAGGTTTGGCCTGCTCGCGGCGAACGACGGGATCAGCCTGTCGGTGGCCCCTGGCCAGGTCCACGCCCTCCTCGGCGAGAACGGGGCGGGGAAGACCACGCTGATGAACGTCCTGTACGGGCTGACCCAGCCCGACGAGGGCGAGATCTTGATAGACGGCAAGCCGGCCAGGTTCGGCTCGCCGCGTGACGCGATCGCGGCCGGCATCGGCATGGTGCACCAGCACTTCATGCTTGTGCCGGTCTTCACGGTCGCGGATAACGTGACGCTCGGCATCGAGGAGGCCGGCCGGTCCGGCCTCCTCGACCGGCGCAAGACGCGCCGCGACGTCGCCGACCTCTCCCACCGCTACGGCCTCGACGTCAAACCCGACGCGCTCGTCGAGGAACTGCCTGTCGGCATCCAGCAGCGCGTCGAGATCATCAAGGCCCTGGTCAGGCAGGCCAGGGTGCTGATACTCGACGAGCCGACGGCGGTGCTCACCCCGGCGGAGACCGAGGAGCTGTTCCGCATCATCCGCCAGCTCACCGGCGCAGGCACGTCGGTCATCTTCATCTCGCACAAGCTGAGGGAAGTACAGGCGATCGCGGACACCATCACGGTGCTGCGCCGCGGCCAGGTGGTCGGCCAGCGCACGCCGCCGGTCACCGAGGACGACCTGGCGGCCCTGATGGTCGGCAGGAACGTGCAGCTGCGGGTAAGCAAGGACCTGGCCAAGCCGGGCGAGGTGGTGCTCGATGTGGCCGGGCTGACGGTGGCCGACGCCGGCGGCCTGCCGGTGAACGGGCTGTCGTTCCAGGTCCGGGCGGGGGAGATACTCGGCATCGCGGGGGTGCAGGGTAACGGGCAGACCGAGCTCTGCGAGGCGCTCATGGGGCTGCGGCCCACCACGGCAGGCTCGGTCACGGTCGAAGGACACGACCTCACCCGCGCGTCGCCGCGGTCCAGGCTGCGGGCCGGCGTCGCCTACGTGCCAGAGGACCGCACGGACGACGGCCTGGTCGGCTCGTTCTCGGTCGCGGAGAACCTCGTACTCGACATGTACGACCGGGCGCCCTACTCCTCAGGCATCAACCTGAACCTGGCCGCGGTCCGCGAGAACGCGGCCGCGCGGATCGAGGAGTTCGACATCCGCACCGGGTCTGCGGCCACCGCCGCGGGCACGCTGTCCGGCGGCAACCAGCAGAAGGTCATCCTGGCGCGGGAGGTGGGGCGCGAGCACAAGGTGCTCATCGCCAGCCAGCCCACCCGCGGCCTTGACGTCGGCTCCATCGAGTTCGTGCACCGCCGGATCATCCAGCAGCGCGACCACGGCGTCGCGGTGGTCATCGTCTCCTCCGAGCTTGACGAGATCTACGCGCTCGCCGACCGGATCGCGGTCATGTACGAGGGCAAGATCACCGGCTTCCGCGACCCCGGCGTGCCCGCGGCCGAGCTCGGCAGGCTGATGGCCGGCGGCGCGGACAGCACCGGCATTCCCGGCGCGGTCGTCGGCGCCGACGGCGTGACCCGGGTGGACGACGGCGGTGAGCCCCCCGCGCCCGATGAGCCCCCCGCGCCCGATGAGCCGGCCGCGCCCGATGAGCCGGCCGCGCCCGATGAGCCGGCCGCGCAAGACGGGCAACCCGCGCAGGAGGAAGCGTGACCACCCCATCGCCCGCGACCCCCGCAGCTGAGCCGCAGGCCGGCCGCGACCGCTCGTTCGGCGAGCATCTCCGCGACGCCATCCAGGACAGCACCGTCACGGTTACCGTGCTCGCGCTGATCGCCGCCGTCGTGCTCGGCGGGCTGCTCACCGCGTTCACCAACAACGCCGTGCTGCACGCGTGGAGCGACTTCTTCTCCGCGCCGGGTAACGCGATCGCGAAGGCATGGGACGCCGCCGCAGGGACGTACGTGGCGCTGTTCGAGGGATCGGTGTTCAACCCGCACGACGTCGCCGCGCTGTTCCAGCAGGCCTCGATCTCCACCGCGATCCACGACAACTACCTGTCCAAGGTGTTCTACCCGCTGTCGGAGACCGCGGTCCAGGCGACGCCGCTGATCCTGGCGGGACTCGCGGTGGCGCTGCCGTACCAGGCCGGCATGTTCAACATCGGCGGGCAGAGCCAGTTCATCGGCGGCGCCATCATGGCCGCGTGGCTCGGCTACGCCGTCAACCTGCCGTTCTTCGTGCACGTGGTGGTGTGCGTGCTCGGCGGGTTCGTCGGCGGCGCGGCGCTCGGCTGGCTGGCCGGCGAGATCAAGGCACGCACCGGGGCGCACGAGGTCGTCGTCACGATCATGCTCAACTACGTCATGCAGTACTTCCTCGCCTACCTGCTCTCCTCGCACTCGCTGATGCAGGCGCCCGGCGGGTCGAACTCGATCACCCAGGCGATCGCGTCGAACGCGCACCTGTCGCTGATCGCCGGCACCCACCTGCGCATCAACGTCGGCTTCCTGATCGCCCTGGCCTGCGCGTTCGGCGTGTGGTGGCTGCTCAACAGGACAACCACCGGGTTCGAGTTCCGCAGTGTCGGCGCCAACGCGAGCGCGTCGCGGGTCGCCGGGATGAACGTGGAGCGCAACTGGGCCCTGGTGATGGCGATCGGCGGCGGGCTCGCCGGGCTCGCGGCGGCCAGCGTCATCATGGGCACCGACTTCACGCTCAACCCGCAGAGCTACGGCACCTACGGCATCGACGCGATCACCGTGGCGCTGCTCGGCCTCGGCAGGCCTGGCGGCGTGGTGGCCGCGGGCCTGCTGTTCGGCGCGCTGCACGCGGGCTCGCCAGGCATGCAGACCGCCACCGGCACGCCGGTGCAGATCGTGCAGGTCATCCAGGCGCTGATCGTGCTCTTCGTCGCCGCGCCGCCGCTGGTGCGGACCGTCTTCCGATTGCGCGCCGCCCGGGCGCGCGGGGTCAGCACCAGCATGTCGAAGGGGTGGAACGCGTGACCGCCGCTGCCTCGGACCGCCTGCCTGTCCTGCTGTCACCCGGCCCGTCCGACGGCGCAGGCACCTTCGGCGGCCGGTTCGCGGCGCCGGTCACCTACCTGGTGTTCTGCCTGCTCGACATCCTCGTGTTCGGGCTGCACGCCAAGGGCGACGTGACGTTCTCATTCACACCGGAGTTCGCCAAGGTCTCGGTGCCGAACCTGACCCTGGCCGCCGCCGCCACCTGCTATTTCTGCGGCGCGCTCACGCTGGCGCTCGCCGCGGCCCGGCTGCTCGACGTGCTCGGCGTCGCCCGGCTCGGCCGGGTGCCGCGCCGGGTGATCATCGGCGTGGTGCTCTTCCTGTTCGTCATCGCGCTGCTCGCCTGGGCCGGCGGCGGGCAGTCGATCCCGGTCGGCGTGGTCAACCTGCTCTCCGGCTCGCTCAACCTCTCCATCCCGATCATGCTCGGCGCGCTCACCGCCGTCGTCTGCTCCACCTCCGGCGTGATCAACATCGCCATCGAGGGCCAGTTGCTGCTCGGCGCGTTCTGCGCGGCGATCGCCACGAGCGTCACCGGGTCGCTGTGGCTCGGGCTGATCTGCGGTGCGGCGGCCGGTGCGCTTGTCGCTGCGGTGCTCGCCGCGTTCGCGATCGCCTACCGGGTGGACCAGATCGTGCTCGGCGTCGTGCTGAACATCCTGGTGCTCGGCCTGACCGGCTACCTGTACAACGCGGTCATGGTGCCGTACGGCGACACGCTGAACAACCCGGACACCTTCAACCCGGTGAAGATCCCGCTGCTCGGCGACATACCGATTCTCGGCCCCGTCTTCTTCGACGCGTCGGTGTTCCTCTACATCACCTACGTGCTGCTGATCGCCATCCAGGTCGGGCTGGCGCGGACCCGGTGGGGGCTGCGCACCCGGGCGATCGGCGAGCACCCGGTGGCGGCCGACACCGTGGGCATCCGGGTGCTTGCCATGCGGTACAGGAACGTCATACTCGCCGGGCTCATCGCCGGCATCGGCGGCGCGTACTTCACCATCGGCTCCGTCGGCTCGTTCGGCCCCGACATGTCATCGGGCGAGGGCTACATCGCGCTCGCGGCGATGATCTTCGGGCGGTACACGCCGCTTGGCGCGATCGGCGCCGCGCTGCTGTTCGGCTTCACCACCCAGCTGCAGTCGATCCTGTCGAGCATCAACGTGCCCATCCAGTCGAACCTGCTGCTGCTCACCCCGTACGTGGTGACGATCATCGTGGTGGCGGGCCTGGTCGGCAAGGTGCGCGGGCCGCGCGCCGAGGGCGTGCCGTACGTCAAGTCGTGATGCGCGGCGGGCCATTGCGCGGGCGCAGGCCCGGTCATAGCGTTAACCGCATACGACCAGCGACGCGGCCAGGTGACGGCCCCAGGGGGAGGAACGTTGGGGTTGCCGGGTAACGCCGCATTCGTTCGGGATGATTCGCGACTTCCTACCAGAAAGGCGACAGATGACGATCGTGCGAGCGGCTCTCGTGCAGGCCCGGTGGACCGGCGACAAGGAGAGCATGATCGCTCACCATGAGCAGCAGGCCCGGCTGGCCGCCGCCGAGGGCGCCCGGGTGATCTGCTTCCAGGAGCTCTTCTACGGGCCGTACTTCTGCCAGGTGCAGGACGCGGCGTTCTACGAGTACGCGGAATCGGTGCCGGGGCCGGTGACCGAGCGCTTCGCGGGGCTCGCCGCCGAGCTCGGCATGGTCATGGTGCTGCCGGTGTACGAGCTCGAGCAGCCCGGCTTCCTGTACAACACGGCCGCGGTGATCGACGCCGACGGGTCGTACCTCGGCAAGTACCGCAAGCACCACCTGCCGCACCTGCCCGGCTTCTGGGAGAAGTTCTACTTCCGGCCGGGCAACCTGGGCTACCCGGTGTTCGACACCGCGGTCGGCCGGGTCGGCGTCTACATCTGCTACGACAGGCACTTCCCCGAGGGGTGGCGGGCGCTCGGCCTGAACGGCGCGCAGATCGTGTTCAACCCGAGCGCGACGAGCGCGGGCCTGTCCATGCACCTGTGGCGGCTCGAGCAGCCGGCCGCGGCGGTCGCCAACGAGTACTACATCGGCGCGATCAACCGGGTCGGCACGGAGGAACTCGGCGACGACGACTTCTACGGCACCTCCTACTTCGTCGGCCCCGAGGGGAAGCTGGTCGGCGAGGCGGGCGCCCGCGACGCCGGCGAGATCGTCATCAGGGACCTGGACCTGGACCTCATCGACACCGTGCGCAACACGTGGGCGTTCTACCGCGACCGCAGGCCGGACGCGTACGCCGACCTGGTCCGACCCTAAGGAGCCCCTCATGCGCACGCTGATCCGCGGCGGGACCGTGGTGAACCCGGCCGGGCCACAGCCCGCCGACGTGCTGATCGACGGCGAGACGATCGCCGGGGTGCTGTCACCGGCGGTCGCGGCCGAGCTGACCGCCGACGAGGTGATCGACGCGGCCGGCTGCTACGTGATACCCGGCGGCGTCGACGCCCACACCCACATGCAGATGCCGTTCGGCGGCACCACCGCGAGCGACACGTTCGAGACCGGCACCGCCGCGGCGGCCTGGGGCGGCACCACCACGATCATCGACTTCGCCATCCAGACACCCGGCGAGGTGGTACCGGAGTGCCTGGAGCGCTGGCACGCCAAGGCGGCGGGCGTCTGCGCCATCGACTACTCGTTCCACATGATCCTCGGCGGGGTGGACGACGAGTCGCTCAAGGCCATGGGTTCCCTCATCGAGCATGCGGGGGTCAGCAGCTTCAAGCTGTTCATGGCCTACCCCGGCGTCTACTACAGCGACGACGGGCAGATACTGCGCGCCATGCAGCAGGCCGCGGGCAACGGCGCGGTCATCATGATGCACGCGGAGAACGGGATCGCGATCGACGTGCTTGCGGCGCAGGCGGCCGCCCGCGGCGACACCGCGCCGCTGTACCACGGGCTGACGCGGCCCGCCGCGCTCGAGGCGGAGGCCACGCACCGGGCCATCGCGCTCGCCGAGGTCGCGGGCGGCACCCCGCTGTACATCGTGCACATGTCCGCCTCCGAGGCACTCGCGGAGGTCGGCGCGGCCCGGTCACGTGGCGCGAACGTGTTCGCGGAGACCTGCCCGCAGTACCTGTACCTGACGCTGGAGGACCAGCTCGGCGCGCGAGGGCCTGCCGGGGACAGCTTCGAGGGCGCCAAGTGGGTGTGCTCCACGCCGCTGCGCAGCAAGCATGAGCCGCACGCGCGCGACCTGTGGCGCGGGCTGCGCACCGACGACCTGGCGGTGGTCTCCACCGACCACTGCCCGTTCTGCTTCAAGGACCAGAAGGAGATGGGGCGCGGTGACTTCAGGAAGATCCCGAACGGGATCGGCGGCGTCGAGCACCGCATGCAGCTCATCTACCAGGGGGTGGCCGACGGGCAGCTGTCACTCGCCCGCTGGGTGGAGACCTGCGCAAGCACGCCGGCCCGGATGTTCGGCCTGTACCCGCGCAAGGGCGTCATCGCGCCAGGCTCGGACGCCGACGTCGTGATCTACGACCCGGCGGGTACGACCACGCTTGGCGTGGCGGGCCACCACATGAACATGGACTACTCGGCGTACGAGGGGCGCGAGGTGGCCGGCCGCGTGCGGACCGTGCTGTCGCGCGGCACCCGGGTGATCGACGGCGGGCGGTTCATCGGCCGGGCGGGCCACGGCAGGTACCAGCCGCGCGGCCTGTCCACGTACCTGCGCTTACCGTCAGTCCTGAGGAGGTAGCGGCGGTGGAATTCGGCGTCGTGCTGCAGACAAGCCCGCCGGCGGCGCGGGTGGTGGAGTACGCGCGGCAGGCGGAGCTCAACGGCTTCGGCTACGCGTGGACCTTTGACTCGCACCTGCTGTGGCAGGAGCCCTACGTCATCTACAGCCAGATCCTGGCGCAGACCCGCAAGATGATGGTCGGGCCCATGGTGACCAACCCGGCCACCAGGGACTGGACCGTGACCGCGTCCACGTTCGCGACGCTGAACGAGATGTTCGGCAACCGGACCGTCTGCGGCATCGGGCGGGGTGACTCGGCGGTGCGCACCCTGTCGGGCAAGCCGTCCTCGCTCGGCACGCTGCGCGAGTCCGTCCACGTCATCAGGGAACTGGCCAACGGGCGCGCGGTCGACTACGGTGACGCCACCATCCGGCTGCCGTGGGCGTCGGGCAGCAGGCTTGACGTGTGGGTCGCCGCCTACGGCCCGCGGGCGCTCGCGCTGGCCGGCGAGGTCGGCGACGGGTTCATCCTGCAGCTCGCCGACCCCGACATCGCGCGGTGGACCATCGCCGCGGTGCGGGACGCGGCCGCTGCCGCGGGGCGCGACCCGGCGGCGGTGAAGATCTGCGTCGCCGCCCCGGCGTACGTCGGCGACGACCTGGCGCACATGCGCGAGCAGTGCCGCTGGTTCGGCGGCATGGTGGGCAACCACGTCGTCGAGATCGTGGCGCGGTACGGGGCGGGCGGACAGGTGCCGCGGGCGCTGACCGACTACATCGCCGGGCGGCAGGGCTACGACTACAACCAGCACGGGCAGGCGGGTAACACGCACGCCGCGTTCGTGCCCGACGACATCGTCGACCGGTTCTGCATCGTGGGGCCGGCGCAGGAGCACGTCAAGCGGCTGACCGAGCTGCGCGACCTGGGCGTCGACCAGTTCGCGGTGTACCTGCAGCACGATGGCATGGACCAGACCCTGGCCGGCTACGGCAAGAGCGTCATACCTGCGCTCAACCCGGCGGGGCTCGCGCGATGGTGAGCTGATTGCCAGTGGCGGGTGGCACGGGTCCCGACGTTTACGGCGGTGTCCTCGTCACCGTCGGCGACCTCGTCGAGGACGTGGTGGTGTGGCCCGCGGCGCGCACCAGGTACGCGACCGACAACCGGTGCGTCGTCCGGCGGCTGCGCGGCGGGAGCGCGGCGAACGTCGCGGCGTTCGCCAGCGGGCTCATGCCCGCGCGGTTCATCGGCTGCGTGGGTGATGATCCGGTGGGGGACCTGCTGACCAGTGAGCTAGCGGGGCACGGCGTCGACGTGCGGGTGCAGCGCCGCGGGCGGACAGGGACGATCGTGGTGCTCGTCGATACCGGCGGCGAGCGCACGATGTACCCGGACCGCGCCGCGGCCGCGGACCTGAGCGAGGTGCCTGACGCCTGGCTGGAATCCGCCGCCATGATCCACGTGCCGTCCTACTGCTTCGCCGCGGAGCCCGCGGCGACCTCGGTGCGCAGGCTCATCGGGCACGCGCGGCGGGCAGGTATCCCCGTCTCGCTTGACGCGTCCTCCCGCGGAATGATCGAGGAGCACGGGCTGCGCCGCTACCTGGACCTCGTGGAGTCGGTCAGGCCCGAGGTCTTCTTCGCGAACGCGCACGAGGCCCGGCTGCTTGACGTCACCCGTCCGGAGTTCGCCAAGACCATGACCGTGGTCAAGAACGGTGCCGCGCCCACGATCGTGACCGTGCCCGGTGACGTCCCTGTTGCCGTGCCGGTGCCGCAGGCGCCGCCGGCCCGCGATTCGACCGGGGCAGGGGACGCGTTCGCCGCCGGGTTCCTCGCCGCCCGCTTGCGCGGCGCCGGCCCGGTGGAAGCGGCGGCTGCCGGCCATGAAATGGCCCGCTGCGTGCTGTTCTCGCCCGGCGCCAGCGCCGTGCGCCCGGCCGCCGCCAGCGACCGGGTTCCAGGGCCGTGGCAGCGGTTGTCGCGGTCGTGATCGCCCGGGTAGAACGGTAGGGCATGGCCGGCTGAAGAACGGAAGGAGCCTTGACGATGGCGCTGTACGTGGCCTTGTGCTACTACGACAGGGACCAGTCCTGGGACTCGGTGCCTGATCCGGAGTTCACCCCCGAGTACACGGAGTTCGCCCGGCGGGCTACCGAGGCCGGGGTCATGCGCGGCGGCGAGGCCCTGTACCCGGTGACCATGTCGACCACCATCACCGTCTCTGGCGGCAGGGGCGGCGACGTCCTGGTGACCGACGGCCCTTACGCCGAGGCGAAGGAGGTCCTGGCCGGGTACTTCCTGCTGGAGGCGGCCGGCCTGGACGAGGCCATCGCGTGGGCGGCGCAGATCCCGGCTGCCTGGCGGGGAAAGGTCGAGCTTCGCCCGGTAGCGCCGGCCCACGGCTAGGCACCCTGGGATGGACGCTGCAGGCACGCTGGCCGAGGTGCTGAAGGACGAGGGTCCCAGGGTGCTGGCCACGCTGGCAAGGACCATCGGCGACCTGGCCGTCGCCGAGGACGCGCTGTCCGAGGCCACGATCACCGCGCTGGATGCCTGGCCAAGGACGGGTATCCCTGACAACCCGCGGGCCTGGCTGGCGGTGGTCGCCCGCCGCAAGGCGCTTGACCTGCTGCGGCGCGAGTCAGCCCGGGCGGCCAAGGAGGCCGCCGCGTTCCGCTGGGGAACCGGGGCCGCACCGGACCAGGTCGAGGAGGCGATCGAGGCAATGGAGCCGGAGACGTCCCTGCGCGACGACATGCTGCGGCTGATCTTCACCTGCTGCCACCCGGCGCTCAGCCGTGAGGCCCAGGTGGCCCTCTCGCTGCGCACGCTTGCCCGCCTTGAGGTGCCTGCCATCGCCCGGGCCTTCCTGGTGCCCGAGGCCACCATGGCCAAGCGCCTGGTGCGGGCCCGCGCCAAGATCGCCACCGCCCGCATCCGCTACGCGATCCCCGCCGACACCGAGCTTCCCGGCCGGCTGGCCGCGGTGCTGGCCGTGGTGTACCTGATCGCCACCGAGGCCCATGCCCCGACCGGCGGGCACGCGGTGGCCCGGGTCGACCTCGAGGCCGAGGCGGTCAGGCTGGCTCGCCTGCTTGCCAGCCTGATGCCCGGCGAGCCAGAGGTGCTTTCCCTGCTCGCCCTGTTGCTGCTGACCTCGGCCCGCACCCCCGCCCGCACCGACGCCGGCGGTGACCCGGTGACCCTGGCCGTCCAGGACCGCGCCCGCTGGAACCGGGCCGCGATCGCCGAGGGCTCGGCGTGGCTGTCCGAGGCGGTGGCCCGGTCCGGCGGGGTCGCCGGGCCCTATCAGGTTCAGGCTCACCTCGCCGCGGCCCACTCGACCGCGCCCAGCTGGCAGGAGACGGACTGGGACCGGATCGTCGGCCTCTATGACCTGCTCGGGTCGGTCACGGCCAGCCCGGTGGTGGCGCTCAACCGGGCGGTCGCGGTTACCGAGCGCGACGGTCCAGAGGCGGGGCTGGCCGCCCTGAAGGCCATCGCCGGCCTGGAGCACTCCCATTTGTGGCACGCTGCCCTGGCGGACAACCTGTGCAGGCTCGGCCGCACCGGCGACGCGGCAGGAGAACTGCACGCCGCGCTGACCCTGGCGCCAAGCGAGGCAGAACAGCGCCTCCTGCAGGGCCGTCTGCGCAAGGTGCGGTCCGAGCTCAGCTGACCGCGTTCTGGTTTCCCCGGGCCAAGGGCGTCAGAAGCTGACCGGGTGCCAGGTCAGGCCGCCGTGCTCGGTCATCAGCAGCTGTCCGAGCATGTCGCCGAAGGTCGGGTGCCCGTGGATGACCACGCCGTCGCTCGCGGTGGTGAACCCCAGGTCGTTCCAGCCGGCGCCGCCGTCGGGGTAGGTGACCACCGTGCGCCACGTCGTGCCGTTGTCCGCGGAGGCATACAGCCAGCTAGCCGCGCTGGTGGTGGCGATGGTCAGCTGCCCGGGGGCCGCGGCGGCGATCATGCCGCCGTCACCGTCGCTGTCCGGGTGGCCCGCCAGCGTCCAGGTCACGCCGAGGTCGCCGCTCACGTAGACGGTCTTGTCCGTGTGACCGGTGTAGCCCTGGCCGGTGCACAGCAGGGCCAGCCCGTGCGGAGCCTGCACCGCGACCGAGGTGACCGAAGGGAACGGATGGCCGGCCGCCGGGCACGGGGTCGGGTGCCTGCTGACGGTCAGCCCGCCGTTGGCGGTGACAAGCACCGACGAGCCGTCGAGCACCGCCGCAAGTCCCGCCTGGGTGGCGATGCCACCGTAACCAGAGACGCTACCGTAGGCGGGATTGCCGTCCAGCGCCGTGATCCGGACCCATGGCCCGCCGCCGAGCGCACGGCGCGACAGCGTCCATCCGGTCAGCCCGTTCGGCCCGTGGCGTGCGGTCACGGCCAGCACCTGGCGGTCGACGATCTCCAGCGACAGGATCGCGCCGCCCGGGTAGGCCACGGCCGACCACTGCTCACCGCCGCTGGCAGTCATCCACAGCCCGTTGCCGAACACGAACCCGTCCACCGGCGTCGCGAACCGGATGCCCCACACGGCAGGCCCGGTGGCCGCGTAAGGCTCGCCGAGCGGCACGGCGGGTGCCTGGAGCCCGCGCCAGCTCACGCCACGGTCAAGAGTGCGGGCAATCGAGGTACACGGCGCATGCCCGCACGCTGCCGTGCCTAGCGCGAAGGCCTCGCGGGCCGAGACGAACGTGACAGACGCGGCCATGAACCCGGACGGAACCGGGCCGCCCGACGCGGGCTGAGACACCGACGGCGCCCGCGCCGTCCCGCACCCGGCCGCGAGCGCCACGATCAGCAGCCCGCCGCATGCGGCGGCGAATGACTTCTTCATCGAAACTCACCTCATAACAGAAGACTCGGCAGGCGGCGGGCCGGTTACCGGTCTCTGGTCCGCACCGGGGCCACTTTGGGCCGCCCCCGGGTAAAATCGGCTGGACAGCTCGCGGAGCGGCCAACGGAGTCCGAAATTGCTGACTGAACGCCTCGCCCCCGACCTCGTTGCGGACGTCACCCGCGACGACGCGTCGCTGCGGCGCTACCTGCACGGGCTGCCCGGGGTGGACCAGGTAGGGGCGGAGGCCCGGGCGCAGGTGCTTGCCACGCGCAGCATCAAGACGACGGCCAAGGCGTGGGCGATCGACACGTCGATCGCGATGGTCGACCTCACCACGCTCGAGGGCTCGGACACGCCAGGGAAGGTGCGGTCGCTGTGCGCGAAGGCGGTGCGCCCGGACGGCAGGGCCGCGGATGGCGGGGCGCCCCAGGTGGCCGCCGTCTGCGTCTACCCGGACCTGGTGGCCACGGCCGTCAGCGAGCTGCGCGGCTCGACGGTGCGGGTGGCCTCGGTGGCCACCGCATTCCCGTCCGGGCGCTCGTCGCTGGCCACGAAGCTGCACGACGTCAGCGACGCGGTCGCCGCGGGCGCGGGCGAGGTCGACATGGTGATCGACAGGGGAGCGTTCCTGGCCGGCCGGTACCGGCAGGTCTTCGACGAGATCGTGGCGACCAAGGCCGAGTGCGGCGCGGCGCACCTCAAGGTCATCCTCGAGACCGGCGAGCTGGCGACGCTTGACAACGTGCGCCGCGCCTCCTGGCTCGCGCTGCTCGCGGGCGGTGACTTCATCAAGACCTCGACGGGCAAGGTGTCGCCCGCCGCCACGCCGCCGGTCGCGCTTGTGATGCTCGAGGCCGTCAGGGACTTCGCCGCGGCCACCGGTCAGCGGCGCGGCGTGAAGCTGGCAGGCGGCATCCGGGCGGCGAAGGAGGCCGTCCGGTACCTGGTGATGGTGAACGAGGTGGCCGGGGAGGAGTGGCTGACGCCTGCGCTGTTCAGGTTCGGCGCGTCGAGCCTGCTCAACGACCTGCTGCTGCAGCGGCACAAGCTGGCGACCGGCGCCTATGACGGACCCGACTACGTAACCGTGGACTGATGGCTGACATGAGCAAGGTGTTCGAGTACGCGCCGGCGCCGGAGTCGCGGGATATCGCGCGGCTGAAGCCCAGCTACCAGATCTTCGTCAACGGCGAGTTCCGCGACGGCGGCAGCGAGCCGGTCAAGACGATCAACCCGGCGGACGAGACGCCGCTCGCCGAGGTCGCCGAGGCGGGGCCGGCCGACGTCGACGACGCGATCCGCGCCGCGCGGCGTGCCTACGAGGGCGTCTGGTCGACGCTGTCCGGTGCCTCACGGGGCAAGTACCTGTACCGTATCGCCCGCGCGGTCCAGGAGCGGGCCCGCGAGCTCGCGGTGCTCGAGTCGCTCGACAACGGCAAGCCGATCCGCGAGTCGCGCGACGTCGACATCCCGCTCGCGGCGGCCCACTTCTTCTACTACGCGGGCTGGGCGGACAAGCTCGAGCACGCCGGCTTCGGCCCGGCGCCGCGGCCGCTCGGCGTCGCCGGGCAGATCATCCCGTGGAACTTCCCGCTGCTGATGGCGGCATGGAAGATCGCGCCGGCGCTGGCCTGCGGCAACACCGTGGTGCTCAAGCCGGCCGAGACGACGCCGCTGACCGCGCTCGTGCTCGCCGAGATCATCGCCGAGGCCGACCTGCCGCCTGGCGTGGTCAACGTCGTGACGGGCGGGCCGTCGGTCGGGCAGGCGATCGTCTCCCACGACGGCGTCGACAAGATCGCGTTCACCGGCTCGACGGAGGTCGGCAAGTCCATACAGCGCGCGCTCGCCGCCCGGGACACGAAGCTGACCCTGGAGCTTGGCGGCAAGGCGGCGAACATCGTCTTCGACGACGCCCCGGTCGACCAGGCGGTCGAGGGCATCGTCAACGGCATCTTCTTCAACCAGGGCCAGGTCTGCTGCGCCGGGTCCCGGCTGCTCGTACAGGAGTCGGTCGCCGATGAGGTGACCGACTCGCTGAAGCGGCGGCTGACCACGCTGCGGGTGGGTGACCCGCTTGACAAGAACACCGACGTGGGCGCGATCAACTCCGCGGCCCAGCTGGCCCGCGTCCGTGAGCTCGCCGAGTCAGGTACCGAGGAGGGCGCGGTGCGCTGGTCGCCGCCGTGCGAGCTGCCCGGCCGCGGCTACTGGTTCGCCCCGACCGTGTTCACTGACGTGTCGCAGGCGCACCGCATCGCGCGCGAGGAGATCTTCGGCCCGGTGCTTTCTGTGCTGACGTTCCGCACCCCGGACGAGGCCGTGCTCAAGGCGAACAACACCGCGTACGGGCTGTCGGCGGGGGTGTGGACGGAGAAGGGCTCGCGGATCCTGGCGATGGCCGCGCGGCTGCGCGCCGGGGTGGTGTGGGCCAACACGTTCAACAAGTTCGACCCGGCCGCGCCGTTCGGCGGCTACAAGGAGTCCGGCTTCGGCCGCGAGGGCGGCAGGCACGGTCTGGAGGCCTACCTCGATGTCTGAGCAGCACCCGGGCGATCACGTCACCTCCGCGCGGGTGGAGGTGCGCAAGACCTACAAGCTGTACATCGGCGGGGCGTTCCCGCGCTCGGAGTCCGGCCGGTCCTACCCCGTCTCCTCCCCGGACGGTACCCTGCTCGCGCACGCGGCGCAGGCCTCGCGCAAGGACGTACGCGACGCCGTCCGCGCGGCGCGGTCGGCGCTGCCCGGCTGGTCGGGCGCGACCGCGTACAACCGCGGCCAGGTGCTCTACCGGGTCGCCGAGCTGCTCGAGGGACGCCGCGCCCAGTTCGCCGGCGAGGTCGCCGCCGCCGAAGGGAGCAAGCCGGCGCGCGCCCGCGACGCCGTCGACGCCGCGATCGACCGCTGGGTGCACTACGCCGGCTGGACCGACAAGTTCGCCCAGGTCGTCGGCGCCACCGATCCGGTAGCCGGGCCGTACTTCACGTTCTCGCTGCCGGAGCCGACCGGCGTCGTCGGCGTGCTCGCCCCGCAGGACTCCTCCCTGCTCGGCCTCGTCTCCGTGGTCGCCCCGGTGCTCGCCACGGGGAACACCGCCGTCGTCATCGCCGCGCAGGACCGTCCGCTGCCCGCCGTGTCGCTGACCGAGGTGCTTGCCACCTCGGACGTGCCAGGCGGCGTGCTCAACCTGCTCACCGGCTTCACCGCCGAGCTGGCGCCCTGGCTCGCGGCGCACCGTGACGTGAACGCGCTCGACCTCACCGGCGCCGCCCCCGCCGCCCGCGCCGCGCTGCGCGCGGCCGCCGCGGACACGGTCAAGCGCGTGCACGTGCCGCGCGCGACGGACTGGGCCGCCGCACCCGACCTGTCAAGGCTGCGCGCCTTCACCGAGGTCAAGACCGTCTGGCATCCCATCGGGGCCTGACCGTTCCGCGTCACGGCCGCAGGCCGGCGCTGCCGCGCTGCCGCCATCAGCTGCCCGTGTGCGTATGGACGGCCCAGAGGGTTGGCCTGGCCGGGAACCTGCCGCGGAGCTGAATCGCTGCCTCGCGCAACGCGTAAGCGGCGCGTCCGACATCCGGCCAGGCAGTGCCTGCCGGGATGATTCTCCGGTAGAAATCCGCGGAGAAACGCCTGGCGAAAGGATCGGGTATAGCCCAAAGGGTCCCGATGACCTGCGAATACCCGGCCAGGTGGAAGGCTCCCGTGATGTGGAGCGCCGGGTTGCGAAGGAGCAGCGCACCGGGCAGCAGTTCCGCGAGCATGGCGGCCTCGGCCGTGACACCGTGCAGCGGCACGGTGCCTGCCGCGTCGGAAACCGCGACGACCATGGCGGTGCCGCCCGCCGCGGGCTGGCGGGATCGCGCGTAGCCGAGGCCGCGGATGGTCGGCGTATACGAGGACACGACGCGGTCAAGCGCGCTTGGCGGGTACCTCGGCGGGCTGGGGTGGCCTGCCGCTCGGCCGGCGCTGTGCCCGGCGGCGTGCAGCGGGAAGCAGGCAAGCATGCCAACCGGGCACCACCAGACGCGCGGCGGCGTACCGCCCTCCGCTGCCGGGTAACCGAGCTCGTCGAGTACCGGGCCGGCGATCGTATCCCAGAGCCAGCCGAGCATCGCAAGGAGTTCCCGCTGAGCGGAGGGCTGCGCCTCCGGCGTCGTGCCGGGGTCGATGACGGCGCGCTGGATGCTCATGAAGCGGTCGGCCTGCCTGGCGATCTCGTCGAGTGTGACGCCGAGGCTGACGACTCGCACACTGGCCTTGACGCTGTGCGCGGCGCTTGTGTCCGGCTCTCCGGTCACAATGAGAGCGTCGCTCCTGGTCAGTCCCGCGTAGACCAGGATGACCGGCCCGTCGCACGCGTGCGCGGCTAGTTCCGCGAAGGCGGGAACGGCGAGGAACCCGGCGAAGCCGTCCAGCGCACGGATCTGGTCGACAAGTTCCGTCCACTCCGCCTGTGCCGCACGGCGCTCCCTGCCGAGACGACGGGCTGCCCGCGCGCTGTCCCGCATGATTCCGGTCAGCGGCATGGCGGCGAGGGCCAGCGCCTCGTCCGGTGCCGCGCGACGGTCGAGGGCCGCACGACGCTCTCGCAGCCTCTCGAATCTCTCGGCAAGCTCAGGCGCGGCCCCCCGCAGGCGGGCAAGGTCGCTGCTGCGAGCCGCGATCGTGTCGGCGACGAGCAGCCCGCGTGTCTGCTCGAGCAGTTCGACGGCACGTTCGGCATCGCCGGCGTCAAGCGCGGCGGCGGCCGCCGCTTCCGGCACCGACGTCAGCTGGCCCACCTGGTGTTCCCTGTCGCGACGGCTGAGGGAACGGTGCGTAACCTGCGGCAGCAGGGCGACGACCGCCTCCACGGCCGCGAGCACCCGCTGGGCTTCTGTGCCGCCTGGCCGCGTCCTGACGGCCTGGCCGACCGCGGTGATCCGCGTCAAGACGTCGGCGGAGGGATCCTCGGCGGCCCGGATAAGGCATCGCCTCGCCTCCGCCAGTTCCGCCGCGTCGCCTGTCCGGTCGAAATGCGTCAAGAGCGCGATGCCGAGGTAGGTGAGGAGAGCCGCCAGTCCCGGAGCTCCGGCGGGTGCGGCCGCGACGGCTTTCCTGCCGGTGAGCACCGACTCGGTGAGCGCATCCGCGTCGCCCGTCCGTACGGCGAACCGCAACAGGACGTGCCCGAGGTTTGCGACGTACTCGGGGCCTGCCACGGGATCGCCCGCGGCGGCCCGGCTCAGCTCGACCGCCTCCCTCCAGGCGCTCATGTCGCCGGTTTCCTCGGCGAGCGCCGCGACCGCTCCGGCGAGTCCGCTCAGGCAGCCGGCACGGTAGCGCTCGCCGGCCGAGCCGACGGCGGCCCGTTTGAGCTTGACCGCCTCCTTCAGGACCTCGAGGTCGCCGGTGCGCTCGTACAGTCCCTGCATCGAGTTGCTCAGGTTGGCCGTGATCCCCGGGTTGTCCATATGGCCGCTGGGCAGCAGGCCGACGGCCCGGCGGCTCGCCTCGACCGCCTCGGCAAGGTACTCCGTGTCGCCCGTGTGGTCGTACAGCATGCGCAGCGCGAGGCCGAGGTTGGTCAGCCGGCCCGCGATGCCGGCGTTCAGGCCAAGCCGGACCAGGCGGTCCTGACGCGCGTATTCGGCGGCGGGCGTCGCCGCGACAGCGGCGCGTGCGGCCCTGACCGCCTCGTTGATCTCCGTGCCGCCGCCGGCACGTTCCGCCGCCAGTTGCAGCACGACGCTAAGCGTGTTGAGGTGCTCGGCCAGCACACGGTGCCCGTCTGGCGTCACCGCGACGGCGTTCCTGCTGACCAGCTCCGCCTCGGCGAGCAGCGCGGCGTCGCCGGTGCACTCGTACAGCTCACCGAGCGCGACCGCTATGTTGTTCATGGCCGCCGCGCGTATCGCCTGGTCGCCAGGCGGCGACTCCGCGAGCACCGCGCGGAAATAGCCAAGGGCCTGCTCCAGGTAACGCTGGTCATTGGTCTTCTTGTATTGCATGAAGAGCACGCTTGAGCGGCTCGTCGCATACATGCGGCGGGCAAAGCTCAATGTGGTCTCCTGTCACGCCTGTTTCGGTTCTACTTCCACCGTGCCAAGGACGATGAAGGTTATTCACGGCCCATGAGGGATGCGCCAGCGGCGTTGCCGGACAATCCGGGCATATCGCCGCGCAGCCCGCGGACGTCCTGTCATGGTGGATGTTCGGGTACACCCGGGTGTACCCGAACATCCGCTATCTTCGAGATCCTGGCCGCATGCGGGCATCGCCTGGGCGGTACGCGGGCCCGCCGGGCAGTCAGGTAACGAAATGATCACGAAACGGGCCCCTGAATAAGCCTCGATGACTTACAAGCGGAATGTAATCACGACTCACCGGCTTGGCGCATGGTTCGCGTGGCCGGCGCCTGGGCGCTTACAGTCTGCGCACCGCCTGAGGCGGAAACGGGGACCGACGCGGCCCAGGCCGCGCGGCGTAGCCGGTTCCGCAAGCGCGAAGCCACCATCCGTTCCGCGGGAAGGTCATTCTCATAACTTGCGCTGAGTTGCGTCGCGTTCCCTGAAGCCGGGAGCTCGCGGGCCTGGCAGCACATATCGTGAACGGCGTGACGCAGACGTGGGCAGTTGAGCCGTCGGGGCCGCTGCGCGGTGACATCTCGGTGCGCGGCTCCAAGAATGCCGTGACCAAGCACATGGTGGCGGCGATGCTTGGCGACGGCCCCAGCGTCATCAGGAACGCGCCGCACGTGGGCGACGTGGACATCACCGCGGCGATGCTCGAGTCGGCCGGCTTCCACGTCAGCCTCGCGGACGGCGAGATCACGATCGCCCCAGGCGGCGAGGTGCGGCCGCGCGTCCCCGACGCGTTCACCGGCCTCAACAGGATCCCGATCCTGATGCTCGGCCCGCTGTTGCACCTGACCGGCGAGGCGTTCGTCCCGCTGGTCGGCGGCGACGCCATCGGGCAGCGGCCCGTCGACTTCCACGTCGAGGCGCTGCGGGCGCTTGGCGCGGAGGTTACCTACGGCCCGGCCGGGATCAGCGCCAAGGCGACCGGGCTGCCCGGTGGCCGGCTGCACGGCGCGCGCATCACGCTGCCCTACCCCAGCGTCGGCGCGACAGAGACCGTGCTGCTTTCCGCCGTCCTCGCCGAGGGCAAGACCGTGCTGCGCAACGCGGCCACCGAGCC
>Ga0335078_10002946_pt1 | contig 25555 bp, 20 predicted proteins | sample Lox_Sample_32_FD_206711 | JGI IMG/M metagenome (GOLD analysis project Ga0335078, IMG submission 206711) | Soil microbial communities from Loxahatchee National Wildlife Refuge, Florida, United States - Lox_Sample_3.2 | ecosystem: Environmental > Terrestrial > Soil > Wetlands | place: USA... | reverse complement strand
CACCAGGCCCATGGTCAGCCGCACGTTCTGGATCCACATGTCCTGCATCGGCAGCTCGACCGGGGTGCCGTGCACGCCGATGTTGGCGATGGAGCCGCCCGGCCGGACCAGCGACGCCGCGGTCAGCAGCGTCTCGGGGTAGCCGACCGCCTCGATGGACACGTCCACGCCGAGCCCGTCGGTGAGCGCGATCACCTCGGCGACCGTGCCCGGGCCGACCTCCACCGCGTCGGTGGCGCCGAACTCCAGCGCCTTCTCCAGCCGGAACTTGTTCGTGTCGATCGCGATGACCTTGGATGCCCCCCACAGCCCGGTGGTCAGGATGGCCGACAGGCCGACCGCGCCCGCGCCCACCACGGCGACCGTGTCGCCGGGCCGGACCTGCCCGGCCAGCACCCCGACCTCGTAGCCGGTGGGCAGCGAGTCGGCCAGGAAGATGGCCTGCTCGTTGGTCACGCTGTCCGGCACGCCGTACAGCGAGGTGTCGGCGTAGGGCACGCGGACCGTCTCGGCCTGGGTGCCGTCGATCAGATGGCCGAAGATCCAGCCGATCCCGCCGACCGTCTGGCAGTGCGAGGGCATCCCCCGCTGGCAGTATGCGCAGCGACCGCACTTGGTGATGGCCGGGACCAGCACCCGGTCGCCGGCCCGGAACCCGGTGACCGCGTCGCCGACCTCGGTGACGGTGCCGACCGCCTCGTGGCCGAGAATGCGCCCGTCGGTCACGGCCGCCACGTCGCCCTGGAGAATATGCAGGTCAGTGCCGCAGATCGTGGTGGTGTCCACCCGCACGACCACGTCGGTCGGCTCCTGGATCGCGGCATCGGGGACCTCTTCCCAGGTTTTCCTCCCCGGTCCGTGGTACACCAGTGCCTTCATCGCTACCTCCGGTGGGTTGACGTCTGCCTCCGGGGCCGTCCGCGACGGCGGCCCTCATGACCGACGGTAGCGGCGGCGATGCGGCCGGGCTGTTCCAGAATCGGACGATTCTCGCTCCGCCCGGGATGCCGGACGGGCTGACTGACCCGGATCCGGGACAGTCAGGTAGCTGAAATAGACTCGCTGACCCTGACGGGAACGGAGTCTTGTCGCGTGCAGCAGCCATCCGCGGAACTGGCCGGATCGTTCGGCCGGCGGGTACTGCCCCGGGCCGACCGGCGGGAAATCGCGGCGATCTTCGCGGGCGGCGCGATCGGCACGCTGCTGCGCGCCGCGCTGGCCGAAGCCTTCCCGCACCCGGCGACGGCCTGGCCGTGGCCCACGTTCGCCGTCAACATCGTGGCCGCGTTCGGTCTCGGCTACTTCGTCACCCGGCTCACCGAACGCCTCCCGCTGTCCAGCTACCGGCGGCCGCTGCTCGGCACCGGCCTGTGCGGGGGGCTGTCCACGTTCTCCACGATGCAGGTGGAGATCCTCGAGATGCTCGACGCCCGCGCCTGGGGCCTGGCGGCCGGCTACGCCGCGGCCAGCGTGGCCGCCGGCTACGCCGCCATCCACCTGGCCACCGTGATGGTCCGTCGCGTGCGGGTGCGACGATGAGCACGCTGGTCTGGGTGGCGGTGGTGCTGATCGGCGGGGCCGGTTCGGTGATCCGGTTCCTGGCCGACGGCGTGGTGGCCTCCGCCGCCGGGCATGATTTCCCCCTCGGCACCTTGGTCGTGAACCTTTCCGGCGCGGTGATCCTGGGCCTGATCACCGGCCTGGCCCTCGGCCATGACGCGGCTCTGCTGGCCGGCACCGCCGCGGTCGGCTCGTACACCACGTTCTCCACCTGGATGCTGGAGACCCAGCGGCTGACCGAGGAACGCCAGCACCGCATGGCGGCGCTCAACGTGATGGCCAGCCTGGCGCTCGGCATCGCCGCCGCCGCGCTCGGCCGCCTGGCGGGAACGCACCTATGACCGCCGACTGCCTCAAGCTGACCAGCTATTTCGGCGAACGCCACCGGAGCGGCGGCAGCTTCGTCGCGGACGCCCTGCTCGAACTGTACGGGCGGCACGAGATCGCGGCCAGCATCCTGCTCCGCGGCACCGAAGGCTTCGGACTCAAGCACCACCTGCGTACCGACCGTTCGCTGACGCTGTCCGAGGACCTGCCGCTGATCGCGATCGCGGTGGACACCCGGTCTCGCATCGAAACGGTTCTCGGCCCGACCATCGAGCTCAACCGCACCGGCCTGGTCACCCTGGAACGGGCCAGGCTGCTGGCCGACGTCAGCCGTCCCGTCCCCCTCCACGCGGACCCGGACGAGGAAACCAAGCTGACCGTCTACCTGGGCCGCCAGGAACGGGCCGGCCGGGTGCCTGCTTTCATGGCGGTCTGCGACCTGCTGCGCCGGCGGGGCATCGACGGCGCCACCGCACTGCTCGGCGTCGACGGCACGGCGCACGGCCGCCGTGAGCGGGCCGCGTTCTTCAGCCGGAACGCCGAGGTCCCGATGATGGTCATCGCCGTCGGCTCGGGGGAACTGATCGGCGGGGCCCTCGCCGAACTCGGCGCGCTGCTGCGCCGCCCCCTGCTCACCGTCGAACGCGTCCGCATCTGCAAGCGGGACGGCCGGCTCCTCGCCGCTCCCCAGGCGCTGCCCGGCACCGACGAGCACGGCATGGCCCTGTGGCAGAAGCTCATGGTCTACACCTCAGAGGCGACACGGCACCACGGCCAGCCGATCCACCGCGCCATCATCCGCCGGCTGCGCTCGGCCGGGCTCAGCGGCGCCACCACCCTGCGCGGTATCTGGGGCTTTCACGGCGATCACGCGCCGCACGGCGACCGTCTTCTGCAACTGGGCCGCCATGTTCCCGCCGTCACCGTCGTCATCGATACCCCGGAACGCATCTCCACGGCGTTTTCCGTCATCGACGAACTCACCAGCGAGCGCGGGCTCGTCACCAGCGAGACCATCCCGGCCATGCGGGCCAGCGCCGGCCAGCGCCAGCGCGGCGGAACCCGGCTCGCCACCCACCATCTCCCCGGCCGCGGCCGCCGCCCGCGCACGCCCTAACCGCCGCCGACCGGAAGCACGGCGGTTATCCGCGGGCCGGTTCCGGCGTGGCTCGAGACGCTGATCGTGCCTCCCGATGCCTCGACGCGGTCGGCGAGGCCGATGAGCCCAGAGCCGCGGGACGGGCGCCTACTCCGCCCTCGCCCGGCCGAACCGGATGCTCCCGGTCCGCGAGGTGCAGGTGCGGTCCCGGGTGGCCTTGGGGAAGCTCACAGCCGGCCGGCCGGTCATCGGCCCGTGCGCCGCACTGCGGGGGGACGCTGGTGTGCTCCAGTTCCTGGCATGACCAGCGATCGACGCATACCGAACCGTCAGGGTGATAGAGCCATGCCGTGTTCATGGTGCGCCTCCAGCCACATGTCCTTGCCGGAATGTTAACGCTCACAAAACCTTCCGTCTTCATGGCAGGCCCCCCGATCCCGCTACCGGCTAGCCGGAATGCCCGGGGCCGGGAAAACCCGTACCCCTGGCGATTTGGTTGTATCAGCGCAGCTCCTCCGGGCTCTGTCCACTGTCTGCAACCTTCCCGGCCCGGCATGGCGCGGGAAGCGCCGGTGAGGAATGAGCGAACCTATGGGCATCAGGAAATCCGCTGCCGCGGGGGCCGTACCGCCGCTCATGGTGCGGACCGCGGGATCCGGCCGGAGCCTCAGGCCAGGCCCGGCGTACCTGGTCGGCCGCGATCCGCTGTGCGACATCGTGATCTGTGATCCTCACGTGTCCTGGCAGCATGCCGTGCTCAGGGTGGAGGACGGCCGCTGGGTGCTGTCGGACAACGGCAGCACCAACGGCATCTACGCCGGAGACCGCCGGGTGGACCGGATCGAGATCAGCGGGGAATGCCTGGTCCGGCTCAGCGATCCCGCCGACGGGCCGCCCTTGAGCTGCACGGTCGGTGCCATCGCCCCGGCCGGGCCGCCCCTGCCCGGGCCCGGGACGCCGCTCATCCAGCCAGGGCAGGCTGCGCCCCGGCCGGCCGCCGCCTCGCCCGGCGGCAGCGAGGGCAGCGGCCAGGACGACGCCGAAGGCCACGGCCCGCTCGAGATCCCGTACGCGGTTCGCTGGCTGGTGCCCAGGGGCGAGCGGTTCGCGAACTTCGGCCTCCTGAACGACAACGACGCTCAGCTGGACTACTACCGCCGGTTCGGGCACATCTACGCGGTCGGGATCCCGGCCAGGAAGTGGCGGCTCGTCGTCGTCTCGGACCCCGAACTGCTCGACGAGGTGGCGGCGGACGAAGAGCGGTTCGGCAAGCGCGTCGAGGAGATCAACTTCTTCGACCAGCTGAGCAACTCCCGCGGCGGCGGCATCTCGGTGATCGGCGACGGCGAGCACTATGAGCGGATCCGCCGCGTGATGCTGCCCTGGTACTCGCCCGCGCATCAGCGGACGCAACTCGAGCGGATGAAGGAGCAGGCCCGCAAGCTCGTCGCCGCCTGGTCCGCCATCCCGGACGACGAGCCGCTCGACGCGCGCGCCTGGATGGAGCGTTACACCCTCGAGGTCTCCGGACGCGGCGCGTGCGCCTACGACTTCGGCCTGCTCGACGGTCACGGGGTCAGCGGCGATCCGCACCCGTTCGCGGCGGCCGTCCCGGCGAGCACCAAGGAGAGCATCCTGCGCGTCGCCGAGCCCCGCCCCGACTTCACGCTCTTCGCCGGGCGCGCGCGCCGCGCGCGCCGCAAGCTCTACCGCCGCCACAACGAAGAGCTGTTCCGGACGGCTGACGCGCTGGTGCGCGCCCGGATGCACACCTGCCCGCTCGGGCAGCAGACGGACCTGCTCAGCCGCCTGGTGAGCACGCCGGATCCGGAGACGGGCGAGCTGCTCGACGCCGATACCATCCGCGACCAGATCCTCATGCACCTGTCCAACGGCTTCAACGGCCCGTCGATCACGGCCGCGTGGCTCGCCTACGTGCTCGCCACGCACCCGGACGTGGAGGAGAAGCTGATCGCCGAGATCGACGGCATCACCGGCGGCGACCCGGACTACGACCTGCGGTACGACGACCTGATGGCGCTGACGTACACCACGCAGGTGATCAAGGAGACGATGCGGATCTACCCGCCGATGCCGGTCACGATCCGCCGCAGCCTCAAGGACGGGACGCTGGGCCGGTACCGCATCCGCAAGGGCGACATCATCCTGGTCGGGACGCTCGCCGCGCAGCGCGACCCGCGCTACTGGGGCCCGGAGCCGGACCGGTTCGATCCGGAGCAGTTCGCGATGGACAAGGTCGTCGGCCGGCCGCGGCACGCCTTCATCCCGTTCTCGATCGGGAAGCGGCAGTGCATGGCGCAAGAGGTCACGTTCATGATGCTCCGCGTCGTCCTGTTCGAGATCTACCGGCACTACCGGCTGCGGGTCGCCCCGGGCGCGACCGTGATCAAGAACACCGTGGTCACGACCAAGCCGGCCGCGGTTCCTGTCATCCGCCAGCCGCGCGAGCGGGACGGCCGCCCGCGCGCGGCGGTGGCGCTGCGCGACCGCCCGGCCGCGCCCGCTGCCGCCGCTTCCGCCACCGAGCCCGCTCCCGCCTCCGCGCGCCACTGGGGCGAACCGACGGAGATCCCGGGCACCAGCGCCTACCGCCATCTGGTGATCGCCTACGGCAGCAACTTCGGCGCGAACAAGGAACTGGCCGGGCGCTTCGCCGAGCGAGCCGGCTTCCACGGCTACACCAGCGACGTGCTCACGCTGAACGAGCTCGCCGGAACGCCGCCGCGCACGCAGCCCTGGCTGCTTGTCGTCATGACCTCCACCTACACGTCGAACCCGCCCTCGAACGCGACCGCGTTCAAGTCCTGGCTCGAGCGCGCCGAACCCGGCGGCCAGACCTGGCGGAACTGCCGCTACCTGGTCTGGGGGCTCGGCAACAGCCAGTGGAACGCTTTCCTCGCCTTCCCCCGCTACGTGCACCAGAAGCTGTCCGAGCTCGGCGCCACGCCGGTCGCCGAGTTCGGCTACGGCGACGTGGGCTCGCCCGTGTGGGAGCGCCGCCACGCGGACTGGAACGCCCGCGTCTGGCCCGTGCTCCTCGAGCTCTCCGGGGCGCGGCCGACGCAGGCCGCGGCCGAGCGCGTCGCCGCCGAGGACGCGGCCACGGGCGCGCTGACGGGCACCGACTCGGACACCGCGATGCAGATGTCGCTTTCCCCTGACGACGTGGCCACGCAGCCGATGAGCGTGCCGTCGATCGATCAGGGCCGCATCCGGTCACGGGTGCTGCTGGTGCCGACGATCCTCACCAACCCGGTCGGGATGCTCACGGCCGAGGCGCGCGTCCTCGCCTGCCGGGAACTCCAGGCGGCCGGGTCGCCGAAACGGACCCGGCATCTGGAGATCAGCCTGCCGCCCGGCGTCGCCTACCGGGCCGGCGACCATGTCGGCGTGTGCCCGAGGAACGACGAGGAGCGGGTCGAGCGGCTGGCCCGGCACCTCGGCGCCACCCTCGACGGCCTGTTCATGGCGCCGAAGACGATGAACGTCCGCGCCGTGCCGAAGGGCGTCGTGCTCCAGGTCAGGAACGTCCTCACCAACCTCATCGACATCACCGGCCGGCCGACGGTGCCGCTGCTCGACCTGCTGCTGGAGAAGACGGCCGACTCCGCCGAACGATCCAGGCTCGTCCAGATCAGGGACGTCCTGCAGGCACCGGACGGCCCCGGTTCGCCGCTGCGCGCGGCGGTCGACGCGGGCGGATACGACGTGCTCAGGCTGCTCGATGAGTTCCCGTCCTGCTCGCTGAACATCTTCGAGTTCCTGCGGGTGGCGCCACCGCTCCGGCCCCGCTACTACTCGGCGAGCTCGAGCCCGCGGATCCACGGGGACGACGTCGCCCACCTGACCGTCGGCCTCGAGGCCGCGCCGGTGCCAGGCAGGCCCGGCCGTGAGCTCTGCGGGATGAGCTCGCACTACATGCACACGCTCCGCGCCGGCGACCGGCTGACCATCTTCCTCGACGGCGCGGACGGGTTCCGCCTGCAGGAGGACGTGACCAAGCCGATGATCTTCGTCTCGGCCGGCACCGGCTTCGCCCCGATGCGGGCGTTCCTGTGGGAGCGGCTGGCGATGAAGCGCGCAGGCGTCTGGCTGGCGGAAGCGGCGCTGTTCAACGGCATCCGGTCGAGCCACGTCGACTATATCTACCGGGACGAGATCGGGCGGTTCGCGGCCGAAGGGGTGCTCAACCACGTTCACGTCGCGACCTCGCGCGAACACCGCGGTCACCGTGAGTACGTCCAGGACCGGATCCGCGAGCAGGGCGCGCTCGTCTGGCGCCTGCTCGCCGCGGGGGGATACGTCTACGTCTGCGGCTCGCAGCCGGTGCGCGACGCCGTTCGCGAGGCCTTCGTCGACGTCGCCGCGGACCATGGGCCGCTGCCGCGCGAGGACGCGGAGGCCTACCTCCAGCAGTTGGAATCGACCACCCGCTACCGCCCAGACCTCTGGGGCTGACTCCCGGGAGCCCGCATGGATGCCCTCGCCCTTGTCCTGACCGTCGCCGCCCTGGTGATGTTCGTGTTCGCCGCCAGCGGCCGCGAACTGCGCCGCTTCAACGAGATCGCGCTCGGGCTCGTCCTGCTCACCGCCGCGCTGATCTGCCAGTTCACCTCGATCACCAATACGCACATCGGCCGCTGAGCCGTCGCGGCCGCGGGCCGTGTCACGGGCGGGCCGGATCAGGGCTGGCCGGAGCCGCCCGCCCGGAACGCGGCGGCGATCTCCCCCCGGCCGGCGTTGTTCGCCAGCAAGGCGTGCAGGAGCAGCCGGGCCTTGACCGGGTCGAGGAAGCCGGCGCTGATCAGGCCGCGGCCGAGCAGATCCTGTTCGGAGCCGGGGAAGCCGTAGGTGCGGGCCAGCACCGATCCCCGGCCGGTCCGGGAGGCGAGCACCACGGGGATCTGCCCGGCCAGATCGGCCAGCACGGGGACGACGGTGGCGGGCACGTGCCCGGCCCCGAACGCGGCGACGACGAGGCCGTCGAAACGGCCGGCCGCGGCCCGCAGCAGTTCGCCGTCGTCGCCCAGAGTGATGACGATCAGGCCGGTGCGTACCGGCCCGGGCGGGCCGGCCGCCGGTACCGTGACCCGCCCGGCGGGGCGGGTCAGCAGCCGCGCCTGGCCTTCGACGACCCGCCCGAGCGGCCCCGCCGACGGCGAGGTGAACGCGGTGACGCTGGTGGCATCGGTCTTGCGGACGTACCGGGCGGCGTGGATCTCGTCGCCGAACACGACCACGCAGCCGAGGTCGCGGAGCCGCGGGCTGACCGCCGCCTGCAGGGCCGCGAGGATGTTCGCCGGGCCGTCGGGCCCGGCCATGGCGGGGTTGCGCATCGCCCCGGTCACCACGACCGGCTCGGGTCCGGCGTGCAGCAGGTCGAGCAGGAACGCGGTCTCCTCGATGGTGTCGGTGCCCTGGATCACCACCGCGCCGGCCGCTCCCGCCGCGATCCGCTCCCTGATCGCGGCGGCCAGGTCGAAGACGTCGGCGATGGTCAGGGACGCGCCGGGCACCCGCCGGAAGTCGTGCACCTCGACGGCGGCGCCGAGGCCGGCCAGCCCGGGGACCGCCTCGAGAAGCTGCTGCCCGGTCAGGGCCGGGACAACCCCGAAAACCCCGGCACCCCCGGCACCCCCGGAAACCTCGCCCGCCTCACCGGGCGCCGTGGTCATGGCGATGGTGCCGCCGAGGGCGAACACCGCGATCCGGGCCGCAGGGTGCGAGGCGGTCATGAGGTTCTTACGGATCCGCGGCCCCGCTAGCCGCCCGCCGCGCCAGTCGGCGTAACCGAGGGGGTGGCGGAGTCCGGCGGGCTGGTGGCCGGGCTGGTGCTGCTGGGGGCGGTGGCGGCGGGCGCGGTGCTGGCCGCCGGGGAGCTGCTGGCACCGGTGGGTGTCGTGCTGGCGCCGGCGGTCCCCGACGTGCTAGCCGATGGCGTGGGTGACCGGCTGCCTGACGGACTGGGTGACGGACTGGCCGGGGCGGCCTTGCCGACGGTTCCGCCGCCGAGGGTGGTGCCGTGGCCCGGCTTGCCCTGGACCACGGCGGACATCGGCTTGCCCGCGGCCCCCTCGATCAGGGTGATCACGATGGCGCAGCCGATGAACGCGGCGACGATGAACGCGGCGGGACCGGCCCAGCGGCGCCGCGGGACCGGCCGGCTGTGCCGGCCGGCGGCGCCGCGGGTGACCGGGCCGGCATCAGCCTGGGTGACCGGGCCGGCATCAGCCTGGGTGACCAGGCCGTCGTCGGCCCCGGGGACCACCGCGGCGGTGGCCAGGGTGACCGCGGCGTCCTCGCCGGGATGCAGCTGGTGCGTCCGGGCGCGGAGGGCCTCGGCCCGGGCGGCGGCGAGTGCCGCGGACCGGCGGATGCCCCGCTCGGCCCACCAGGAGCACGTCCCGGAGGCCAGGCTGCCGATCACCATCCCGACGATCGTCCCGGCGGCGCCGATCAGGCTGCCCAGGGTCGCGGCGAGCACGGTCCCGGTGGTGGCGGCGGCGATGGCGGGCAGGTGCGAGCGGAAGGTTTCCTGCTTGGCGGCTGGCTTGGTTTCTGGTTTGGCGGTATCGCTGGTCATGCTGTCCAGATAGGTCATGGCGCGGCGGGCCGGGCGGTATCCAGAAGGGCCAGGCTACCCGATGACACCCCTCGGGGGCGGGCCTGCCCCAGCTGCCTGGTTCGCACAGGACTGGCGTGGCTGCTGGTGCGGCCTGCCGGGCCCTAGCGGCGCGCTTCCAGTGATCGTGTGGATTTACCCCCCCGGAATCCACGGGGGTAAGTCCACACGATCCTGCGGGAGGCGTGCCTGGCTCCGCTGGTGGCGCCGTCGCTGGGCGAAACGCCCCGGCCCGGTCAGCGACGACAGCGCCTTCAGCTAGGTCCTGTTCGCGGCGTGGAACGCCTCGAGCGCCTCACCGGGAGTGTCGTAGTAGGCGCCGGGGCCCAGGGCCTTGCTGATGTCGTAACGGTCGAGTTGCTTCCGCACCGGGCCGAGGACGGAGCTGAACGCCAGGCGCACGTGATGCTGGTGGACGTGCTCGACGACCTTGGCCAGGACCGCGGACGCGGTGTAGTCCACGTCGCCGATGGCGGCACAGTCGATGACCAGCCAGCGCAGCGGGCCGCCGTGGGCGACCAGCGCCGCGATGTCCTGCAGAAGCTTGCTGGCGTTGGCGTAGTACAGGCTGGTGCCGAACCGGTAGACCACCAGTCCCTCCTCGGTGCGGGCGCCCGGCACGATCGGGTCGGCCTGCCAGTGCCCTTCCGGTGACTTCACCAGGACGCTGTTGAACGGGCTGTAGCTGTGTCGCAGATGATCGACGATGGAGGCGATGATGGCCAGCGCGATGCCGTACTCGACGCCCAGGGCCACCACCGCGGCCGCGGTGAGCAGGGCCACGGCGAACTCGTGTTTCCGGCAGGCCAGGATGCGCCGCATCCCCGCGACGTCGACGAGCTCGATGGCGATCATGAAGACCACCGCGGCCAGGGCCGCGTCGGGCAGGTAGGCGAGCGGCCCGGTGAGCAGCACCAGGACGAGGAGGACCACGGCGGAGGCGGAGAGCATGGACAGCTGGCTGCGGCCCCCGGCGGTGTCCACTATCTGCGCCTTGGTCGGGCTGCCGTTGACCACGAACGTCCCGGTGAACGCGGCGGCGGCGTTGGCGGCGCCCAGGCCGACCAGATCGGTGGCCTCGCTGAACTCCTCCTCCTCGTACTTGCCGGCGTAGGCACGGGAGGTGGCCGCGCTCTGGGCCAGGATGACCACGAACATCGACAGCGCGGCGCCGAGCAGGGCGGCGACGTCGCGCCGGCCGAGTGCGGGCAGCGCCAGGCTTGGCAGCCCGCGCGGGACGGGCCCGAGCACGGCCACGCCGTGGCTGGCCAGGTCCGCGGCCCAGCTCACGACGATGGCGATGATCACCGCGATCAGCAGGCCCGGGATCCGGCGGGTGATCCGGTGAGCCACCACCACGATCACGATGACCCCGGCAGATATCGCCACGTCCGCCGGGTGCACGTGCGGCAGGGCGCGCACCGTGTTCACCAGCTTGGGCACGGTCGACCGGCCCGCGGCCTTTACCCCGAGCATGTCGGCCAGCTGCCCGGCGGCGACCTGGATGCCGACGCCGGTCAGGAACCCGACCAGGACGGTGCGGGACAGGAAGTTGGCCAGGAAGCTGAGCCGGGCCAGCCGGGCGATCAGCAGCATCCCGGCGGTCAGCAGGGCCGCCAGCCCGGCCAGCTTGACGTACCGCTCCGAGCCCACCGCCGCGAGCCCGGTGAGCGCGGCGGCGAGGATGGCCGCGGTCGCGGAGTCCGCGGCGACCACGAGGTGCCGGGACGAGCCGAGGACGGCGAACACCGCCATCGGGAGGAGCATCGTGTAGAGGCCGGTCACCACCGGCATCCCGGCGATTTTCGCGTACCCGAGAACCTCGGGGATGCCGACGGCAGCCAGCGTGAGGCCGGCCAGCACCTCGACGGGTACCCGGGCCCGTTCGACGGGCCGTACCCCCTGCAGCACGGGCAGGGCCCGCAGCGACTCTCGCCAGCGGCCCCTCGTGGTATCCGGCATCGTCCCACCTCCGCCCGTCGGCCACGCAGTTCGGGATTTGTTCATCATCTCGCCATCGGGCGTTCATCGCCTTGACGGCGTACCACGGGCACCACAGAATGACCGACTAAAGAGGAGCCTCGTTGGAATCCAGCACCGCCCGCGCCGCGTCGCACGCCGTCCCGGCCGCCTGGGGATCCGATGCGATCGTAGCGGCGCTGGCCGGGGCGGGGACGCGGCTGATGTTCGGCGTGCCGGGCGGCGGCCCCAACCTGGACGTGGTCGGGGCGGCGGCGGCCGCCGGGCTGCGCTTCATCCTGGCCCGCGGTGAGACCGCCGCGGTGATCATGGCCGCCACGTACGCCGATCTGGAGGGCGCGCCCGGCGCCGCGGTCGTCACCCGGGGCCCCGGGCTGGCCAGCGCGGTCAACGGCATCGCGCACGCGGCCCTGGACCGGCTGCCGGTGGTGGTGATCGCGGACACCGTCCCGGCCGCCGACGCCGACCGGATCAGCCACCAGCGGATCGACCAGGGCGCCCTGGGCCGGTCGGTGGCCAAGGCGGCGATCACCGTCGGCGGGCCGCGGCCCGGCGAGGCGGCCGCGCGGATCGTCCGGATGGCGCTGGCGCCCCCGCCCGGCCCGGTCATCGCCAGCATGGACGCCAGCTCTCCGGGCCTTACCCGTCCTGACGGCGCCCGTCCAGACGATGACGGCACGCCGGCCGCCCTGGCCGGCGCCTCAGCCGCATCGTTCCTGGCCGGGGCGCTGCGCGCGGCCCGGCGCCCGGTGCTGCTGCTCGGCACCGGCGCGATACCGCGGACCGCGGCGGTCCGGGACGCGCTGGCCGGCCGGGGCATCCCGGCCCTGCACACCTACCGGGCCCGCGGCATCCTCCCGGACGCCGGGCCCGACGCGGCCGGGCTGGTCACCGGGGGCACGATGGAATGGCCGCTGCTCAGCGCGGCCGATCTGGTCATCGGGCTCGGCGTGGACGAGGCCGAGATGATCCCGGCGCCGTGGGACTACCCCGCCCGGACGATCCTGATCACCGAGCCGACGCCGGGCCCCGCCCTGGCCGCGCCCGCCGCGTACCGCGGCTACTTCACCGGCGCGACCGCGCTGCGGATGCCGCTGGCCCGGGCGCTGGAGGTGCTGGCCGCCGGTCCGGGCCACGACTGGCCGCCGGGCGCCGGGCGCGCGGCCAGAGCCGGCGCCGCCGGGCGGCTCGTTTCCGCCGCCGTCGCCTCGCCCGGGCGGCTGGCCCCCCAGCAGGTCGTCACGACCGTGCGGGCCGGCACCCCGCCGCAGACCATCGCCACCGTGGACGCGGGCGCGCACATGCTGGTCGCGATGCCGCTGTGGGAGGTACCCGAGCCGCATCGGCTGCTCGTCTCCAGCGGGCTCGCCACGATGGGCTACGCGCTGCCCGCCGCGATCGCCGCCGCCGTGTGCGCGCCGCGGGTGCCGGTGGTGGCCTTCACCGGGGACGGCGGCCTGGGCATGACGCTGGCCGAGATAGAGACGGCGGTCCGGCTGTCCCTGCGGATCATCGTGGTCGTCTTCAACGACGCCGCGCTCAGCCTGATCAAGATCAAGCAGAAGCCGGCCGGGCACGGCGGCGACGAGGCGGTCAGCTACCGCCCGGTCTCGTTCGCGGGCGCCGCGGCCGCGCTGGGCGCCGCGGCCGCCGAGGTCGGCACCGAGCGGGACCTGGCCGCGGCGCTGGCGGCCGCGCTGCGCCGCCCCGGTCCCACCGTGATCGATGTCAGCGTCGATCCGGCCGGCTATCCGGCGGTCATGGACCTCAGCCGGGGTCAGGCCGGACGCAGATCCGTGCCCGGCATCAGCCGGGCGCTTCAGGCGCGCTGCCCCTAACCTTGCCGGGGTAGCGCCAATGCGAAGGAGCGTGCGCAGTGAGCATCACCGTGGCGAAGTTCAGGGACGTCGCCGAGGGCACCCAGCCGGGTCAGTTCATGATCGGCGAGCGGGAGCCGGTGACCAGCCTGGCCGACCTCGACCCGATCTATAAGCGGCTGCTGGACGAGCCGGTGACCGCCATCGTCGCGGTCACGGGCTCGGACGGGCTGCCCAACCTGACCCCGGTGTGGTTCGACTACGAGGGCGATACCGTCCTGCTGAACCTGGCCACCCACCGCAAGAAGGTGGCCTGGCTGCGCCGGGTGCCCAACGCCACGTTCCTGCTGATGAACCCGGAGAACACCTATCACTGGCTCAGCCTCAAGACGGTGGTCAAGCGGGAGATCTCCGAGGACGACCCGGTGGAGGGCCAGCGCGTCACCGACCAGCTCGACCGGATCTGGGTGAAGTACACCGGCAACGAGCCGCCCTACGCCCTGCGCGATCCCTCGATGGACGAGCGGCGGGTCCTGTTCGAGCTCGCGGTGGTGAAGGTCGCCACGTTCGGGCGGCCATAGGAAAGGGTCACCGCCGGTGCCCGCAATGCCCCGGGTCATCGTCATGGGCGGATCGGTGGGCGGCCTCACCGCCGCGCTCGTGCTCCGCGACGCCGGCTGCGAGGTCCGGGTCTTCGAGCGATCGTCGGCCGCGCTGCAGGCCCGCGGCGCGGGCATCGCCACCCTCGACGCCACCCTGCGGTACCTGACCGAGCGGGGCGGCCGGCAGCGCGCCGACGTGTGCTCGTCCACCGACTGGATCCGGTTCCTGCGGCCCGACGGCAGCGTCCAGCACGAGCAGCGGCACCGGTACCTGTTCTCCTCGTGGAACACCATCTACCGGTCGCTGCTCAAGCTGTTCGACCCGGGCCGCTATCTGCTCGGCAGCGAGGTCACCGATTTCAGCCAGTCCGGGGACTCGGTCCGCGTCACGCTGGCCGGCGGCTCGGCCGCCGAGGCCGACCTGCTGGTGTGCGCCGACGGCGTGAGCTCGCTGGCCCGGTCGCGCCTGCTGCCGGACGTCAGGCCGTCCTATTCGGGTTACGTGGCCTGGCGCGGCACGCTGCCGGAGCGGGCGCTGCCCGGAGCCACCCGCCGGCGGCTCGGCGACGCGCTCACCTACCAGGTGCTCGAGCACAGCCACGTCCTCGTCTATCCCATTCCCGGGCCCGGCGGCGCGCTGACCGCGGGCGATCGCCTGGTCAACTTCGTCTGGTACGTCAACGTCGCCGAGGGCGGGGAACTCGACGAGCTGATGACCGGCCGGGACGGCATCCGCCGGCCGGTGTCGCTGCCGCCCGGCGCGGCCACGGACCAGGCGGTGGCCGCCATGCGGCGGGCCGCCGCGGCCAGGTTCGCCCCGCCCATCGCGGCGGTCGCGGCCGGCGTGGGCGAGCCGTTCGTCCAGGTCGTCTACGACATCGCGGTGCCCCGCATGGTGTTCGGCCGGGCCTGCCTGATCGGCGACGCCGCCTTCGCGGTCCGCCCGCACGCGGCCGCGGGCACGGCCAAGGCCGCCGCCGACGGCTGGGCCCTGGCCGAGGAGCTCGCCGCCGCCGGCGGCGACGTGCCGGCCGCGCTGGCCAGCTGGGAGCGCCAGCAGGTGGCCCTCGGCCGGGCGCTGCTGGCCCGGTGCCGTGACATCGGTGACAGCTCGCAGTTCCACGGCACGTTCCGGCCCGGTGACCAGCGGCTCATCTTCGGGTTGTACGGCCCGGGGAACTAGCGCGGCCCGGCGCTCAGTCGGCGGCGATGGCGGCCAGCACGTCGATCCTGGCCGCCCGGCGGGCCGGCCAGCCGGCCGCCACCAGGCCGAGCAGGGCGGCGAGCACCAGGAAGATCACCAAGTCGGAGAAGGGCACCACGGTGTCGGTGATGCCCTGGTTCTTCAGCGACGAGACCAGCGCGAGGCCCATGCCGGTGCCGATGATGATCCCGATGATGGCGCCGAAGATGGCCAGGATCACCGCCTCGGACCGGATCATGGTGCGGACCTGGCGCCGCCGCATCCCGACCGCGCGGAGCAGCCCGATCTCCCGGGTGCGCTCGAACACCGAGAGCATGAGGGTGTTCACGATCCCGATGAGCGCGATGAGCACGGCCAGGGCGAGCAGGGCGTAGACCAGCCCGAGGACCTGGTTGACGCTGGATACCTGGGCCTGCTCGAACTGGGCCCTGGTCTGGACCTGGACGTTCGGGAACGGGGCCAGCGCGCTGGTGACGGCGTTGTCCGCGGCGCTGCCGCTGGTGCGCAGCAGCAGGCCGGCCGGCGGCCGCGCGGAGTAGTGGGCCAGGAAGAACTGGGAGCTGACCAGGTAGCTGCCGATCAGGGCGTTGGCCTCGTAGATCCCGCCCACGCGCAGGGTGGCCGGACCGGTCAGGGCGAACCTGGCCGGCACGGTGTCGCCGACCGCCAGGTGCTTGTCCTGCGCGGTGGTCGAGTCGATGAGCAGTTCGCCTCGGGCCAGGGCGGCGGGGGTGCCGGATGTCATGCGCAGGATCACCGTGTCGGCCAGATGGTCCGTGGATACCGCGGTGAGCTGAGACAGCGTGCTGCCGAACTCGAACCGCCCGCCGTACACGGTGGTGGTCGCGGTGACGCCCGGGACGGCCGAGGCGATGGAGGTCGCCGAGTCGCTGAGCTCTCCCGACCCGGTGGGCGTCACGATCAGGTCGGCGCTGATCGCCTGGTCCGCGCTGCTGGTGGCCGACCGTGACACCGAGGCGCCGAACACCGACATCGCGGCGACCAGGGCCAGGCCGACCATGAGCGCGGCGGCGGTCTGCGCGGTCCGCCTGGGACTGCGCATGGAGTTCTCCCGCCCGAGCTTGCCCGGTTCCCCGAGTACCCGGGCCAGCGGACGGCCGATCACGCCGGACAGCGGGCGGGCGATGGCCGGGGCCAGGGTGGCGGTCCCGAGGAAGATGCAGACCGCGCCGAGGCCGACCAGCTGGATGGCCGGCTTGGCCAGCCCGATGGCGAGCATGATCGCCCCGGCCAGGGCCAGCGCCGTGCCGCCGATGAACCGGCGCCGGAGCGAGGCGGCGGGGCCGGACTGACGGTCATCCAGCGCGGCGACCGGCGGGATGCGCACGGCGCCGCGGGCCGGGCCGAGCGCGGCCACGACGGTCACGCCGACGCCGACCAGCAGCCCGACCAGCGCGGTGCGCGGCTCGAACACCAGCGACCCCGGCGGCAGCGTGATCCCGAACCCGCGGAGCAGCGCCTGCAGCCCGAGCGCGGCCAGCACGCCGAGGCCCAGGCCGATCACCGAGGAGACCAGCCCCACCAGGGCTGCCTCGCCGAGCACGGAACGGAACACCTGACGGCGGCTCGCCCCGACGATCCGCAGCAGGGCCAGTTCCCGGGTCCGCTGCCCGACGATGATCGAGAACGTGTTGAAAATGGTGAACCCGCCGACGAACAGCGAGATGAACGCGAAGACCAGCAGCGCCGTGGAGAAGAAGGCCAGCGCCTGGTCGACCGAGCTCGTGCTCTCGTTCACCACGGTCTGCCCGGTCACCACCTCCACGCCCGAGGGCAGGACCTTCGCGATGGCCCGCTGGACCGCGGCCTTGTCGGCGCCGGGAGCGGTCACCACGTTGATGTCGTCGAGCTGGCCGGTTTCCTGGGCGATGGCCTGCGCGGTCGGCAGCGTGAACGCGGCCAGGGTCGCCCCGGCCAGGTTGTTCGCCGTCCCGAACTCGGCGATGCCGGTGATGGTGAACGTCCGGGTCGGCCCGGCGGTCAGGATGCGGACCTGCTGCCCCACGGAGAAGCCGTACTTCTGCGCGGTCCCGGCGTCCATCACCACGTCGCTGGAGGTGGCCGGCGGGCGGCCCGCGATCAGGTGCAGGCTGGAGAACTGCGGATCCGGGTTGAAGCTTACGGCGAGGGTGGGCGCGCCGCCGGTCTGGATGGCCTTGCCGTCGTGGCTGATGAACTGGGCGTAGCCGGTGACCTCGCCGTGCGCGGCCGCGACGCCGGGCACGCCGCGGACCGTGGCCAGCAGCGACTCGGGCAGCTCGTTGCGTACCGCGTTCCCGCCGCTGCCGAGCTGGGCGACGCCGCGGACCTGGAAGTCGATCTTGGAGTAGATGTTGCCGAACAGCTCCGTGAACGTGTTGTGCAGGGTGTCGGTCAGGACGAACGTCCCGGAGATGAAGGTGACACCGAGCACGATGGCCAGCGCGGTCAGCGCGAGCCGGAGCTTATGGGCCAGCAGGCCCTTGATCGTCACTTTCCACATGTCAGGCCCCCAGGGTCCGCATCCGCTCGAGCACGGAGTCCGCGGTCGGCTGGTGGAGCTCGCCCACCACGGTCCCGTCGGCCAGGAAGACGACCCGGTCCGCGTACGCGGCCCCGCGCGGGTCGTGCGTCACCATGACGATCGACTGGCCGAGCTCGGTCACCGAGCGCCGCAGGAACGCGAGCAGGTCCGCGGAGGCGTTGGAGTCCAGGTTGCCGGTGGGCTCGTCGGCGAAGATGAGGTCCGGCTTGCGGATCATCGCCCGGGCGCAGGCGACCCGCTGCTGCTGGCCGCCGGACAGCTCACCGGGACGGTGCGTGAGCCGGTCGCCGATGCCCAGCTGCTTCACCAGGTAACCGAGCCAGTCCTGGTCGACCCTGGTGCCGGCCAGGGCGGCGGGCAAGGTGATGTTCTCGGCCGCGGTCAGCGTCGGGACCAGGTTGAAGGACTGGAAGACGAAACCGATCTTGTCCCGCCGCAGCCGGGTGAGCCCGGCGTCGTCGAGGTTCCCCACGTCCTGGCCGCCCACGAACGCCTGCCCCGACGTCGGCCGGTCAAGACCCGCCATGCAGTGCATGAGCGTCGACTTGCCCGAGCCCGACGGGCCCATCACGGCGGTGAACCGGCCGCGTTCGATGGCCACGTTGATGCCGGCCAGCGCGTGCACGGCCGCCTGCCCGGCCCCGTAGGTCTTACGCAGGTCGACGGCCTGCGCGGCTGGTTCAGGCCGCGTCACGCCGGCCCCGTTGGCAGATTCGAGCATCGGTGCTCTCCCTCGTATTCCTGACGTGAACCCCTGTAGCATCATGGCCCCCGGCCGGTATGGCAGGCATCGGCCCGCGGGGTGATTTCACCTGGACCCCGGTACCAGGCCGTCAGCCGGAATCTCGTACCGCGCCTCAGCCGAGGTGATGCCGCTGGGCGTAGCCGATGGCGGCGGCCCGGTCCCGCGACCCGGTCTTGGCGAAGATCCGGTTGATGTGGGTCTTGATCGTGTGGTTGCTCAGGCACAGCCGCCCGGCGATCTCGGTGTTGGTCAGCCCCCGGGCGATGAGGCCGAGGATCTCCGCCTCGCGGTGGGTCAGGCCGTCGGGTGGTTCGGGCCGGGACGGCTCGGCCCGGTCCGTCGTCGCGGCGGCCGCCAGGAGCATGTCGTGGACCCGGGGGTCGAAGACGGTCAGGCCGCCCGCCGCGGCCTGCAGGGCCCGGGCGATGTCGGTGCGGTCGGCGTCCTTGGTCAGGTAGCTGCGCGCGCCGGCCCGCAGGGCGTCCATGACGGAGGCGTCGTCCACGTAGGTGGTGAGGACGACGATGGCGACGCGGGGATGCTCGGCCGTCAGCCGGCGGGTCGCGCCGATGCCGTCGAGGACCGGCATGTGCAGGTCGAGCAGGATCGCGTCGGGCTGGTGCTCGGCCACCAGGTCGAGCGCCTGCTGCCCGTCCGCGGCGGCGCCGACCACGTCGATGCCGGGCAGCCCGTCGAGCAGCAGGACCAGGCCCTCGCGCACGACGGCCTGGTCGTCGGCGACCACCACGCGCAGCGGCGAGCGGCCGGGCGTCTCGGTCACGCGTTTACCTCATCCGGCTGGAGAGCGGGGGCGAGGGGGATCTCGGCGATCACGGCCCACTGGCCGCCGCGCGGGCCCGCCGCCAGGGTGCCGTTCAGCAGCCGCAGCCGTTCGTGCATGCCGGTCAGGCCGTACCCCCCGGTGCCAGTGCCGAGGCCCGGGCCGGGGCGCGGGCCCGGGCCGGGCAGGTCGTTGACGACGGTGAGCCGGACGTCGCGGTCACCGTAGCCCAGGTGAACGGCCACGCTCTGGCCCGCCGCGTGCTTGGCCACGTTGACCAGGGCCTCCTGCGCGGTGCGCAGCAGCGCCAAGGTGGCGTCGGGCGGCAGCGGCCGGGGGACGCCAGTCATGCTGAAGGTGACCTTGACGTCGTAGCGGTCACCGTAGTCGCTGGTGACCCGCCGGAGTTCCTCGTCCAGCGGCTTCATGTCCGCCCGCAGGGCATGGACGGCCCGGCGGGTCTCGGTCAGGCCGTCGGCCGCCATCCGCTGCGCGGTGGTGAGGATCTCGACCGCCCGGCCGATGTCCTCGTGGTCGGTCAGGACCGCCCGGGCCGCCTGGATCTGGATGCCGAGCGCGCCGAGGGAATGCGCCAGGACGTCGTGGATCTCGCGCGCGATGCGGGTGCGCTCGCTGAGCACGTCCGCCCGGCCCTGCTCGGCCAGCAGCTGCTGGGTCCGGTCGAGCAGCTCCGCGGACTGCTCGGCCTGGACCCGGCGGCCGTACAAGATCCGCCCGATCAGCAGGCCGGCCAGCGGCACCAGCGGCTGCAGCAGCAGGTTAGAGATCTGGGTGGAGCCGTCCTGGTAGATGAGCCAGTTCGCGTCCATCGCCAGGATGCTCACCCCGGTGATCATCCAGGCGGCCGGCAGAGCCAGGTAGAGACCCGCACCGGTCGTGGCCGTGCTGGCCAGCATGTCCGCGCAGCTGTTCTCGTAGTGCCCGGCGGTGGTGACGAACCCCGCCGCGGCCGCGGCCACCCCCAGGGCCACCGGCAGCACGCGAGCGCGGTACCGCGCCGCGCCCGGATACAGGTCGACCAGGGCCCAGGCCAGCAGCCCCGCGCCGGCGACCAGGTAGCCGCCGAACTGGGCCCGCAGCGCGGTCGCCCCGGACGGCAGCATGAAGGTCAGCACGCCGACGATGACGAAGGCGGTGACGCGGATCGGCCATCCGAGCCATCCAGGCACCGGGAACGGCGTCATGGGTTCAGTATCGCCCCGTCACGGTACCAGCGCGCCGGCCCCCGGGCTGAGATCGGCCGCTCCGGCCTGGTACCGCGTGGTACCGCGCCGCCAGCTGGTACCAGGCCAGCCGCGCGTCACGCGCCTACCCGCCCGGCGAGTGCCTGCTGAGCACCCGCACCTTGCCGCCGCCGTCCCGGAGCAGCGGGACGACGAGCCGGCCGGGCGTGCCGGTGCCGCCGGTTACCAGGAACATGCGCCTCCTGTCACATCGGCCTGGGGCAGATCCGTCAGGCCTATGACGGACGAGACAGGGACAATGTGACTGATGGACGAAGACGACCGGCTGGCCGGGCGGTTCGAGGCGAGCCGTCCCCGGCTGCGGGCGATGGCCTACCGGATGCTCGGCTCGCTGAGCGACGCCGAGGACGCGGTCCAGGAAGCCTGGATCCATGCCGCCGGCGCCGACGCGAGCGCCGTGGCCAACCTCGAGGGATGGTTCACCACCATCGTCGCCCGGGTGTGCCTGGACATGCTCCGCTCCCGTAAGGCGCGGCGCGAGCAGCCGCTGGACCCCGAGGAGGCGGTGGTGGCCGGCCCCGAGCAGGAGGCGATGCTCGCGGACTCGGTCGGGCTCGCACTGCTCGTGGTGCTCGACACGCTCGCGCCCGCCGAGCGGGTCGCGTTCGTGCTGCACGACACGTTCGGCCTGCCGTTCGGGGAGATCGCGGCGATCACCGGCCGGTCGCCGGCCGCGGCCCGCCAGCTGGCCAGCCGGGCCCGCCGCCGGGTCCGGGGCACGGCCTCGGTGCCCCGGGGCCGCCTGGCCCGGCAGCGGGAGGTGGCCGGCGCGTTCCTCGCCGCCGCGCGCGGTGGCGACCTGGCCGCCCTGCTCGCCGTGCTCGACCCCGAGGTGGTGCTGCACGCCGACGCCGTGGCCGTGCCCTCGGGCGTCCCGGTGACGATCCGCGGCGCGGCAGCCGTGGCCCGCAACGCGCGCACCGCCTCCGCGCGCTCCAGGTACAGCCGTCTCGCCCTGGTCAACGGGACCCCCGGCATCGTGATGGCGCCCCACGGGCGGCTGGTCATCGCGCTGGCCTTCACGATCCCGGACGACACCATCACCCGGATCGACGTGGTCGCCGACCCCGCGCGCCTGGAAGAGCTCGACCTGGCCGTGCTCGACGGCTGATGAGGGCGGGTAACCCTCCCCGTTCGGTATTAATAAAAGGGTGGTCGTGTCCGCGCCCGGCATGGCGTTCCAGTTGCTCGACGGGAGGCAGGCGGCGGCGCACCGGGACGAACTGCAGGCCCTGCACGACGAGGTGTACGCCGACCCGCCGTACCGGCGGACCGGTGACGCCGCGCAGTTCGCGGACCGGTTCCGGGTCCAGTGCCGCCAGCCGGGCTTCGTCCTCGCCGAGGCCCGGCACGGCGGCTACCTGGTCGGCTACGCGTCCGGGATGCCGCTGCGGCCGTCCACCTCCTGGTGGCGCGACCTGACCACCCCGCTGCCCGCCGAGGTCACCGCCGAGCATCCCGGCCGCACCTTCGCCCTGGCCGAACTGCTGGTGCGCGCGTCGTGGCGGCGGCAGGGCATCGGGCAGGCCCTGCATGACCTCATCCTGGCCGGCCGGCCCGAGGAGCGCGCGACGCTCACCGTCCTGCCAACGGCCGCCCCGGCGCAGAACGCCTTCCAGAAATGGGGCTGGCGCAAGGTCGCGCGAACCCGTGAGCCGCATCCCGGCTCACCGGTATCCGACGTCCTCATCACCACGCTCCCGGCAGACCACCAACTCTGAACCGACTCTTCCGGATGGAGAGGGGCATTCGCGGGCTGGCTGGCCGCGATAGGGCACACCACTGGTCACTCAGATCTCACAAGCCCCTAACAGGGGACGGATAGGCGCCCTGGCGTATGTATGGTTGCCACAACGTGCACATCCTTTGGACTCGCCGGAGAACAAAGCACCGGTTTGAACTTCTCGAATCCCTCGCCATCGCCTGGATTCGAAAGTATGACCACTACTTTGTTTGTCGACGGCTCCTTTGGTGCACGGTGCCCCTACCATTACATTCCCGCGGAGGGCCCGGGCGCGCCAGCGGCCCGGAGACGTAGCGGAAGCGTCTTGTGCAAATTTTCACAAAGCGTTTCCGCGGAGACGCGGGCCGGTCAACCGGGCGGGAGAGCTCCCTTCTCAGCAGGGCATTCGGTCAGAGACAGGCCTGGCCGAGCCGCACCGGGGCACTCCCGCCGGAGGGCTCGGGTGTCACGCTGGGTCCCGGAGCTTGCGGAGGATGCGCGCCAGGTCCGCGCGGTCCGCCGGGCTGAGACGGCCGAAGGTCCGCTGGGCTTCGGTGCCGCGGGCGGCGCGGATCGCCTCGAAGATGGCCGCGCCGTGCTCGGTCACCTCCACCAGGGTAGCGCGCCGGTCGCCGGGGTCGGCGCGGCGCCGCACCAGGTCCCGGGACTCCAGGGCGTCAACGACCTCTGTGGTGGAGCGGGGCGCGATGTGCAGGCGGTCGGAGAGTTCCGAGAGCCGCATCGTCCCGTGGCGCTGCAGCACGCGCAGGGCGCGCAGGTGCGCGGGGGTGATGTCCCAGGGGGCCAGCGTTTCCTGGGATGTCTCGCGGAGCTGGCGCGCGACCGCCCAGAAGGCCTCCGACAGCGACTCGTCGCCGGGCGGCTCGTCGCCCGGCGAGCCGGGTCCGGCCGCCACGTCGCGATCCGGGGTCACGCGGAATAGCGTAGCAGCGCTCCCTATTATAACCTCATATTGAGGTAACCTCAGCATTGAGACACCGACCGAACGGAGAACCTTTTGGCAGCACCGCAGACAACAGCACCGCAGACAACAGCACCGCAGACAACAGCACCGCAGACAACAGCACCGCAGAGAAACAGGGATATCAGTGACCGGGGCCACGGCCGTGGCCCGAGAACCGTGACCGCCGCGGAGAAGGCGCAGGCCCGCGAGGTGTCGCTGCGCCGCATCGGGCGGCTGTTCACCCCCTACCGATGGCAGCTGGCCACCGTCACCGCCATCATCGCCGCCTCCTCCGTCGTGGGGCTGGCCTCGCCGTTCCTGCTCCGCGCGGTCATCGACAAGGCCCTGCCGGAACGGAACGCGCAGCTGCTGGCCTGGCTGGTCATCGCCATGGTCGCGGTGGCCGCCATCACCTCGGCGTTCGGCGTCGTGCAGACGTGGATCTCCACGAGGGTGGGCCAGCACGTCATGCACGAGCTGCGGACCAGCGTCTTCACGCACCTGCAGCGGCAGTCGATCGCCTTCTTCACCCGCACCCGCACCGGCGAGGTGCAGTCCCGCATCCAGAACGACATCGGCGGCATGGAGTCCGTGGTGACCTCGACCGCGACCTCCATCGCCTCGAACCTCACCACCGCCGTCGGCACCGCCGTGGCCATGGTCGCGCTGTCCTGGCGGCTGTCCCTGATCTCGCTGGTGGTCATGCCGCCGGCCATCTACCTGACCCGCAAGGTCGCCCGGATGCGCCGGGCCATCACCACCGAGCAGCAGCGCGAGCTGGCCGATCTCAACGTCACTATCGAGGAGGGCCTGTCGGTCAACGGCGTGCAGCTGGCCAAGACGATGGGTGCCGGGCCAGCTCTCGTGCGGCGGTTCACCGCCTCCTCGGCCCGTCTGATCGACCTGGAGCTGCGCTCCCAGCTGGCCGGGCGCTGGCGGATGTCCTCGCTGACCATCATCTTCGCCGCGATCCCCGCGATCATCTACCTGGCGGCCGGCCTGCCGGTCTCGGCCGGCGCGGTCAGCATCGGCACCCTGGTCGCCTTCACCACCCTGCAGAACAGCCTGTTCCGTCCGATCACCGGACTGCTCAGCACCAGCGTCTCGGTGATCAGCTCACTGGCCCTGTTCGCGCGGATCTTCGAGTACCTCGACCTGCCGGTCGAGGTCGACGAGCCCGCCCACCCGGTCCGCGTGGATGTGGCGTCGGTCCGCGGGCACGTCCGGTTCTCCGACGTCAGCTTCACCTACCCGGGCGCCGACCGCCCGGCCTTGTCCGGCATCGACCTGGACGTCCCGGCCGGCCGTACGCTCGCGCTGGTCGGCGAGACCGGTTCGGGCAAGACCACCCTCGGCTCGCTGGTCGCGCGGCTGTACGACCCGAGTGCCGGGACCGTGTTCATCGACGGTGTTGACATCCGGGACATGCGCCTCGCCGACCTGGCCGCGATCGTCGGCGTGGTCAGTCAGGAAACCTACCTGCTGCACACCACCGTGCGGGAGAACCTGCGCTACGCCAAGCCCGGCGCTACCGACGCCGAGATCGAGGCGGCCGCGCGGGCGGCGCAGATCCACGGCTTGATCGCCAGCCTGCCCGATGGCTACGACACCATGGTGGGATCGCGCGGGCACCGCTTCTCCGGCGGGGAGAAGCAGCGCATCGCCATCGCCAGGACGCTGCTGCGCGATCCGCGCGTGCTCGTGCTCGACGAGGCCACCAGCGCGCTGGACACGGAGACCGAACGGGCCGTGCAGACGGCGTTCGACGCCCTGGCCCAGGACCGCACCACTATCACCATCGCGCACCGGCTCTCCACCGTGCGCGACGCCGACCAGATCCTCGTGCTGGACCACGGTCGCGTGGTCGAGTCCGGCGACCACGGCAGCCTGCTGGCCGACCGCGGCCGCTACGCGGAGCTGGCCGCCGCCTAGGCCCTGCTCTAAGGGGCCTTGACCACGTTCTCCAGCGGCTGGCCGGCCATGAAGCGGTTCAGCTGCGCGGCCATCAGCCGGTCCGCGCGCGGGAAGAAGGCCGAACTGGCCCCGCCGACGTGCGGCGAGATCAGCACCCCGGGCTGGTGCCAGAGCAGATGATCGGGCGGCAGCGGCTCCGGATCGGTCACGTCCAGCGCCGCGCGGATCCTCCCGGTTTTCAGCGCGGCGACCAGCGCGTCCGTGTCGACCAGCTTGCCGCGGGCCACGTTGACCAGCAGGGCGCCGTCGGGCAGCAGGGCGAGTTCGGCGGCGCCGATCATGCCCTCGGTCTGCGGGGTGTGCGGGGCGATGAGGAACGTGACGTC
>Ga0335078_10002945_pt1 | contig 25556 bp, 15 predicted proteins | sample Lox_Sample_32_FD_206711 | JGI IMG/M metagenome (GOLD analysis project Ga0335078, IMG submission 206711) | Soil microbial communities from Loxahatchee National Wildlife Refuge, Florida, United States - Lox_Sample_3.2 | ecosystem: Environmental > Terrestrial > Soil > Wetlands | place: USA... | reverse complement strand
AAATCGATGGTGTCGGTGAAGCCATTCAATGAAGTCAACACCAGACCGGCTACGCCGTGCTGCGTGGTCTTGAGCGTAAATGTTGTGGGCGAAACCGTCATTGTAAAGGTAACCGGGGCGACGACCACCGTGATCGGCTGCGACGTCGACGGCTGATGGAGCGCGTCTCCACTGTAGACGGCAAAGACGGCGTACGTGCCCGATGGAAGATTCAGGACCAGTGTGGCCACTCCGCTGGAATCGAGCGTGGCCGTGCCCAGCGTCGCCGTGGCATCGGTAAAGGTGACCGTCCCGGTAGGCGTCGGTCCCACATTGCCAAATACGGTCGCTACCACATCGACCTGCGGGTTGGCGCCGCCCGTGGTTGTACTGCCCAGATCCGTCGTTGTGGGAATCTTGCCCACGGTCAGGCTGACCGGAGCCGATGTGCTGCCCGCATCGTTGACGTCGCCCTCATAGACCGCGGTGATGGTGTAAGTCCCGATGGCGAGGTTCGCGTAGGTAACGATCGCCACTCCGCTCGTGTTCAGGGTCCCAGCGCCGATCAGCGTGCCGCTGGCGAAGAATTCCACCGTTCCCGTGGGAATAGCGCCATTACCCGCCACCACCGCTGTGAAGGTCACCGGACTCAAGTAGGTCGAAGGATCGGGCGATACCATCAACGTGGTTGTCGTTGTAGCCTGATTGATCGTGAGCGACAGTGGCGCCGATTGGCTGCCGCCATCGTTTGTGTCACCCGCGTAAGTGGCCACGACGGAGTAGGTCCCGGGAGCCAGCATGAGGCTGATCGTCGCGACTCCCGAGGTGTTCAGGTTCGCCGTGTCCTGAACTATTGTCCCCGTGGTGGAGATCGCCGTGAAGGTTACGAGGCCGGTGGGCGTGCCGCCGCCTTGGGTCACCGTCACCGTAGCTGTCAGCGTCTCTGCCACCCCGGCGGTTCCGGGATTGGGCGCTGCCGTGAGCGCAACCGCTGTGACTGTCTTCACCACTACCTGGTTGATAGGCGCCAGCGACTGCGCTGCAGCATTGTAGTTGTCCCCGCCGTAGTGGGCTGTAATCGGATGCGTCCCGACAGCCAGCGCCGAGGTCGTGAATGTTGCGGTGTCCGGAGCGGCGCCACTCAGCGTTCCCGATCCAATCAACACGCCGTTGTCGTAGAACGTTACCGTGCCGCTTGCCGGTACCGTCGCACCGGAGGCGATGGTCGCGGTAAAGGTGACTGGGGCGCCGTAGTACGACGGGCTGCCTGAAGTCGTTACGGCAATGGTCGCCAGCGTCTGTACGATCTGGTCGATTACCGCCGAGGTCTCACCCAAAATCGCCTTGGGCGCGTCGCCGCTGTAAACCGCCGTGATGGGATGCAGGCCGTTGGCCAGCGTCGATGTTGTGTATGTGGCCACGCCGCCCGCCAGAGTGACCGTGGCCAGCGTGGTGGTCCCATCCTGGAAGATCACTGTTCCGTCGGGCGGGACGTTTCCGCCGTTCAGCGCAGTGACGGTCGCCGTGAAGGTCACAGCTTGCCCAACCTGCGACGGGTTCACGCTTGTCGTGAGCGCAACGGAGGTTTGCTCGTCCACTACCTGGAGCCAGGGCGATGCTCCGTTGTCGGTTGAAGTGCTGGCGGCATGAGTGGTGTCGCCGCCATACGACGCGGTAATTGAGTGCGTTCCAATGGCCAGCGTCGCCGTCGTATACGTGGCGGTGCCGGCGGCGTTCAGCGGCAGCGCCGCTGCCAGCGTGTTCTTGACTCCCTGATAGGTATCGAAGAGCGTGACCGTTCCGGTGGGGATTGCTCCTCCGGCCCCTGAGGTCACCTGCACGGTAAAGGTCACCGTCTGGCCGAACAGCGACGGATCGGGTGTCGATGTCACCGCCGTGGCGCTCGAGTTCTCGACGGTCAGCGCCAGCGGCGCCGATTGGCTGCCGGCATCGTCGGTGTCGCCCGAGTAGGTGGCTACGATCGAGTAAGTCCCCGGCGCCAGTGCCGGATTGATCGTCGCCGTTCCCGCAGTGGTCAAATTCGCCGTGCCCAGCACCGTGGTTCCCGAGGTGAAGGTCACAGTCCCGGTCGGCGTTCCCGCGCCATTCGTGATGTTCACCGTATCCGTGATTGTCTCGGCCGTGCCCTGCACTCCCGGATTCGGTGTTGCAGCGACCGTATCCGACGTCAACGTTTGAGCTACCACTTGGCTGATCGTTGCAGAGGTCGCCGCGGAGTTGAAGCTATCCCCTGCGTAGGTGGCAAAAATGGGGTGCGTTCCCACGGCCAGAGCCGCGGCCGTGAATGTCGCGGTGTCTGCAGCGCCGGCACTCAGCGTACCCGATCCGATCAAGCCACCGTTGTCGTAGAAGTTCACTGTTCCACTGGCCGGCGTGGTCGCGCCGGACGTGATGGTTGCGGTAAATGTGACCGGGTTGCCGTAGTGCGAAGGATTGACCGACGGCGTGACCACGAGCGTCGCTGCTGCCTGCACATCCTGAGTGAGTACTTGCGATGTCTCTCCCAGAATTTCTTTGGTATCGTCGCCGGCGTAGACCGCCGTGATCGGATGCGCTCCGGCAGTCAGCGTCGAAGTCGTGTACGCAGCCACCCCGCCAACCAATTGCACCGTAGCGAGCGAGGTAGTTCCGTCCAGGAAGGACAACTGGCCGTCGGGCAGGATTCCGCCGCCGTCCGGCGCGGTTACCGTCGCAGTGAAAGTGACGCTCTGGCCAACCTGGGATGGATTCGCGCTGGAAACGAGCGCTATGGAGGTCTGCTCCTCGACGATTTGGCTCCATGGCGAAACCCCGTTGTCGATCGAGCTGCTCGGGCCGTGTTGCGGGTCGCCGGCGTAAGTGACAACGATGGTGTGCACGCCAACAGCCAGTGTGGAGGTGATAAAGGTTGCCGTTCCCTGGTCTCCGGCTCCGTTCAGAGTCAGCGCAAGATTCTGCGCCAGATTCACGGTGCCGCCGTTGAAGGTGTCGGCGATGGTCACGGTTCCCGTCAAGTTGCCGGTCCCCGCGCCTGTGGTCACTGTCACCGTAAAAGTCACGGCCTGGCCATAAAGAGATGGATCGGGAGTTGCCGACACCGTGGTGGTAGTCCCGTTCAGCGGCTCGGCCACGCCCACGGCCACAATCGCCAGCGGCGAGTTGGGGCCGGCGATGGCGGCAACCGTGTTGTAGGCGGCGGACACAGTCCCAACCTCGGTGGTGTTCACGGCGAGAGCAGGCGCCGCGGCAGGTGCAAAGTAAACCCCGACGGTGCATTCGCCATCCACCGCCAGCGGCGTCGTGGTCACGCACTCCCCTGCGCCGATCGCCGTATCGATCTCGGCGTTGGTCCCGGCCGCGATCGAGGTAAAGGCCAGAGGAGTCGCCACATCGTTGCCGTCGTTTTCCACGGTCTGGAACTTGGCGGCGGACACGTTACCCTGGCGAATCGGCGTGGCCGTAAAGTCCAGCGCCGCCAGGTTGCTCTCGATCTCCCACACCCGCATGTCCTCGGTGTTGGCGAAGAAGACGTCGCCTTGGACATCGACTATAAGCCCCTGCGGACCCTTCACAGCCACTGGGTCCAGCGTGTCAGTGCCGACCAGGTACTCGTTGCCGCCAACCGCTAGGGTGCTTATGAATCCGCTCGCGGCATTCACCTTGCGGATGCGGCTGTTCTGTGTGTCTCCGATGTAAAGATCGCCCGCCGGATCGAGGGCGATACCCGTAGGAGCGTCGAGTTCCGCCAATATCGCCGCCGCGTTGTCGCCGCTAAATCCGGGCGTACCGTCGCCCGCCACGGTTGAGATCTTTAATGTCGCCGCGTTGATCTCGCGGATGCGATTGTTGCCAGTGTCGGCAATCAGTACGTCGCCCGCCGCGTCGAAGGCTAGCCCGTAAGGAAGATTCAGCGTCGATGCCGTCGCCAGCCCGCCATCGCCGTTGTAGCCGCCCACCCCGTTGCCGAAAGGGCCATAATACTCCCCGGCCAGCGTATAGATGTCTCCCACGGTTTCGCCGGAGCAGAACGGCCCACTGGCGACCGCGCAGACGACGCGAATGACCTGGTTGTTGGTGTCGGCGACAAAGATGTCGCCCGCGGCATCGACGGCGACACCCTGCGGACCGTACAGAAACACCCCGGCCAATGTTGCCGACGTCCCGTCGCCCGCGTACCCATGAAGGCCGGCGCTGTTCCCGGCTGCAATGGAGATGACGCCCGTTGCGGCCGAGACCTCGCGGATTACATTATTCCCAGTGTCGGCTATGTAGAGATTGCCTGCGCCGTCCAGTGCGATGCCGCCGGGCTGATCGAGCACGGCCTGTGTCGCCGGGCAGTCGTCGCCGAACAAGTCGCCTGCGCCGCCGCAGACTGTGCCGCCGCCGGCAACCGTAAAGATCTGGCCTGCCTTGCCCGCGCAACTGATGCCAACACCGTTGATGGTCGCCGTTCCACTCGCGCCGCAGACCATGCGTATCCGGTTGTGCTGGCTGTCGGCGATATACAGGTTCCCGGCTCCGTCCATCGCCACGCCGGCCGGCGAATACAATTCCGCGTTGAGCGCGAGGATGCCGTCCTGCACTGCATCCAGATAGCTGCCGTTACCGGCAAAGGGAAGCGTGTTGCCCGGAACCAGGACCGCCAGCCCGCCGGTGCCGGTGCCGTAGATCGGCGTCTCGCCCAGCAGTTTTCCCGTGGCATCCAATAGCACAACCGCGCCCACGCGCAGGCCGGGTGCGGCGGGCGTAAATGCTACCCGCTGAGTGCACGTGGCGCCGGGCGCAGCGAACGTCGTCGTGCCGCAGGTTGACAGACCTGCGCCTGCCGCGAAATCTCCACTGGGCGCTCCCAGCGTGAGCACTTCAACACTGTTCACAGTGCCTGCGGCCGTGGCCGTGACCGTGACGGCTTGCGTTACGGGCGTGCCCACCGCCCTCGCGGGAAAGTTGCTCTGCGCGCCGCTCGATGCGGCCGCCAACGCCAAGGCCGCAAGGGCTGCCGCACGCTTCCAAAGTCGTTTCCAGGGAGCACGCACAGCCGCGTCTCGAGACTCGAGTTGATTGCGTTCACAGTTGCGCGGGTGCGGGGGCAGACTGCACTTGTGGCTCATTTTCAAGCTCCGTATCGAAACAACCTGGCAACGAACTTGCAAACAGAAAGCTGCGACTGCGGCCTTGTGTTATGTGATCCGCGCCCTGGGGGCCGCCGCCAATTCAAGAAAATGACTTATCGGCCCATAAATGTCCGGGGCCTGCATCAACGCAGTGCTGATGGGTAATGCGAACCTATATTACCGAATGTGCGAAAAAAAATCCCTAAATTAACACCAAAGTTGCAACAAGGGAATCGAAGTCGGACTGGCCGTGATCGGAAATCCGATTTTGGGTTTCGGCGTGCCGTGTGACAGTTCGGCTATTTCCGTGAGGGACTTACATGGGATTTTTTCCCGCCCGCTCCAGGCCAACGAGCAAACCTGGCACCTGCCGGAGCAAAGCATCTGTATATGCCTCGTTTTAATCGCTCGCGCAGGTGGTGGATCGGGATTTGGAGCTGAGGCCGAGGCCGGATGGACGCAGCGAGCTTAGGAGGGCCACAATTCCCGATTGATATGCGCCATCAGCCGATCTTTTCGCGCGTTCGGTCATTCACTTACGATGGAAGCGATGGCAATCGCGTCAAGTGTATCGGACCTCCAGAACGCCGGAGACGGGAATCTCATCACCATTGGCGTGCTCGCCTTGCAGGGCGACTACGAGGCGCACGCTCGCGCCTTTGCGAACGCCGGAGCGCGCACCGTGCTGGTACGCAAGCCCGAAGAGCTTACGGGCCTCGATGGCCTGGTGCTGCCGGGCGGCGAATCCACCACCATGCTCAAGTTCCTTGAGCAAAAGAAATTCTTTGACGCTTTGGGCGAATACGTAACCGCCGCTCCCAGCTTTGCCACTTGCGCCGGCTGCATTTTGGTGGCGCGCGAGGTGCTGCATCCCAAGCAGCGCAGCCTGGGCGTGCTCGATGCCACTGTCGAGCGCAACGCCTACGGCCGCCAGATCGACTCCACAATCCTCACGCTGCCGACAGAACTGCCGGGAGGTCCGTTGGAGATGGTCTTCATCCGCGCCCCGCGCATCACGCGCGTTGGACCCGGCGTGGAAGTTCTCGCCAAACGCGACGGTTTTCCGACTCTCGTGCGCCAGGGACATTTGCTTGTGGCCACCTTCCACCCCGAGATGACCTCCGACACGCGCGTGCAACAACTGTTCCTCGACATGGTGCGCTCCCACAAAAAGGCCGCCCGGCGAAACGAACAGGCTTCGGCTGGCTCGCGAACCATGTAGGAAGTGGGCTTCGCATCGCCTTTTGAAAGGCTGGTCGGCGAATGCGCAGCGAGAGAGTGCTTCACCGGCCGCCGCTTGTTTCTCGATAGGAATCGTTTCAGTTTCACACCTCTCGCCGAGTTCCTGCGAGCCTCAGAGCTGTCGCAACAAACTACGATCCACAGCCCACAAATTACGGACAGCAATTTCTGTTCCCAGGCAACCCGGACCGGCCGCCAGCAATCCAAGTCACAAGGATTCCTGATTCTTTTTGGACGTCGTCCTCAAATCGGAAATTGCTTGCGTGATTCGATCGCGCAACGCCACTCCGCAACTGTAAGAGGGGAGATGACTGTCATGCCTTGTTCTCATCGCAGTAATGTGTTCCCACTTCTGCTCGTTGCTATATTCGCACTCTCCGGATGCATGGGCACGGGCGGATTGCAAATCAAGCAGACAGCAACTGTAGCCGTAAGCGCCTACGCCTCGAGCATCACGCAGGGACAGCCGGTAACCTTGGCGGCTAGCGTCAATCCGGTTCTTGCCACCGGAACCGTGACTTTCTATGACGGGACGAACGCGATAGGGACCGCGGAGATCAGTTCCGTCGGGAACGTTGCAATCGCGCAACTCAGCACAACGTTCTCTTCCGTCGGCCCGCACACCATTACCGCGCGCTACAGCGGGAACGATTTCTTTTCGCCGAGCAACTCGAACTCCATCACGATCGGCGTTTACAACAGCAATCTGGCATCCTCATCGGTGACTCTGCAAGCCTCCACCACAACGCCGCAATACCAGACGAACGTGACTTTAACGGCCACGGTCTCTCCCGCGTCAGCCACAGGTAAGGTTACGTTTTATAACGGACCGACCTACATTGGCAGCGCGGCAGTGAATGCGGGCGTTGCTAATCTGATAACTTCATTTGCGGCAGGCGGCACGGCGACAGTCTACGCCGTCTATTCCGGCGACTATAACTATCTTTCCAACATGTCGAATTCGCTCACTCTGAATGTCAGCGGCCCGCTGGTAACTTCGACAACTCTACAGGCCTCAACTAGCTCCGTCGCGATCGGCGGAAGCGTCACTCTGACTGCTACTCTCAACCCAGCAAACGTAACGGGCGCGGTCACGTTTTATGACGGGTCGGCTTCGATCGGCACGGCGAATGTGAACGCCGGCGTGGCCACGCTGAATGCAACTTTCTCCGCCGCAGGCCACGTCATTCTCAAAGCCGTCTTCGCAGGTAATAGTTCCTGGGTAACTAGCACTTCGAACCAGGTTGCGCTATTCGTCACCGGCACTTCGCCGGATACCGTTTCGCTGCAGGCCACGCCGTCCTCGGTTATTATCGGCTACTCAGCGACGCTGACGGCCACGGTCACGCCGGCCGCGGCTACGGGAACCGTGGCTTTTTACGACGGGACGGTGGAGCTCGGGAGCGTTTCTGTCTCGGGCGGAACGGCCACGCTCGCCAAGACCTTCATGACCGCAGGTTCCCAGAGTTTGACGGCCGTCTATAGCGGAGATACGACGTATCTTTCCAGCATGAGCAGTGCCATCAATCTTCAGGTGAGCAGTCCGGGCCCGACGCCGACAACGACCATTTTGAATCTGAGCGAGTACTCGGGCTACACCGGAGACTACGTCACGCTGACCGCAACGGTGTTTCCTGCAGCGGCTACGGGACAGGTAAACTTCTACGACAACGGCGACCTTCTCGGCAGTACCGTGCTGTCGTTGGGCAAGGCCGCCTGGTCGCAGGCCTTTAACCTGGTTGGCGGCAACAGTATCACCGCGGTTTACGAAGGAGACACGACGTATTCTTCAAGTACGTCCAATGCGCAAGATCTTCAACTGAGCGATCCGCCCTACACTCCGCCCACATGTCCGACCGATCCAACGCTTTGCCAGATCGAATGCCCGGGGAATCCAATTTGCAATTCGTACTGCCCGAGCGATCCTACGCTTTGCGCCATGGAGTGCCCTGGATATGCGGGTTGTCCCCCCAACATGAGCAGTTCTTCGCCGAGACTCAAGCAAAGATTCGATCTCGCCGGTCCATGGAAATTCAAGGACCCTGTCTTGGAGTGCGGCGCGTCCCATAAGAGCGCCGGTTAAGTTAGCCGTGGACGCTGGGTCCTGCTTGCAGGACCAATAGCGGTTCTCCAATTGGTGTAAAGAGGAGCACGAACCTTATGTGGCGTTTTTCATCAAGAAAACGCCACACTGCACGCCTTTCAAGACTTCACAGGAATTGGAGAACCGCCGTAGGCCGGCTTTGCAGACGTTCGCTTCGCACAGTCACCGCACTTCGGCTGCGGCTCAACCGCGAGCAGAAGAATTGTGTTTGTTGCGAGACTTGATTTCGCCGCGAGAGCCCACGTCCCTCAATGGAGACCTGAGTGGCTGCTTTTGCAGCCCGTGGTGAAAATCAAAACTGCGAGAAAAACATCCCTCAGCGGCTAAAGCCGCGTTGATTCCAAAGCTGCTGCGGCACGAGTAAACTCGTGCCCTTTCAAAACCGGATTTTCACCACAGGCTGTTAGTCCAGCTGGCTCACCTTCACGTTCAACGACGCAAAATCCTGCGTTCCCAGCCCCCGCGCCGCCGCCATTGCGAGATACGACAACCTATCGGCGTCGAGATTCCAGTAGGCCTTGGCCACATAAGCGTCGATTGCTACCGGATCCGTGCCCGCTACCAGGGTCTTTTTCAGAACAACATCTTCAGGATTGCCGCCCGTCGGCCCATTGCGCAGCAACACGCGGTAGCAGTCCATCAAAGTGAGCGTGGGCAGCATAAAGTTCGCCAGATCCACCAGGCTCTGATGAATCTGCTGGTGCAACCGGCTGCGCTCGCCGCCCAGAATGCCGTACCAGTTCTTCATGCCCAGCGTGGCGCCGGTCAGTAGATGATGTTTTGCAATTGGCAGATTGATCACCTTGTCGGCTTCGAGAAACGGTGCGAAGACGGGCCAGTTCTTGAGCACCACACCGCCCATGTCGACCTCGCGGAAACGATCGGGATCGGGCAGAATCACCTCGGCGCCCTCGGCCCGCGCCGCGGCTTGAATTCCCGAGCGATGGAAACAACGCTGCGGCTCGCCGCAGCTCACGTCGGTGACCATCACGCGCTTCGCTCCCGCCTGCCAGCACTGCCGGACGACTTCCGCAACCAATTCCGGATTGGTGTTGGCCGCTTGCTCCGGCGTGCGATCCCACCCGATGTTCGGCTTCAGCACCACAACATCCTGTTTGCCGATGAAGCGGCCGATTCCACCGAGGTTTTCGAGGGCTTGCAGGACGAGAGCGCGTGGTTCGCCATTCTGCACGACTGTTATCTGCGGCCACTTACCATCGACGGCCACGCGATGATCGCGCCGCGCCTGCTCGGCCTGCGCGGGGATGGGACGGCTGCTGCGTTCGCTCAGCCATACGCCCAGACCTGCTGCTCCCGCCGCCACGCTGCCCGCGCGGAGAAGTTGCAGCATGGCTTCGCGCCGCGTCATTCCGGGCGCTGAGTCCGCATCGAGCTTCATCCGTTCATCGCCTTCGCCGGCCATCTTTGCTTCCCCTCGCTACACCTCAACCAGCCGGATGCGCGCCGGATCGCAGGTGCCAAGCCGGTGCGCGGCATCGGCGGCTGTGGCGATGTAATCGGGCCTGCGGCCCGCCGCTTCGAGCGAAGGCACGCCAGCCTCGGCACGCTTGCGCTCGATCATCTGCCACGCCGTGTAATCCACCGCCACGCAGTCCTCGCCGATCACCAATGCATTCGGATACCACAGCCGCTCGGGACGGAAATCGGGCCCGCCCTCGTACAGCGATGAAATCGCGTCGCCAATCGTGAACCTGACCTTGTCGCGCACAGCGGGGATTGCATTGAGGTCGGCGATTCCGGGATTGCAGTTGTTCTCGTGCAGCAAGTACGCCCGGTCGACCGCCCCGTACATGTTTTTCATGGAAAACGTGATGCCCGACAACGAATGATCTTTGAGAACGGGCAGATTGATCACCATGGCGCACTCGCGCGTAAGAATCTTCGCGAGGCGAATTCGCGTCGCGCCGCACTGGACTTGCTCGTCTTCGTAGCCGCTCACGTCGTTGCCGTAGCAGCGAGGACCGTTGGAGCCGGCGTTCGCTGCCATGCCGCAGGCGTTAAGACTTCGCGCGTCGCGCTCCCACACCACAATGTTTGCCGCGCGCATACCGGCCTGCTGCAGGCGTTCGGCCACCGCCAAGGTCAGCGCTGTGTGCGTGGAGATACCGCGACCGCCGAGCCCGTTGATCTTCAGGCCAATGGTTTTGCCGGCAAGAACGCTCGCGGGAATGACGCTCTTCCACGCCTCCACTTGCTTCTCGCGTCCGGTGTAAGCTGTCATGGCTTTGTCAAGAAGATTAAGTACGCGCTGCTCGTCGGGCTGCGTCCCCGCGCCGTGCAACGACGCATCGCGCGCGATCACGACTTTGGACTTTGCCGGCGTGTGCTGCTCCGGCCCTCCGGCAAAAGCCAACTTCTCTCTTGCGCCCGGCGAGCCCAGCAACATTGCACCCGCGGCTGCCTCTTTCAGAAACTCTCTGCGGCTTTTCATCGTTCCCTTTGCCTTCGTCTCCGCGATCGGACGGACCTAGACCTACAGTCTTGCTTCCACGCACTGCGCCAGATTGAGCAACGCCTGCTGCGTACCGGGCGTGGCCTCATAAGCCACAATGCGCACCAGGTACGGGCCTTTGCGGAAGGTCACGCTCTGCTCGTACGCGACGCCTGCGTCACCTATTTGAACTTTCTTTGCGCCGTTCGACGCCCCAGACTCCAGAATCTTGCGCGCCCCCGCGGAATCTCCCATGGTGTAAACGTCAACCACCGCCTCTAACTGGTTCCGATACTTGTAATCGGACGTCGAAGTGGAAACCACCCCGGCCGCAAGATACTGTTCGGCATCGCCGTCGATGTACTGCCAAAGATCCTTGGCCGCATAAACGCGCGTGTCGCTCGATTTCTCCCATCCCGCCACCGCGCCCGACGGCGGAAGCGGTTCGACCGCTTTCTTCTTGCAGCCTGGGCTCGCGGCCAACACCGCAATCACAATCGTCGCGACTCCTGACGTCCATCTATCAGGCCTACACTTTTTCAACTTCGGTCTCCTTTACCTGCGTGTTAGCAGAACTTGACTGCTGGGGGAGCGGCTTTCGCCAATACTTGTGACATAAACGGCGGGACGATCCTGCAAGGGGCAGGCGAATTCGCAAGCGCCGCATCCCACGCAACGGCTGGGATCGACGCGCGGCTGCTTCAGCGTCTTCGTCTTACCCGCAGAATCTACCACGTCGGCCTCTACAACATAAATCGCCTTCGGCGACACCGGGCACCACTCTTCGCACACAATACATTCGGTGGCCATGGCCCAGGGCAGGCAGCGCCCACGGTCGTAGAATGCCGTGCCCAGCCGGACGGGTTGATTCTGCGCGGAATTCACGCCGACAACCCATCCTTTGTCCTTCGGCGTAATTTGCCAAATAGCGCCTGTTGGGCAAACCTCCGAGCACAGCACGCAGCTAGGTTCGCAGTAGCCAATGCGCGGCGCCAGCGTGGGCGTCCACAATCCTTCAAGTCCCGCTTCGGCGAATGCCGGTTGCAGCGCATTATTGGGACACACCTTCATGCATTCGCCGCAGCGAATGCAGCGCGCCAGGAAATCCGGCTCGTCCAGCGCGCCGGGCGGCCGCAGCAGGAGTTCGTTGCGGCTCTTGCCCAAGCCGGTGTTGGCGCGCAGCAACGGAACCGCGACCGCGCCCGCCGCAAGGCCGGAAAGCATCCGTCGCCGTCCCAGGTCGGGCGACGCCACTTCCAGTTCTTTGCGGAAGAAGCGGAACGTCAGCGCATGTTCGGGACAGCTGCCCACGCAGTTCATGCACATCAGACACTCGGATTTGCGCCACGGCGGGCCGCCGATCGGATCGTCGCCGCCCTGGCAGTGGAGCAGGCAGCGGTTGCAGTTGTTGCACGCTTCGGGATTTTTGTGCAGCCCCAGCACCGACCATCGCGATACCGCCCCTAGCAGTGCTCCCAAAGGGCAGATGGAGCGGCACCAGAACCGCGTGACCCGCAGGCTCATCGCAAGGATTGCGAAAAACAATACGCCCAGCAAGAACCCCTGCCGAAAGTGCGCCTGCCGAAAGTCGAGAAGAAACGCGCCCAGCACCGCGTGGATGATTCCGCCCGTGGCCTTGATCGCCGCAATGCGGCTGCTTTCGAGAGGAGCCAACGCGGCCCGCACGATAAGGTTGAATGCCGGCAAGAGCGAAAGGCCGATGGAGCGTACCAGCAGGCTGAAGGGATCGAGCCAGCCGATCACCATCGACCCAAATGCGGCGGCTACGAGCCCCCCCAGCAGGACCACATATTTGATCGTCTGCCAGCGCTTGTAACGATGGGATTCGATGCGCTGCTTGCCGCGGTTCGCCTCCGACGGCATGTTGCCCACAAAGTGCTGCAACGTGCCCATGGGGCAAATCCAGCCGCAGAAAAAGCGGCCGAGAAACAACGTGGGCGCCAGGATGACAAGACTCCACAGCAGGCCGCGATAGAGCGCGTGCGTCGCCAAGGCATTCGTTACCGCGACCAGCGGGTCCCACTCAAAGAACAGCCGCACCGGCCCGCGCACGTGAATGTCGCTGGTCGTGCCTGGCACGGCACGCAACGCCGTGAACACCAGCAACATGAGGAAGAGCAGCAGAAAGAAGATCTGCGAAGCCCTGCGCCATCTCTGCCATCGCGAACCTGTCACGCACTCCTCCACATGCCACGCTTAGGGAAGCCTTGGCGATAATCATCAAGACTGTGGGGAAGGTTAAACAGTGATCTGGATCACTTTGGGCGGCGCAGTGCTCTTGGCCGGTGATCCGACCGTACCTAGTCTCGAGGCCAACTATGTTGCTGAATTCGCAGATAACAAACAGTCTTCCTGAGCGAAGTTTGGCCGCATTCGCAGGCAAACGAAGTCGAAGGACCCGCATTCCATCCCGATGAAATTCACGTCGGTTGCCAGGCTCACAGATGATTGATCAGCGACGCAATGCACGCCGCTCCGAATCCGTTATCGATATTGACGACGGAGACATTGGGCGCGCAGGTGTTCAACATGCCCAGCAGCGCCGCCACGCCGCCCAGCGACGCACCGTAACCCACGCTCGTGGGAACGGCGATCACCGGCGCATGAACGAGGCCGCCGACCACGGTGGGCAACGCGCCCTCCATGCCCGCGCACACAATGAGCACGCGCGCCGATTGCAATGCGTTCTTTTGCGCGAGCAGCCGATGAATGCCCGCCACGCCCACGTCGGCCACCAGTTCCACCGTGTTGCCCATCAGCCGCGCGGTCACCACGGCCTCCTCCGCCACGGGCAGGTCGCTCGTTCCCGCGCACACCACGCCGACGCTTCCTTTGCCTGCGGGCGCATCGGTTTGCTTGAGCGTAATGGCGCGCGCCATCTCGTGGAACTCAGCGCGCGGTTCCTGATCGCGTGCTTCGGCTGCCCGTACCGCGTCGTACACTTCGCGCGATGCCCGCGTGGCCAGCACGTTGCCGCCGGCATTCGCCATGCGCGCAAAGATCGCCGCCACCTGCTCCGGCGTCTTGCTCCCGGCGAAAATCACCTCCGGCATTCCGGTGCGCAACGCTCGATGATGATCGACCTTGGCAAATCCCAAATCTTCAAACGGCAGATTGCGCAGCCGCTCCAGCGCATCGGCCACGCTCGTCGATCCCGTATGAACTCCCGTCAGCAGCGCTTCAATTTGTGAGCGATCCATTAGCTTACCTTCTTCGATACAACCGAATCGTTTGGCGTTTTGAAAGGGCACGGCTTTAGTCGTGCCGGAAACACAAACATCGATCGAGGGAGGCTTTGTAACAAGGGCGCGGCTTTAGCCGGGCCGATAAAGCCGCAAATTGAATTAAGCTTTAGCCCCTGCTCGCCCTTGCTTTGCTGTCTTCATTTCCTTTCGAAGTCTTTCCGCAGCCAATTCAGTCCTTGAGGGAATCCTCTCTAACCTAACTTTTCTTCGTTCCGTCGCGCTCCGCCCAGGCGCGCATCGCCGCCTGCATAACCTGCTTCAACGGAACCTCGTTCATACGCGCAAGATTCCTGCACACCTCGTACTCCGGCGATGCGTTGGCCACCTCGCCCGAAGGCCAGCGCGCCACCTTGATCCGTACCTTGCCCCACTCCGTTTCCACCTCGGCGAATTCGCGCCGCAGCGCCAGCTTGTTTTCGAGCCGCCAGTGCAGGCCGATCGTGGTGGTCTCGCGCAGCAGCAGATCGCGCAGCGCAGGCAACTTCTCAGGGCTCGACAACACCGTCACTTGCACGCCGGTCCGCCCCTTCTTCATCTGCACCGCCGCGCGGTAAACGTCCCACGCGCCCGCTTCCAGCAGCAACTCGCTCACGTAGGCCAGCAACTGCGGTGTCGAGTCGTCAATCACCGTCTCGATCATCGCAATCGGCTCCGCTTCGGCAACTGCATCCTCGGCTTCGCCCACCAGCAGCCGCAGCAGATTCGGCTCGCCCGGCGTGTCGCGCCCTCCGGCTCCGTAGGCGCGCGCCGTCACGCGCATCGCCGGCAGCGGCCCGTACGTCACATCCAACATGCGTAGGATCGCTGCGCCCGTCGGCGTCACCCGTTCCATCGGCGGCCCGGCTGCATACACCGGCGCATCGCCCACGAGCGACAACGTAGCCGGCGCGGGCACCGGCAGCGTGCCGTGCTGGCACTTCACCGTCCCGCTGCCCACGTTCAAGGGCGACGCCATCCAGCGGTCGACGTTCAGCGCCTCGCATCCGGCAGCCGCGCACACGATGTCTACGATGGTGTCCACCGCGCCCACCTCGTGAAAATGCACGTTCTCTATGGGAATGGAGTGAATCGCCGCCTCGGCCTCGCCCAGCAACTGAAAAGCACGCGACGCGCGTTGCTTCACCGTGTCCTTGAGCGGCGCCGCTGCAATGGTTGCAAGAATTGCCGACAGCGGCCGATGCGCGTGCTCGTGATGGTGCTCGTGCGCAGGTTCGTTATGATGATGCGCATGTCCGCTTTCGTGCGCATGATGCTCGTGGTCGTGATGTTCGTGGCTGTGCGAATGCTCATGGCCGTGTGGGTTTTCTAGTCCTTGGTCCCTGACCCCTGACCCCTGGTCGATCACGTCGATCTTGATCCCCGCCAGCCCGCCGCGGTCCACCCTGCGCATCTCCAGCCGCGCACCGACGTTGAGCGCAGCCGCCGTTTCGGCAAGCAGGTCGAAAGGCACGCCTGCATCCACAAGCGCGCCCAGCAGCATGTCGCCGCTGATCCCCGAAAAGCACTCCAGATATCCGATTCGCATCGCTTTGTGATTCTAAATTGTTGGAGGTGTCGAAAGGAAAGATTCGAAAAGCCTGTACCATGTCAGATAAAGGAGCAAGAGCCGACTGTGAAGAAGGTTCTCGAGCTGGCCAGCTTGGTGGCGTTGGGAACTATGGCCTGGATGACCTGGACTGCTTTGTACGGTCCCGATCCGCTACCGCAACGTGTCCCGACGCATTTCGATAGCGCAGGGAACGCCAATGGCTGGGGATCTCCCGGAGGGATCGTCCTTCTTCCGCTCTTTGGCGTTCTGATCTACGGCGTTCTTTCGGTCGCTCCGATCTTCCGGTCTGCGTTCAATTATCCGGTGAAAGTAACGGCGGAAAACCGGGAGCGTCTGCAGACGCTGGCTTTGCAATTGATTTCGTTTCTCAAATTCGAGACTCTGGCGCTTTTCTTATGGATCGAGCATTCGATCCTCCAGGCCATGCGGCAGGGCCACGGCAACTTCATTGCAGGTCTTATGCCGATTTTCCTCGGCGTCGTCCTGGGGACCCTTGGGGTTTACATCGTAGCAATGATCGTGGCGGGGAAGCCGTCAGCGAAGCATTCGGGCCCGCTCCATGACGATTAGCGATCGTCAGTGAGGATCGGCGGTGAGGGTTCGTTCGCGCCTCGTGTCGTTCTCACGAGCCACGGGTTCTACGCGCCTCTCCGCATCAGCACTTCCAGCGGCAACACCGCGTTCAGCGAGCCCGAGCGGAAGCCCTGGCAATCGAGCGTGACGTACTTGAAACCGGCCTGCTGAAGCGCCGCCGTAATCGCGTCCAGCATCTCCATCGTGAGCGCGCGGGGCAACTCGTCGCGGGCAATCTCCACCCGCGCCAGTTCGCCGTGGTGCCGCACGCGTAGCTCGCGAAAGCCCAGTTGCCGCAGGCTCTCCTCGCCGCGTTCCACTTGTTCGAGAACCTCGCGCGTCACGGTGCGCCCGTACTCCACGCGCGACGAAAGGCATGGCGCCGCCGGCCGGTCCCACACCGGATACCCTGCTGCCTTGGCCAGCGCGCGCACTTCCAGCTTGGTCAGTCCTGCGTCGGCTAACGGCGCTAGCACCGCGTGCCGCTCGGCTGCGCGTTGCCCGGGGCGAAAATCCCGCGTGTCGTCGGCGTTCAAGCCGTAGGCGATGTGCGCGATACTCAACCTGGCAGCCAACTTCTCCAAAACCAGAAAAAGTTCGTCCTTGCAATGAAAGCAGCGATTGGCGTCGTTGCGCGCGTACTCGGGACGATCGAGCTCGTCGGTCTTAATCACTTCAAGCGGCATGCCCAGCGACTGCGCAAACGCCCGCGCCTGTTCCATGTCGCGCCGCGCGAGAGACGGCGAATCGGCCAGCACGGCCAACATGCGCGCGCCAAGCACGCGATGCGCCGTGGCCGCCAGATATGCGGAATCGACGCCACCCGAATAGGCCACCATCATGCTTCCCAGCTCGCGGAGCCGCGCTTCGAGGGCGCGCAGCTTGGCCTCCGCATTCGCTCGCTCACTTGCTCCCTCGCTCACTTGCTCCCTGATTCGGGTGCTCGCTGCCGCTCGCGTTTCCGGAATCTTCGTCTCTACGCTCGCCATGGCCTCGATTATATCCCTGAATGATTTTGCCGTCTTTCCCGTTTGACGTCCTCGCCCACGGGCAATAGCTTGGAAGAGAGCGAATTACGTCAAATTTGTTGCCGCACTGAAGGAGGTTGAATGCAGTTGAACAATGGACAGTGCACAGTGATGGAGGGACTGTGGCCGCGGTCGAAACGAGACGGGATTTTTGCCCGATTTTGGGTGGTCTTTCTATTCGCGGCGTTCGTTATTGCCGCCGGCAACGGCGCTCGCGCCCAAGGCGATCTTGAGCCATATCTGCAGGGCTTCGAGAAATCGACCACCGTCAAGGTGCTTCCCAACGGACTCACGTTGATTGTTTGCGAGCGCCACGAGGCGCCGGTTTTCAGCTACACCACCATTATCGATGCGGGCGACGTGAACGATCCCTCCGGCGAAAGCGGCCTGGCGCATATGTTCGAGCATCTGGCCTTCAAAGGCACCACCCAGATAGGCACCAAGGACTGGCCGGACGAGAAAGTAGCGCTCGAGAAAGTCGAAGCGGCCAACGATGCCTACGAGTCCGAGTACCTGAAGCCCATCGGCCGCGACGAAGAGAACCTGAAGGCGCTGCATCAGGCCTTCCTCGATGCCCAGGCCGAAGCCGAAAAATACGTCATCCCCAACCAGTTCACTGAGGTTGCCGAAGCCAACGGCGCGGAGGGCCTGAACGCGGAGACCGCGCTCGACGATACACAATACTTCTGGTCGATGCCGGAAAACCGGCTGGAGCTGTGGGCGTGGATGGAATCGGGCCGCCTGGCCGACACCGTGCCCCGCGAATTCTACAAGGAGCGCGACGTGGTGATGGAGGAGCGCCGCATGAGGGTCGACTCCGATCCCATTAGCCGCCTTGTGGAGCAGTTCGTGGCCACGGCCTACGTGGCACACAACTACGGGCGCAGTGCCATCGGCTGGCCCAGCGAGGTCGGCCAGATTACGGCCACCGAGGCCATGGCCTTCCACAAAAAGTACTACGCAGGCGGCAATATTGTTGTGGCCGTCGTCGGCGACCTCGACGCTAAAACCGCGATGCCTATGCTCGAAAAGTACTTCAGCCGCGTGCCCGGCGGGCCCAAGCCGGAAGAGATGACCACGGTCGAGCCTCAGCAGTTTGCCGAGAAGTCGGTCGTCATCCGTGAGCAAACCCAACCGTTTTACCTCGAAGGCTATCACCGGCCAAGCTATCGCGATCCCGACGATGCGGTCTACGACGCCATCGGCGACATCATGTCGAACGGCCGCGTTTCGCGCCTCTACCGCAGCCTGGTCGAGCAGCAGCAGATCGCCGCCGAAGCCGAGGGTTTCAGCCCCTTCCCAGGCGAGAAATATCCGAGCCTCTTCGCCTTTTACGCCGTCCCTCTTCCCGGCCACACTCCGGCTGAGATGCGCGACGCCATTCACAAGGAGATTGAAAAGCTCAAAACCACAGACGTCACCGATGCGGAGCTTATGATGTACAAGACCCGCACTCGCGCCGACCTGTTGCGCGGCCTGGCCGATAATCAGGGGCTCGCCACCTCGCTGGCCGAGTACCAGACTCGTTACGGCGACTGGCGCGAGCTCTTCCTCGAGCTCGACAGAGTGGACAAGGTCACGAAAGCCGACATCCGCCGCGTCGCCAACAAAGTGTTTGTGGACTCCAACCGCACCAGCGCCGAAATCGACACCGTATCCCCGGCCGCGGGCGAACAAAAGAATGGAGGCCAATGAGAAATCCTGTCGAATTTGTAACGCCGGTCTCCAGACCGGCTGTGGTGCAGGCGTCCTCGCCAGCACACGCGCTCTTCGCTCTCGCGATCCTTGCGGTCATAATGACTGCCGCATTGAGCGGTTGTCAGCACGCCCCGCGTCAAGCAGCTGTAGCTACCGCTCCGCCTGCAGTCGCTGCGGAGCCATCCGCAAAGCCGTGGGAGCATATCCCCATCCCCACACTGCACGAGTTCCATCCCCAGCAGCCCAAACGCATCGAGCTTAAGAACGGCATCGTGATCTTCCTTGAGGAAGACCACGAGCTGCCTTTCGTCTCCGGCGAGGTGCTGATTCCCGGCGGCGGGCGCGACATCGATCCCTCGAAGGCCGGAATCATCGGTATCTACCGCCAGGCTTGGCGCACAAGCGGCAGCGACAAGATGGACGGCGACGCCATGGACGATCTGCTCGAAGCCAAGGCCGCGCATATTGAAACCGAAGGCGACGAGGACTCCACCGCGCTCTCCTGGGATTCGCTCAAGGGCGATTCCGACCAAGTCTTTTCGCTGGCCATGGACCTGTTGTTCCATCCCAAATTCAGTGCAGAGAAGCTGCAGTTGGCCAAGCAGCAGGAAGCCACCGGCATCGTGCGCCGTAACGACGACGAAGATCAGATCGCCGAGCGCGAAGCCGCCAAGCTCGTCTACGGCGTCAACAGCCCTTACACGCGTCAACCGGAGTTCGCCACCATCGCGACGATCACTCTTGCCGACCTCCAGGCCTGGCACGACCGCACCCTCAAGGGCAAGCTCGTAGTCGGAATCAGCGGCGACTTCGACGCCTCCGCCATGGAAGCCAAAGTCCGGGCGGTCTTCGAACCTCTGCCGCCCGTCACGCCCAAGCCGCCGCGCCACGACGAGTTCGCCGGCCCCAAACCCGGCGCATACTTCATCGACAAGGAAGACGTGAACCAGTCGAACGTGCAAATCGTCGCTCTGGGCATCGACCGCCACAATCCCGACGTGCCTGCCATCGTCATCATGGACGAGATCTTAAGCGGCGGCTTCGGCAGCCGGCTCTTTCAAAAGGTCCGCACGCAACTGGGGTTGGCCTATGCGGTCGGCGGCGGCTTCGATCTGCCCTACGACCACCCCGGAACCTTCCGCGTGGAAGTGCTCACCAAGAGCGTCTCCACCGTCGACGCCACGAAGGCGGCTCTGGCCGAAATTGCCGGGCTCAACACCGAGCCTTTTACCGAAGCCGAGCTCAAGCGTGCCAAGGACGACATCCTCAACTCGTTTCTCTTCCGCTACGACACGCGCGAGAAAATTTTGGCCGAAAGCGAACGGCTCGAATTCTACGGCTACCCGGCGGATTATCTTGAGACCTATCGTGCCGCACTCGAAAAAGTCACGCTCGCCGACGTGACTGCAACCGCGCACAAGTACATTCACCCTGAGAAACTCGCCGTGCTCGTTGTCGGCAACGTGCCTGAGATCAAGCCACCGGTCGGCGATCTCGGCATGGGAACGCCGCAAACCATCGACATAACCATTCCGCGCCCGCCGCGGCCGCAAGCGCCGGCGGGCGGTGGGCAGCAGTAAAGCTGGAGAGCCATCATGTTCGAGCGCTATACGGAAAAGGCGCGGCGTGTGATTTTTTTCGCGCGCTACGAGGCCAGCCAATTCGGCTCTCCCTATATCGAAACCGAGCATCTGCTGCTCGGCCTGCTGCGCGAGGACAAGGCGCTGACCAATCGCTTTATGCACTCGCGCGCCCCGGTGGAAGGAATCCGAAAGCAAATTGAAGCGCACACCACAATCCGCGAGAAGGTGCCGGCCCTCGTCGACATCCCCTTGAGCGACGAATCGAAACACGTGCTGGCCAATGCTGCCGAGGAGGCGGAGCGGCTGGACCACAAACACATCGGAACCGAACATCTGCTCCTCGGCCTGCTGCGCGAGGAGAAATGCTTTGCGGCGCAGCTCTTTGTGGAGCGCGGCGTGAAGCTGGACCAGGTCCGTGACGAGTTGGCGCGCGAGCCGCACAAGAGTGAATCCAGATCCTGGGCCACAATATCGGCGGCCAATGACCCCGCGTCGCGCCTACGCGGTGCCGGCGTCATCATCGACCGCCCCGAAACCTGCGTCATCGACCCCGAAGTCGAGGTCGCGTCCGGCGCGATAATTGAACCGTACGTGCAACTGCTGGGCCGCACGCGCGTCGGCACCGGTTGCCGCATCCGCTCCTTCTCTGTCATCGAGAACTGCACCCTCGGCAACAAAGTTCTCATCCGCCAGCACTGTGTTCTTGAAGATTCCACTATCGCCGACGGCGCCCAGATCGGTCCCTTTGCGCACCTCCGCCCAGGCTCCGAGATCGGCGAAAACGCGCACGTGGGCAATTTTGTCGAAACCAAGAAGGCGCGTCTCGGCAAGGGCGCCAAAGCCAACCACCTTACCTACCTCGGCGACGCAGAGATCGGCGAAGGCGCCAACATCGGCGCCGGAACCATCACCTGCAACTACGACGGCGTGGACAAGCACGTGACGCGCATCGGCAAAGGCGCATTCGTCGGCAGCGACTCGACCCTCGTCGCGCCCATCGCCGTCGGCGAAGGTGCGTACGTAGGCGCCGGCTCCTGCATCACAAAAGATGTGCCCGCCGACGCGTTGGCCGTCGCCCGTGGACGCCAAATTACAAAAGAAGGCTGGGCCGCTTCGCGCCGCGCCCGGCGTTCATCAAAGTCCTCATGACAAATCGCACCGCAGCGCACAGTCCGATAGCCAATGTCTCAAGGTGAGGGGCACTTCCGAAGGTGCGCGGTTTGCTTGTCTTTGCCGGTTACGTCGGGAACAAAGTAATGTACTAGATTCCCCTTAGGCTTGTTACGTCTGGAACTTACGTCAGGAACTTTGAGACAGGGTCGCGGAGATGCTAACCTCGGATAAGCAAAGGGACCTGGTTAGCCGCTCCCCTGCAAGTTCGGCAATGTCCGGTCGCAACTTAGACCCCGGCATTGTGACGATCTTGAGGCTAGTCCTAGCAGTTTGCTGCGCAAATAGATTCCGATGCGGGCTGTGCAACTGTGATGGCTTCTTTTTTGCGGCTTTGAATCCCACGGGACACGAAGACAGCGCCATGCGTTGACAGACGGAGAACGCGCAGGACGCCTGGGGCCATTGGAGCGCAGCAAGAGCTTGTGTTCGTTTGCAGAGCGGTAAGACGCAGCCGGGCGGAATGGCCGGCATCGACATCAGGCTGATCAGGGGCAAATGGTGCGCAAAAGGGACAGAGCCGAGAGTTTGGTGCAGGAGTTGGTGGGAACGGCGAGGCCGAAACTTGCGGCCCCTGCCGGCACTCAACACAACCCACCAAAGTCTATGCGCATTCTTGTCGTTGACGATGACGCTCCTGTACGGACCATGATTGCCGCTGTGCTGGAGCGCCAGGGGTTCGCCATCGAGTTGGCCGAAGGAACCAGCAAGGCTATCGACGCCCTCGATCTTAGCGACTTCGATCTGGTGCTCACCGACATCGTGATGCGGGATGTCAACGGCATGGTCCTGCTGGAGCGTATTCACGCTCTCCAACTCAATCTTCCCGTGGTCATCGTCACGGCCATCCGCGACATCGGTGTGGCCATCGACTCCATGCGCCTCGGCGCCTACGATTATCTCCTCAAGCCCTTCGATTGCGAGCAATTGCTCAACGTTGTAGAGCGCGCGCTCAACCACCGGCGCGCCCTCGAGGCCACCGAAAGCTACCACCAGAGCCTGGAAGAAACGGTTCGCGCCAGAACTGAAATGCTGCGCCACGCAATGGAGGATCTGGAACAGTCCTACGATGTGACTCTGGAGGCCCTCGGTGACGCCCTGGACCTAAAGGATTCCGAGACCGAAGGCCACTCCAAACGCGTCACCGCCTACGCCATCGCACTGGCGCGTGCCATGGGCCTTGCTCCCGATGACATCAAGACCATCGGCCGCGGCGCTTTCCTGCACGACGTTGGCAAGATGGCCATCCCCGACGAAATCCTGCGCAAGCCCAGCTCACTAACCGCGCAAGAACGGGAACTGATGCGCGAACATTGCACCCGCGGTTACCAGATGCTGCGCAAGATTCCCTTTCTTGCCGGCGCCGCGGAGATCGTCTATTGCCATCAGGAGCGCTACGACGGCGCCGGCTATCCCAATGGCCTTCGCGGGCGCGAGATTCCTATGGGGGCGCGCATCTTTGCCATCGCCGATGCCCTCGACGCCATCACCAGCGACCGCCCCTATCGCCAAGCCAGCGACTTCGATTTCGCACGCGAAGAGATCCTGCGCTGCTCGGGCACTCAGTTCGATCCCGCCGTCGTCGAGGTCTTTCTCAAGATTCCCAGCGAGCTCTGGCAGGAGCTGCGCACCGAAATCGATGGCCGCAACAAGCACAGTCCCCCATTGGACATGGCTCCGGCCGCAGCGCGTAAGAACGAAGTCGAAGCATCGTTCGCATTTGGGGAGCTTGGATAATGCCGCCTCAACCCACCTCTTCCAATCCAGCGCAATAGTTGGGTGAGGACTGCGAAGCGCGAATCTCAATTGCCGCTCTTGCCTGCAACCTCACGCTCGATCCAATCGTCCTATCCACTCAGGAGGCAAGTCCATGCACCCGCTTTCCCCAGAAGAGGCTCAAGTCTGCCTCAAAACCCTCCCGGGCTGGGAGATCGTCTCCGGCGAACTCGTCAAGGTTTTTCAATTCAAGGATTTCGCCAGCGCGCTCCATTTCGTCAACCGCGTCGGAGAACTGGCCGAACAGGCCGGGCACCATCCCGACATCGATATCCGCTATAAGCGCGTCCGCCTCGCCCTCATTACCCACGATGCCAACGGCCTTACCCAGAGGGACTTTGATTTGGCTGCCAATACGCAAAAGCTCACCGGGCAGCTCACAGCTCGATAAACAGCGCAGCAAAAAAGCCGCTTTTGAAGATACTGCCGGCCGAAACCGCCGCACCAGGCCAACACTCAACAGGGGCAACGGCCTCATCTCAGCTGGCATGTCATTGCGGCAGAATGCCGGTGCGGTATCCCGACGAGGTTTTGTAGCAAGGGCACGGCTTTACAGGCCGCTGAAAAACTCGATTGAAGGAGCCTTGTAACAGGGGTACGACTTTGGTCGGGCCACCAAAGCACGCAGAATGAACTGGCTTCAGCCCCTGCCATTCTTGTCCTGTCACTTTTCGCTCCTCTTTCGGGCTTTTTCAGCAGCCTGTTAGCCGGGCCGATAGTGTCGCAAAATGACTGGGCCTTTAGTCCCTGCCAAATCCTTCTTCTGCCGCCTTCGTCCATTGTTCGGGCTCTTTCCGTAGCTTGTCTAGCCGGGCCGATAGACGCAGCAAGATGATGTGGCTCGACGCCGAGGCCGCGAGACCAGCCGTCTCATTCCATATAAAGGAAAAATGCACTGTGCCCGGAATCCGTCTCCGATCCGCCGTGCAGTCCTGTGCCGTCCCCTGCAGCCATGTGCGCGGCCCCGTATCCAGAGGGTCCAGGCGATACAATCGGGCCACACCTGGAACCAGCCCTGAGTACGCTCTCTGCGCCGCCCGCCCTGGCATGGGCCGAGTTAAGCGGAAACTCGCGTCAGCGCTTCAAGACAAAAAATCCGATCTGGCATCCGGATCCGAACACGGTTAACTCCACAACTGCAATAGGCTTCTGGCCGAGCTTGATCCTGGAAGGCGTCCAGCGAGCTCACCGGGCCAGATACTACAACCCACAGACTGGAAGATTCATCAGCGAAGACCCAACGGGCTTTGCGGGTGGAATCAACAAGTATGTATATGCTCACAATGATCCAATTGATCGAAGTGATCCATTTGGTTTGCTTGATGTGTTTATCTGGCAAGCCAGGGATGGTTTCGGACACGCCTCCGTTCAGCTTGACGACGGGACATATATCAGCTGGTGGCCAAGTGCAGAGGGTCGCTCGCCGATTGACCTGACCCCATTCTTCGTCCGATTCGGTGTATGAAATCATAACGCACATTTTTCTGCTTTTCTTTCTTGGGTGGAGATCTCTTGGCCGGGGATCGGCCCTGTCAAGGCCGGAGCGAAGCAGAGCCCGTCAGGGTTGCCTTGACAGGGCTGATCCCCGGTCATACTCTTCGCTTCCGAAAGAGAAGCATCCTTCCACTGCCGCGCAAACTCATCCGGTGTCAGGTAACCCAGTGAGCTATGCGGGCGGCGGGAGTTATATTCCAGCTTCCATGCGGAGATCTTTCTCCTGGCATCGAACAGGTTCCAGAACCAGCTCGTATTCAGGCACTCATCGCGCAGCTTTCCGTTGAAGCTTTCCATGCCTCCATTCTGCGTTGGCTTGCCGGGTTGAATATGCACCAGGTCGATCTTCCACTCGATGGCCCACGCCAGATAATGTCGCGAAGTCAGCTCCGGGCCGTTGGCCGACCGAATCGATTGCGGCTTCCCATACTCGGCGATCGCGCGCTCACGGATGCGCGTGACGCGCCGGCTGGGAAAACTGTTTGCCGTCTCCAGCACCAGCGACTGCCGGGTGAAACTGTCGATCAC
>Ga0335078_10002944_pt1 | contig 25557 bp, 19 predicted proteins | sample Lox_Sample_32_FD_206711 | JGI IMG/M metagenome (GOLD analysis project Ga0335078, IMG submission 206711) | Soil microbial communities from Loxahatchee National Wildlife Refuge, Florida, United States - Lox_Sample_3.2 | ecosystem: Environmental > Terrestrial > Soil > Wetlands | place: USA... | reverse complement strand
CCGAACCCGGACAAGCCGCAAAACAGCGAGCGGCAGGCAGAACACGCCCGCACGAACGACAAAATCACTTTCCCGGCAACCGGCGCCGGGGAACGATCACCCGAATTCACACGGTGGATCGAGGATTGGCCGCTGATCAGTTGCTGGAACGCGGGTTCGCCGCGGATCGGATCGAGGTCGGAGTCGTCTCTCGCGGAATCGCGGAACTCCGCCGACATCTCGATGGCCTGCCGGAGGTGACCGAGCGCGTCACTCGTCCGGCCGCACTGGCTCTCGCAGCAGGCGAGGTTGAAGAACAACATGGGGTACTGCGGAGCGGCGGCGACCAGGGCGCCCAGGCGGTCGGCGACCTCGGCATACTCGCCCGCCGCATAACGGGGGGCGAGCGGCGCCCACAGTTCCCAGCCGCGGGCCTCGTACGCCTTGCCCGGCGTGCCCTCCAGCGCGATGATCGTCGTTCCGTCCGCCGTGGCGACGGCCGCCCGCTTCGTGCGGGGCGGGGCGAACACGAGGGTTCCGGCGGGCGCGTCGACCCGGTCAGCGTCGATCTCGAACACCGCGTGGCCGCGCAGCACGAGAAAGAGCTCCTGGTCGGCGGTGGGGTCACCCTCGTCGTGCTCGGCAATGACGAGGTCACCCGCCGCACGGGCCGTCCAGGCGGTCACGCCGAACGCCGTGATGCCCAGGTGGTGCCGGATCGGCCGGTAGTGACAGCCCAGGTCGGCAAGTTCCTCGATCTCGTCCAGATGCGCAACCGCGTAACCAGCCATCGACCTGCCCATCGTCGCCGTCCGCCCCGGCCAGGTGAACCCGGCGGGCGCCGGGCCGCCGCGCGGCCGGGGTGCCCAGTGTGGCACCCGGGACGCTACCCTCGCTTCTCGGCGGCCACCCGGCGGGAGGGCGGACCCCTCGCTGCCTACGGCGACCGGGCCGCCGGCGGTGAGGTGGACGTGCTGCTCTGGGTGCCCACGCCGGAGATCGGGTCGGCGCTCGACGGCCTGCCCGGTGCCACCGTGGCGGTGATCGCCCCGGACGGCGGCCCGCTGCCCGCGGCGGCGGGCGAGGTGGAGTTCTACGTACCGCCGTTCTTCCCCGCGCTGCCCGCGATCACGGCGATGGGGCAGATGCCCCGGCTGCGGGTGGTGCAGGCGCTGACCGCCGGGGTGGAGCGGCTGCTGCCGTACGTCCCGCCCGGGGTCGCCCTGTGCAACGCCCGCGGCGTCCATGATGCGAGCACCGCCGAGTGGGTCGTCTCCGTCATCCTCGCCGCGCAGCGCGACCTGCCGCGGTTCACCGCCGAGCAGGCCGCGGGCCGGTGGAGTTACCGTTTCACCGAGACGCTGGCGGACAAGTCGGTGCTGATCGTCGGGTACGGGTCGATCGGCCGGGCGGTGGAGCGGCGGCTCGGCGGCTTCGAGGTGACGGTGCGGCGCGTGGCCCGGCAGCCCCGGGACGGCGTGGCCCCCGTCACCGACCTGCCGGACCTGCTGCCGGGCGCCGACATCGTCGTCCTGCTGGCCCCGGTCACGCCGGAGACCATCGGCATGGCCGATGCGGGCTTCCTGGCCCGGATGCGGGACGGCGCCCTGCTCGTCAACGCTGCCCGCGGGTCGCTGGTGGTGACGGAGGCGCTGACCGCCGAGCTGCGGCGCGGGCGGCTGCGCGCGGCCGTGGACGTCACCGACCCGGAGCCGCTGCCACCCGGCCATCCGTGGTGGGGCCTGCCCGGCGTCCTCATCACGCCGCACGTGGCCGCCTCGACGCCGGCCTCGGTCCGCCGGATGCTCGCCTACGTGCGGGCGCAGGCGGAGCGGTACCTGCGCGGAGCGGACCTGGCCAACGTGGTCACCGGCGCCTACTGAGCGCTCCCGCCGGGCCGGTCAGGCTGTCCCCCAAATCTCCGTCATGCCCCCGATCCTCCCCGTAACCGCCGCAGGCCACAGCCATGTCGGTACTCGTTCAGCTCATCCTCCGGTTACTGCCGCCTTACCTTGCTGCACTCTCAATCGAAGTGTGACCTTTCGGATCTACAGTGAGAGTCACAGGGATATGACAACTCGTGTCCGCGCAGGAGCAAGGGCGCGCTGTGCGGCGGCTTTCGTTTTCCCAGGTGTGTGACAGCGGGCCATGGCCCGGTCACTGAACGGCGGGCCTGCCCACAAGGTGACCGGCCGGCCAGATCAGCCTGACAGCGAGCGGGACTCCGGTGGAAGGGAGAGGCTCGGTGCACCCGAAAGCATCGGGTGTTCTGCCATGAGCCTGGCGCTGCTGGCAGTAACAGCCGTCGCGGTTGCGGCCGCCGCTGGTGCGGCGGTGAGCCTGTGGCGCGGTGCTGCCCGCCAGCCGTGGCCGGACCTCCGTGCCTACCGGTGGTTCACCATCGCCGCCGGGCTGATCTGCGTCAGCATCATCGTCGGCGCGGCGGTCGTGCTGTCACCGGCCCCGATGATGCTCTCGTTCACCGACCTGCCGGGGCTGCTCGTGCTGCCGGCGCTGGCCGCGGGCCTGGCGGTGCTGGCATCCGCCGCCCGCGGCACCGGCCCGGAAGCGGTGCCGGCGCGCCGTTCCCGCCGTGGCGCCGCCCTCGCCTCCGCGTACCTCGTGGACGGGTTCGTGCTGGCCGGAGCGCTGTTCCTGATCGGCTGGGTCACCGTGTTCGGCGCGGCGTTCACCCGTTCCGGCGGTGGGCTGTCGTTCGCCGCCGAACTGGTGCACCCCCTGGCTGACCTGCTGGTTGTCTGGGCGGCGCTGCCGCTGGCCCAGGTGGCGGGGCGCCGGGCGGTCGCCCCGTACCTGGCGCTGGTGGCGGTCACGGTGGGTGACTCGCTGGCCGTCGGGTCGCGGGTCGCGGGCACGCACCCGGGCGTGGGCGCGCTGGCCGCACAGCTCGTCGCGCTGGGCCTGCTTGCCCTCGCGCCGTGGGCGAACGACGTCTGGGCCTCCGGGGGGACCCGCTGGCTCGGCGGCGCCCGTGAGGTGACCACGTCGGCGGCCGCGGCGGCGGCCTTCGTGGCGGGCGTGCTGGTGGCCGGGCAGGTGGTCGTGACCGGGCACCTGACCGGGCTGGTCGTGGTCGGAGTCCTCGGTGCCGTCGCGGCGGTGCTGGCGGCGCGCGTGGTCAGCCTCATCCGGCGGGTCGACTCCTGGTCCCGGGTGTGGCAGGAATCCGGGCGCCAGTTCCGCTGGCTTGCCGAGCGGACCAGCGACGTGGTCATGCTCTGCGACGCAGGCGGGGTGATCAGGTACGCGAGCGGGGCCGTGGCGGGTTACGGGTACTCGCCCGAGTCGCTGCGCGGTGCGCCGGTCGTGGACCTGCTGCACCCCGGGGACCGGCCGGGCGGCATGCGGGCGATTCGCCAGGCGAGGGCCGGCGGAGCCCGGCAGGCGGACCGGTACCAGTGCCGGGTGCGAGCCGAGGACGGCACCTGGCGGCACGTCGAGGCCACGGTCTCCTGCTACCGCGATCCGGGGCAGCCGGACCTTGTGCTGATCACCGCCCGGGACATGAGCGCCCAGGTGGCACTGCGCCGCCAGGTCACCCACCTGACCTTCCACGACGGCCTGACCGGCCTGCCGAACCGCGCCTACGCCGAGCAGCGCGCGCAGGAGGTGCTCAGCGCCGACGGCGGCGATGTGGCCGGCGGGCGCGCCGTGCCCGGGGTGATCCTGGTGGACATCGACGGCTTCACGGCGGTCAACGACGCGCGCGGGCACAGCGCGGGCGACCTGCTGCTCGCCCAGGTCGCCCGCAGGCTCCGCCTGGCGGTCTCGCCGGAGGACACCGTCGCCCGCTGGGGCGGGGACGAGTTCGCGGTGCTCACCGAGGGCGTGGCCAGCGCGGCGGAACTCGCCGATACCGCCGGGCGGGTCGCACGCGGCGTGGCCTCCCTGCCGTTCCGGATCGGGGACGCGGACCTCAGCATCACCGCCAGCGCCGGGGCCGCCCTCGCCGACGGCGGCCCGGCGGCGCACGTGTGGCGTAACGCGGAAATGGCGCTGGCCCGGGCGAAGGCGCTCGGCCCGGGACAGGTGGTGGTGTCCGGGGCGGATGATGACCCCGCCGACGGCGGGGCCGGAGACCTGCCGCAGGCCACGGCGGGCGCCGCGGTCACCCAGCAGCCCGGTGCCGCATGAGGCGGGTGACCGGCCGGGGGAGCGGCGAGCGGCCAGGAGCCGGCCAGTCTGTCTCATATCGCGAGATGAAGTTGCTCTCAAGTTGACGGAACTGACCCCATAGACCACAGTGGATCGCGTGCATGGTGGCTACATTCTCGTACTTGCCGGGCGCGCGGATCGCTAACCCACGATCATCCGCGCGCTCTCCCCGACTGCCGAGGCAGGAGGGGTTTTTTGTTGCCAGCGTTCGCATAACCAGGCAGATGAGGAAGCATTGGCGATGACTGACCAGACCACGACCGCGGTCGGCTCCCCGGCCGGCCCAACGGGCCCGGCCCGCCAGGGCCATGCGCCGTCGCCGCGCGATCTCGCGGCCCGGGCGCCCGGGGCCGGCCCGGCAGGCCCGGCGAGCACGCGACGGCCGGACGAGGCGCGACGGCCGGAGGAAGAGCCGTCCGCCGCCCAGCCGGTCCTGATGACGGGGGCCCAGGCGCTGGTAGCGGCGCTGGAGCGGCTCGGCGTGGATGTCATTTTCGGCATCCCCGGCGGGGCGATCCTGCCGGCCTACGACCCGCTGTTCGACTCGGTCAAGGTGCGGCACATCCTGGTCCGGCACGAGCAGGGCGCCGGGCACGCCGCGGCCGGCTACGCCCAGGTGACCGGCCGGCCAGGGGTGTGCATGGCGACCTCGGGCCCCGGTGCGACCAACCTGGTCACCCCGCTCGCGGACGCCTACATGGACTCGGTGCCAGTGGTCGCCATCACCGGGCAGGTGGCCTCCAGCCTGATCGGGACGGACGGCTTCCAGGAAGCCGACATCGCCGGGATCACCCTGCCGGTCACCAAGCACAACTTCCTGGTCACCCAGGCCGGCGACATCGCCAGGACGGTGGCCGAGGCATTCCACGTGGCCGCCACCGGCAGGCCGGGCCCGGTCCTGGTTGACATCGCCAAGGACGCGCTGCAGGCCAGGACGCAGTTCCGCTGGCCGGTACCGTTCGACCTGCCCGGCTACCACCCGGTGACGCGGCCGCACTCCCGGCAGGTGCGCGAGGCCGCCCGGATGATGATGGCGGCCCAGCGGCCGGTGCTGTACGTCGGCGGCGGAGTGCTCAAGGCCGGCGCCAGCGGGGACCTGCTCGCCCTGGCCGAACTGACCGGGATGCCCGTGGTGACCACGCTGATGGCGCGCGGCGCCTTCCCCAGCAGCCATCGGCAGAACCTGGGCATGCCGGGCATGCACGGCACGGTGGCGGCGGTGGGCGCGCTGCAGAAGGCTGATCTGCTGGTGGCGCTCGGCGCCAGGTTCGACGACCGGGTGACCGGGCGGCTGGACACCTTCGCGCCCGAGGCCGCGGTGGTGCACGCCGACATCGACCCGGCGGAGATCTCCAAGAACCGGCAGGCCGAGGTGCCCATCGTGGGCGACTGCCGTGAGGTGATCATCGAGTTGCTCGGTGCTATCCGGGCCGAGCGCGAGGCGGGCCGCGAGGCCGACCTGTCCGCCTGGTGGTCCCAGCTCGACGCCTGGCGGGCGACCTACCCGCTCGGCTACGACCAGCCGGGCGACGGCTCGCTGGCGCCGCAGTACGTGATCGAGCGGATCGGCAGGCTGGCCGGCCCGGACGCGGTGTACGTGGCCGGCGTCGGCCAGCACCAGATGTGGGCGGCCCAGTTCATCGACCACGAGCAGCCCAGGCACTGGCTGAACTCCGGCGGCCTCGGCACGATGGGCTACGCCGTGCCCGCCGCCATGGGCGCCAAGGTGGCCGCGCCGGAGCGGGCCATCTGGGCGATCGACGGTGACGGCTGCTTCCAGATGACCAACCAGGAACTCGCCACCTGCACGGTGGAGGGCATCCCGATCAAGGTGGCGGTCATCAACAACGGCAACCTCGGCATGGTCCGGCAGTGGCAGACCCTGTTCTACAACGAGCGCTACTCGCAGACCGACCTGGACCGGCCCGAGGAGGGCGCGTCGGCGGGGACCCGGATCCCGGACTTCGTCAAGCTGGCCGAGGCCTACGGCTGTGCCGGGCTGCGCTGCGAGAAGGCAGCGGACGTGGACGCCGTGATCCGGCAGGCGATGGAGATCAACGACCGTCCGGTGGTGATCGACTTCGTCGTGCACCGTGACGCCATGGTCTGGCCGATGGTCGCGGCGGGCACCAGCAACGACGACATCAAGGTGGCGCGGGACATGGCGCCGGACTGGGATGTGACCGAATGAGCCAGCCACCAGCGCGCCTGCGGGAGCAGGAGGCAAGCGCCACCAGGCACACGCTGTCGGTGCTTGTCGAGAACAAGCCCGGCGTACTCGTCCGCATCGCGGGACTGTTCTCCCGCCGCGGCTTCAACATCGAGTCGCTCGCGGTGGGGCCAACCGAGCACCATGAGATCTCCCGGATGACGATCGTGGTGAACTGCGCGGAGCACCCGCTGGAGCAGGTCACCAAGCAGCTCAACAAGCTGATCAACGTCCTGAAGATCGTCGAGCTGGAGCCTTCCGTCGCGGTGCAGCGGGAGCTGCTGCTGGTGAAGGTGCGGGCCGACGCCGAGACGAGGTCCCGGGTGCTGGAGACCGTAGCCCTGTTCCGTGCCAAGGTCGTCGACGTCGCCCAGGACGCCGTGACGGTCGAGGCCACCGGGAACAGGGACAAGCTGGACGCGCTGATCCGGGTGCTTGAGCCGTTCGGCATCAAGGAACTCGTCCAGTCGGGCATGGTGGCCCTGGGGCGCGGGAGCAAGTCCATCACCGACCGGGCGCTGCGGCCGCTGGACCGCGGCGCGGCAGCGCAATAACGGCGCGATAGCGAAGCAAGGAACGAAGGGCAACCGATGGCAGACATCTTCTACGACGACCAGGCTGACCTGGCGGTCATCCAGCGGCGTCACGTGGCGGTGCTTGGTTACGGCAGTCAGGGGCACGCGCACGCGCTGTCGCTGCGCGACTCCGGCGTGGACGTCCGGGTGGGCCTGCCGGAGGGATCACGCAGCCGGGAGGCCGCCGCGAGCGAGGGGCTGCGCGTCACCACGCCCGGCGAGGCCTGCGAAGAGGCGGACCTGATCATGGTCCTCGCCCCGGACCACGTGCAGCGTGCCCTGTATGCGGAGGCCATCGCGCCCAGCCTGGTCGAGGGTGACGCGCTGTTCTTCGCCCACGGGCTGAACATCCGCTACCAGCTCATCACCCCCCCGCCGGACGTCGACGTGTGCATGGTCGCCCCGAAGGGGCCCGGCCACCTGGTCCGCCGCCAGTTCGCCGAGGGCCGGGGGGTTCCGGTGCTCGTCGCCGTGCAGCGCGATGCGTCGGGCGGCGCGTGGCCGTTGACGCTCGCCTACGCCAAGGGGATCGGCGGCACCCGGGCCGGCGCGCTGGCCACCACGTTCGCCGAGGAGACCGAGACCGACCTGTTCGGCGAGCAGGTCGTGCTCTGCGGCGGGGTGTCGGAGTTGATCAAGGCCGGCTTCGACACGCTGGTCGAGGCGGGCTACCAGCCCGAGGTGGCCTACTTCGAGTGCCTGCACGAGATGAAGCTGATCGTGGACCTCATGTACGAGGGCGGCCTGTCCAAGATGTACTGGTCGGTCTCGGACACGGCGGAGTTCGGCGGTTACACCCGTGGCCCGCGGATCATCGACGGCCGCTCCGTCGAGGAGATGCGGCGCATCCTGGCCGAGATCCGCGATGGCTCGTTCACCGCCGAACTGGTGGAGGAGTTCGACAACGGCCGGCCGAACTTCCTCAAGCGGCGCGAGGCCCTGCACGCGGAGCAGATCGAGCAGGTGGGGGCCAAACTGCGCCCGCTCATGAGCTGGCTCGCCGACGACGCCGACGAGTGAGGGCCGGGCGCATGAGGCGTGCTGCGTAGCCGCCGGCGGCCGGGCCGGGGCCGGCCGGCCGCGCACGTGCGAAGGTCCCGCACGGATCCGGACCTTAGGCCCTGACCCGGTTCACCGGTCCGCTCCGACACTGTCCGCAAAAGGACGATTTGGCCGGAGAGGGCTGATATGGAATGCCGGCCACCGCAAAAGTGCCCGCGGGAGCGCGGCCAACTGCCGCCGCGCCCGCCGGGAAAGGGCTCAAGCCCAATGCCCTGAGCCTGGTCGCGAACATCGTCATCGGCGTCGCGTCGGTCGCACCCGCGTACAGCCTGGCCGCCACGCTGGGCCTGATCATCGTCGCGGTCGGCGTGTTGTCGCCCCTCGTGGTCGTGCTCGCCTTCGTGCCGATGCTGCTCGTCTCGATCGGCTACAGCGAGCTGAACAAGGCCGATCCCGACTGCGGCACCACCTTCACCTGGGCCACCCGCGCCTTCGGTCCGTGGGCGGGCTGGCTCGGCGGCTGGGGCATCATCGCCTCCGACATCCTGGTCATGGCGAGCCTGGCCCAGGTCACCGGGCAGTACGGGTTCCTGCTGGTCAACGCGAACGGGATCGGGCACCAGCCCACCAGTGGGTGGGTGCTGCTGGTGGGCGTGCTGTTCATCGCGGCCATGACGTATGTCTGCTACAAGGGCATCGAGGTGTCCGCCAGGCTGCAGCGCGCGCTGCTCGGGATCGAGGTGCTGATCCTGCTGGTCTTCGCGGCCGTGGCCCTGGTGCGGGTGGGCATCGGTGCGGCGCCCGCGGGGCATCTGGTCCCGAACTGGACCTGGTTCAGCCTGTCCCACTCCTCGTTCTCGAAGCTGGCCGCCGGGATCCTGCTCATGCTGTTCATCTACTGGGGCTGGGACACCTCGGTGTCCATCAACGAGGAGACGGCCGACCGCACCAGGAACCCGGGCCGGGCGGCCATCATCTCGACCATCCTGCTGCTCGTCACCTACTTCATCGTGACGCTGGCGGCGCAGAGCTTCGCCGGGGTCAGCGCCAGGGGCATCGGGCTGGCGAACCCGGCGCACCAAAGCGATGTCTTCTCCGTCATGGGCAGCGCCGTGTTCGGCGCCTCCTGGGTGGGGACGTTCTTCGCCCACCTGCTGGTGCTGATGGTGCTCACCTCGGCAGCGGCCTCCACGCAGACCACCATCCTGCCGACCGCGCGGACCACGCTGTCGATGGCGGTCTACCATGCGCTGCCCGACTCGTTCGGGCGGATGCACAAGCGCAACCTCACGCCGACGGTCTCGACGGTCGCCATGGGCGCCATCTCGATCGTGCTCTACGTCGCGTTCAACCACGTGGCCGGCGGCTACCTCATCCCCGATGCGGTGACCGCCATCGGGATCTGGATCGCGTTCTACTACGGCCTCACCGGGTTCACCTGTGCCTGGTACTACCGGAAGACACTCACCCGCAGCGCCCGCGACCTGTTGATGAAGGGGATCCTCCCGGCGCTCGGCGGGGTGATCCTCTACGTCGCCATGGGCTGGTGCCTGTGGCAGGACTGGAACTACGACAACGTGCAGGCGCAGAGCTACACCCACTGGCACCTGCCGTTCCCGCCGCATTCCGACGCCGGCGGGGTATTCCTGATCGCGGTGGCCTCGGCGGCCGTGGGGATCCTCGCCATGCTGCTCTGGCGGTTCGCGAGTCCCGCGTTCTTCCGCGGCGAGATCCTCAACCGCGCCACCCCCACGCTCGTTCCGGAGGAGGGCGCCGTGCCGCTCCCGCCGGGCCCGGCGGAAGCACCCGGCCAGGGGCCGATGGCGGCCTGACCCGCGGGCCGGCGCTCCCCGGCCTGCTTCCCGGCGCCGCCGGCCAGCGGCGCGGAGCGGCACCGTTCAGCGGGGATGGCGCCGGGCGGCGAGCCGGGTGAGGGCCGGGCGCACGGGCCGCTCGGCGTAGCCGCCGGCGGCCAGGCCGGCCCGGCGCTCGAAGACATTGCGCGAGCCGAAGTCGCCGGTCAGCAGCCACGACACGCCGGCGGCGAGGAAGTACAGCGGCAGCATGACCACGCCACCGCAGCAGGCGAACTGGGTGGCGTGCCGGGCCTCGTGCGCCAGCAGCGCTCCGGCGCGGCCTGCGGCCTCGGCGTCCAGCCGCGTCACGATCACGTTGCCCAGGCAGAACGCGGGCGCGGGGGGCACGGGGAGCCGGTAACCGACCGCGACAACCAGGCCGTCCGCCGCGCGGGTGAGCCTGGCCCGCCCGGCCCTGGCCACCAGGAGCCCGGCCAGGGTGGACCCGTTCAGCAGGTTCGCCGCGAGCCGTGCCCGGTACGCCCCGCGCATCGCCGCCGGACAGGTTCCTCAGGAGCCGAATGCCGGGCCGGAGCCGGGCGCCCAGTCGCCGCCCGGTGACCAGCCGCCGCCGTCCGGGCCGGGCCCGTCGCCGTTCGGCGGGCCGCCGTCGAACGCGGGACCGGCGTCCAGGGTCGCCACCGCGCCCGACGCCAGCGTGGCCAGCGGGGCGGGAGGCATGCTCAGCGGTACCTTGCTGTGGGCGCGGTGGGCGGCCATCGCGGCCCGGTGGTACTCCTCGAGCTGGTCCTGGAACTGCGTGTCGGCGTACGGCCGCCCGTCCACCAGCGGGCCGCGGGTGTGCTCCATCACCGCGATCACGTCGTCGCCGCTGAGCGTCTTGTGCGTCTCCAGCGCGTGCGCGAGGCAGAGCACCTTGGCCCGGTCGTCGCGCAGCAGTGCGTCCACCCGCCCGAGCAGGGTGCCCAGCGTGTCCTCGATCCGGTCGGCCAGCGCCCGGCGCAGTTCGGCCTCCGGGTCCTGGCCCTTCTTGTTCCGGCCGCCCTGCCCGCCGCCGGGCGCGCCGACCTCCAGCCGCTTGGCCGTCGAGTAGGACGACACGGTGGAGCCCATGCCCCAGAAGCCCTCCATGAACGAGGCCACGGTGGTCGCCGACTCGAGGTCGCCGGACACGCCCGAAGAGCTGTCCCGGTCGAAGAACATCCGCTCCCCGGCCAGCGAGGCGAGGGACACCAGGATGTCGGTCTCGTACTCGCTGCGCCAGCGGGTGAACTGGTCCTCCGGCGGGATGCTGGCCACCATGCCCAGGTAGTCGCTGCCCTTCTCGATGGTGGCGATGTCGATTTCCATGTGCTGGCGGGTGCGGTAGGCGACCAGGGCGTGGCACGCCTCGTGCACCGCGACCGCGTGCCGTTCCCGCTCGATGTACTCGACATCCTCGGGCGGCCCGAGTTCCTTGAGCTGCTTGGCCCGGATCACGTCCTGCCAGGTGATCACGTCCCGGCCGTCGCGGATGGCCGTGATGAGCGCCTCGTTGACCAGGTCCTTTATGGTGGCGCCGGTCGCGTACGGCGTGATCACCGCGAGCTTGTCCATCTGCTCAGCGGTCAGCTCATGGCGCACCTTGGCGAAGTAGCCCTGGTAGGTGCGGACCCGGCCGGCCTTGGACGGGTAGCCCACCTTGTAGATGCGGTCGATGCGGCCCGGCCGCAGCAGCGCCTCGTCCAGCGCCTCCGGCAGGTTGGTCGCCATCATCACCAGCATCCGGTACTTCGGCGGCGGCTTGGGCCGCATGCCGAACACCCGCCGCACGTGACGGTTGATGAAACCGCGCGGCTTCTTCAGCCCGGACAGCTCGGTGAGCAGGGCTTCCAGGGTGCCCATGCCGCCACCGCCGCCCATGCCCATGCCCATGACCTGCTTGTTGCGCCGGGTGTCCGGTTCCTCGCCGGCGGAGGAGCTCAGCGCCCGGTGAGCCAGCCGCCACTGCGTATCCCGGGACAGGTAGGAGAAGCCGTGGCATTGGGCCGCCTGCCAGGCCGCGGGCGTCGCGCGGGGGCCGGGGAAGTTCGGTCCGCCCTGGGCCAGCGCGCCGCGACGGCCCAGCGAGTCGGCTTCGTCGAAGAACACGATGACGCCCCCGTACCGGAGCGCCAGCCGGCGCAGCTTGCGGAACAGCGACTTGACCTTCAGGATGCCGACGCCCATGAACATGTTGATGAACGCGCCGGGATCCACGAACACGTAGGGCCGGCCCGTCTCGCCCGCCACCGCCTCGGCCATCAGCGTCTTCCCGGTGCCGGGAGGCCCCCACAGCAGGATGCCGCCGGGCACGTAGCCGCCCTTGGACTCGATCCGCTCCGGGTCCTCCAGGTACAGGATGTTCTCCTTGACCCGTTCCAGCACGTGGTCCTGGCCCCAGACATCGGCGAACCTGGTCTTGATGTCGTCGGGATAGTAGACATCCACGCCGCCCCGGGACAGGAACCAGAAGATCGCGGCGAACTGGCCCACCACGACGAGCAGGATGACCATGAGCTGCAGCACGAACGGGAGCGCGTGCCACAGCAGCTCCGGGGCCCGCAGCAGCGCGAGGACCGGCGAGGTGTGGATCACCTTCCCGATGACCACGGCCACGATCGCGATCCACAGCCCCCAGGTCAGCAGCCGCCGGAGCCGGAACCTGGTCCAGTTCGACATCCTGCGGTGGCTGGCCCGCTCGATCCCGCCGAACACCGTGTGCGTCCAGAACCGGTGGTACCTGGCCCAGTGCTCGCTGACCAGGAAGTGGATCTGGCGCAGCGCCTCGAGGCCGAGCAGCACGAACACCCACGAGCCCGTCCTCAGCTCGGTGCGCATGGCGTCGCTGATGCCCATCAGGGGGTTGTTGGCCATCGCGGACCAGACGAGGATCCACCAGACCAGCACCAGCAGGACGAGGAACTTCAACCGGTCCCAGAGGGCCATCGGCTTCCTGGTCCGCGGGTCTTCGTCCCTGGGGCGCTCGCCGGGCGGGCGCAGTCCCTCCGGGGGGGTGGCAAGGGCCTCACGCACTAGGGGCTCCTGACGGTAAACGACGACATGATGGTGTCGAGCTGGCTACGGTTCCGGCTGTAACAGGTGGCCTCGCAGTGCACCATGAGGACGTAGAGCTGGGTCTTGCCCGCGTTGGTGAGAGCGACCTGGTCGAAGGTGTCGGTGATGTTGCCCGGGTAGGTGTAGTTATAGGTGTCCCATACCCCGTGCACCCCCTGGCCAGGGGTCACGATGGTGTCGCGCAGCAAGCGGAAGCCGGTCAGCGGGAACTTGCTCGCCGCTGCCGCCGCCCTGGCCGTCGCGGTCACCGGCAGCAGCACGTCGCGCAGCCCGTCGTAGGTCATGGTGCTGCTCGCGCTCGCGCTCAGCGGGGCGACGAAGGCGAACGCGAACGGCTGCGACGCGCTGGGGCTGAACAGGTGCACCGCGGTGGGCGCGTTGTCGGCGTCATAGGCGATGTCCCAGGTGCCGTTCTGCTGGTCGAGGATGCCGGGAGACTTGAACTGCGCCGCCAGCGACACGTCGCTGATCTTGTGCCAGCCGTACGGCACCTTGAAATAGGTGTTGGCCGAGCCGTCCGAGATGTAAGTGAACTGCGGGGCGGCGCACCCGGCGGCGGCCAGCGCGGCAAGCAGCACCCCGAGCCCGCCGAGAAGCTTGCCAACGCAGGACGTCTTACTAGCCAACCGGCACCCACTCCCTGGCGGCCGCCCTGGTTCGAGTATGACCTGCGAGCATCAGGAGGGCATAATCGTGCACCATAATTGCCGTTTGCCCGGGGCGCAAAACATTCTTCGCGGCCCGCGCGGGTGCCGGCTGAGGTGATGCTCCTCACTTTCCCGCGCTGGGGCGGGTGTACAGACGCAGCCATACGCCACGCGTGTGCAATGTGTACCGGAGAGTGAACGCGAGCCGCGGCGGAAGCGTCGCGGGCGCCTTGGACCAGGAGGCGACCCAGAGCCTGGTCACCGTGGCAAGGCGCTGCCGCTCCACCGAGGTCCGGGCGAACGTGCCCCCCAGCGTGGCGGACGGGACGGGCGCCTGCGCCTGGCTGATGTCGTGCAGGCGGCTGAGCCCGTAGGGGTACTCGCCCTCCAGCCCGCGTTCCACCCCGCCGCCCCACTGCATCGGCCAGTACCTGATGTTCAGCAGGGCGTCCCCGGGACGGCTCAGCCGGGCCACCGCCTGGTCGGCCATGCGGATGCCGTAGCCGTGCCCCAGGGGCGCGCGGTGGGCGCTCTGGGCGGGCAGTCCAGCGACCGCGATGACGATCAGCGCCGCGACGGCCACGGCCCAGCCCAGCGCCCCCCGGGCCAGGGCGGCCAGAGCGGTGCCGGCCAGCAGCGCGACCGGCGGTATGCAGAACGTGATGTACCGGAAGACGTAGAGCGGGTGGATCACCCGGCTCACGGAGATCACGAACAGCAGCAGTGGCGGGATGATCAGCCACGGCAGGGCCAGGCCCCACAACCCGGCCGGCCAGTCGGCGCGCAGCCGGGACCGCCCTCCGGTCAAGCCGGTCGCGAGCGCGATCGCGATGACCACGACCACGACCAGGAACAGCGGCTGGGGCCCGACCAGCCCCTCCATGGCGATGATCGCCACCAGCCCGGGCGCCTTGATCCACTGCACCTGGTGCGCCTGGCCGGACGCGATGACCGCCACCGGGCTGGCCACGACGACGGCCACCGCCACGCTGGCCAGCCAGCGCAGCACGAAGGGCCGGCCCGGGGCGCCGTGATGCCGCCGCCACAGGACGAGGGTGATCGCGTGCGCGGCGATGAGCAGCAGGCTGATGATGTTGCCCAGGCCGAGCAGGGCGAGGCTGGCCGCGTAGCCGGCCAGCCAGCCATACTGCGGCCGGGCTGGCCGCTGCGCCGCCTCGCCGGGCTCCGCCGTGCTGGCCTGGAGCGCCCGGACGAGCAGGTAGCTGGCCACCGTGGCCAGCGCGGTCACCAGCGCGTACTCACGCGCGTCCTCGGCGTAGTAGCTCACCGACGGGAACACGGCGAACAGCAGCCCGGACGCGAGCCCGGCGGCCCCGGATACCAGGCGCTGGCCGAGCAGCGTGACCACGCCGGCCGCCACGGCCATCGCCACCGCCGAGGGAGCCCTCGCCGCCAGTGCGCCGCTCCCGGCCACGCGGGTGACCACCCAGATCAGCGCGTAGTACTCGGTGTGCACCACGTCGACGTTGCCCAGCATCCGCAGGAGTTGCGGGAAGCTCCGGTGCACGGCCAGGAGCGTGGCGCCCTCGTCGCGGGTGAACGAGGGGGCGGAGATCCGGTCAAGCGTCACCACGAGCGTGATCAGCGCCGGGATGAGCGCGATCCAGGCCGGCGCCAGCCGGTCCCGCTGGCCGCCGCGGGGCATGTCCCGCTCGCCCGTTGGCTGGGCGAGCGACTGGTTTCCGGAAGCAGCCACGGGGCTCCTCGTCCAGGGGCCGACCGCCCCATCCGGCCAGCGGGGTCGCGGCCCGTGCGCGGTCGCCCCGCTCCATTCGTGAACGCCAGGCTACTGGACGCCGGGCACCCTCGCGGCCGCCGCCCAAGGGCAGTGGGGTTGCCGGCAGTGCGGGTCGTGGGAGGGGTCAAGTTCGTGAACTGTTTCACAAGCCTGGTTAGACTGGGTTCCCCGGACGCCGACGCACGAGGGGCTCTGCCGTGTCTGTACCCGTAGTCGTAGTAGCCGAGGAACTCTCTCCTGCCGCGATCGCACAGCTCGAACCGGACTTCGAGGTGCGCCATGCCGAGGGCGCCGACCGTTGTGACCTGCTGAAGGCGCTGTCCGGCGCGGACGCGGTGATCATCCGCAGCGCCACGAAGATCGACGCCGAGGCGCTGGCCCACGCCCCCGGGCTACGGGTGGTGGCCAGGGCCGGGGTGGGCCTGGACAACGTCGATGTCGAGGCCGCCACCAAGGCCGGCGTGATGGTGGTGAACGCGCCAAGCTCCAACATCGTCAGCGCCGCCGAGCACGCGGTCGCCCTGCTGCTCGCGGTGGCCCGCAACGTGCCCCAGGCGGTGGCCTCGCTCAGGGCCGGGGAGTGGCAGCGGTCGAAGTTCACCGGCGTGGAGGTCTGCGGCAAGGTCGCGGGCATCCTCGGGCTCGGCCGGATCGGCGTCCTGGTGGCCCAGCGGCTGGCCGGGTTCGGCATGCAGGTCATCGCCTATGACCCGTACGTGCCCGCGTCCCGCGCGGCGCAGCTTGGCGTCCGCCTGGTGGGCCTGGACGACCTGCTTGCCGAGGCCGACTTCATCAGCGTGCACCTGCCGAAGACCGCCGAGACCATCGGGCTGATCGGCGAGCGGGAACTGCACCTGGTCAAGCCGGGTGTCCGCATCGTCAACGCGGCCAGGGGCGGCATCGTGGACGAGCACGCGCTCGCCCTGGCGCTCAAGGACGGCCGGGTGGCCGGGGCAGGCATCGACGTGTTCACGGCCGAGCCGCCCGCCGGGAACCCGCTGCTGGAGTTCCCGGCCGTGGTGGCCACGCCGCACCTCGGCGCCAGCACCGATGAGGCGCAGGAGAAGGCGGGCACCCAGGTGATCAGGTCGCTCCGGCTGGCGCTGGCGGGGGAGTTCGTCCCCGACGCCGTCAATGTGCAGGGCGGCGCGGTGGACGAGGACGTCAAGCCCGGCCTGCCGCTGGCCGAGAAGCTCGGGCAGCTTTTCACCGCCCTGGCCGGCGGCGTGGCCGCCCGGCTCGACGTCGAGGTCCGTGGCGAGATCGCGGCCCGGGACGTGCGGGTCCTCCAGCTCGCCGCGCTCAAGGGGGTGTTCGCCGGCATCGTCGAGGACACCGTGACCTACGTGAACGCCCCGCTGCTCGCCGAGCAGCGCGGCATGGCGGTGAGCCTGGTCACCGACGGGGAGAGCCCGGACTGGCGCAACCTGGTGACCCTGCGGGGCACCCTGCCGGGCGGCCAGGTGGTGTCGGTCAGCGGGACGCTCACCGGGCAGCGCCAGGTCGAGAAGCTCGTCGAGGTCAACGGCTTCGACATGGAGATCGCCCTGGCCGAGCACATGGTCATCCTCACCTACACCGACCGGCCGGGCATCGTCGGCGTGGTGGGCCAGATCCTCGGCAGCGAGGGAATCAACATCGCCGGCATGCAGGTGTCCAGGGATGTCCGGGGCGGGCACGCGCTGATCGCGCTCACCGTCGACTCGGCCATCCCGCCCGTCGTCCTCGAGGACATCACCGCGACGATCGGCGCCGTGGTCGGCCGCACGGTCGACCTCGACATGTCCTGAGCCGCCAGCGGCGCGCCGCCGCGCCCGCTGTGCCGCCGGGCGGCGCGCCGCCGCCGCGTCCGCCCGCCGGGCCGTCGCTTTGTCTCAGTATGTAAGACGACCGTGTTCTAAGGATGACATGCGGCCTACCCTCGGGTAGGCTTGTGCTTGCTATGCGGCGCTTCGTACTCATCTCACGCAGCCGTAGCGGGGCCTGATCAGGCAGGCCAGCAGCCCGCTACGGGCGCAGGGCGCTGGCCGGGGGCACACCGTCAGGGAGAGGCGTCGTGTACGACATGTATCACTGGGACCGGCCCGTCCCAGCCACCGAGGACAGCGGCGAGACCAGCCCGGCCCGGGCGCGCACGGGCGGCCGTGCGCGCGCCCGCCGCGGAACCCCGCAGCCCCGGGCCGCGCAGGCCGTTCAGGTCGCGCTGGACCGCCGTGACAACGGAGGAGACTCCCGCCACTCGCGCGACCAGTAGGGTACGCGCATGGCATCGTCGCAGATAAGGCTCGCCGTGATCGGCGGCGACGGGATCGGCCCCGAGGTCGTGGCCGAGGCGCTCAAGGTGCTCGGGGCCAGCGGCCTGGCGATCGAGGAAACCAGCTACGACCTGGGCGCCCAGCGCTGGCACCGGACCGGCGAGACGCTCCCGGACTCGGTCCTCGAGGAAATCCGCCGTCACCAGGCCCTGCTGCTCGGTGCGGTCGGGGACCCGTCCGTGCCGAGCGGGATCCTGGAACGCGGGCTGCTGCTGCGGCTGCGGTTCGAGCTTGACCACTATGTGAACCTGCGGCCGGTACGGCTGTACCCGGGCGTGGGCACGCCGCTGGCCGGCGTCCGCCCGGAGGCGGTCAACATGGTGGTCGTCCGGGAGGGGACCGAGGGCCCCTACACCGGCGCGGGCGGCGTGCTGCGCAAGGGCACGCCCGCCGAGGTCGCCACTCAGGAGAGCCTCAACACCTATTACGGGGTGGCCCGGGTGGCCAGGTACGCGTTCGAACTGGCTGCCCAGCGCGCCCGGCAGCACCTCACGCTCGTCCACAAGACCAACGTGCTGACCTACGCCGGGGACCTCTGGCAGCGGACGGTGGACGAGATCGCGAAGGAGTTTCCCGGCGTCTCGGTGGAGTACTGCCATGTGGACGCCGCGTCGATGTTCCTCGTCACCCAGCCGGAGCGGTTCGACGTCGTGGTGACCGACAACCTGTTCGGCGACATTCTCACCGACCTCGGCGCGGCCGTGGCCGGGGGGATCGGGCTCGCGGCGAGCGGGAACATCAACCCGGAGCGGTCCGCCCCCAGCATGTTCGAGCCCGTGCACGGCAGCGCCCCGGACATCGCCGGGCGCCAGCAGGCCGACCCCACGGCGGCGATCCTGTCGGCCGCCATGCTCTGCGAGCACCTGGGCCTCACCGCCGCGGCCGCGAAGATCGAGCAGGCCGTCGCCGATGACCTGGTGGAGCGCCAGGGCGCCTGGGCGGCCCGGTCGACCGCCGAGATCGGCGACGACATCAGCGAGCGAGTAGCAGGCTAGCCAGGGTTAGCCGGGTTGCCGGCGGCCAGGGTTACCCTGGGTCCGTCACGCCAGCCCTGGCAACGGCGCCAGGTGGAGGAGGACTGCGATGACCATTACCGAGATCGGGTTCGACGTGCGCGTGAGCGATGCCCCGCTGGCGGCGGGCGAGCGCCAGCGCGTCCTGGCCGCGCCGGGGTTCGGCGAGGTGTTCACCGACCACATGATCACCATCCGGTGGGCGGACGGCCGCGGCTGGCACGACGGCCGCCTGGAGCCCTACGGCCCGTTCACGCTGGACCCCGCGACGTCGGTGTTCCACTACGCGCAGGAGATCTTCGAGGGGCTGAAGGCCTACCGCACGGCCAGCGGCGACATCGTCGCCTTCCGCCCGCAGGCCAACGCCGCCCGGTTCAACCGCTCGGCGGCCCGCATGGCCATGCCCGAGCTGCCGCCCGACGTGTTCGTCCGCGCCATCGAACTGCTCGTCAGCCAGGACCACGAGTGGGTGCCCACCGCCAAGGAGCACAGCCTCTACCTGCGGCCGTTCATGATCGCGACACAGCGCGGGCTGGGGGTCAACCGCCCGGCGGCGTCCTGCCAGTTCACCGTCATCGCCTCGCCCGCGGCGTCGTACTTCAGCCACGGGGTGCACCCGGTGACGGTCTGGCTGTCGCAGGAGTTCAGCCGGGCCGCCCCCGGCGGGACCGGCGAGGCCAAGTGCGGGGGCAACTACGCCGCCTCCTTCGCCGGCCAGCAGCAGGCCGTCGCGCGCGGCTGCGACCAGGTGGTGTGGCTCGACGCGGCCGAGCACCGCTGGGTCGAGGAGATGGGCGGGATGAACCTGTTCTTCGTGCACGGGTCCGGCCCGCAGGCGCGGCTCGTCACGCCCGCCCTGACCGGGACGCTGCTGCCCGGCATCACCCGGGACACGCTGCTCAAGCTCGGCCCCGACCTCGGCATCCCGGCCGAGGAGGGCGCCATCTCCGTGGACGAGTGGCGGGCGGGCTGCGAGGCCGGCGAGGTGACCGAGGTCTTCGCCTGTGGCACCGCCGCGGTGATCACCCCGGTTGGCCGGGTGAAGGGCCCGGCCGGGGAATGGGTGGTCGGCGACGGGCAGCCCGGCCCGGTGACCCTGCGGCTGCGCGAGGAGCTGCTCGGCATCCAGTACGGCCACCGTCCCGACCCCTACGGCTGGGTCCACAAGATCTGCTGACCGCCCCGGATTGCCGGGGCACCTGGCCAACCCTGGCGCCCCGGTCTCGGATGGTGAGACGTGCGTTTCGCCGGAGCGTAAAGCATGTGTCAGACTAGGCGCGTGACGTGCGGCCGGATCATTATCGGCAGGCGCGCCGGCACCTAGCAGGGCCACCGGAAGCCAAGGCCCGCACCGCCGGCGCGCAGACCTCTCGCATCCCGCGAGGGGTCTTTTGCTTTGCCCGGCCGGGCCGCGGTCCCACACAGAAACGGATGACAGATGCCCGACGACAGTTTCCACGTCTACGACACCACGCTGCGCGACGGCGCCCAGCAGGAGGGCCTCAACCTGACCGTCGCGGACAAGCTGGCCATCGCACGGCGCCTGGACGAGTTCGGCGTCGGCTTCATCGAGGGCGGCTGGCCCGGCGCCATTCCCAAGGACACCGAGTTCTTCCGGCGGGCCGCCGCCGAGCTTCAGCTTCGCCACGCCACCCTGGCGGCGTTCGGCTCGACCCGGCGCCCCGGTGCCGTGGCCGCGGACGACCCGCAGGTGGCGGCGCTGCGCGAGTCCCGGGCGCCGGTGGTCACGCTGGTCGCCAAGAGCCACGACCGGCACGTCACCGCGGCGCTGCGGACCACGCTGGCGGAGAACCTCGCCATGATCGCCGACACCGTCCGGCACCTGGCGGCCGAGGGGCAGCGGGTGTTCCTCGACGCCGAGCACTTCTTCGACGGATACCGTTCCGACCCCGCCTACGCGCTGGAGGTCGTGCGGGTGGCCACCGGGGCGGGCGCCGAGCTGGTCGCGCTGTGCGACACCAACGGCGGCATGCTGCCGGGCGAGCTGGGCGAGGTGGTGACGGCCGTCGCCGCGGCCACCGGGGCCCGGCTGGGCATCCACTGCCACGACGACACCGCCTGCGCGGTGGCGAACACGCTCACCGCGGTGGAGGCCGGCGTGACCCATGTCCAGGGCACGGCGAACGGCTACGGGGAGCGGGCCGGGAACGCCAACCTGTTCAGCGTGGTCGCCGGGCTGCAGCTGAAGAAGGGCCGTGAGGTGCTGCCGGCTGGCTGCCTGGCCGAGATGAGCCGGGTCGCGCACGCGATCAGCGAGGTCACCAACGTCACCCCGCTCGCCCACCAGCCCTACGTCGGCTACTCGGCGTTCGCGCACAAGGCCGGGCTGCACGCCTCGGCGGTCAAGGTCGACCCCATGCTCTACCAGCACGTCGACCCGGCCCTGGTCGGCAACGACATGCGGATGCTGGTGTCCGACATGGCCGGCCGGGCGTCGGTGGAGATCAAGGGCAGGCAGCTCGGGTACGACCTGTCCGCCGACGGGAGGGCGGGCCGCGTGGTGGAGCGGGTCAAGGACCTGGAGGCCCGCGGCTACACCTTCGAGGCCGCCGACGCGTCGTTCGAGCTGCTGCTGCGCGACGAGCTGGCGGGGGAGCGGCTGCGGCACTTCCAGGTCGAGTCGTGGCGGGTGATCGTGGAGCGCCGGGCCGACGCGGCGGTGGTCAGCGAGGCGACCGTCAAGCTGTCGGCCAAGGGGGAGCGGATCGTCGCCACCGGCGAGGGCAACGGCCCGGTCAACGCGCTGGACAACGCGCTGCGGCTGGCGCTGGAGCGGCTCTACCCCGAGCTGGCCATGCTGCAGCTGGCCGACTACAAGGTCCGCATCCTGGAGAACGCCCGCGGCACCGGGGCGGTGACCCGGGTGCTCATCGAGTCCGGGGACGGCACCGGCGCGCCGGACGGGACCTGGAGCACGGTCGGCGTGGACGAGAACATCATCGCCGCGTCCTGGCACGCGCTGGCGGAGGCGGTCACCTACGCCCTGTTGCGGGCCGGTTACCAGCCCGCCGAGCGCGACGCCGGCTGAGCGCCCCGGTGCCGCGCCCGGCGGACCGGCCCGGCCCGCCGCGATGCGCGGGACCGCCCGGCGCGCGGGCCAGGGCGGATACGGTGGAGCCCATGGAAGACAAGGAGATCCTGGCCCATATCGACGATCTCATCCAGACCGAGCACCAGTTGCGCGCCAAGGTCATCACGGGTGAGATGTCCACGCGGGCCGAGCACGAGCGACTGACCGCCGTGGAGGAAGCCCTCGACCAGTGCTGGGACCTGCTGCGCCAGCGCCGCGCCCGCAGGGAGTTCGGCCAGGACCCGGCCGAGGCGCAGATCAGGCCGGTCACCGAGGTGGAGGGGTACCGGCAGTAACGCCGGGATCAGGCGTGCGCATCGCGAGGTTCTCCGCGGGCGACGAGGTCTCCTACGGCTTGGTGGGCACCCCCCGGGCCGTCGGCGCGACGGGGGGCGGCGAGGTTGTCGCCGAACTGGCGGGCCATCCGTTCGGCGCGGACCGGGACGCGATCAGGCTCACCGGCACCACGCACCCGCTCACCGGGGTCCGGCTGCTGGCGCCGGTGCTGCCCAGCAAGGTGGTCGCGTTCGCCTGGCCCGGCCCCGCCGCCACGGCCGGGGCGGGCGACGGGCCGCACGACGGGCCCGTCATGTATCTCAAGCCGTCCACCGCCGTCTGCGGGCCGGCCGACGCGATACGGTACCCGTCGCAAGCGCGCCGGGTGGCGGCCGGGGGCGCGCTCGCGGTCGTCATCGGCCGGCTGTGCCGGCAGGTGCCCGCGGACCAGGCCGGCGCGGTGGTCCTCGGTTACACCTGCGCGGTCGACGTCGGCGCGCCCGACCTGGCCGACCGCGACGGCCAGTGGGCGCGGGCGCGGGGGTTCGACACCTTCTGCCCGCTGGGGCCCTGGATCGAGACCGACCCAGGGGCCGGCGACCTCGGCCTGGTCGCCACGGTGAACGGCCAGGCGCGCCAGCGGGCGGCCTCGCTGCGCGAGGATGTCGGCGCGCTGGTCGCCTTCGCCAGTAGCGTGATGACGCTGCTGCCGGGCGACGTGCTGCTCACCGGGGGAGCCGCGCCGGGCGGGGACGCGGGCGCGCTGGAGTGCGGGGACGAGATCGCGGTGACGATCGGGGAGATCGGCACCCTGACGAGCAAGGTGGACAAAGGTGACTGAGCACGGCCGGGCCGGCCAGGACCACGGCGGGGTGCGGGTGCGGTTCGCCCCCTCGCCCAGCGGTGACCTGCACGTGGGCAACATCCGCACCGCGCTGTACGACTGGGCGTTCGCCCGGGCCACCGGCGGGGTGTTCGTGCTGCGGATCGAGGACACCGACGCCACCCGGGTGAAGCCGGAGTACATCGCCTCCGCGCAGGACACGATGCGCTGGCTCGGGCTGGACTGGGACGAGGGGCCGGGGGCCGGCGGCCCGTTCGGGCCGTACCTGCAGAGCGAGCGGCTGGGCATCTACGCGGAGTGGGTGCGGCGGTTCCTGGCCGACGGGCACGCCTACTACTGCTACTGCACCCCGGAGGAACTCCAGGAGCGGCGCCAGGCCGCGCGGCAGGGCGGCGGCCCCAGCGGGTACGACGGCCACTGCCGGGTGCTGTCGGCCGACCAGGTCGCCGCCTACCGGGCGGAAGGACGCCGGCCCGTGGTCCGGTTCCGCATGCCGGACGGCACCACCACGTTCACCGACCTGGTCCGCGGCGAGGTGACCTTCGACCACGCGCACGTGCCGGACTTCGTCCTGGCCCGGGCCGACGACCGGCCGCTCTACACGCTCGCGGTCGCGGTCGACGACGTGCTCATGGAGATCACCCATGTGGTGCGCGGCGAGGACCTGCTCTCCTCCACCCCGCGCCAGATCGCCGTGTACCGGGCCATGGGCGTGCCGGAGGAACGGTTCCCGGTCTTCGCCCACCTGCCCTACGTCCTCGGCCCGGACGGGCAGCGGCTGTCCAAGCGCAACGGGGTCGTGTCCATCAACTGGTACCGGGAGCAGGGCTTCCTGCCCGAGGCGCTGGACAACTACCTGGCGCTGCTGGGCTGGTCCCCCGGGGAGAACCGGGAGTCGTTCACGCTGGCCGAGATGGGCGCCGAGTTCGACCTGGCCCGGGTGAACAAGAACGCCGCCCAGTTCGACGCGCGCAAGCTGGAGGCGATCAACGGCGACAAGATCAGGGCGCTGGAGCCGGCCGACTTCGTGGCGCGGGTCACGCCGTTCCTGGTCCGGGCCGGCCTGGTCGCCGAGCCGGTGCCGGACGCCGACGCGGCGCTGATCGCGGCCGGCGCGGCCCTGATCCAGACGCGGATCCGCAAGCTCGGCGAGGCGCCGCAGATGCTGGGCTTCCTGTTCGGCACCGAGGCCGGGTTCCACGTGAACCCCGCCGACGCGGAGAAGGTGCTGACCCCCGAGTCGGTTCCGGTGCTGGCCGCCGCGGAGAAGGCCCTCGCCGGGCTCGGCACCTGGTCGAGTGCGGAGATCGAAACGGTGCTCCGGGCCGCGCTGATCACGGACCTGGGCCTGAAGCCGCGCCTGGCGTTCACCCCGGTGTATGTCGCGGTCACCGGGCACCGGGTGGCGCCGCCGCTGTTCGACTCGATCGCACTGCTCGGGCGGGACCGGACGCTGGACCGGCTGGCCCGGGCGCTGACGATGGCCGCGGGCGTGCCCTGACCGGGTGCTCCTGGTCCGGCCCCGGGCCAGGGCCGCGATCCCTGCCAGGGATCGATGGCCGGCCTGGCCAGAGATCGCCGGCCCGCACCGCGGGGGATCGCCGGCTGGCCGGGGACCGCTGGCGGGGATCGCTTTGGGTGCCGGTCCGGGTTTCGGCTACACTGCACAGGCGCGAGCGGGCACGACCAGTCCGCTCCGGTGGGGTATGGGGTAATTGGCAGCCCGACGGGTTCTGGCCCCGTTAGTCTAGGTTCGAGTCCTGGTACCCCAGCTCAACGGCGTTGCGTAAGGCACCTTGCGCGCTGCGCCTGGCGTGCTGCACTGAACTCTTCACCAGCCACCGCCTGCCCTGGCGGGCCGGCGTTCCTGATGCCTCCGGTCCTGCGCTCAGGCGCGGCGCGCGCGCCTGCGGCCGAAGAACCGCGAGAACAGCAGGACGATGATCGAACCGATGATCGAGCCGAGGATGCCCGTCGGGTGGATCGCGAAGAGCGACAGGCTGTGGAGGAACACCGCGTTCTCCAGGAAGCCCCCGACGAAGGACCCGAGGACACCCAGGCCGACCGTCCCGAGCAGGGTCATCGGGTCGCGGCCGGGCACCACCAGCCGCGCGATTGCGCCCGCGATCAGTCCGACGATCAGCAGAATGACGATGAACGTCAACATGTAAGAAATCTACCCCCGCCGGGAGGGTGCATACGCCGGGCTGGCCGAAGCGTCCGGCCGGCGGTGGGTGGCGGGGCGATCCCGGTTTGGCGTGACCGACATCGGTGCGCTACGGTGCAGTCGCTGGCCCCGTCGTCTAGCGGCCTAGGACGCCGCCCTCTCAAGGCGGTAGCGCCGGTTCAAATCCGGTCGGGGCTACTCACGAAGTAGCAGGTCACAGGCCTGGTCACCACTCATGGTGACCGGGCCTTGATCATCCGTCCGTGGTTTGTCCGTGAGTTTCGCGGTCTTCCAGCGTCAGCGAGCGGCATGCGGACCTATCGGTCGACATTCCCAGACATCTGGGAATCGGGATGACAGGACAGCCGGGCTATCGGCCGGCGGGGGCCGGGGGGATGCTGCGTTCAGGGGAGGGCGGCCGGGCGGGGTCTTGGCCGGCGGCGCTGGATGGCCCGGTGGCGTGTGCCGGGCCGGCTGGCTGGGGCTGGCCGGGCTGGGTCAGCGGCCCGTTGCGGAACAATGTCAGGGCGACGATCGCGCCGCAGGCGAGGATGGCGGCCGACCACCAGAAGGCGGTGGTGTAGCCGTGGA